>Ga0209581_1004533_pt1 | contig 11119 bp, 4 predicted proteins | sample Coa_R2_FD_187160 | JGI IMG/M metagenome (GOLD analysis project Ga0209581, IMG submission 187160) | Surface soil microbial communities from Centralia Pennsylvania, which are recovering from an underground coalmine fire - Coalmine... | ecosystem: Environmental > Terrestrial > Soil > Unclassified ...
TTCCTGGGCGTACACATCCGCCTGAATCTGCCGCCAGAGCGCCGAGCGTGCGCCTCCGCCGCCGAGCCTGATTCGCGTGACCGGGATTTTCATTTCCTCGAAAATGGAGAAGGAATCCTTCAAGCTGAACGCCACACCCTCCAGGATGGCCCGGATGACGTGGGCGCGAGTATGCGATGCGGAGAGGCCGAGCAGCGCGCCGCGAATATTCGGGTCCAAATGAGGGGTGCGCTCGCCCATCAGATACGGAGCCCAAAACAAACCATCAGAACCAGGAGCGATGGAGGCCGCTTCTTCCGACAGCCGCTCGTAGGGATCGCGGTCGTCCTCTTTCCCCGCGCCGAAACTGTCCCGGAACCACCGCAAAGAAAGCCCAGCCGCCTGCGTTACGCCCATCACGTGCCACCGGCCCGGAATCGCGTGACAAAACGTGTGGAGGCGGCCCTGAGGATCAAGCGCCGGACGATCCGTCGCCGCAAAGACAACACCAGAAGTGCCGATGGTCGCGCTCACCGCGCCGGCTCGCACGATTCCCATCCCCACTGCGCCGGCAGCCTGATCGCCGGCGCCGGCCACGACCGGCGTCCCTGCCTTCAATCCCGTTGCTTCCGCTCCTTTTTTTGAAACCGTGCCGCAGACCTGAGGCGACTCAAAAAGTTCCGGCAGCCATTCCTTCGGAATTTGCACCCCACTCAAGATTTCCGCCGACCAGCACCGATGAGCTACGTCCAACAGCAGGGTTCCGGACGCATCCGCCATGTCAATGGCGAAATCTCCTGTCAGACGGTAGCGGATGTAGTCCTTCGGAAGCATCACGTGGCGGACGCCGGCCCAGTGGTGCGGCTCGTTTTCCCGAACCCAGAGTAATTTCGTCACAGTGAAGTTCGTCAGGGGGGGATTGCAGGTCAATTGAATGAGGCGCGCCAAACCAAATGCCTTCTCAAGGTCTTTGGACTGCTTTTCCGTGCGCTGGTCGCACCAAATGAGGGCGGGCCGGATGACTGCGCTTGAAGCATCCAGCAAGACAGCGCCGTGCATTTGTCCCGAGAAGCCGACGCAAGCCACGTCTTCGGCTTTCGCATTCGCCAGCTGCAGGGCTTTCCGAACGGCGGCTCCGCAGGCCTGCCACCAGTCGAGCGGATCCTGTTCCGCCCAACCGGACTGCGGAGAAGCAAAAGGACGGTGTTCTTCCGTTCCCGAAGAGACCACTTGACCGCGGTCATCCACGAGGATGGCTCGTGTGCCGCTTGTGCCTACGTCGATTCCCAAAAAAAGCTTGATGGGAGACCTCCTCCTGGATTTTATTCTGAAGAGCAGACACGGCATTAGGCCGGACTTCGCGCATCCCGGTCAAGAAAAACGTTTACGTACACGCTTTCGACCGCCGGGACCTATTTTGCTCTCTCCGGTCCGCCCCGACTGCCGTTAAGATTACACTGGGCGTGAGTCCTCGGCCAAGGAAATCGGAGACCGTGGCAAGATTTCCGCATCCTGTCCTCAGCGGGGCGTCCGAGCGGCTTGCGTTTGATGGATTCATCCGTGCGATAGAAAGAGTTGCAGGAGCCACCCATGCCCAAGGAACGACGCGGTATTCACCTGATCGCACACCTCGCTCAAGTGTCCATCGGGACCGTGGATCGAGCTCTTCACGGGCGTCCGGGAATCAAGGAAGCCACCCGTCAGCGCATCCTCCAGATTGCGCGCCAGCTCGGCTATACACCGAACCTTGCGGCACGCGCCTTGTCTGTCGCCAAAGCCGAAGTCAAGATCGGCGTTTGCGTGCCCCGGGAGATTCATTTCTTCTACGACCAGCTCTGGAGTGGCATCCTGGATGAAGCCAAGCGCGCCGCGCATCTGGGTATTCAGTTCGTGAACCGTCCCGTTCAGGCGCTCGGAGAAGGAGACACGGAAGCGTTTAAGCAACTCGTGGCTTTCGGCGTGGATGGAATCATTCTCACAGCGGGTAGTCCAAGAGACCTGCAGCCATTGATTGACGATGCGGAAGAAAGGGGCGTCCGCGTCATCTGCGTCTCGACGGATGCGCCGGAAAGCAAGCGCTCCTGCATTGTTTGCGTGGAGCCGCGAACCAACGGCTCCCTTGCCGGTGAATTGATGGGCAAGCTGGTCGCCCCGGGCTCCAAAGTGGCGATTATCGCGGGCATGCTGAGCACGGAAGACCACCGCAAAAAAGCGGACGGATTTTGCGAGACCTTTCCCCACTATTGCCAGGGAGGAAGAATCATCAAGGTTATCGAGGGCCACGAAGACGAAGACGAGAGCTTTCAGAAAACCTTTGAGCTCTTGCGCAAGGTTCCCAGCCTCGCGGGAATCTACGTCAATACGGTGAACTGCCTTCCTGTTTGCAGGGCTCTCGGCGCTCGCGGGCTTGCGGGCAAAGTCAAGCTCATCACCACGGACCTTTTCGCTGAGATGGCGCCGTACCTCCAGAAGGGAACGATTACCGCTTCGATCTACCAGCAGCCGCACCGCCAGGGCCAGCTTGCGGTGCGCGTGATGGCGGATCATCTCATGAATAAGACGGCCTTACCCCCCACCATCTACTTGAGTCCGGGCGTGGTCATGTCCTCGAACCTCCACCTGTTCCGGGAGATGCGGCTTGTTGAGAACAAACTCGAGAGCCTATCGGCGCCAATCCGATCGTCATCGGCGGCGGTTTCTAACCTCGTTGGATCCTTATAGCCGGAAAACGATAATCGTTCGTACACACAAAAATAGTCTTGACAAGCAAAAGCGAAAGTACTAAAAGCGGGTTCACCGTTAACGTTAACGGTATTGAGTGGATTTTGTCCTCTGTCTTCTCTGTCATTTCGCATGGGGGTGAAAGTGATGGTGTTTAATTCCTCGAAGACTGCTGAAAATTCGTTTTGGACGTCTAACCTGAACAATCTGAAATATTTGCTGCTTGTTCTACTGGCGCTTGCTGCCTTCCCATCCCAAGCTCTGGGGCAGCAGGCGACCATCGTAGGGACAGTTACCGATCCTTCAGGAGCGGTCATTCCGAACGTCACGATAACGATTACCAACACGGCGACAAGCCTGATTCGGACGATTCCGACCAACGACGCGGGCCAGTACGTTGTCCCGGATCTCCAAGTGGGGCACTACAACATCAAGGCCAGCGCTGCCGGCTTTAAGGTGGCCGAAAAAAGAGATATCGTCTTGACCGTCGGTGATCGTATTCGCGTCGATTTTCAAATGCAGATGGGAACCGCGCAGGAGACGGTGACCGTGGAGGCGGCGGCGGTACACCTGCAAACGGATTCCGGCGAGCAGAGCAACCTGATTACGAGCCAGCAGATGTCGCAGATCTCGACGAACGGTCGTAGCATCTATGCCCTTGCCGGGCTGACCGCCGGCGCTTCCAGCAACATCACGGGCCTTCTGAACGTCCCGGTTGGCGGCGACAGCAACGTGAGCTTCAACGGCTTGCGCACGGGCCACAACATTTATCTGCTGGACGGCGGCGAGGACGATGACCGCGGCGGCGCCGGCAGTATGAGCATTGCGCCTTCCACGGACGCCATCGCGGAATTTCGCGCCCTTACCTCCAACTACAGCGCGGAGTACGGTCTCTCTTCCGCCGGAACCATGACCATGGTCCTGAAGTCGGGAACAAGCACCCTGCATGCTTCGGCGTGGGAATTCAATCGCAACGATGCTTTCGATGCGCGGGACTTCTTCCATCCCGCTCCGTCCACGAAGCCCAAACTGAGAATGAACATCTTCGGGTTCAATGTGGGCGGCCCGGTAACCCTCGGCCACCTTTATAATCCGGACAAGAAGAAGACCTTCTTCTTTTACAACATGGAGTGGCGGCGGTACATCCAAGGTGCCGGTTCGAACCAGACCGTGCCCGATCCCGCTACTTACGGCGGCAACTTCAGCTCCGTGTCATCGCCGATCATGGTTCCGGATTCTTCAAGAGTGGCTCCCTCGGTTCTCTTTGCAAATTGTCCAGGGGGAACAGCCCCGGCCGGAATCGTGCAGGGTTCGCCGTTCCCGGGAAATGTCATCCCGTCATGCATGATTAACGGGAATGCCACCGCGCTTCTCAACGCCGGCATCTTCCCCAGCAGTGGACTCACCAATGTCAGCAACGGTGTTGGCACCTTTACCGGCGGCGCAGGCATTCCCACTAATCTAAAAGAAGAGGTTGTGCGCATCGACCACAACTTCACCAGCAAGTTTTCCGTGTTCGGCCACTTCGTGGCTGAGCAAATCTCTCAGGGCTATGCCACCGCGCAGTGGAGCGGCGATAATCTTCCCACGGTCGGGGACACGTTCGGCAATCCGTCCTACAGCGGCGTCGTGCATACGACTTACGTAATCAGTCCTTCGCTCATCAACGAAGCGGCCTTCAACTACAACGGGAACCGCATCAATATCATCCCGTTTGCGGCCAACGGCCTGAAGAGCCTGTCTCTTCCTTCCGGATACGACAGCACCAATTCCCGTCTGTTTACTGGACCGAACAACCTGAACCGCATTCCGAACATCACGCTCAGCGGCCAGAGCGGCGCAAACTTCCAGATATCCAGCTGGCCCTGGGTGAACAAGGCCGATGACTATCAAATCCGCGACGACGTCTCCTGGACGAAAGGCTCCCACCAATTCAAGATTGGCGGGAGCTGGGCGCTCTATAAGAAAGTTCAGGACCTCTTCGGCACAACGCAAGGTGCGTTTACCTTCACCGGCAACAACGGTACCTACACCGGAAACAGCTTTTCTGATTTCCTGCTCGGTTTGCCCCAGAGCTATACCGAGCTGGCCGTCCAGGACCACGGTTTCTGGAACAACGTTTCCTGGGCATTCTACGTTCAGGACAACTGGCGCGCCACGCGACGCCTGACCTTGAATCTCGGCCTTCGCTGGGACGGTGTTCCCCACACCTACGAAGCTAACAATCGCATGGGGAACTTCTATCCGGAACTGTACAATCCGGCCAATGCGGCAACCTTTAACAGCAAAGGCACGATTTGCAGCGCGGCCGACGTCAGCGCCGGCGATCCTAACTGCACGGCCGTCAGCCCCGGGCTTGGAAGCAGCCCCAACCCAATCCTTTCCGGCGTTCCGCTCTATCTGAATGGCATCGGCATCCCCGGTCAGAACGGCATCCCCAAGGGCCTGGTGGATAACCACTGGGCGGCCTTCGGTCCTCGTCTGGGTTTCGCTTACGACGTGACTGGGCAAGGCAAGACCGTTGTTCGTGGCGGCTTCGGCATCATGTACGAGCGAATCCAGGGCAACGACATGTACAACGCCGGCCCCAACATTCCGTTTAGTTTGAACGTTACGCTCAATAACACGACGTTTACGAACCCTAGCTTGCTGATCGCGACGAACACGGCTGCCACAAAGCCGATTAACGCGGCCAGCATTACCGGCCTTGATCGAGCCAACTACAAGCTGCCAGCCAGCTACCAGTACAGCCTTGGCGTGCAACACTCGCTGAGCCCGAGAACCGTCTTGTCTGTCGCCTATGTGGGCAATACCAACAGGCACCAAAACTATTACAACAATATCAACCTTCCGCCACAGAGTGCTCTTCCGGGCTTGATTGGGACTCCTTACCAGATCGCCCCGGGCCTGCCCTTCCGGGGCTTCACGCAAATCAATATGGCCCGGAACGAAGCCAGCTCAAATTACAACTCCCTGCAGGTTGATTTGAATTCGCAAGTGAAGGACCTGCAACTGCGCGTTCTTTATACCTATTCCCGTACGATTGACCCTTCGACAGGTGGCAGCGGTATGGATCTGGCCAACGTCTCCAACCCATATGCGGGCTGGAGTTTTGACCGGGGACCCGGCAATCTCGACCGGACCCATATTTTCGTCTCCAACTTTATCTACGATATTCCGTTCTTCCGCCACACATCGAGCCGGCTTGTGAACTCAACACTTGGTGGCTGGCAGGTGTCGGGGATCGTTACTATCGAGTCCGGTCTGCCGATTAATCTAACGGCGGGCACCGGCGTCGAGAACTTCCTCGGAAGCGGAGCAAGCAGCCGGCCGGATTTGGTCGGCAAGATCTCCTATCCGAACACCATTCTTACTACTGGCAATCAGCAGATTCAATACTTCGATCCGACAGCATTCGCGGGCCCCGCAACCGGAACCTGGGGCAATCTCGGCCACAACGCGCTGCGTGGGCCGGGCCGCGACAACTGGGATATGTCCCTGTTCAAGGACTTCAGCCTTAGTGAATCCCGCGGCAGCCGCCTGGAGTTGCGCTTTGAGTCTTTCAACACTTGGAACCATACACAGTTCCAAAACGTTGACACCGGACTCGGGGACAGCCGCTTCGGCCGCTTCACCTCGGCTTATGCCGGCAGAACCTTACAGCTTGGCGCAAAAATCTACTTCTAGAGTTTCCTAGGAGAGAAGCGTACACCCCGCCCCGCTCGCAAACACCCCTGCGAGCGGGGCACCCTCTCTTATTGACGCTTTGTCGCAAGTGGAAAACGTTCCGGTCCATTAATGAGACTCCCCTCCTTTTCGTGGCTTCCGGGAAACCTGCAACAAGGGGCATACGGATCCGGACTCCAGAGGTATTTTTCGCAGAAGTGCGTTACCCTGCGTTCTGACTCGCCATGATCTCCAGGCACCTCCAGTTTGCCGCTATTTCGCTGTTCCTTGCATCTGCCGTATGCGCCCAGAATTCCCCCCGCGACGCGCAAGAACTCGAACACAGCGGCAAACTTGCCGAAGCCGCACAGGTCTGGCGCAACGTCGTCAAAGGTAATCCCAAGGATGCAGCGGCCTGGGCCAGCTTGGGGGTCGATCTTTCTAGGCTGCAGCATTACCAGGAAGCCGCGGAGGCTTATCGTAAAGCGCTGGCGCTAAGTCCGAAGCTCCCCGGGATTCAATTGAATCTTGGCCTTGCCGAATTCAAATCCAACAATCTCCCGGCCGCCATCCCGCCTCTTCGCGCGGCGCTTGCAACTGATCCAAAAAGCACGCAGGCGCGCACGCTCCTGGGGCTTAGCTGCTACGGCACCGGAAGATTTTCGGAAGCGGCAAAGCATCTCGCCATCGCCCTGGCTGCCGATCCATCCAACGCCGAGCTGCACAACGTGCTCGCGCAAAGCTGCCTCTCGGCAAAGCAGTACCATTGCGCGCTAAATGAGTTTTCTTGGATCCTCAAGCGCACGCCGGACTCCGCCGCGGCTCATATGCTTCTGGGGGAAGCTCTCGACGGTCTCGGCAAGACTCCCGAAGCCATTCAAGAGTTCCAGTTGGCCGTCAAGGCCGACCCCAAAGCGCCGGATTTGCATTTCGGCCTCGGCTATTTGTTCTGGAAGCTGAGGCGGTACGACGAAGCCGCTCAGGCGTTTGAAGCCGAACTGTCGCTCGACCCGGAAAATGCGCAGGCTCTGGCCTATCTCGGGGATACCGAGATGCATCAAGGAAGCCCGGAGACGGCTCTTCCCCTGTTACAAAAAGCAACCCGATTGCGGGACGACCTCCGCGTCGCATACGTGGATATCGGCGCCATCCTGACGCAGCAGAAGCAGTATCAGGACGCTCTTACGGCCCTGAGGCGAGCCGAGACACTCGATCCCCAGCAGCCCGACGTCCACTATCGCTTGGGCCGGCTGTATCAGATCCTGGGCGACACCGAGAATGCGAAACGTGAACTTGCGAAAGTCCAGCAACTCCAGCAAAGGGCCGAAGCAAGCATCGCCGACAAGATGTCTTCTCACGCCGCGTCCCTTGAAAAACAGCCATGAAGCGCGGCCCACTCTCAATTTGTCCTCTTTGAGGTGCTTGCATGCGGATCCTAAGAGCCTCGCCTATCCTCCCATCGCTTATCCTTACACTTCCTCTCGTCTCTGCCTCGGCCGTATTCGCGCAGGATCAGTCCGCCGACTTGGGGGCCATCCGCGGCAACCGCGCCGAAGTCTCGATCACTATCAAGGAGGGTTCCAGCCAGTTGATTGGGCCGTTGGTCACCGTGAAGCTTTACTATCAAGGCGCGCTCGCAGGTCAAATGGCTACGAACAAGGGCCGCGTGGTGTTCCTCCTGAATCGCCTCGGTGACTACACGGTCACGGCCGATGCTGTTGGCTATCGTTCCACGCAAAAGGAAATCTCCATACCGGTTGCTGTCGAAGCTGAAGAGGAGATCATCCTCCAGCGTGATTCTCCTGCTGAGGCCCTTGGAGCTTCCGCGCGCCCCGTGCTTGCTCCCAAAGCGAAGGGAGCTTTCGATAAAGCCCTGCAGGCACTCAACGAAAACAAGCTCGACGCGGCTGAAAAAAGTATCGCAGAAGCGCTTAAGCTGGCTCGGAGCCATCCCGATGTTCTGTATGTACAAGGCGTGATTCTTCTGAAACGTCGGCAATGGGGAGAAGCGCAGAGCGTCCTGCAAAAGGCCACGCAGATTGACCCAAGACATGCGCGCGCTCTTTCGGCACTTGGAATGGCTTACGTAAACGACGGCAAGTTCGAACAAGCGATCTCTCCGCTGCAACGCTCCCTTGAGATCGATCCTGGAGGATGGGAGACGCACTTCGCGCTCGCCCGGGCCTACTACTATCGAGGTCAGTATGAGGGCGCTCTCAAGGAGTCACAGGAGGCGGTGACCGAATCGCAGGGCGCGGCGCCGGCGACGGAACTGCTACTCGCTCAGGCTCTCACCGCAATGGGGAGATACGAGGATTCGGCCCAGACGCTCCGCAGTTTCCTCAAGAATCATCCTGGAGACCCGGGTGCACAGACGGCACACCGCTGGCTGGAACGCCTGACCGCGGACGGAAAAATCCACAAGGAGTAGCGTCGCGAAATTCAGATCGGCGCGGGCAGTCGGTGGTTGTCGCAGGTCTCGCGTTCGATCTTTTGACTGGAGTGTGATTCTTTTTTGCTTATTTCTCGAATGGAAACGGGGAGGTTGATCTTGCGGCTCCGAAAGCTCTCTCGACAAAGCTGGCCGGCCTTGCTGGCGTCCATGTTGCTTTTGCCCTCCGGTGTACGGGGACAGGTGTCTTCAAGCGAGCCTCGTTTTGCTCCGCCTGTGCATTTGACCGCGGAGCAGGACCATCAGCGGCTGCTGGATTTGCTGCACATCGCCGCGCTCAGACGCGGTCCCGATGGAAATCCGAATGCGCCAAATGCCGCCAACTTTGACGAAGCAAAAGTTCCTCCGTATCGCCTGCCGGATCCCCTGCGGCTCAAGAACGGTGAAAAGGTTACTTCGGCCGAGGGCTGGTGGGCGCGGCGGAGGCCGGAAATCGTCGAAGACTTCGACCACGAGATTTTCGGGCGCGTACCCGCGAATACCCCCGCTGTCCACTGGGAGGTCGCCAGCGTAGCGAGGGAAGAAGTCGCCGGAATCCCCGTGGTCACGAAGAAGCTCGTTGGGCGTTTGGACAATTCCAGCTACCCACTGATTACCGTGAACATTCAACTGTCTCTTACCGTTCCCGCCAAGGCCGCGGGGCCCGTGCCCGTTATCATGGAGTTCGGCCTCAGCCCCGAAGCCCTGGCGGCAATTCGCAAACGCTTCACCGACGCGCAATGGGCGGCCTTTGCCGGCACGGGACCATCGTGGCAACAGCAAGTGCTCGCCAAGGGTTGGGGCTACGCCATCCTGATTCCAACCAGCGTGCAGGCGGACAACGGCGAAGGCTTGACTCAGGGCATCATCGGGCTCGTGAACAAAGGGCAGCCGCGCAAACTGGACGATTGGGGCGCGCTCCGCGCCTGGGCGTGGGGAGCGAGCCGCGCGCTCGACTACTTCGAGACAGAAAAATCCGTGGACATCACACAAGTGGCTATTGAAGGACTTTCGCGTTACGGCAAAGCGGCCTTGGTCGCCATGGCCTATGATCCTCGTTTCGCCATCGGATTCATCGGTTCCTCGGGAGAAGGCGGCGCAAAACTCTTGAGGCGCAGGTTCGGCGAGCAGGTGGAAAACCTTGCTTCCACCGCCGAGTATCACTGGATGGCGGGAAATTTTCTGAAGTACGCGGGCCCGCTCACTCCGGACGACTTGCCCGTCGATGCTCATGAACTCATCGCCCTTTGCGCTCCGCGGCCGGTGTTCATCAGCACTGGGTCGCCCAAAGTGGAAGGCGGCTGGGTGGATGCGAAGGGAATGTTCCTCGCCGCCGTCGGCGCGGGGCCGGTGTACATCCTTTTGGGCAGAAAGGATCTTGGCGCAACAGAAATGCCTCCCATGGAATCGGCTCTGCTCGATGGCGACATCGCATTTCGCGAGCACAGCGGAGGCCACACGACCGGTCCAAACTGGCCCGCATTCCTGAACTTTGCGAGCCGTTATCTGAAAACGCCACCCTTCGCCTCACCTGCTGATTCCGGGGCTGTGAAATCGGGCGCACAGCCGGAAGTCGCCTTGACCTTTGACGACTTGCCCGAGCACGGGCCGCTCGTCCCAGGCCTTACGCGCGTGGGCATCATTGGCAGCATCATCCATTCGCTTCAGGCGGCACACGCGCCTCCGATCTATGGTTTTGTCAACGCAAAGTGGCTGGAAGCGCACCCGGAGGACGCGCGCGTTTTGGATCTCTGGCGCGAGGCCGGATTTCCGCTGGGCAACCATACCCTCTCCCATATGGATCTGAATGCCAACTCGCTGGATGCCTTCGAAGAGGACCTGGTCGCCGGGGAGCCCGCGCTCCAAAAATGGATGGGCGCGCGCGACTGGCGCTGGCTGCGCTTTCCCTATCTTAACGAAGGAGACACCCCGGAGAAGCATCGCGGTATCGAGACTTTCCTCAAGCAACGTGGATACAAAGTGGCCGAGGTCACCTTGAGCTTCGGCGACTACGCTTACAACGAGCCCTACGCGCGCTGCGTTGCCCGGAACGACGCGCATGCGATCGAATGGCTGAAGCAAAGTTACCTGGATGGCGCAGTCGATTCGCTGGCCTCCGGTCCGAAGATTTCCGAGGAACTTTTCCATCGGGACATCAAACACGTCATGCTCTTGCATGTCGGCGCGTTTGAGACGGTCATGCTTCCGCGGCTTCTCGAATTGCTCCGGCAGCGCGGCTTCAAGCTCATTACCCTGCCGGAAGCGGAAAGCGACCCCGCCTACTCCGAGGACCCGGCTTTGACTTCCAACTGGAACGGAACG
>Ga0209581_1004535_pt1 | contig 11117 bp, 8 predicted proteins | sample Coa_R2_FD_187160 | JGI IMG/M metagenome (GOLD analysis project Ga0209581, IMG submission 187160) | Surface soil microbial communities from Centralia Pennsylvania, which are recovering from an underground coalmine fire - Coalmine... | ecosystem: Environmental > Terrestrial > Soil > Unclassified ...
GCGCAGGGTTTCGGACAAGCCGTAGTGGCGTGCGTCGCTCACGCGCGGCGCGCGTCGGAGCGGTCGAAAGACGTGTGCGAAAAGCCGGGGAACAGACCCGGCTTTTCGTTGTCTAATCTTTACGCGGGTTGGCTTGACACGTCGTTTCGGGTTGGTGCAGTATCACGGCGCAAAATCGTTTCGGACAGGACGAGCTGCCTTACGCTCCCCGGCAAGGAGCAGGCCCGCTGCGCTCCCCTTAACGGCGGCAACTGGCCGTCGGCGGCGCGCATCTGAGGTACGCGACGCTGGAGCCGAAAGCGCGCCCCCGAATCAAATCTCCCAGACGAATCAGGCTTAGACGGAGGATTGCGACCGATGAAAAACGTATCGCGACTTTTAATAATGGCCGCGCTCATAGCAGCGTTCGCGCTGCCCGCGTTCGCGCAGGACACCACTGCCGCGCAGTGTACGGCTGACGCCGACGCGATGAATGCCCTCTATCAGAAGTTTCTTGCCAACTACAAGGGGACGCCGGATCAGCAGAAGACCGCGAGCGACACCGGCCACGAGTACCTGACCAAGTACGGCAACTGCCCGGACGAGGCCAGCAAGAAGATCGCCACGTTCATCCAGAACTGGGTCTCGAAGTACGACGTTGCCTACCGCAACTACGCCTGCACCGACGCCGTCAACAAGAAGGACTACGCGGGTGCGTTTCAGGCGTGCCAAGTGATTCTCAACGCCGAGCCGGACAACCTCGACACGCTGCTGCTCCTCTCGGCGGCGGGCCTGAGCAACGCGGCCTCGCAGAATCCGAACAAGGGCCTGTACGCGCAGACCGTGACGGTCTCGCGCCACGCCGCCGACCTGCTCGAGTCGGGCAAGACCCCTTCGGAGTGGAAACTGTTCCCGAACCGCGACGAGGCCCTCGGCTTCCTCGACTACACGCAGGGCGTCGTGCTCTTCGACTCGTCGCCCGCCGACGCCGCGGCGGCGTTCCAGAAGGCCGCGCAGTCGAACAGCAAGTACAAGCGCGAGCCTTCGACCTACACGTACCTCGGCACCATCTACGAGAAGGAACTGGCGAAGCTGATTGACGAGTATAAGGCCGCCTTCCCGCCGGGCCAGCCGATCCCCGACGAGAAGAAGGCGCAGTACGACCAGATGTTCGCGCAGATCACGAAGGTTCAGTACCGAATCCTCGACGCCTACGCGCGCGCCGCTTCGTACATGAACGCCGACCCCAAGGCCGACGCGGCCAGGAAGAAGGCCGTCATGGACAAGGTCACGGCCTACTACAAGGCGACGCACAACGACAAGGACGACGGCCTGCCGCAGTACGTCGCCAACGTCACGAGTACGCCGCTGATGCTGCCGGGCCAGGAGCCTACGCCGCCGCCGACAACGCCAGCGACCACGACGACGACCGGCACGGACGGCAACGGCGCGAAGCCCGCTTCGACCCCGCCGCCCGCGACGAAGCCGCCCGTCAGCAAGTCGGCCCCCGCCACGAGGGGAGCCACGGGACACTGACAGGTCTGACTTAACTCGGTCGCAACTCCGAAACGAGGCCGGGCGCAAACTCTGACGAAAGTCGGACTTTGCGCCCGGCGTTTTTTGTTACAATCGCCCGCATGACGAATCAGTCCGGCCCCGACTCGCAGAACGCTTCATCTCTCGAAGAGAAACTCGGCTACACGTTCCGCGACGCGCATCTGCTCGAACGCGCGCTCACACACCGCTCGTGGGCGCACGAGAACGTCGGCGCGGGCGAGGAGGAGAAGGCGCGTCTCCTGCACAACGAGGCTTTCGAGTTCGTCGGCGACTCCGTGCTCGGCCTCGTCGTCGCCGAAACTCTCTTCCGCTCGCACCCGGAAGTCACCGAAGGCGAACTCTCGCGCATGAAGCACCGGCTGGTGAGCACGCAGACGCTCGCGCGTGCGGCGCGCGGACTCCAACTCGGCGAACACCTCCGCGTCGGTCGCGGCGAGGAGAAGACCGGCGGACGCCGCAAGCGCGCGATTCTCGCCGACACGTTCGAGGCGGTGCTCGCGGCCATCTACCTCGACGGCGGCTACGAAGAGGCCGCGGCCTTCGTCAGCCGCGCGCTCGGAAGGGAACTCGAAGAGGCGAGTCCAGAGTCCGCCGCCGCCGCCGACTTCAAGACGATGCTCCAGGAGCGCTTGCAGGCCGAGCAGCACGTCATGCCGTACTACGAAGTGGTCGAGACTCTCGGCCCGCCGCACGCGCGCACCTTCCGCGTCGAGGCCGTCTGGGGCGACGAGCGCGTCCGCGGCGAAGGCCGCACGATCAAGTCAGCCGAAACCAACGCCGCACGCCGCGCGCTCGAACGGATGGACGCGCCTGCGAAGGATGAAACGGAGTCGGAACGGCTCACCGAAGAAGAGAAGGAAGAGCGGACGGAAGCTACGGAAGTTGACGAAGCGGCGGAGCTGACGGAAGAGTTTGCGGAAGAAAGCTAGACCCCGCGACGCCCTCATTACCTGAAACGTTCGCAGACAATCCCGTACTTCTTAATCTTGTAGCCGAGTATGCGCTCGGTCGTGTGCAGGAGTTTCGCGGCCTTCGCGCGGTTGCCGCGTGTGGTCTTCAGCGCGTCCTGTATGATGTCGCTCTCGTATGCGGCGACCGACTGCGCGAGCGAGAGGCGCGTGACCGTGCCCGAACCCTCGGCGGTCTGCAAGGTCGGCGGCAGGTGGTGGCCGTGAATCACGCTTGAGTCGCAGACGACGACCGCGCGCTCGATGATGTTCTCAAGCTCGCGCACGTTGCCGGGCCAGTGGTAGCTCGTGAGCATGTCAATCGCGGGCGTCGAGATGCGCTTGATGTGTTTGTGGTGCTCGCGCCCGTATTTTTCGAGAAAGTGGTCTGCGAGCAGAAGCACGTCGGGCTTTCGCTCGCGCAAGGGCGGCATGAAAATCGTGAAGACGTTGAGTCGGTAGTAGAGGTCTGCGCGGAACTGCCCCTTCTCGATGGCCTTCTCCAAATCCTTGTTCGTCGCGGCGATGAGCCGGACGTTGACCTTGATCGTCTCGGTGCTTCCCAAACGCTCGAACTCGCGCTCCTGAAGCGCGCGCAGAAGTTTTATCTGCGTCGAGGCGTTCAGGTCGCCGATCTCATCGAGGAACAGAGTCCCGCCGTCGGCCAGCTCGAACCGCCCCTTCTTCCGAGACATCGCGCCCGTGAACGCGCCGCGCTCGTAGCCGAACAACTCCGACTCGATGAGCGTCTCCGGCAAAGCCGCGCACGAGACTTTGACGAAGGGCTTTCCGGCGCGCAGAGAGTTGTAATGAATCGCGTGCGCGATCATCTCCTTGCCCGTGCCCGACTCGCCGCGCAGCAAGACGGTCGTGTTCGTGCGCGCGACCTGCGTCACCTGCTCGTAAACCTCGCGCATCGCGTTCGAGCTTCCGACGATGTGGCTGAAGTCGTAGCGCTCGCGTAGCTCCTGCTTGAGGTGCGAGTTCTCGTCAAGCAGGCGGGCGCGGTCGGCCTCGACGTAGCGCTCGACGCGCAGAGCCTGCGCGATCATCGAGGCGACGACCGAGAGCAGCTTCGTCACGCGCTCGTAGTCGCGCCCCTCGGCGTAAGGCATATCAGCGCCGAGCACGCCGACCGCCTTGCGGCTGATGAGAACGGGCACGCAGACGAAACTCGTCTCGTGGCGCGCGGCACGCCTCTCGTGCCCGGCGAGGCGTTGGAGCAGCAGAGGCTCTTGGCTCGCCCGCGGGACGACGACCGGCTTGCCGCTTTCGGCGACGCGACCGACGACGCCTTCGCCGACGCGGTAGGTGACGCGCCGCGCCGCGTCTTCGCTCACGCCGAAAGAAGTCTCGACGCGCAACTCTTCGGTCTCCGAATCGAGCAGCATGACGAAGCCGCGCGTGTACTCTTGCGCGCGGCAGAGCAGTTCGAGCGCGCGGTGGAGCGCGCGCTTGAGGTGCGGCACGTCGGCGAGCGTCTGGCCGATCTCCAGAAGCGCCGCCGTCTCTTGCGGGTCTGATTCTTCCTGCCTGACGAGCTGCGGTAGGCCGCGGGGAAGGTCGGAGACGGTTTCCATTCTGTGCCCTTGTCTTGAACTGCTGGCTAGCGCCCTCATGTTTGAACGCCGCCCGCGGGTAAGACGGCATCGTAGAGTCGCCGCCGCCCACGCGTCAAGGCTCGCACGGAAACAAGGAACGTGCGGCCTGTCACGAACCGATGCCCGTCGGTCTGCCGGGCCGCGCGCGACAAAATTGTCCTGCTTCCCGATTGATGCGACAAAATTGTCCTACCGATTCAAGCTCTTTTCATTGTCTTCCGACTTGCCGAGGCGATTTGGGTTTGAGCTTCGGCCTCCGCGGTCTCGCTCGCGTCGGTAATTCTCCAATGTTTCAGTCGAAAATCATCAGTCGGCGCAAGCAGCGTCGAAGTCTTCCGACAATTTTGTTCCGCTCACGAAGGAGACAGACATTATTGTCTGACTCGCGGCCTCGCTCATCTTCGAGCATTAAGCCTGAGCTTCACTCGAAGCGGTTGAAAAGCCGCGCAACTGCTCGTCAAACAACAATCGTCCGGCGGCATCATCGAACATCGCGAAGGTGGCACGCGGGTTGTTTAAATGAGTGCGCGTGATGACTGCACTCGTTCACCACCTCAAAGTTCGGACGGTGAGCGGAAACACTGTCGCAGAAAACATGGAGGGACGGAGGCGATGAGTAGATTGCCGAAGGCGTCGAGGTGTGTCTTGTCTTTGCTTTGTGTCATCGTCTTGCCGGCGCTTGCTCTGGCGCAAGCGCCCGGCGTCGAAGAGCGTTTGACGAAGGTCGAAAGCGCGTCGGCGTCGGCTCAGTCGGCGGGCGACAACGCGTGGATGCTCATCTGCGCGGCGCTCGTGCTGATGATGACTGGGCCGGGACTCGCGCTCTTTTACGGCGGGCTTGTGCGCCGGAAGAACGTTCTGACGACGATGATGCAGAGCTTCATCCTGATGTGCGTCGTGACCGTGCTGTGGGCCGCGTTCGGCTACAGCGTCGCGTTCGCGGAGGGGACTCCGTTCGCGGGCGGGTTGACTTACGCGTTTCTGCACGGCGTCGGCGCTGCGCCGAATGACGCATACGCGGCAACGATACCGCAGCAGACCTTCATGATCTATCAGTTGATGTTCGCGATCATCACGCCCGCGCTCATCACGGGCGCGTTCGCCGAGCGCATGAAGTTCAGCGCGATGCTCGCGTTCACGGTGCTCTGGACTTCGATAGTCTATTTCCCGCTGGCGCACATGGTCTGGGGCAAGGGCGGATTCCTGAATGCCTCGCTCGGCGGCGCGATTCCGGCGCTCGACTTCGCGGGCGGGACGGTCGTGCACGTCTCTTCGGGCTTCGCGGCGCTGGTCTGCGCGCTCGTCATCGGCAAGCGCGTCGGCTACCCCGCGGAGCCGATGCAGCCGCACAGCCTCGTGCTGAGTTTTATCGGCGCGTGCATGTTGTGGGTCGGCTGGTTCGGCTTCAACGCGGGCAGCGCTCTTTCGGCTGGCTCGCTCGCGACGAGCGCTTTCGTCGCCACGCACTTCGCCGCCGCCGCCGCCGCGCTCGGCTGGACGATTGCCGAATGGGTCAAGGGCGGCAAGCCGACCGTTCTCGGTGCAATCTCCGGCGCGGTCGCGGGACTCGTCGGCATCACGCCCGCTTCCGGTTTCGTGACGCCGATGTCGGCGCTCGCCATCGGATTCGTGACGGGCGTCGGCTGCTTCGTGATGGTGTCGGCGGTGAAGAAGCGTCTGGGCTACGACGACTCGCTCGACGTGTTCGGCGTCCACGGCACGGGCGGGACAATCGGCGCGCTGCTGACGGGTGTCTTCGCGACGGGCGCGGTCAACGCGGTCTTCAAAGACCCGGCGGGCAACGCGCTCCCCGTCGGACTCGTTGACGGCAACGGCGCGCAGATCTTGAACCAACTCGCGGCAGTCGGACTCACAATCGGACTGACGGTCATCGGCTCGTTCGCCATCCTGAAGTTCGTTGACCTCGTCATCGGCCTGCGCGTGAGTGAAGAAGAAGAGTTGGCCGGACTCGACCGTAGCCTGCACGGCGAAGACGGATACGACTTCGGACTCGAAGCCGCGTTCGCGCTGGGGTCAAAGGCGGAAGTCACGGCTGGCGAAGACATCATGCCGGGCTTCGCGAGCGAAGTCGTGTTTGAAGGCGTTGCGGGCGATTAAGAGCGCAGCGAACTATTGAGATTACTCGCGCCGTTCGGCGCGGGTACGACTCGACGTAGCAGGCGCGGGGGAGCGCGGGGAGGACGCTGTGGGGGTGGACTTCCTCTTTTAACTCCGCGCCTGTGCGGCGAGTCTTGAATGAAAAGCGTTGTGTACCTTCAAGACTGTGGCCGGAAGCGCGCGACGAACTCGTCCTTTGAAAGCCCCGCGGTCTCTGCAAGCTCCGCGACCCACGCCTCGTCTCGAAAATCCTTCTCGCCGATTCTGACCATGTACTCGCGCGCGACGCGATAGCTCTCCGTGTCAACGTCAACGGCGCGACGCCTGCCGCGGCCCGTCGCGGGGTCAATCACCTCGTCGAAGGGCAGGGGCTGGAACTCTCCGCCGCGGATGGTGACGACCGAGCCGGAGCCGCCGCGTTGCAGGTGCTTGAACGCGGCGTAGCCGAGGTCGCGCGCGTACTCTTCGTCGAAGGGAATCGGCGGCGCGCAGCGAAGCTCGTAGCCGACGGTCTTGTCAACAACCGTCACCTTGATGCCGCGACGTTCGAGGCTCGTCTGAACCTGATTCTTGACCTTGCTGCCGAGGTCAATCTCGGCGACGCGGATGTTCCCCTGCGCGTCGCGGTCAACGTCCTGAAGCTCGGCGACCTCGGCGGGGTCGAACATCTCGACGAGAGCCTCCGACAGCAGGACGACTCCGTGCGGTCGCCCCATCGCGCGGCGCTTGATGATCGCGCCCTCGACGATCCGGCAGATGTCCGCGAGCGAGACGCGGGAGCGCCGGAACTCTTCGGGGATGATTGTGCAGGTCGCGCCCGCGGCCTTGCCGATGGCGAGCGTCAGGTGCCCGGTCGGGCGACCCATCGTCACGCCGAGATACCAGCGGCCCGTCGTCTTCGCGTCCTCCATCAGACGTTTGACGATCTCGACGCCGTAGTGCCGCGCGGTCTCGAAGCCGAGGGTCGAGACGGCGTGCGGAAGCATCAGGTCGTTGTCAATCGTCTTCGGCACGAGCGCGACGCGGATCGAGCCGCCGGACGCGCGCTCGATTGCGGCGGAGCTGCGCACGAGGTCGTCGCCGCCGATGGTGACGAGCGCCTCGATTTCGAGCTTGCGGAGCGCGGCGACGGCGTTCTGCAAGCTCGTCTCGTTGCGCGTGATGTCGGTGCGCGCGGTGCCGAGGCTCACGCCGCCGTCGAGGTGTATGCGCGCGACCTCTTCGACCGTCATCTCGTGCTGCTCGTCGGTGTAGCGCTCGGCCAGCCACTCGAAGCCGTCGTGAAAGCCGACGGGCGTGCAGCCCGCCTTGCGCGCCTCGACGACGACCGCGCTGATGACGCCGTTCGTGCCCGGAGCCGGCCCGCCGCCGACCAGGATTCCGATTCGTTGAATTGCCATAAAAACTTCAGTCCACTCCGCCAGTCGAACCGAGCCTTACGTCTCGCATCTATGTCGAGTGTATTTGAATCTCTCTCTCCCGCGCCTCGTTCCAAGATATTTTTCGGTTATACAAACTCGCGGCCAGGCGGGGTGGTAGTCTCAGGCGACAATTTTCAGCGTCTCCCCTTGATTGTGAAGCGCGACGATCTGCTCGCCGCGCAAGGCGAGTTCGGCGTATGTCTGCCCCTCGTCGTCGCAGAATTCGACTTCGTAGGCGTCCGGCGCGAGAATCTCGACCACGGTCCCGACCTCGCCGCGCTTTAGCCTCCGCTCGGGTAAATCCTCAAGCAGGGCGACAGTGTCCAGCAACTTAATCTTTCTCCTCGCCACTATTTCTTCCTCCTCCTGACATAGCAAGTCGTCAGGCGCGGGACAGCTTCATTGTGAAGTATAATCCAACCGCTACGCACAATCGCTCTTCCCGATTCCGTCTCCATCTCGAAATCTATCGTGTACCGTCGCCCGTACATGTCTAACTCGCCGAGCTGCGCCTCCGCGGCGCGCGCCGCTTCCAACAACTTTTCCCGAAGCCTCGGAGCGTCCACCGCCGTTAGCCCAAGCGCAGAGGCGAACACGCGCGCTTTGCCCTTGCCACGCGGGCTATCTGGATTCAGGCAGTAATCATGCAGCTTTCTGATGTCAATAAGCGCGCTCTCTCCGTTAGGCAGCAGCATGGAGTTGAGGCTACAAGCGTCACATACTTATTGGCAACTATCTCAAGCGGCACGCCTGACGCTTATTAAGCCGTGGTGTTTCCGCTCAGATAACCGAAGCGTTCGCGGAACGCTTCGGCGGTCATGTTGCCGGCGCGGGCGAGTTTCTCGACCCAAGAGGCGTCGCGGAAGTCCCCAGGCTCAAGGCGGGTCATGTACTCGCGGGCGACGCGGTAGCCCTCGCTCTCGACGTTGACCATGCGAACGCGCGTGCGGCCCGTCTCAGGCTCGCGGATGTCGGCGAAGGCGATTGGTACCATGCGCCCGCCCTGGATGCTGACCATCGCGTCGCTGCCGCCGTCGCGCAGGAAGCAGATGGCCGCGTAGCCGAGGTCGCGGCAGTAGGCGGCGTCGAACGGGATCGGGTCGGCGCAGCGCAGCTCGTAGCCGATGTTCTTGTTAATGACGGTCACGCGAAGGCCGCGAGCCGCGAGCCGCCTCTGGACTTCGTCCTTCACCTTGCGTCCGAGGTCAATCTCGGAGAAGCGTATGTGTCCGTGCTCGTCGCGCTCGGCTTCCTGAAGGCCGGCAAGCTCCGCGGGGTCGAGCTTTTCGATGAGTCCTTCGGCGAGCACGGCGAGGCCGTAGCGCTTGCCGACGGCGCGGCGCTTGATGATCGCGCCCTCGACGATGTCGCAGATTTCGGAGAAGGGAACGGCCTCGCGCCCCTCGAACTCCTCGCCGATGACCGTGAGCGTCGCGCCCGCGGCCTTGCCGACGCCGAGCGCGAGGAAGCCCGCCTTGCGCCCCATCGCGACGACGACGAACCAGCGCTTCGTCGAGCGCGCGTCCTCCAACAAGTTCTGCACGAGTTCGACGCCGACGTGCCGCGCCGTCTGGTAGCCGAAGGTCGGGATGTGCGGCGGCAGAGGCAGGTCGTTGTCAATCGTCTTCGGCACGTGGACGACTTTGATCTCGTGTCCCGAATGCTCGGCGACGTAGCTCGAAGAGAGCGCCGTGTCGTCGCCGCCGATTGTGACGAGGTGGTTGACGCCGAGAGAGCGAAGCGTCTTAACCACCGTCTGCGTCGCCTGCTCGGACTTGGTCGGGTTGTCGCGCGCCGTGCCGAGGACTGAGCCGCCCTGAAGGTGGATGCGCGAAACGTCTTCGATGCGAAGCGGGCGGACGTGCGAGGTGTCCTCGCGCATGAGCCACTTGAAGCCGTCCTGCACGCCGAGGACTTCAAAGCCGTTGTTGATCGCCTCGATTGCGGCGGCGCTGATGACGGCGTTGATGCCGGGCGCAGGCCCGCCGCCGACGATGATCGCGAGAACGTTCTTGTCCGACATTGTCGAAAGTCTTAACCTCGGATTCTTTTGTCGAAAGCAGAAGTTTACCGGAGGGAGCGCCTTTATCAAACCGCGTCGGCGTGAATTATAGTTGGTCGGACATCAAACGCCTTTGACGCGGCATCCAAGGCAGCGTTGTAATTTCGCTTCACTCGGACAGACGGTCGGCCCGCAGCCCGCGTGCAGACCTCAACAATGCTTTAAGACCGAGACAATCACGTGCGGAGGTGACATGAGATTAAGCTCACGCGGTAAATTTTCACTCACGACCTTTTTGAGCGTCTTGCTCGTCGCGCCGCAGGCGGCAGTTGTGCGCGCGCAGCAGTCACAGAAGCCGCCGCAGAGCGAGCAGGAAGAGGTCGTCAAAGTTGACACGGCCATCGTGCAGTTGCACGCGGTCGTCACGGATCGGAAGGGTCAGGTCGTCGGCAACCTCAAGCAGGAAGACTTCACGGTCATGGAGAACGGCGCGCCGCAGGAGATAAAATTCTTCTCGCTTGAAAACGTGCCGAGCCGTCGCGCGGCCAACGCAAAAACTGCGGACGCTGTCCCGTCTGGCCCCACAGCACCCGCATCGCCGCGCGCCATGCCCGCGCGCACGGTCGTGCTCTTCGTTGACACGCTGCACCTCTCGATCCAGAGTCTCATGCGCGCGAAGCGGCAGTTGCGCCAGTTCGTTGACCAACAACTGACGGACGAAGACATGGCCGCCGTCGTCACCCCGACCGGCTCGCTCGGCATCCTGCAACAGTTCATGCGCGACCGCGCGCGACTGAAGTACGCGATTGATAGGATCACCCCGTTCCAGCCGAAGTCGAGCCTGTTTACGCCGTACCTCGCGGCGCAGGTTTTGAGCGACGACCCGAAGGCGCTCGGCGTCGCCTTACAGATTCTCAGCGTCGAAGAGAACTACCAGCCTTTCAACGCGGAGGCGGATAAAAACTACGCGACCGGGCGCGCGCGGGAGATTCTCGGCGAGGAGGAGAACTACCGGCGCGCGAGCCTGCTCGCTCTGAAGGCCGTCAGCGAGCGGCTCGCGGCGTTGAAGGGCCAGCGCATGATCGCCTTCGTCTCCGACGGCTTCACGCTCTACGACGGCGGGAACGGCTCGGACACGCAGGACTTAAGCGCGGCCACGAGCCGAGCCGCGCGCGCGGGCGTCCTCATCTACACCTTCAACGCGAAGGGCCTGAGCACGCCGGTCGAGTCGCAGGCGTCTTCGCAAATCCCGCTGAACTCGATTGACTTCTCGGACTACATGAATCGGTCTGAGAACGACCAGAAGGATGTCTTAAGAGTCATCGCGGACGAGACGGGCGCGCGTGCCTTCATCAACAGGAACGACATGGATAACTCTCTCGGCGACATGCTCGAAGAGAACCGCGTGTACTACACGCTCGCCTACTACCCGCAGGAGGAGAAGGATCAGAAGAAATTTCGGAAGATCAAGGTGCAGGTGAAGAATCACCCC
>Ga0209581_1004536_pt1 | contig 11116 bp, 8 predicted proteins | sample Coa_R2_FD_187160 | JGI IMG/M metagenome (GOLD analysis project Ga0209581, IMG submission 187160) | Surface soil microbial communities from Centralia Pennsylvania, which are recovering from an underground coalmine fire - Coalmine... | ecosystem: Environmental > Terrestrial > Soil > Unclassified ...
AGCTCCTGATCCTGGAACTATTACTAGCTATCGGGTCGGATACGTTAGGTCGGCTTATCTCGCTGGTCGATAGCCTGTTAGGGGATAAGTTCACGAATCACGTCAGCATACGGTTAATGGAGCATGCCGCGTCGCTCGACTTGGTTTCGTTCGAAGATCCGGTTTTCTACGACAAGATGGAGCGGGCCCGGAGGCAGACCACCTCCCGGCTGGGCATGCTGGCTGGACTGGCGGGTATGGCCCAGCAGTTTCTGACTCTACTTTCCATGCTCTCAGCCGTGATTTTCTACTATCCCTGGCTGCTCCTGCTGCTGATGGCCGCGACCATCCCTGTTTTTCTGGGCGAAACCCGGTTTGCCATGCTGAACTACTCAATGCTCTACCGATATACCCCGGAGCGGCGCGAGCTCGATTATCTGCGCTATCTGGGGGCGAGCAACGAGAGCGCAAAAGAAGTCAAGATTTTCGGACTGGGCAAATATCTGGCGGACCGTTCCCGGACGCTCTTCGAACGTTTCTACGCCGAGAACAGGCATCTGGCGATCCACCGGGCACTGCATGGCACGCTGCTGAACCTGATTCCGACCGGCGCATACTACGCCGCCTATGCCCTCATTATTCTGCGCGCCTTGGCGGGAACGTTGACTGTGGGCGATCTCACGTTGATGGTAGGCGCTTTCTCGCGTGCCCGGAACATCATGGAAAGCTTGGTTTCCGGGTTGGTAGGTGTTTCGGAACAGGCCTTGTTTATCAAAGACTTGTTCGATTTTTTCGAAACGAACCCAACGATCACGTCGCCGCCTGAGGCGATTCCGGCACCGCGGCCCATTCGCGACGGGTTCGTTTTTGAAAACGTATCGTTTGCGTATCCGGGCTCCGAGCAAAATGTAATCCAAAACGTGAGCTTCTGGTTCTACCGGAATGAGCGTATTGCCCTTGTTGGTGAGAACGGGGCAGGGAAGACGACTCTGGTGAAGTTGCTGGCTCGGTTGTATGACCCGACCGAGGGGAGGATTTTGCTGGACGGCGTGGACCTCCGTGAGTACCAGGTGGAGGATCTCCGGCACGAAATCGGGGTGATCTTTCAGGACTACATGAGATTCGACATGTTAGCGACTGAGAATATTGGGTTTGGACGCATTGAGGAGCTGGCAAATCAGGATCGGGTCCGGCACTCGGCGGAAAAGAGCCTGGCAGCGACGGTGATCGCCAAACTGCCGCACATGTATCGCCAGATGCTGGGACGCCGGTTCGAGGGCGGGGTGGATCTTTCGACCGGGCAATGGCAGAAAATCGCGCTGGCCCGGGCATATATGCGGGATGCCCAGATCTTGATTCTGGACGAACCCACCGCCAGTCTGGATGCCCGGGCGGAATTTGAGGTGTATCAGCGATTCGTGGATCTGACGGCCGGCAAGATGGCCGTTCTGATCTCGCACCGGTTTTCGACGGTCCGGATGGCCGACCGAATTCTGGTGCTGGAGCAGGGGCGGATTGTCGAACAGGGATCGCACCAGCAGCTTGTCGCGCTCGGCGGGAAGTACGCCGAGCTGTTTGAGCTGCAGGCGGCGGGGTACCGGTAGCGAGATACACGACGGCTGCGCCGGTGCGGGGGAAACATTATTCGGTTGTCGAAGAACTGGGCGGGACTGGGTTCCGCGGGCAGAGGAATTGGCGGAACGAAGCCACCCCTCCTTCACAGTCGGGGTTCCTTGCGGTTCTACCGCGCACAAGGGCGTACGGCGTGATCGAGAAATCGAACGTAGGTTGTTGAGGAGATTGGGCGAAATTTGTTTTACTCACGCAGATCGCGCAGGATCTCCGTCTCGGCGTCGAACGGCTCCGGTTCGGTTTCGTACCGCAACTGAAGATGGAACGCGCACCGCTCGAGAGGAATTCGATAGTAATCACCGGTTTCGAGAAAACCCTGCGTGTACCGTCGAGCAAAGCCTTGCAGGCCCAGATGTTGATACTGAACGGTATGAACGAGCTCGTGAAACAGCACCGGCGGGTTCAGTAGCGTACGGCATGTAATCACGTTGTCAAAAGTGATCGCTTCTACAGTCGAAGGCCGAGGGTACTGGAAGCCCATACGGCGAGCGATTAAGGCGAGCGGCGGGTCCGGTATGGGAAGCGGGTCGGCGATGACCACCGCAGTGCGGTCCAGAACGTTGGCGGGGAAATACATCCGGAGTGCGGTTTTCTCCTCGCACTGGAGTGGACGCGCATATGGCCTAAGGCGATTTCGCTGATGACGGATGTAGGCGTGGACAGCAGGGGAAAGCGCGAGGGCCGCAATGCTCGCCAGCCGGTTGTGAACGGTCAATCCGTTTATATTGTCTACGGCGAGCACATTGTCGATTTGGAATTCTGACGGGACTCACGGTAGTTTTCGGATAAAGCGAACCGTCCCGTATCGCGGTCCGAAGGACGATTACTGAAACCGGGTCAGCGGCCGTCAGCGGTCTCTTCCCGGAACAGGGGCTCTCACGGAACTTTCATCGCCGGCAGGACGGAACGCGTCGATGCGGCACCCTGCGCCGCCTCCTTTTCCGGTCTTTACGTAGGCTGGAAACTCCGCCAGAAGGAGGCCGGAAGGCAAATCCGCTTCGATCCGGTACTTCCCCGACGGCACCGAAGCGAAGGCATAGGCGCCGTGTTCGTCGGTTGTGGCGGAAAAACGCGCGCCGTGGTGTCCAACTGCCCTAACGACAACGTTCACGAGCGGCTTGCCTTTGATTCGATCTTCCATCCTCCCGTACTCTGAAGCAATCCCGATGGTCCCAAACAAGTCGTCTGCGCGCTCACCCCTCGCGATGGCCCGTAATTCCCTCAACGTGCCGCCTGCCATAGCCGCTGGCATTGTCCCTGTCCAGGCTTTGAGGCGGCCATCGATGGTCCGCGCATAAACGAGGTAGCTGACTCCAACCAGGAAAGGTTCGCTGCAATCACCCATACCGTGGCCAGTGTAGACCACTAACTCTTTCGCCTCTTTGCTCGCGCCGCGGAATATCTCCACCGGCGCAAAATGGAATTCGTAGTCCGTCCGCTCTACGATGCCGTTGCCGCGCGGCGTCTCCCCACCGAGTCGGGCGACCGCTTTCCCCAGGAACACGACCTCGCCATCGCTCCACGAGTTGTCGCAGCGAGGGATGAGAACAACCGTGCTGCACGCGTCCATCATGGGACATGCGCTCGCGAGAACCAGCAAAATGGCTGCGGTTATCCGTTGAAACTCGGACATACAACCCCTCCTCAACTGCGACAAGCGCAGCCGCCGATTTGTCCCCGCTCTTTCACGCCGCGCACGGCTTCGAACCAGGAGTCCTGTTCCCGAAAGAAGAATCGCGGTCAGGGTAAACTCCAGTTGGCCGTTATACCTTTCGAAAACGCCACAATTTCGTAGCATACTCAAGGCATGGCAAGCGAACCGCGCGCCAGTTCCCGGCGTGAGTTGATGAAGACCGTGGTGGGCGCCGGAGCGCTCGCGGCCGGCCGGCTTCCCGCGGCGCCATCCGCCCGGCCCAATATCCTCTATATTCATTCGCACGATACGGGACGATACATCCAGCCGTACGGATTCGATGTGCCCACACCGAATTTGCAAAAGCTCGCAAGCGAGGGGATGCTGTTCCGGCAAGCATTTTCCGCCGCTCCCACCTGCTCTCCGAGCCGCGCCGCGCTGCTCACCGGAGAGTGTCCGCATAACAACGGCATGCTCGGGCTTGCGCATCGCGGGTTCTCGCTGAACGATTACAGCCGGCACCTCATTCACTGGCTGCGGCCGCACGGCTATCGCTCTACGTTGATCGGTGTTCAGCATATTGCGAAAGATCCGAAGGTCATCGGGTACGACGAGATTGTCGAGACCCGCGGTGTGCATGTGGCGCAGGTGGCCCCGGCGGCTGTGCGTTTTCTGAAGCAATCGCCGAAGCAGCCGTTTTTCCTCACGGTCGGATTTCACGAAACACACCGGGAATTCGCGCAGCCAGGCCCGAACGAAGATGTCCGGTTCACCGAACCGCCCGTTCCGATCCCCGACACGCCTGCGACCCGGCAGGACATGGCCGCCTTCCACGCCACCGCGCGCGTGCTCGATAGTGGTGTGGGCGCGGTATTGGACGCGCTGGCGTCTGCCGGACTTGCGGAGAACACCCTGATCATCTCCACTACGGATCACGGCATTGCGTTTCCGGCCATGAAATGCAATCTCAACGTGCATGGCACGGGCGTTTACCTCATTTTGAGGGGGCCGGGCGGTTTTTCGGGCGGCAAAGTTTGCGATGCCATGGTCTCGCACATGGACTTGTATCCCACGATTTGCGATCTTCTTAACATCGAGAAGCCCGCGTGGCTGCAAGGCAGATCCCTGATGCCGTTGATGCGCGGCGAGATGCAGCAGCTTCATAACGAATTGTTCGCGGAGGTGAATTACCACGCGGCTTACGAACCGAAGCGGGCGGTACGAACGCAGCGATATAACTACGTCCGGCATTTCGGCGATCGAAACCGGCCGGTGTTGCCGAATTGCGATGACGGTCCGAGCAAGACCGTTTGGCTTCAGCACGGCTGGGGAAATCAAGTTGTCCCACGCGAGCTATTATTCGATACGGTGTTCGACCCGGCCGAGAGGCGCAACTTAGTGGGCGATCCGGCTTACGCACAGGCTTTGGAAGAAATGCGGGGAAGCCTCGATCGTTGGATGCAGAGCACGCACGATCCGTTGTTGCAGGGTCCCGTGAAAGCGCCGCCGGGCGCTGTGGTCAACGATCCCGCGGGAATCTCGCCGCAAGAGCCAGTTCGTCCAGCCTGAGCGGAGGCTCTCAACCTAGGGCATTTGAGAAACTTAGAAATGCCCTCTCGATTTCTAACGATTGGTTCTCTATTCATCACGGCGCTTCCCGCAGCCGCCCAGCAGGGGACAGCGGGTTCCGGCGCCGTGAAAATTGGCAACGTTACCATTTCGGGATCGCTACGTACGCGAGCTGAGGTTTGGGATTGGTTTCACGGAAACGGCAACAATCAGTATGCCTTTTCCGAATCCCTCTTCCGGCTAAGCTTCTCCCAGTCCAGAGAAGACTTCGATTGGAAACTTGAATTAGCGGCTCCGGTTCTGCTCGGCATACCAAGTAATGCCGTTGCGCCGGGTTCGCAAGGACAACTTGGCTTTGGCGGCACTTACTATGTCGCGAATGGGAAAGCGCAGGACGCTGCCATGATCTTCCCAAAACAAGGCTATGTGCGCTTTCGATACTCGAATGGCGCATGGAAGCAGAGCATTCAGATTGGACGCACTGAATTTAAAGACGGAGCAGAAGTGACTCCCAGGAATGCGACACTCGCAACGTTAGCGCGGGATCGCATTGCCGAGCGCCTGATTGGTACCTTCGGCTTCTCCGATGTCGGCAGGAGCTTCGACGGGCTGCTGTATACCGCCGATCACGCTGGCACCAATGTAACCATTCTCGCGGCCCGTCCCACGCGCGGCGTGTTTCAGGTGGACGGTTGGGGCGAGATCAACACCAACCTGTTCTACGGCGCTGTGACGCAACAGACAGGAACAGGCTCGCATGCGGGCGAGTGGCGCGTGTTCGCGATCGGCTACAACGACTACCGCAATGGTGTCTTGAAGACCGATAACCGTGCCCAAGCCCTACGTGCCGCGGACCAGAGCCCCATCAACATCGCAACCGTGGGCGCGAACTACATCGGCGCTATGAAAACTCCGGCTGGAACATTAGACGTGGTGCTGTGGGGTGCTCTCCAGGGCGGTTCTTGGGGCGTCCTCGCACAGCGTGCCGAGGCGTATGCGCTCGAAGCCGGCTGGCAACCTCCTGTTCTCGACAAAATCAAACCTTGGATACGCGGAGGATACAATTACGGATCGGGCGACAGGAATCCGAAAGACGGAACGCATGGCACGTTCTTTCAGATTCTGCCGACGCCCCGTGTGTACGCCCGGTTTCCGTTCTTCAATATGATGAACATCCGCGATGCATTCGGCGAACTGATGCTGCGCCCCAGTAAGGCGCTGACGATTCGCGCCGATGTGCACGCACTCGCGCTGGCGAATGCAAACGACCTCTGGTATAGCGGAGGCGGCGCCTATCAACCTTGGACGTTTGGATATACGGGCCGCCCATCCAACGGATATTCCGGGTTCGCCAATCTGTATGACGGAAGCGCCGATTACACACTGAATGTGCACTTCGCCTTCGGGGCCTATTACGGCCGCGCAACCGGACACCTGGTTACAGAAGCGATCTATCCGGCAGGAAAGAACGCAAACCTCGGCTTGTTAGAGTTGAACACGCGCTTCTGAACATGCACTCCCGCCGGGATTTCCTTGGAACAGCCGCCGGATCCACATTTGCGGCGGCTACCCGGGCCGCGTCTGCCACCGAGCGGGATTACTGGATCCGGATGCTCCTTCGCATCGCGGATCCAGTGCTGGCCGCGCTGAGCGAACGCAAACTGAAGGCCACCATGCCGGTGGAAGCGCCGCACGGAAATGCCGAAGATCGCAAGCAATATACGTATCTGGAAGCGCTTGGCCGGTTGCTTTGCGGAATGAGTTCCTGGCTCGAATCCGGCGAGGATCAGAGCCACGAAGGAGAATTGCGCCAGCAGTATGCAGAGCTGGCGCGGCGGTCCATCGCGGCGGCCGTCGACCCTGCATCTCCCGACTTCATGAATTTTAACCATGGGTCGCAGCCAGTAGTCGATGCTGCCTTCCTTGCATTGGCCGTGTTGCGCGCGCCGGTCGAGCTCTGGGAGAAGCTGGATGCGCGCACGAAGCAACAACTCATAGCGGCTCTGCGTTCGAGCCGCGTTATTCGTCCGGGCTTCAACAATTGGCTGCTGTTCAGTGCAACGGTCGAGGCATTCTTTTGCCGTGCCGGCGAGCCGTGGGATGCGATGCGCGTCGATTATGCGATCCGGCAGCACGAGGAGTGGTACAAGGGCGACGGCATTTATGGGGACGGGCCGCCGTTTCATTGGGATTACTACAACAGCTTCGTGATTCAGCCGATGCTGCTCGCCGTAGTCGAGGCGGTGTCCAAATCGTCGAAAGCTTGGGAGCCCCTCTATCCGGCGATTGTAACCAGAGCCATGCGCTATGCAGCCATTGAGGAGCGATTGATCAGTCCGGAAGGTACGTTCCCTGCTGTCGGCCGCTCACTCGCGTACCGGTTCGGGGTTTTTCATCACCTGGCGAATATGGCGCTGCGCCGGCAGTTGCCGGAAAACGTTGCTCCGGAGCAGGTCCGCGCAGGTTTGAGCGCGGTGCTGCACCGAATGCTGGAGGCGCCAGGGACATTCGATCCGGATGGATGGCTTACGGTGGGATTTTGCGGTCATCAACCCGCGATTGCCGAGTCTTATATTTCCACCGGCAGCTTGTATTTGTGTTCAGCGGGGTTTCTCCCGCTCGGACTTCCGGCGGTCGATCCGTTCTGGAGCAAGCCTACGCAGCCGTGGACCCAGAAAAAGATCTGGAACGGGGAGAATACTCGTCCAGATCACGGGATTCAGGTCTGATGCTTACCGAAAATCCTGCTGCACTTTATCCAGAATCGTGGAACCGGGGCACAATTTCTCAAACGGCACGCGGGCCAAGGGCATCTCGGTCGTATTGTTTGTATCGTGAAGGTTCGGCGCGGACTCATCAACAAACAGCAATCCGGTGACGATCTCGCCTTTGCGCTGTTGCTCCTGTAGATAGGTCGTGACCTTCACCCGGTCGGTTGGGTCGTAGCCTTCCGGAACAGACCGGAACCGGACGACGCTGCCGTCGTGCATCGTTACTTCCGTAACGCCGTGCGGCGCGATGCTCGCGACAATTTCAGCCGAAGGCGGCACGAAGTCCGCCTCCGTCGCGCTGACCGTATGCTTGCGCGTATAGAGATAGCTCTTTGTCGAGCCGGAGTGGTCGTTGAACGTAACGCATGGGGAAATGACGTCAATCAGCGCGAGCCCGCGGTGCGCAAAGGCCGCTTTGAGGATCGGTACAAGCTGCTCTTTATCGCCGGAAAAACTGCGCGCCACGAACGTCGCGCCCAGGCTCAGGGACAGCATGACGGGATCGATGGGCGCAAGCTGATTGGGTTCGCCGCGCTTGCTCTTCGATCCGATATCCGCCGAAGCGGAAAACTGCCCCTTTGTAAGTCCGTAGACACCGTTGTTCTCGATGATGTACACCATCCGGACGTTGCGCCGGATTGCGTGGCACATGTGGCCGATGCCGATCGAAAGCGAATCGCCGTCGCCGGAAACCCCGACATACGTCACTTCCCGGTTCGCCGCGTTCGCGCCAGTCGTAATCGCGGGCATGCGGCCATGCGCGGAGTTGAAGCCATGGGCGCCATTTACGAAATACGCCGGTGTCTTCGAGGAGCATCCGATGCCGCTCATTTTGGCGAGCATGTGCGGCTCCATCGAGATTTCCCAGAGCGCCCGCACCATGGCGGCCGTGATGGAATCGTGGCCGCACCCCGCGCACAGCGTCGACATGGAGCCCTCGTAATCGCGAATGGTGAGCCCGAGCGCATTGCGCTGCGAAGCCGGATGCGTGGCAGCTGGTTTAACGATGGATGGCATGATCGGCCTCAAGCTGATTGAGAATTCCGTCCACGACGTGCTTGGCGCTGAGCGGAAATCCGCCATATACCAGTACGGAGCGCAAACGATTCTTCGGGACGCAGGTTTCCAGTGTCAGTAGCGACCGTAACTGCGCGTCGCGATTCTGCTCAACGATAAACGTGATCTCGTGGTCGTACAGGAAGCGTTCCACGCTAGCGTGAAATGGGAAGCCGCAAATGCGCAGGTAATCTGCCTCGATCTCGTGCGCGGCCAGCAGTTCCATGGCTTCTCGGACGGCGCCATCGCAACTCCCGATCGCAATCACGCCAAGCCGCGCTCCGGGGCGGCCGTGAATCTTCGGCAATGGAACGAGATCCGCCGCGGCCTTCTGTTTCCGTGCGAGCCGGTCGACCACTTCCTGATACTCGGATGGCGTTTCCGTATATCCCCCAAACTTGTTGTGGCCGGAGCCGCGCGTCACATAGGCGCCTTTGGGGTCCACGCCCGGCAGCGTTCTGGGCGGAACGTAGTATTGATCTTCGTCGCTATAGCGGTGGAACCGCGGAACGTTTTTCAAATCCTCTTCGGAAAGAACGCGCCCGCGGTCCGGCCGGTAAGAATCGTCCCACGCGAGCTTCGGCACTACCCAGTCATTCATGCCGATATCGAGATCGGAGAGCATGATCACGGGAGTTTGAAATCGATCGGCGAGATCGAAAGACTTCACCGCGAACTCGAAGCACTCGGCCGGATTTGACGGAAACAGCAGGATGTGCCGTGTGTCGCCATGCGAGGCGTAAGCGCACTCCAGCAGATCGGCTTGTTGCGTCCGCGTGGGCATGCCAGTCGACGGCCCGCCGCGCTGCACGTCGAAAATCACGGCCGGAATCTCGGCGAAATAAGCAAGACCCAGAAATTCCTGCATCAGGGAAATTCCGGGCCCGGAGGTCGCCGTGAAGGCGCGGGCGCCGTTCCAGCCGGCGCCGACGACGACGCCGATCGCGGCGATCTCGTCTTCGGCTTGGACGATGGCGTAACGCTTCTCCCCGGTCTCTCGATCGACCCGGAGCCGCGCGCAATTCTTCTCGAAGGCTTCGGCCAGCGACGTAGACGGGGTGATCGGGTACCATGCGCAGACCGTCGCGCCGCCATAGACCGCGCCAAGCGCGGCGGCGAAATTGCCATCGGTCAAAATGCGGTCGCCGACTGCGTCGCTGCGCTTGACGCGCAGGCCGATCGGGCACGAGAAGCGCTGCTTCGCGTCTTCATAGCCGAGTCGCAGAGCGCGCAAATTGGGCTGGATCAGCTTCTCTTTTCCCTTGAACTGATCGCCGATCAGCTTCTCGACCGTCGCGATCTCGATGTCGAGCAAAGCCGCGAGCGCGCCGACATAGACGATGTTCTTGAAGAGCTGGCGCTGGCGCGCATCGCGATATTCTTTCGTGCAAATCTCGGTCAGCGGCATTCCGAGCACGACGATGTCGTCGCGCAATTGCGCGGGCGGCACGTAGCGCGACGAATCGTAGAAGAGATAGCCGCCGGGCTCGATCGCCTTGACGTCATTGGCGAAGGTCTGCGGGTTCATGGCGACGACGAAGTCGGCGCCGCCGCGCGCGCCCAAATGGCCGTCGCCGCTGACGCGGACTTCGTACCAGGTCGGCAGACCTTGGATGTTGGATGGAAAAATGTTTCGCGGCGCGATCGGCACGCCCATGCGCAAGATCGAGCGCGCGAAGAGGAGATTGGCGCTCGCCGAGCCTGAGCCGTTCACATTGGCGAAGCGGATGACAAAGTCGTTTACGCTCTGGATTGGCATGAAGTCCCTGCCTGCGCCATGTCCAGCGTGAATTTCTGCATGTCCCAGGCGCCGGTCGGACAGCGCTCAGCGCAAAGGCCGCAATGCAAGCAAAGGTCTTCGTCCTTGGCCATGACCCGGCCGGTCTTGACCGGCGTCGAGACATAGATCGCCTGAGAGGGATTGGTCGAAGGCGCGTTGAGCGAAGCGCGAAGGCGCTCTTCGCTGTCGGCGTTCGGCACGAACGAGATGCAGTCCACCGGGCAGATGTCGACGCAGGCGTCGCATTCGATGCAATCGGGCGCCGAAAAGACGGTCTGAACGTCGCAATTGAGGCAGCGCTGCGCCTCCGCCGCCGCAAGTTTCGGATCGAACCCGAGTTCGACCTCGGCGCGAATATTCTTCAGCGCGATCGCCAGTTCGGCATGCGGCACTTTGAATCGTCGGTCTACCGTGATCGCGTTGTCGTACGACCATTCATGGATGCCCATTTTCTGGCTGACGAGATTGGTCATGGGCGGCGGCCGAAGCCGCACGTCTTCGCCCCGGCAATAGGCGTCGATCGAGATCGCCGCCTCGTGGCCATGCGCGACCGCGGTGATGATGTTCTTCGGCCCGAGCGCGGCGTCGCCGCCGAAAAAGACGTCAGGCCGGCTCGACTGGAACGTGAGCGGATCGACCTTGGGCATGCCCCAGCGGTCAAAAGCGATCCCGGCGTCCTTTTCGATCCAAGGGAAC
>Ga0209581_1004540_pt1 | contig 11110 bp, 8 predicted proteins | sample Coa_R2_FD_187160 | JGI IMG/M metagenome (GOLD analysis project Ga0209581, IMG submission 187160) | Surface soil microbial communities from Centralia Pennsylvania, which are recovering from an underground coalmine fire - Coalmine... | ecosystem: Environmental > Terrestrial > Soil > Unclassified ...
CTTCGGAATCAAGCCGCTACGTCACCGGCCAGATATTGCTTGTAGACGGCGGTATCTCTACCGGAGCTACACGCGCGACACTGCCGAACAAGGAGAAGCGATGAGCAGAGCCAAATGCCGGATAATTTTCGCTTGCCTGTTGGTCAGCATGTGCTCAATAGCAGCCGTCGCACAGAACAAAGGAAAGCTGCAGATTTATTTCATCGATGTCGAAGGCGGCCAGTCCACGCTCTTTGTCGCACCCACAGGGGAATCGCTCCTGATCGACACCGGCTGGCCCGGCAGTAACGGACGCGATGCCGAGAGAATCGTCGCCGCTGCAAAGAAGGCCGGCATCAACAAAATCGATTACGTTCTCCTCACGCATTTCCATGTGGATCACGTAGGCGGCGTATCTCAGTTAGTAGATCGAATCCCTGTAGGCACATTCATCGATCACGGCTCGAATCGTGAAACCGACGAATTCACTGTGAAAGGCTATGAGGCCTACCAGAAAATCCTCGCGTCAGGAAAATACAAGCACATTGTTCTGAAACCCGGAGATGTCCTTCCCATCAAAGGCATCCAGGCTGTCGTTGTCAGCGCAGACGGAAATCTCATCGATCATGCATTGCCCGGCGGCGGTCAAGAGAACGTATCTTGCAAGCTCACAGAAACCAGGGCCGCGGACCCTTCAGAAAACGCGCGTTCGCTTGGCGTTCTGATCTCTTTTGGCAATCTGCGCATTCTTGACCTCGGCGATCTCACCTGGGCAAAAGAGATGCAGCTGATGTGCCCCATCAACAAGCTGGGTCACGTTAACATCCTCGTCGTTTCTCATCACGGCCTCTTCCAAAGCTCAAGTCCTGCATTGGTGGACGCGATTCATCCACAGGTCGCCATCATGGACAACGGAGAGAAGAAAGGCGGCTCCAGGGCAACGCTCGAAACCTTAAAGAAGGTTCCCGGGCTGGAAACGCTCTGGCAACTGCACTATTCCGAAGAAGGCGGACAGGCCGACAACACGCAAGACGCCTTTATCGCGAACTTGCAAGGCCCGGACAAAGGGAATGATATCGAACTGACCGCCTCTGAAGAAGGAAGCTTTTCAGTTCTGAATTCCCGTACCGGCGAAAGCAAATCCTACGCTGCCAAATGAGATTGGCCCGGAATGCGTCGGATATCTCCCAGCAGAAAAATATATCCGGCAATTCCAACCACGAGATAAGCCGCAGCAACAGCGAACGCAAGCGCAAACGAATGCCGCGCCTCCACCAGATAGCCGGTCACAATCGGCGCGGCAATCCCTGAAATCTGATTCGAAAAATTCAGAATGCCTCCCACTGTGCCAACGCTTCCTCGCGGAGCAATCAGCGATGGAATCGACCAGCCCACCGGCGCAGCAGCAGATAGTCCTCCAATGGACAAACTGATCCAGAACAGCGCCTGAGCAGGCGTATGCGCATCAGCAGCGCCTAATATCCCGATTCCCAGTGCAGTACCGCCAATCAGAACAGCTCTTCGAACCAGACCCGCATTCCAACCGCGCTGCACCAATGCATCCACCAGCCATCCACCAACAATCAAGTCGGTAAACGTAGCAAACAGCCACGGCACGCCTGTATAGAGAAACGAATGCAGCAGATCAATATGCAGCGAACGCGACAAATAACTGGGCAGCCAGGTCAGCAGCAGATAAAAAACATAATTGTACGATCCAAATCCCAGGGCCAGCCCAATCACCTTGCGCCGTTGCAGCAGATATCCAAGCGACGCAACTTCCAACGAACCCAACTCCACATTCGGCAGCGTATCTTCTGAACGAATGTAACTCAGCTCTTCTGCGCTCAGCCCCGGATCGTCCTTTGGATCGCGATAAATCCAGTAAAAGAGCAGAAAATATAGAAAGCTGATGACCCCGGTTGCGGCAAAGCTCAGCCTCCAGCCCACATGCAGCAGCAGGATTCCAATGAGCGGCACGCCGATGGCTGAAGAGAACTTTGCCATCGAATCAAAAATGCTCGTAGCAAAACTGCGTTCTCTCGGAGGAAACCAGTAACCAACCGCCTTGGCGTTGGCGGGAAAGGTCGGCGCTTCGCCAATCCCCAGCAGAAATCGCGCACCGAAAAATCCGCTGATCGTCGGAGTAAGTGCCGCGGCAAACGACGCCACGCTCCAGATAAAAGTGCTGATGCGTCCCACACGTTTGATCCCGAAGCGATCAAGCACCACGCCAATGGGAAGCTGACAAAGCGCATACGTCCAGTTGTATGCTCCCAGCAAATAGCCAAACGTGACATCTGAAATGCCGAATGTCGCATACAGATCGTTGTGTGAAACAGAAAGATTCACGCGGTCAAAATAATTGACCAGAACGCCCAGGCCGAGGAGAAAGGCAATTCTCCATCGGCGGCGAGGAACGCAGTCCAGGGACAAAGCATTTTCAGCAGGCAATCATCATCTCGCTTTTCATAAAACAACAGTCTACCGGCACTCGACTACCATATGAGTAGCGTCTGTCTATGCAGCAATTCTTTCAAACTCTAATCGCGGAGGAAGCCGGAAAAGCAGGCTTTTCTGCAGCCGGCATCGCTGCTGTGCCGGAACCCGGCTCGCCGCAAGACGAGAACGAACGCCGTAACTTTGCGCAGTGGATCGAACAGGGCAGCGCAGGCGAAATGGAATACCTGAAGCGCCGTAACGATGCAGGCGAGCTGGTGCGGTCATCCCTGCGCGTGGCCGTTCCGTGGGCCAAATCCGTAATCGTATGCGTTACAAATTACAATGCATCGCAGCCGCTCTCGATTGATCCTGCTCCCGAGGGAACAGGCTGGATTGCGCGTTACGCCTGGAGTGGCCAGCCGGGTGTCGACGGCAAGCTGATTCCCAGCGACTATCACAAAATATTGCTGAAACGTCTGGAGCGCCTCGATACAGTGCTCAAACAAACACTCGGACCATTCGAGTCAAAATGCTACGTCGACACTGGCCCACTCGTAGAGCGCATCTATGCGCGTTACGCCGGCGTGGGCTGGACCGGCAAAAACACCTGCATCCTGAACCAAAAGCTCGGCTCGTGGCTCTTTCTTGGCGTCATCCTCACCTCGATTGAAGTCCCCGAAGAGCAACAGGCACAACTCGCAGCTGACCGCTGCGGAAGCTGCACGCGCTGCATCGATGCCTGCCCCACCGGAGCGCTCACCGGCCCGCGTCAAATGGACGCATCGCTGTGCATCTCTTATCTGACGATAGAAAAACGTGGCCCCATCCCGCTGGAATTGCGAGAGGGAATCGGTCGTCAGGTTTTCGGCTGTGATATCTGCCAGGATGTTTGCCCCTGGAACCGTAAGGCCCCCATCTCCTCCGATCCTGAATTACAAACGCGACCAGAGTTGGTAAATCCCGCACTCGATTGGCTGGCCGGACTGGATCAGGAAAGCTTCGGCAAGCTCTTCTTCGGTTCCCCCGTCAAGCGCGCCAAATTCGAGGGCCTCCGGCGAAATATCGCCATCGCCATGGGCAACAGCCGCCTGCGGCGATTCCTGCCTACGCTTGAAGAATGGAAGCAGAACGAAGATCCGGTGTTGTCCGAAGCCGCATCCTGGGCTATCCAGCAGATCGAAAACTAAACATCCAGCCCAATCGACCGCATCAGTTTCAGCGCATTCGTTGTCTGCACAGTGCCTGGCGTCAGCTTGTAATCAAAACGCAGTGCTCCATCTTCAAGAGTGTCTGAGAAATGAAAGTTGGCCGCATGCTCCTTCATCTCTTCAGCAATCTTCGCCAGCGCCAGATCATGCGTGGTGATAAGCCCGATAGCGCCCTGTGCCAGCAAATGCCGCACAAATGATTCCGTGCCCACGCGCCGGTCATGGGAGTTGGTTCCGGAAAGCAGCTCATCCAACAGGAATAATACCGGCACATTGTCTTTGCTCATCTCGTCAATTTTCTTCAGCCGCAAAATCTCCGCATAAAAACGCGAAAGCCCTCCTTGCAGCGAATCAAGAATGCAGATAGAAGCAGCCACTGCAAGTCTAGATAAGACAAACCGCCGTGCGCATACCGGCGCTCCCGCCTGCGCAAGAACCACATTGATTCCTACACAACGAATGAAAGTGCTCTTGCCCGCCATATTCGGCCCGCTGATAACGATGAGCTGTAAATCTTGATCAAGGCGAAGGTCATTCGATACAGCATGCTTTCGTGGCAATAACGGATGCGCCATCCACTCAGCATGCAGATACGGACCATGCTCCACAAATTCCGGAAAAGTGTTCTCCGGATGCTCATAGGCGTAACATCCCAAAGCTGTAAGCGCTTCTATTGCGCCCGTAACTTCAATCCATCGCCGGACATCCTGCCCATACACTGCGCGCCATGCCTCAATGGCAAGTACCCACTGTGGTGTCCAGAACAAGAAAAGATCCAGCACCTTCACCATCCAGTGCTCATGCGCATCAAGCCATGCGACGCGCCTGCTCAGGCGGCGAATCGCCAGCGACGGACAACACGCATGCGAAAGCAGCCTTTTCTGCAAGCCTTTAAGTTGCAGCGATGTGAATTGCGCCCGCTCAATTTCTTTCAGGATGGAAGCAAGAATTTCAAGCTCCTGCGCAGCTTCATCAATCTTGCTCACTGCCTGTTGCGTATGCGGCTGCAGCTTATATCGAATCGCCAGATTCAGCAGACTCATCGCCAGGGCCGCCAGCCCCCAATCCCACGCAAACCAGGCCGCGAGGCTCAATACCCAGCATGCAGCAAGCACCGGCAGCACAATTCTCAGCAAGCGATGAGAGCCGAACCGCGCCGCCGATTCGCTCCACGCAATCAATGATTCCGGACAAACTCCCATGCGCACATCTTCACCGGCAAGCGCTAGTCGCTCACGAAAATCGATATTTGGCGCAAGCTCCCGGATGCTCTTATGCCGCTCCGTAATTTCTTCAGCAGATGCGCGATCCAGCAGCCACGCAGCGAGTATTCTCTCGCCCGCGCGCGTGCGCGCCGTGCAAAGCAATTCAAAAAGGCTGCCCTTGCCGAAAATGTCGAGATCACGCGCATAAGGGTGTGCAGGATCGAGATATTCCTCGCCACTCTGTCCTGTGCCCGCCCATCGGTCTTCCATGCGCGCCATGCCTCGTTCATAAAAGCTGCGCAGCCGAACGCACCGGCGCACCGAACGCAGCACGCGCTCATGCCACGCAAACAATAAGATCAGCAGCGCAATCGGTAGAAAGACATATCCAATCTGCGCGGTATGATACTTGGCCAGCCAGACCACAAGACCGATGGTCACAAGTCCAATTGCCAGCTTCCCGCCAGCCAGCAGCCTGTCCTGTTCCGAATGGCGTTTCAATGCCTGTGACAACGCTTCGAGCCGCTGAAGATATTCGTTGTGTGGTCCGGGAGAGCGCATTGCCTCATTATCGCAAGCGAGAGGAATTAGGATAGTGAGCTTCAATCATTCAAATCCTGAGCCTGGCGAATATCTGGTTTTTTTCAGCAGCCCACGTTATGCCTGGGCCTTGCGTTTTTTGGGCGGAAGCACGGGCCTTTAGGCTCGGCTTCCGCAATTCGTGAAAATGCGCTAAGTTTCCCGCCATTGACAGACTAAAATATTTGAGTAACATATGTGCCTATGAAACATATTGCTACCCAGGTATTCGACCGTGAACTGAAAAAGGGAAGCGCCGAGTTGCTGATCCTGTCTTTAATCGAGCATCGCGCGCGGCACGGATATGAGATCAGCAAACTGATCGAGGAGCGCTCCGGCGGCTCTCTGAAGTTCAACGTCGCCTCGTTTTATCCCTTGCTCTACCGGCTGGAAGAGCGCGGCCTGATTGCTGGGCGCTGGGTAGAAAAGGCGGGGCAGCGCCGTCGCCGCTTTTACCGCCTCACAGCTCAAGGCAAAGATGTGCTGAAGACGCAGCGCGCCACCTGGCTTGAATTCGTCAACGCAATCCATCGCATTACGGAGGCGGAAAATGCCTGACTGGTCAAAAGAAGTGCGCGCCGCCATTGCCGGCCTCAACCTTGAGCCAACGCGCGAGCAGGACGTGGTGGACGAATTGAGCCAACACCTGCGCGACCGCTATGAAGAGATGCTGGCCTCCGGCGTCGGCGCAGATCAAGTTTACCGATCGCTACGGGCCGAACTCGAAGACGGACGCCTGCTGCAAGGTCTGACCAATACAGTTGCCAAAGCGCGCGAACCGCTGGCAGCAGGAAGCAGCGGTCAGAAGAAGTTCCTGGGTGGATTCGGCCGCGATTTCCGCTATGCGTTGCGCCAGCTTCGCCAGAGCCCGGGATTCACTCTGGTCGCGGTCCTCTCACTCGCGCTCGGCGTGGGAGCAAATACTGCCATCTTTCAGCTGCTCGATGCTGTGCGTCTTCGTCTGTTGCCGGTAAAAGCTCCGGAGCAGCTTGCGCGAATCCTGATCACAAATGACACAAATGGCCGGGCCGGCAGCTTCGTCACCGATCATGCCGATATGACCTATGCCATCTGGAATCTGGCGCGCGCACAACAGCAGGGATTTTCCAGCATCGCAGCATGGTCTCCAACGCGGCGCAACCTCGGCCAGGGCGGCGAAGCGCGTTACGCCAATACGTTGATGGTGAGCGGCGATTTCTTCCCCGTGCTCGGTATTCAACCGTATCTTGGAAGATTTTTGTCTCCAGCAGATGATTATCGCGGATGTGGCGCACAGGGTGCTGTGATCAGCTACTCTTTCTGGCAGCGGGAATATGGCGGGAAAGATTCGGCCCTCGGCAGCAAAATCTCCCTTGACCGGCAGCTATTTCAGATCATCGGTATCGTGCCGCCTTCTTTTCATGGCGTGGACATAGGTCGCGACTTTGACGTTGCCGTCGCTCTGTGCTCTGAGCCGACCTTCAATGCAAAGAACTCCTGGACAGACGACCCGATGACCTGGTGGCTTTCCGGAATCGGACGCCTCAAGCCGGGCTGGACACTCGAAAAAGCATCAGCGCAGCTAGCCGCCATTTCGCCTGGAATTTTTGCCTCAACCGTGCCGCCCAAGTATGACGACATCCTCAAAAAGGACTACCTGCACTTTCATCTCGGAGCCGTGCAGGCAGATAAGGGCGTATCTTCGTTCGCCGGACAGCATGATCCGCTGGCTATTCTGCTTGGTCTTTCAGGCCTGGTTCTTTTATTAGCCTGCGCCAATCTGGCAAACCTGCTGCTGGCGCGTGCAAGCGCGCGCCAGCGTGAGATGGCTCTGCGGCTTACTCTCGGAGCATCACGTGTACGCCTCTTGTGCCAGGTACTGGCCGAAAGCCTGCTGCTGGCCATCTTCGGGACAGCGGCAGGATTCGCTCTGGCCCAGTTGCTCAGCCGCGTAATGGTCGCGATGTTGTCATCCGGTTCGGATAGCGTATTTCTGGACTTGGCGCCGGACTGGCGTGTCTTGGGCTTCGCTTCCGGTTTAGCAGTGCTCACCTGCCTGCTCTTTGGACTTATGCCCGCACTGCAGGCCTCGCGCACCGATCCCGGAGCTGCCATGAAAGCAAATGGCCGTGGCGCCACATCCGGACGCGAGCGCTTTCTCCTCCGCCGCGTTCTCATCGTCACGCAGGTTGCATTGTCGCTCGTCCTGCTGACCGGAGCTCTGCTCTTCGCCCGCAGCCTGCGTAATCTGATGACACTCGATGCCGGTTTTGATCAGGACCATTTGCTGGTGGCGAACTTCGATTATTCTCCCTTGCATGTTCCATTAGAGCGCCGCAGGGCTTTTCAACAAGAGATTTATGAACGCATGCACGCCATTCCAGGAGTGGAATCTCTGGCCGGCGTCTTCGTTGTGCCCATTAGTCACAGCGGATGGGACGACAACATCGATGTGCCCGGTGGGCCGCAGCGCGTCGATTCGCAGTTCAATCTGGTCTGGTCGGGATTCTTTCAGACGATGCGTACACCCCTGCTGGCGGGACGCGATTTCAATGAATCCGACACACCGACATCGCCGCCTGTGGCCATCGTGAATGAGACATTTGCCCGCAAGTTCTTTCAGGGAGCAAACCCTGTCGGCAAGATAGTCTATAAATCCGAGAAAAAGGATGAGCCATACCAGATTATCGGGCTGGTAAAGGATGCGAAGTACCACAACTTGCGTGAGGATTTTCCGCCAACTCTGTTCTTCGCGGCATCGCAGGAAAAAGAGCCCGGCGAGGGACTGACGCTGATGATTCGCTCGAATGAGTCCATGGAATCACTGGCAGCGGCAGTAAAGCGAACTGCCGGGAGCATTAGTCCATCAATGGTGCTGAATCTTTCCGTCTTCAAGACTCAGGTGCGCGAAGACCTTGTTGGAGAGCGACTGATGACCACGCTGACCAGCTTTTTCGGCGCGCTGGCCATCCTTCTCGCCATGGTGGGAATATACGGCGTGATCTCCTACATAGTCGTCCGCCGCAGAAGTGAAATCGGTATACGCATGGCGCTCGGTGCGGCTCGCGGAGCAATTCTGCGCATGGTTTTACGTGAATCCGTCGTCCTGTTGGCAATTGGCGTAGCCATCGGAACAATTCTGGCGCTCGCCGCCGGCAGCGTCGCTGCCTACATGCTCTATGGATTGAAGCCGCGCGACCCAGCGACTTTTGCCGTCTCAGTCCTGGCACTGACAGTGATCGTGCTGCTTGCCGGCCTTCTGCCTGCGAGCAGGGCGGCAAATGTCGATCCAATGATTGTGCTTCGGGAAGAGTAGCAAACGGACTCCCTGTTCGATGCAGGGAGCCGTTTGCAGAAGAAGTTGTGTATGAGCTAGGCGTTGTTTCTTACAACATTGGCCGCATTCAGACCCTTTGGCCCCTGCTGGCACTCAAATTCCACTGCCTCACCCTCATTTAACGTCTTGTATCCATTGTCCTGGATCGCGGAGAAGTGGACGAAAACGTCCTCTCCCGTCGAACGCTGGATGAACCCATAACCTTTGGCTCCGTTGAACCACTTCACAACACCGTGCTCTTTCACACCTACTCCTTTCGTTAGAACTCCCGGAATGCCCTGAAAACACCAAGAGCCGCCGTTACTGCGCCGGCAGCTCTGCGCGCTGACAAATGAATTCCAGGAGTGTAAAACACAAACAACAAATGGCCTTCCAACAATTCCGATGTGTCAAAAAGACAAATCGTGCCCTAATTTATGGCAGGAATCTCTTTTGGAATCAAGTAAAAAATATGTTGTAAGTGTAGGAAGACGAAGATGTTACGTCGGTCCACTGTACTGAGGTAATCTATCTGTGGTTACCTAAGTTTATGAGAGTTGTCAAAAGAATCTACCGGGTTCCCGGAAGTCCATTTTGATAGCATCTTCGCATAAGAACAGAGAAAAATGCCCGCAGCACCGCAGCAAATCGCGCCTCAGACGGCGAAATCACGCGTCCAGCTCTTTTCCGGCTCCGTTTTCTGGAGACAGGTTGTCTCTCTCGTCAAGTATCTGACGCAGACTGAAGTCCATACGTATGCCTTCAGCGTGGCAGCAAACGCCATTCTGTCTTTGTTTCCGTTTATCGTCATGATGTTCACCGTCGCTCGCCGCATCTTCCATTCGCAATCTATGGTCGAGGTTATCGGCGACATGTTGCGTTATTTCCTGCCCGCCAATCAGGATTTCGTAGTCCGCAACATGAGCCTTCTGGTCAATCCGCGCGGCGACGTCCAGATAGCCTCCGTCATTATGTTGCTGATCTCCTCAACCGGCGTCTTTTTGCCGCTGGAAGTGGCCCTAAACCGCGTCTGGGGCGTCACAGAAAACCGTTCTTACTGGAAAAATCAGCTTGTTTCCATCGGATTAGCGCTTGCAGTAGGCCTTTTAGCGCTCACTTCGATTGCATTTACCGCGGCGCAAAACAGAATTCTCAGCCTGCTCTTCTTCGGTAAAACGAATAATGTCGTCTATTCCTTCTTTGAGCACGCATTTCTGCAGATTTCCGCGGCATTTCTCAGCATTGCCATCTTCTTCGTTATTTATTGGGTGCTGCCTAATCGCAAACTGCCGGTCAGTGCCGTATTGCCTGCCGGCATCGTTACCGGACTCATCTGGGAGGGCGCAAAGGTGATCTACGTAAAAGTGCTTCCCTGGCTCGATCTGCGGTCTGTTTACGGACCGTTTTCCGTTTCCGTCAGCCTCATGATGTGGGCGTTTCTCACTGGATTGCTTCTCCTTGCCGGTGCGCAGTCCTCGGCGACACGCTATACGCTCCGTTTAGCGCATCAGGCCGACGTTGAGGCCGCGCAAAAAGCCGATAAATGAGCCATTTTTCGTGATTTTGCCGCACTCGCGCTACACTCAGACATCACCATCAGGGCGAAGTAAGAGCGAATAACCCATGGGACAGGTAAAAAATTTTGAAGCTCGCGTCTTTCGTGCGCTTCGCCGCGAGCCTCCGCAGAGTAAGGTGCATCGGCTCGCCTTCTGGCTGCTCATCATCTACGTAGCACTTGCCCCAGGACGCCTGTTGCCCGGCACCGCAGGCGCTGTTTTTGGGGTGATCAGCGCCTTTACTCTCTTTTTGCTGATTGCTTTCTGTATCCCGCTGGTCTGGCGCTGGATCTTCGGCCGTTTTCTCTGGAAACTGCGCAACCGGCTCATCATGACATATCTCCTGATGGCCCTTACCCCGGTCGTGCTCTTCGTCATGCTGGCGCTGATCGCGCTTTATGGGTTCAGCGGGCAGTTTGCCATTTTCGCAGCTACGTCCTCTCTTCAGGCCCAGCTTGAGCACTATGCGTCAGAAAATCGTGCCTTCTGCGTGCATGTGGCCCACTTTCTGGCCATGAATCCGGGAAGCAAAAGCGTATCTCCGCCCCCCGAAATGGAGGACACATCCCCGGCAAGACCGGACTCCGGCCTGCGCATCGCCGCATTTCAGGATGGCAAATCCATTCCTATTGTTCCCGCTACGTTTCAGGCCAACATCCCCCAGGTCCCTGCATGGGCGCAGGACAATTTTCATGAGGCCGTGCTCGACAATGGCAAGCTCTACCTTCGCGCCATTGACATGCAGACCATCGGCAGCCATACCACTACGGTGATCACCAGCGTTCTTCTTGATAAGGCCAGGTTGGATCAGATTGCGCAAGGCATCGGCAGAATTGAAATTCTGAC
>Ga0209581_1004546_pt1 | contig 11103 bp, 11 predicted proteins | sample Coa_R2_FD_187160 | JGI IMG/M metagenome (GOLD analysis project Ga0209581, IMG submission 187160) | Surface soil microbial communities from Centralia Pennsylvania, which are recovering from an underground coalmine fire - Coalmine... | ecosystem: Environmental > Terrestrial > Soil > Unclassified ...
CAGCACCGGCCGCAGCCTGGATTGAACGCCGCCGGGCAAGATGCGTTCGCGCTCGAATCGGTGCAGCATCCGCGACGCGCCGCCGAACCCGTCCGGCGAAAAGCCGCCATAGAAGGCCGGCGTATCGAGGCTCTCGCCGGGATTCAGCGGATACGCGAAATCGAACGTGTTATAGCCCCCGGTGACTCGCACCTGGCGATAAGGCGTCTGCTCGACGGTGATCCGCCAGTTCCCGCTCCAGGCCAAGGCGCCGAACCACACGCGCCCGTGCTCCTCGTCCGCCTCGCCCGCGTCAATCGCAAACCATGGATTCAGATTATGGCTGGTGTGTCCCTTGCGGCTCTCGAGCACCTTCATGCCCTGATGGATCGGCTCGCGATTGAGTTGCATCTCGGCGGCCCATCGCCCACTCAGATAGCTGAGGCGATAACCGTCGCCGGGCGGCATGTACCACGCCGCCGACTGCGCGCTCTCGACCACAACCGGCTGCGACGTCCCGTTGTGGATCGTCGCGCTGCGCTCCAGAATGCTGTTTTCCGGATACGCGCGATAATGCAGCGTCACCCGGACATCGTCGCGAATATCTTTCAACTCGATATCGAGCGCGTTCCCGTTGATCCGGTGCGAGACATAGCGCAGGACCAGGTCGCGATCGCCATCGGCGCGCGTGATCTTGACCCCCGGCTCGTAGTACCGTGGCCCGCCCCAGCCGGGGAGCTCCTCGTTTTCGAGCATCTGTCGCGGATCGAAGGACGAAAGATCACGGCGTCTGGCCGCCTGCGGCAGCTCCTGGGCGCGCCACAGCGGCGCGCCCCAATACAGATGCTGCACCGCGCCGTCTTCAGCGACGCCCATCGCGTACGAGCTTTCGCGCGTGGCAAGCAGCCAGATTTTGCGATCGCTCAAATACTGGATCGCCTGCCCCAATGCACACGCCGCGCTCAGCGCAGCGATGAAAACGGGATGAGCTCGGATCACCCCGGCTACTCGACTGCGATATTCGTGCCGTGCTGCCCGGTTCGGCTCAGGCGATCGATGCGTTGATCGATCATCTCGCGCACCCCTTTCAGCACCTCAATCCGCGCATTCCGGAAATGCTGTCGCACCTCCGGCGGCAACTCCAGCGAGCGCAGGCATTCCTTGAGACGCAGGCACATCGCGTCAATCACCGGATACTGGCGCGGAGGCGCCTGGCCCGCGCCGGCATTGCTCCCTGTGTTCTGCATACGTCACTTCTCCTTCATCTCCACAACCAGTCTGCCATCAACCAACCGCGCCCGCGCCGGTTCGAGCCCCGCCATGGAGGTCGGCAGCCCGATGTGACGGCGCAACGTCCCCACCTGGACGACGAGCTCATCGCCCTTCTTGAATAACCCGACCTCGGCCTTGGACGCAAACGGCAGGTCCAGCCGAACCTCCCAATGATCCGGCAGCTTCTCAAACGTGTACGGCCGCTGGGTCCGCGCCACCTGAGCCGGATTCTCATCCTCAGCGTACAACGCGCGCGCAAGTTCCTCCAGCCGCGCTCTGCCCAGCACCTCGTGGGTGAACAGGGGAACGCGGCGCACCGGCACCGGCGCAAAGTACTCGTCCATCTCCCGAATCACAGACTGCTGCGAGGTTCGCCACTCCGAAAAGAACGCATCCTGCACCTCGGAAGGAAGCACGCGGTTCACCAGAATCGAATCCACCGTCAGACCATACAGCGAAAAGTAGACGAAGGTGCGCTGCGTCTCGCGCAGCACCATCTTTTCCGGATTCGTCACCAGCCGCACGCTGGTGATCGTCGGATCCGACAGCAGCGCGTCGACGCCTTCCAGCTTGCTGAACAGCTCCGCGACATTCGCAAAATAGTTGTCCGGCGGCAGTTCCACCGGCGATACGCGGTTCGCAATCGGCCGTACCGCCTTCACCATCGTCCGCTGAAATGGAAAGATGTGCTTCATATACCACTCCAGCGTCGTCGGCATGCTGACAAAGCGCAGCGATTCCGCCGTTGGCGCGCAGTCAAGCACCATCACGTCATAGCGCCGCTCGCGACGATATTGATTCACGTACATCATCGCGCTCAGCTCTTCCATTCCGGGCAGGATCGCAAGCTCCTGCGCTTCAACGCCGGAAATGCCGGTGGTTCTCAGCACCGATGAGACATAGCCCGAGATCTCCTGCCAGTGGCGGCGGATTTCCACCTGAATGTTCACTTCCTGAATGTCCAGGTTGGAATGGACGCGGAAGGGATCGCTGGTGCGGCTGTGAAAGAGATCGCCGCCCAAATCGAATGCGTCGCCGAGACTGTGCGCCGGGTCCACGCTCATCACCAGCGTCCGCAAACCGAGTTGGGCCAGCCGGACGCCGGTCGCGGCGGCCAGGCTGGTCTTGCCCACGCCGCCTTTGCCGCTGAAAAGAAGAATCCTCACACTTCGATGGTGGCAGACAACGGCGCTCGCTGGCCAGTCGTCAGAAGGCCAGCTTCAGTCCCACTTGCAATTGCCGCGGCGAATTGGCCTGGCTGGTAATCCTGCCGAACTGGTTTGAGTTGAGCGTCGTGTTCGGCAGGCCGAACTGGACGGTGTTGGTCGCGTTGAAGGCTTCGCCGCGCAACTGCGCCGTCATCCGCTCCCTGATCCGAAAATTCTTGAAGAGCGAAAAATCGACGTTGCGAACGCCGGGACCGCGCACATCCGGAAGGGTGCGGCCCGTATTTCCAAACGTGAACGGCGCCGCCGGGGAGAAGACCGATGTATCAAAATAGCGGTTCAGCCGGCTTTCCACCGGCCCTTCCAGCTTCGCGTTGTGGCCGTTGTTAGCGCTGGATATCGAGGCTCCAGTTTTCGGTGTATGGGACGGTTGCGTTGGGGAGCGGCTCCTGAATTGCCGTTCCGACAGCGGTGAGCAGTCCTTGACTGCTGCCGGTGGGCTGAAGAAGTCCATTCGGAAATGGATTCGAAAGGTAGCTGTAGGGCGTCAGTCCGTCCTGCGAACCCACAAACGGCGTGTCCGTTCGATAACCGAAATTGCCGATGACGCCGCCAGCCGTGGTGGGCGCGCCGGCGAAAAAGATTCCGGCGCCCCCGCGCAAGATCGTCCTGCGCGTCAACTGGTAGGCGAAGCCTAGCCGCGGCGCCACGTTGCCCCATCGGATCGGAAACTGCCGCCGCCCGACTCCGTTGGTTCCCACAAACACGATTCCACCTTTCAGCCCGGGGATGCCGGCTGGTCCCGCCAGCGGCGACGGAACATCCGGATCGAAGTAGTTCATCCGGTCGTGACGCTCCGTGCGAGGAACTTGTATCTCGTAACGGACGCCCAAATTCACCGTGAGCCGCGAGTTCAGTTTCCAGTCGTCGCCAAAATACCACGCGTAGTAGAGGCTTTCCGTATCTGCGATTTTGGAGTTGCGCGTCATCGTGCCCGAGCCGAGGCCGAGCAGCATGCTCGCAAGCGAATTCCCGCCGGTCAGCGTGGCCTTGGTTGGATCGGGACCCTGCGTCAGACCCGGCGAGAAGCTGAAATTGACGTCGAACGCCTGGGCCTCGCCGTTATTGACTCGCAGCAGCCGGCCTTCAAAGCCGAACTTAAGAAAGTGTGCCCCGCTGATTTTGCTGTTGCTGAACAACAGCGAGTAGGTTTCGTATGCCGAATGGCGCTAATCCGGGCCGCCGTTGCCGATGCTCAGGTATCCCGAAGGGTTGAAAGCCGGAAACGCCAGCACGTCCACATTAGCCCGAATATAAGCGGGAAATCCGAGCGTCGTAGGATCGAAGCCGTAACTGGTGGGCGCAAGGACTGCGAGCGCGCGCCCGAAGCCCCAGCGCAGCTCGGAAATAAAACTCGGCGTCCAGTTGCGGACATAGTCAGCCGACGCGCCCGTGCCGATCTGGCTCTGATTGCTGCCCCCCTGCACGAAATTGAGATCCGCCGGAAACGTTCCGGTCGGCGCGGGAATGCTGTAGTTCCGGCGGGACGCCCGCACAAAGAAACGGTTCGCGTCGTTGATGTTCTCGTCCAGCTTGGCGTCCCACTGATCAATGCCTCGCGCCTGTTTACCCCCCGCGTAATAGTTGTTTAGTCCAGTGACAAGGATCACGCGCGACGTTCGGCAGCGGGTAGTACTTCATAACATTGCGCGCGACCGGATCGATCCGATCGGCGGGAATCACGTTGCCGGCGAACGGAGACCGAATATAGCTGGCGCCCGACCTCTGCGTGGTGAGCGGGTCATAGATAATCACTTGGGCGCCGGTGGACGCGAAGGTCTGGGAAAAGTCGCCGGCCCGCTGCAGCGCAGTGGGAACTGTATCTCGAACCGTGCTCGGCGTAACCTGCCGCAAGCCTTCGTAATCGCCGAAAAAGAAGGTCTTATTCGGGCCGTTATACAGCTTCGGGATGATCACTGGTCCGCCGAAGCTGAAGCCGAACTGATTCGGTTTGAAATTTGCGAGCGGCGCACCATTGGCGTTGTTGTAAAACGAATTCGCATCCATGACCGAGTTGCGGAGGAACTCGAACGCCGAGCCGTGAAACTCATTTGTGCCGGACTTGTAGACCATGTTGATAATGCCGCCGCCGCTGCGGCCGAATTCCGGCGAATAGTTCGACGTCTGAACCCGAAACTCCTGGATCGCATCGACGCTCGGAAAAATGCTGAACACGTTGATCGGCGTGCCGCCCGGCGGAGCGGATGGGACTCCGTCCAGAAGCACTTCGTTGCTCACGGGCCGCCCGCCGTTCGCCGAAATATTGACGCCGTTGTAGTTCAGCGCCGGCGATCCCGTGCCCCCGGGAACCAGCAACACCAGCGAATAGGCATTGCGTTCGTTCAGCGGCACGTTCACAATGGCGCGGCCCTCGTTCCGCATTTGCGACGGATCGTAACACGCCGGCAACATGCGCACTCATCTGCCCGACGAACCAAATCCGCCCTCGCCGCGGGCGCTTTCCGCAAGCTCCCCTTCCTCCCACTCCACCGCTTCATAGCGCGCAACGACCATCTGCGCGATCCGGTCGCCCTTCTCAATCACATACTCCGTTCGGCCCAGGTTTAGAAGAATCACCCGGATCTCGCCCCGATACCCCGGATCAATCGTCGCAGGGCTGTTGGGCAGCGTAATCGCGTGCCTCAGGGCCAGACCGCTGCGCGGCCGTATCTGCGCCTCGAATCCCGGCGGCAATTCGATCGCGAGCCCCGTCGGAACCAGACGCGGCTCCCCCGGCTGCAAGACGGTCCGCTCGGCTGCGCGCAGATCCATGCCCGCATCTTCGTGCGCGCCATGAGCGTATTCCGGCAAAATCGCCCCGGGCGCGAGTTTCTTGATTCTGATTTTCATCTCGTTCCTGTTCGCGAATCGCGCATCACGCACCGCGCTCGCCAGCGCGGTCCGTGCGCCGAATTCGATATCATACCGTTTGCCCCCGGAATCTCAGCAACGCGTCATCACTGTCGCTCCACTCCCGGCCGAAAAGTGCGCGTATGCGCTGGCGCGCTACAGCCGCTCTCCGGATTCCATCCGGGACTCGCTGGAGTGGGTGCGCTCGCACGATTCACAGAAATTTCTCGAGCATTTTTACTTTCAGTACGGACACGCATCGATCGCCGACCTGGGACACGTGGTGATGTGCTTCGAAGGCGTATCCGAACTGGTCGCCGCCGAAATCGAGGACGAACCCTTGTGGGACGGGCAAGCGCGCTCCTCGCGGTATCAGAACTTTGGACAGACGGGATTCATTACGCCCCCTGAAGTGAACCAGACCGACGCCGCCGTCTACTCCGCGGCTGCATCAGGGCTCCTTTCCGCCTATCAGAGCATCCATTCCGCCATGGTTCAGTTCCTGCGCGAGAAACTGCCGCGCCCGGACGCCATGAGCCCGCCGGCGTACGAGCGCAATATCGCGGCGCGCGCTTTCGATGTCGCGCGCTATCTGCTGTTCTGGGGCGTTCCCACCGGCGTCGGTCAGGTGACGAGCATCCGCACCCTCGAAAAACAGATCCGCCGTCTCAAGGCTTCCGACTATCAGGAGGCGCGCGAACTTGCCGACGAAATGACCGCCGCCTGCAGCCGCCCTCCCTCCTGCGGCTTCGATTCGCAGCCGCCGGACCCCGTCGCCCCCACGCTCGCCCGCCATGTCGATGCGGATCCGTTCACCGCGACGGCGCGCGCCAACTTGCGGCGATGGGCTGAGCAGAATCTGCCTCCGCGATCGATGCCCGATCCCGCCGGCGTCGACCTCCTGCGCCCCACCAATACGCCCGCCGACATCGCGGCGACCTTGCTGTATACCGTGACGGACCGCCCCTTTCGCGAACTGTATGAACTGATGTGCGGATGGGGCGAGAGGCGGCGCGCGGAAGTGATCGAGGTGGCCCTTGAGCGCCGCGCACGGCGCGACGAGTTGCCGCGCGCATTCCGGGGCGGACTGTATGCGTTCGACATCATCATGGATATCGGGGCCTATCGCGACCTCCACCGGCACCGTCGGTGCCAGCAATTCAGACAGCCGGACTCCGACGCCCTCGGATTTGAAACCCCCGGCGCGCTGGTCGAAGCGGGCCTCGCGGCGCGCTATGAAACGGCTATTCGCTCCGCGCTGGATGCGTTCCGCAAGCTCCCGGCCCCTGCGCGCGATTATGTCCTGCCCTTCGGAACCCGCTGCCGGCGCTTGTTCAAAATGGACTTCGCCGAAGCCGAATACATGTCACGGTTACGCAGCGGAGTTAAAGGGCACTTCAGCTATCGCCGCATCGCATGGGAAATGAAGCGCCAAATGGAGCAGCTCGAGCCTGAGTTGGGCCGCTGGATCGACGCAACGCCGCCCTGGATCGAGGACCCGTTGAAAAGATAACTGGTTTTCGCGTAAATTCTTCAGCTTTTTCTGCGATCGGGCGCTGAAAATCGCCGCAAGTATATGTATTTCGCGGGTGCAACCTTTGGCGCCACACCTGCGTATAACTTAGCGGGCTGCGACAGCAAATCTTGCAGCCCGAATTCCTTTGGGCGTCAGGCGCCCCGCTGCATTGGTGCACGGGCGCCGGCGAACCCGATCGACGCTGATGGAGGAGATAAGTTACTATGAGCCACTTTAAGGCATTTGCTCTTGCATCCTGCGTTGGGCTGCTCGGCGCTGCGTTTGCGCCCACGATGCGAGCCGACGAATGGAACAAGCGTACAATTCTAACCGTCAATGAACCCATCCAGGTTCCGAACGCCACGTTGCAACCTGGAAAATACGTCATGAAGCTGCTCGATTCGCCCTCAAACCGGCATATCGTGCAGATCTTTGACGCCAACGAACAGCATCTCATCACTACGGTCCTGGCCATCCCGAACTACCGTTTGCAGCCTACGGGCAAAACGGAATTCGGCTTCTGGGAGACCCCGGCCGGACAACCCAAAGCGCTGCGGTCATGGTTCTATCCTGGCGATAATTTCGGTCAGGAATTCGCATATCCGAAGAACCAGGCCGTACAAATCGCCGCTGCGGCGAAAGAAAACGTTCCCACTACCTATGCGCAGTCTGAATCCGAGCTCACCACCGCTCGCGTAGCCACCGTAACTCCGAGCGGCGAGGAGAAGCCAATGCCAGCGGCCACCGAAACTCCCGCGCCGCAGAACACGCAGCAGAACACCACTGAGGTAGCCCAGAACACGGCGCCGGCGCCGGCGACGCCTGCGGCCACTCCGGCTGCCACTCCTCAGACTCTGCCGCATACGGCCAGCCCCTATCCGTTGATTGGTCTGTTCGGGCTGCTGTCGATTGCCGGCTATGGCGTAATGACGCTCGTTGCCCGGCGCGCGTCGTAGCCTGCGGCGCTGCTGCCAGTTCTTAGCAACCATCCCGGGCGGGGTGAGTTCCCGCCCTTTCTTGTCGCGCTTAGAGGAAGGGTTTTCGGGGGAGGCGGCTCATGAAAACTGTTTCTCGCTCCTGGATGCTGTGGCGGCGCGTCGCGGCCTTTTGCGCCGTTCTGGTCGCCGCTGGGTGGCCGCTTGAATCCCAGGCGCCGATCCCCGTTTCGCCGGTTCCCAATGAACAGCAACAAAACCCTTCCCAGAAAGCCGACATTCCGGCCGCTCCCGTCATCAATGCGCCTCCCGCTGCGGCGCTCGCGCCGCCTCCGCCTTCGAACGCCGGCAAAGAGTTCACCATCTCGGCGGAAGTCGATCTCGTGTTGCTGGACGTGAGCGTGCGCGATTCCGATGGCGGCTACGTATCCGGACTGCCCAAAGAGGCTTTCACCGTTCTCGAAGACGGAAAGCCGCAAACCATTACCCAGTTCGCCGATAACGACATTCCCGTAACGGTAGGGCTGGTGGTTGACAACAGCGGAAGCATGCGGCCGAAAAAACCCGATGTGATCACTGCGGCGCTGGTCTTCATTCAGTCCAGCAATCCACTCGACGAGTGGTTCGTGATCAATTTTAACGATCGCGTGCGCCGGGGGCTGCCCGATATCCTCCCGTTTACCGACGACGTGACGAAGCTCAGAGCGGCTCTGGCGAAAACCGACCCGGTGGGTCGGACTGCGCTATATGACGCAGTGCTCGCCGGTCTGCGCCAGCTTGAAATGGGGAGGCGCGACAAGAAGACTCTGGTGGTGATCAGCGACGGCGGCGACAATGCGAGCACCCACAACTTCAAAGATGTCTGGCGCGCGGTGCTTGAATCGCAAGCCACGATTTATACGGTCGGCATCTTCGACCAGAACGACAAGGAGAGCAACCCCGACGTCCTAAAGCGCCTGGCGCATGTCAGCGGGGGCGTGTGCTATCTGCCGAAGCAGTTGGACGAGGTTGTGGGAATTTGTCGTCAGATCGCTAAAGATATTCGCACGCGGTATACGATCGGCTACGTGCCGCAGCAGTTGAATCGGACGGGAGTGCGCCACATCAAAGTGGAAGTTCACGCTCCGGGCCACGAAAAGCTGATTGCCCGTACGCGCACCAGCTACATGGTCACTGGTCCGGCGGGCGCGACGGACCGGCAGAAGGAGAGTCTGAAACCGTGAGGGTGCGGGTTCTTCTCGATCCTCCTCAGCCGCATCGCCGGCGGCCGCAGCCGGCGCGCTTGGTTCGCGCCGCGCGCGCCGCGCTGCTGCTCGCTGGCGTGTCCGCGTTAAGCTACTGCGCCTACATCTACCTGGACGCAAAGATTTATGACGCGTACGAGAGCTGGTCTCTCGACCGTGAGGCGCGAGGACTGGACCGAAGCGTCGTCGCGTTCATGCGCGACGCAACCCCGCTCCGCTATCTCCTCGGCGAGACTGAGAAACCCGCGGTCCGACCCGCGCCGCCGCAATCGGCCGCCAGCCGCGGTCTGGAAAATAGCGGCGTACGGAAATTCACCGCTCCGCGTGAGCTCATCGGCCGTATTGTCATCCCACGGCTGGGCGTGCGCGGCATCGTGAAAGAAGGCGTCGACGAGGGCACGCTGCGGCGAGCCGTAGGACACGTGCCCGGCACGGCGCTGCCCGGCGAGTCTGGGAATGTCGGCCTGGCGGCGCACCGCGACACCTTCTTTCGCGGTCTGAAAGATGTTCGGAAAAACGACCTGATCCGGATTGAGACCCCGGACGGCGACTACGAATACCAGGTGGATTCCATCCGCATTGTGAAGCCAAACGACGTTGAAGTGCTGGCCTCTACCAAGGATAGCCGCGCCTTGACCCTGGTAACCTGTTATCCCTTTTACTACGTGGGCAACGCGCCAAAACGGTTCATCGTTCGCGCCACCCAGGTCGACGTCAGACCGAAAGAGCTTCAAGGCTCTTGAGCTTGGCGGCGAGCGTCGTCCTTTTCAGACGCAGCATATCGGCGGCCTTTTTCTTGTTTCCGCGAGCCTTCAGTAAAGCCTGCGTCAGAATCGTCCGCTCAATCTGCCCGATCGTTTTTTCGAAATCGAGTCCGTGATCCGGCACGGCTATGCCCGGCGCAAGAGCCGGGAGCGGAGATATGGCGCCATCATCGGGCAACCGGAAATCCGAGGCGTCCAGCGTTTCCCGATCCCCGCTGAGCACCACCGCGCTCTCTACGGCATTCTCCAGCTGCCGCACGTTGCCCGGCCAGGCATACTGCGTCAGCCGGTCCAGGGCCTCGTCCGAGAGGCGCTTCAGCGGCAAGTCTTCGCGGGAGCATACCCGCTCGACGAAGTGCGTTGCCAGCAGGGCGATGTCCTCCCGGCGCTCACGCAGCGGAGGCAGCTCGATTTGCACCACATTCAGGCGGAAGTAAAGGTCTTCGCGAAACGCTCCGGCGCGTACCCGGTCGCGAAGGCTGACGTTGCAGGCCGCCACAACGCGGACGTCCACGCGGACGTTCTCAGAGCTCCCGAGACGCTGGAACTCGCGTTCCTGCAAGACCCGCAACAGCTTGGCCTGGAGCTCCAGCGGCATGTCCGCCACTTCGTCCAGAAACAGCGTTCCACCATGCGCCTGCTCGAAGCGGCCGGCGCGGTGGTTCGTCGCGCCGGTGAAGGCGCCGCGTACGTGACCGAACAGTTCGGCCTCCAGCAAATTTTCGGGCAAGGCGGTGCAATTGAGAGCAACCATGGGCCCCTGAGCGCGCGGGCTGGCGCGATGGAGCGCGCGAGCCACGAGCTCTTTGCCCGTTCCAGTTTCCCCCGTGATCAGAACCGTGCAGCGCCTCGGACCGGCAAGCCGGATCATCTCGAAAACCCGATCCATCGCCCGGCTGCGCCCCACCAGCAACGATCTCCAGGGTGCGCCCCCGGCGCCGCACACGCTCCGCCGGCGGCTGTCCTCCACAGCCGCTCTTAAGCTGGCGTGGAGCTCCTCAGCGCTGGCAGTCATGTTCAGAACATGGAACGCGCCCAGCCTGATCAGACGCACAGCCTCGTCCATTCGCGGCGAACGGCATCGGACCAGCACAGCCGTGGGCAAATCCATCCGGCGCAGCTCAGAAAGCAGACCGACGGCGTCCGACGCTTCCAACACGTTGATCACCGCCGCATCAAACCGCTTTTTTGCAAATTGCAGCAGCGCGGCCGCTTCGCTGGAGGCCGCCTCCACCGAGACGCCGCGCAACGCGGCCTCGTCCCCAGCTCCCGGCGTCAAACCGATCCATAGAATATTCATGCTCAAAAATAGGCGTT
>Ga0209581_1004556_pt1 | contig 11086 bp, 13 predicted proteins | sample Coa_R2_FD_187160 | JGI IMG/M metagenome (GOLD analysis project Ga0209581, IMG submission 187160) | Surface soil microbial communities from Centralia Pennsylvania, which are recovering from an underground coalmine fire - Coalmine... | ecosystem: Environmental > Terrestrial > Soil > Unclassified ...
CTTCTGCGGGGAGGAGAGGTGGCTGACGAGCTACGGGTGACGCTCGAAATCGGACCGAAAGGCAAGCGGGTGGTGGCGGTGGCGCCGGAGTGGCCCGGCCTAGAGCGCGGGGCGCAGACTGCGGAGGCCGCGCTGGAACGGTTACATTCCTACCTGCCACGCTATGCACGGGTGGCCAAGCTAGCGGGGTTGGAGTCCGCGTTTGTGGCCAGCACTATCCTCGACGTGGTCGAGCACTATGCGGGCACGGGCTCGACCGACTTCTGGGGCATCTCGTTCGCATTTTCGGACATCGATCAGCAGGATATGTCACGCGACGACCTGGACCGAGAGCTGACTTTGATGGGGGCATGCTGGGCGTTCTTCGATGAGGTGCGCGTGCGCGTGTCGGCGGAGATACGCAAGGGGCCGCGCGGGGGCGGGCGCGATCGGGACCGCATCGTGCGCCATACGCTTGGCACCGAGCAGAATCTATTTGCGGCGAAGGTTGGGGTGCGCACGCCCGACGGGGCGCTGCTGACCGACGAGGGACTGAGGGCACACCGCGGGGCCTATCTCAACGCCATTCGGGCGTTCCATGCTGCGGGCAAGATGGCTCGGACCTGGCCGCTGCGGTACCTGATTCGGCACACGGCGTATCACACGCTGGATCACGCCTGGGAAATGGAAGACAAAGACCTGACGCCGACGGTCAGGTAGGGCGCCACCAACGCCCACTCCTGAGCGCGCACAGCGCCGGGATAGGCTTGTCGCTCCTCCAGTTCCCCATGCGACGACCCAACAGCCCCACTGAAGCAAGCCGCAGACAGTCTGCCGCCCCCATCACGCATCATCTCAGCGTTCTTGATCCCGCAGCCTAGCGGTGGCGTCAAGTAAACCTTGCAGGCGGCTCCCCTCGTCGCTTTTCATTCTCTCGGCAAGCTTCTCAGGATCGATGACGGCAGCCTTCCTTTCCGACTTCTGGTTCGGAAATTGGCTCTCGAAGACTACGACGCCCAGCGAGTCGCCCACCCCGCCCTCAATACGGAAGGCGACATATGCACGACTCTTCATCACAAACCTCGACGAAGCCTCCTCAGGAATCGACCATCCGCTTCTGAGCGCCTCGACCCAGGCTCCAAGATCTGAAGTCGGATCAGGCAGTTCAAGCGCCGATGCTCGACCATCCCGCCATGCCCGCCCCAAGCAACCCTGGTCAAGTGGATACTCTCTTCTCCCTGACTTGTCATAGGGTGGACAGGCTGAGTAACGGGCCACGCGAGTGAAACCGTTGGGGTGAGCAGCGAAGAGGGTAATACGCTCACTGCTCCAGTAATTCAAGCCTTGAGAGATGAGCGCCAACTCCTTGCGACAAAGATCGGCGATTGTTTGCTCGCCTAGTGCGGCACGCTGTTGAAGGTGGGGCAGTTGCTCTCGAAGCCTGTTCAACTGTGGCTGACGCCAAGCAGACGCTACGGTTCCAATGAGAAGTAGGCATGACCCGGCGATGGCCAGAATCAGCCGGGGACTGCCGTCTATAAGAGCCGCCCACGCTAGCATTATGCCCCCGATAACGTTGAGTACGGGCGGGGACCACTCGCGCACAGCTTCAAACGCTACCAACCACGGATCGTTGTGGGGGATGTCCGCCTGAGCTAGCGTTTCCGCTTCTGTCTTGAATCCGCGTTGCAGTGCCATAACCTCGCTCTATGCACAGATGCTCAATCTCGGCGATGCCGCTCGTACGCAGCCTTGATGACTTCCTCAGAAACCTTTGGCATCGAACATCCCACGCGCCGGCATGGCAACCTTCCGTCCTGCTCACGAGCTGGGATCATCTATAATTGTAGTTGGCAATCGTAGGCCATTCTAGCAATTACCGGGAGGTCTCGTGTGAATCAACCTTCGGACGGCCCCACCGAACCGCACCACCAAGGCCTGGTCACAATCCATATCGACCGGACAGAATATCGGGTTCCGGAAGGGGTGATGACAGGGGAGCAGATACGTCAGATTCCAACTCCCCCGATTGGCCCGGATCGCGACCTCTACCTAGAGGTTCACGGAAACCACGACGATCGGCTCATCGGACTTAACGACCGCGTTGAGCTGGAAAACGGCATGCACTTCTTTACCGCCCCGAGTCAAATCAATCCAGGTTGACGAATGCTGCTGCCGAAAGACCAGGAATTCGTCAGCCGGAAGGGCTTTGCGACCGAGGTCTCATCCGAGAACGGCATGGTGTGCCTGGTGATCAAGGACTTCCGTCTCCCTGATGGCTATGCTCCGCAAAAGACGGACCTGCTAATCCGCATTCCACCCGGGTATCCTGACATGCCCCCTGACATGTTTTGGTGCGACCCACCGGTGCGACTTTCAGCGACCGGAGGGTTCCCACAGGCTGCAGACCTCATGGAGACGTACCTTGGAAGGACGTGGCAGCGTTTTTCCCGGCATCTGTCACCCGCAATCTGGCGATCCGGTGTGGACGGGTTGGAAAGCTACTTTTGTCTCATCTCGCAGGCACTCAGAAGCAGTGTAGGTACCTAGCGTGGCGGTTACCATTGTCTTTCCAGAAGCAATTTGGGGCGAATTGACAGATGCGCTTCACGACCGCGACGAATCCGCTGCGGTGCTAATTGCTGGCACGGCTAGGAGCGACCGGGCACTTCAACTGCTTGTACGCGCGCTCGACTGGATCCCGACGCAGCACTATCTGGAGCGCAAGCCGGATTCGTTAGTGATTGGCTCTCAGGGTTATATGCCGTCATTGAGACGCGCCGCTGCGGACGGCTCGATCGCGCTCTTCGCGCATACACACCCATCCCACAATCCAGGACCATCCGACAGAGACGACACCGTTGACAATGCGCTTGCAAGCGTCTTCCAAGCCCGTACTGGCCAGCCGTACTACGGAAGTCTCATCCTCGGAGGTGCCGAGTCGGACCCGTTGTTTTCAGGGCGCATATTCGAGGGTCGGCAGGCTAGCGTTCCGATCGGTAGATTGCGGGTAGTGGGCGACTCCCTGCGTCTACTCAAGCCTTTCGACAAGATAGACGCGGCCCCGATTAGTCGCTTTGATCGCCAGGTGCGGGCATTTGGGCGCGAGGGTCAACAACTCTTGCAGTCGATGTCAGTGGGAGTAGTTGGCGCCGGTGGCACCGGGTCTGTTGTCTGCGAGCAGTTATTTCGCCTTGGCGTTGGATCGGTAACAGTCATAGACGATGACATCGTCAGTGAGACGAATGTCACGCGCATTTACGGTGCAGGTCTATCAGATGTTGGCAAGCCCAAGGTCCGAGTCGTGGCAGACAATGCAGCGCGTATTGGGCTAGGCACATCAGTCAGCGCCCACCAGACACGCTTGTCGAACCCTGCGACGGCCAAGCAGCTGGCAGGGTGTGACGTAATCTTCGGCTGTACGGACGACAACGCGGGACGGGGGATACTATCCCGTCTCGCATACTGGTATCTCGTACCGGTGATCGATATGGGCTTCCTGATCGAGTCAGCGGGTGGCGCCATCAAGGGACTGTATGGCCGGATCACGACCGTCATGCCGGGGACAGCGTGCCTCGTGTGTCGACGCAGAATCGATACGGCTCGAGCCTTCGCCGAGGTGCTGCCTTCTGAGGAGCGAATTCGCCTTGCGGGTGAAGGCTATGCGGCGGAGCTGGGGGAGCCAGATCCCTCCGTGGTGGTGTTCACGACTTTGGTGGCGTCACTAGCAGTGAATGAGCTGTTGGAAAGGCTGATACGGTATGGACGCTCGCCGTCTCCAAGCGAGCTTCTGCTGCGTGTGCACGATCGGACCTTGAGCTCTACCAGTACCCCTGGGCTCCAAGGTCACTATTGTGCAGACACGTCGAACTGGGGCCGAGGAGATGCTGAGCCGTTCCTTGGGCAGATGTGGGCCTGAATCTTGACCGTCTGATTGACTGGTGGCGGCGCTTTAGAATAACGGCCCCTCGATTGAATCGCGTCGTGTACGTGGATGAATGGCGCTCGGTCCCGGCTGACATAGATCGCCATACTGTGGTGCTGGTGGGAACGAAGGTGAGGCCGAAATGGGCGGCCTTTGAGTGTCCTTGTGGCCGGGGCCATCGGATCGCTCTCAATTTGCAGCAGAGCATTTCGCCGCGGTGGCATGTCTCGATGACATCTAGGGGCGACTTGACCATCAGTCCATCGATCGATTCCAGAGCAGCGGGGCGGTGTCACTTCTTTGTTAGTGAAGGAAGAGTCACTTGGGTGCGCGAGCATCGATAGCCCCAGGGTTGGATTCTTGCCGGCGAGTGTCGCTGGCCACGTTTGGAAGGCGTGACCATTGACAACACCGGCGAGCGATCCACAACCTAACTATTGTCCGCTCGGCTGTCGCCATTCCCAAGTCACAAGACAATGTCTTCCGCGCTGTCGACAAGTCGGTTTGGTCGCGATTTGAATAAGACTGCTGAAGAAGGGGAATGGGGCTTGCGATTCATGGCCGTGCTGGCGATTGCCTCGCCTTTGGTGTGTCACCACGTGACGTCGTTCACACAGTTTGCCGCCTATCCGCTGGGCCGGGCCCCTGTTCCCATCGCCAGATCGATAGCGAGCCGTACCGCTCCCCGTGGCACGGCGAAGTAGGAGCGGCGCTTGCCCTGGCCGTCGGTGACGGCAACGACCTGACCGGCCGGCCAGGCACTGTCCAGCGGAAGCAGAGCGTCGCCGGGCGGTTGCACCTGCATTCCCTGTTCCTGGATGATTTGCGCCCAGGCCTCGGTCGGCAGCGGTGCGCCCTGCGGGACCACCTCACGGCGCTCTTCCCAAGCCACGCGGTCCAGGCGCGTAGCCGTCAGGCCGTGCGCCTCCGGATTCGTCAGGGCCGCCACGTCCTCACGCAGCATCTGGTACTCTTGCGCACTCATCACCTCCGCCAGCGTGTCCAGCGCCTCGGGCGGGACTGCCACGTAGGCTCGATCACCGCTTACGTCTACCTCCACCACACTGCCACCCTGGTAGGGTCCCTCTTCTATGGCGCCAGCAGGTATCCAGGAGGCCACGTAGCGGCCATGGTGCATGACGGCCAGCCACTCGTCCACCGGGATCGGAGCACGCTGTGGCCGCAGCTCCCGGCTGCCTTCATATGATGCCGGGAGCAACAGTAAGACGTGCCCCTCCACGCGCGGCGTCTCCTCTGCTCCGCCGGGCTCATGTTCCTGCTGCATCTTCATCTCCTCCTCGCCTGCTCGTCTCGGGTGACCACTTGCCGCGCCCGTCGGCGAGGAACCGGCCCACCCGTTCGACCGCCCCAGCCCAGCGCTTCTGGCTCATCTCCGCCGTCGTGACCACCAGCACCTCCCAGCCCAGCGAGGCCAACAGATGGAGTTTACGTTCATCGTCCGCCGCGCGCTCGCCGCTGCGACTGAAGAAGTCATGGGTATGCACGCCACCGAAAACTTCTATGACAAGGCCCTGTGCCGGAAACGCGATATCCGCATAGATGCCCGGCGCGATCTTGTATTCTCTCTGGAAATCAACGCCGTAGCGTTCGCCCAGCGAGGCCAGGATGCCGAGCATCTGCTGCTCGGGTACGGTGGGATGCACCCGCCGCCACTCCGCACCCCAGTCAGCCAGCCGCGCGCTGCGCTCCGCCCGCTCCTGCTCACGGCGCGTTGCGGCCGCCACGCGTAACTCCTCCCGTGGCGTCGAGAGCTCCCGCTCCAGCGTCCGGACTGGCCGCGCTCGTTCCTCGCCGTCACGGGCATCTCCCCGGCGGCTCACCACACGTTCCTTTCTCCAGCATGCCTCTGTGCGCTAGCGGCCATGGCTGCCCTGCTCCCGCTCTACGCTACGTGCCTGCAACACATCGTTTCAGTCTTTGCCCGCACCTGGCGTCTCCCGCCACAGGCGCACCCCGGCCGCGGCCGCGGGGTGCCGCTCCTGCAGCGACGCCCAGAAGCGCTCCCCACGCTCATCTCGATCAAATGCCGCACGTACGAGGCCACCCTCTTCCAACACGCGCGCGATCAACGCGTGCGGCAGCGCGCCGGCGCCATCGGTGGAGGCATAGACCTCGCGGTACGCGCCGCTCCCCGCCAACGGCGTGTTGCCATGCACCAGCGCGTAGTAGGAGAGCGCGTCGATGGCCGATTCGGTCAGGATCATCTGGGGCACGCCACGGTCGCCGATCTCGAAATGGAACCAGCCGCGCTCTCGTTCTGTGCCGGCCGCCAGCCCTTTGAAGGGATACTCCGGGTGCGTGCCGCGCAGGAAGGCACCGGTCGGCTGCTCCCCTTCATCACGCCGCAGGAAGACCGCGTTCCGGCGCGCGTCGGCGTAAATCAGGCCGCGCTCGTGCAGTTCGTCAACAAGCGTGCTCGGCAGTCCGCGCTCCTCCAGCAGATACGCGCGCACGTGTGGCCAGTGCTCGGGCACCGCACGCGGCGGCACGAACGGCCCGCTGTCACGACGCGGCGCGCCGGCGACACTGCCCGTCGCGCGCGCCAGTACATCGGGACCATCCAGGTAGGTGACGGCCTCGACGAAGGACACGCCGCGCACCTGCATCACCAGGTCGATGGCGCCGGCGCCGCCCCGCTCGTTGACATGGTCATAGTACAGGGTGCCGGTGACGCTGATCACCTGGCCGTCGAGGCGCCACTTGGCCTTGTCGTAGCGATCCCGCTCGGCGCCCAACGCCCGTAGCACGGCCACCAGGTCGAGGCTTCTGATCCGGGCAAAGCGCGCGCTATTGTCCGGGCGAGCGTGTGCATCACGGGCGGGCATGGTGGGCCTCCCTCAGTGTCCGATCAGGTCGGGTTCCACTGACGCGGCCCCCGTGGCGCCAGCAGGGACAGCGGCATCACCGTCCGCGGTGCCCTGGCGATCTCCTCCGGACGTCGCGGCCCGGGCAGCATGCTCCCAGTCCAGCTCACCATCCTCCACGTCGGCCGGGCGCGCCGGCGCCAGGTCGCGATCCGCGTCCGGAGGCACGAGCGGCGTGGCGCGCTTCTCTGCGCTTCCACGCGCCGTCCCACCCCGGCCCCGGACCTGGCCGTCGCGATACCAGCGGCGCTGCTCCAGGCGCAAGGGCTGCATCTCCCCGATCACCGCCAGCATCTCCAGCGGCGAGAGCCGCCGCACCTCGTCCATCGTCACCAGCGCCCGTGAGGTCTCACTCTCGCTCTGGCTGCCCCGCTCCGTCATGACGTGGAAGCGGCCGCGCTGCCGGCTGGCGCTCGTCTGCACCGCCGTCGCCTGCACGGCCAGTTCGCTGAACCACTTGGCGTCCTGCGGCTCCATGTTGGAGAGCCCGATCTTGGTCGCGCACGCGGCTTTGATGGTGTCCATGCCCTCGCGGCCGTAGATCGACAGGCCCTGGGCTGCCGTCTGCAAGGCCAGCAGCATCCCGACGCCGGCGCTGCGCAGCGTCGAAACCCAGATCGGCATCTTGGGGATCGCCCCCAGGTTGCCGAACTCGTCGCCGTACAGGTACACGGCGCGCGGCAGCGTGCCGCTGGGTTGCTCATCGGCCGCCTGCGAGAGCGTGCGGAACAAATCGAGGAAGAAAGCCGCGACGAGCGGCTTGAGCTCCTCCTGCAAGGTGCGGTCGAGCGAGAGGAAGAGCGCCACGGGCTTGCCGTCTACAGCAGCAAGGCGCCGGAAATCGACCTCGTTGCGGCTGGTGGTGGCCTGCACGCGCGGGTCGGCCAGCACCATGAAGCGCGGCGTGATCTCGCTGAACACCGAGCCCAGCAGCCGGTCGTTGCGCCGCAGCGCGCCCAGGAAGGCCAGCGCCTTCATCCGTGCCGCCGGCGCCGGGCTGCGCTCCAGCGCGTCGATCACGCTGTCCGGCGCCTGGTGGCACAGCAGCGCGTTGACGTGGCTCAGGGTCGGATCGGGCAGCGTCGCCTTCAGATGCGCGATCCCGGCCAGCAGCAGCTCCCGCGCCGCGTTGTCCCAAAAGGGGTCCTTTTCCGACCGCCCCGTGTTGGTGATCCAGGCGTTGCAGAAAAGGGCCGTGGCCAGGTCGTCGGTACAGTAGGCCAACGGGTTGTAGGCCAGGCTGCCGCGCGGGTCCAGGAAGTTGACCACCCACACGTCGTGCTCTCTTTCCAGATAGCCGGCGCAGGTCTGCCGCAGTTCCCCCTTGAGGTCGGTCACCACCACGCTGCGCGTCCCGGTCTCGCGCAGCAGGTTGGGCATGATCACACCCGTGGACTTGCCCGATCCGGGCGGGCCGATCAGCAGCGTGTTCATGGTCTGTCGCACGGGGTCGAGGCCCACCGTCTTGCCGTAGGCATTGCCCAGCAGCAGGTAGCCGGGACGGTAGGCCAGGCCGGCTGTCTCACGCGCGCTCATCCAGCGGGCGCTGCCGTGCGGCTGGCCCGGCGTGACGCGGCCCATCCGCGTGATAAAGAACCAGGCCACGCGCCAGAGCACCACGGCGGGAATCACCAGCACGAGCGCCAGCTCCAGCAGCAGCACCAGCCCCAGGCTGCGATAGCGCGGCGCCTGCAGCGCGGCGTAGCGCGCCTGCACGTGGCGCATCCAGACATCCCAGGTGGGAACGGACGGGATGTGGCCGTGGCCATGCGTCGCCTGCAGCGCGGCGGAGAGCGCCTGGGGCGGGTAGGCCAGCGCGTCATAGCCCCATTCGTAGACGTGCTGTGGCCACCCGGCCAGCACCGTCGCCGCGGCGATCACAGCTAGCCCCGCCAGGGCCAGCAGGGCGAGGCGCGGGCGGCTCGTCGATTCGCGTCTCATTCATTCATCCTTTCCGTTTACCGGTGGCGCCCCGCCTCCCGCTCGTCGCGGTCGATCTCATCGCGGTCGGTGGGGCCGTGGCCACCGCCTCCGCCGCTGTGCGGCAGCGCCAATACCAGCCACGCCAGGTCGGCGGCGTAGCGCTCCACCTCGCGCACAACCTGGGCAGCCGCGTGGTCGTGCTCCGCCTGGCGGTCGCCGCTCGCGCGCAGGGCCGCGAAGTCCTCCCGGCCGAAGCGCGTGCCCTGGCGGCCACCGTCGGACCGCTCGCGGGACGCGGCCACGATCACGTGCGCGTGGATGTGGTCCGTGTGCTGGTGGATCGCGGCGTACCACGTCACCTCTGCGCCCCACCTCTTTTCCAGGTCAGCCATGACGTGCCGCGTCCACTCCCGCATCTGCTCCACGCTCATACTCTCCCCGAGTGGTCCCGGCGAGAGCACCAGGCTGTGGTAGGCCACGCCCGGCGTCACCCAGCGCGCCACCTCCTCGCGCGCCTCGCGCCGTGCGATCTGGTCCGCCTGGGCGCTAAAGAGCGCGCGGTCCTCCGGCCGTTCGTCGGCTCCCAGCTCCCGTGTCTCGATGTAGCGTAGCGCCGCCCCAATCTGCCGGCGCGCGCCTCCGCCCGCCCGCCCGCGATACGCCGCCGGCGTCGTGCGACTCGATCCCGGCCGTACGAAGCGGCTCTTGACGACGGTGCTAGTGCGTCCGCGGCCCATGAGCTACTCCTTTGGCCGCTGCTCGCCGAGGGGCCGCTTGAGCGCCTCGATGGCTTTCGTGCGCGCCGCGTCGAGGTACTGCGGCGCCTTCTCGGCGCCGAAGGCCTGCGCCACCAGGACGTAGGCTAGGCGCTCCGCGATGCCGGCTTCGAGGTGTGTCTTGGCGATCAGCGCAGCCAGGCGCTCCACGTGCGGCTTCAGCACCTCCTCAACGGTCTGACGCACCGCCGGCAGCGCCGGGCCGTTCACGCGTTCTTCGGCGAGCTGGCCCACGCTCTCGCGCAGCAGAGCCGCCGCCAGTTCGCTGACGCTCATGCGCCGACGCTGGGCGTGCTCTCGCAGCGCCCGGGCCGTCTCCACCTCCACCCGGACGGTCAGCGCCGCGCGCCCGCCCTCTTCGACCTGCTCGCTCATGTGCTAACCCCCTTCCTTTGCGCTGGTGCACAGTGCATCACACCAGGCTGCTGTGCATCACCTGTGACGAGCCGGTGCATCACCAAAACACGGGTGAAACGGCCCCTGTGCATCATCTCTGTCCGCCACCTGAAGCGCCCTTTATCCTGCTTCGCACCTCGCCGCAGCGGAGGTGCGCCCCTCCACGTGCGGGGCAACGGCGGGAGAGATCGAGATGGCACAGCCAGTAAGTCGTGCAAGTCGTCGGCACGCCAGCGCTCCCTGATGTACAGAGATCGGCTGACGTGGCCTTGCCGACGGTGGGGCGATTCCGAGAAGTTAGGTCTCCTGCGGAGGGGCAGGTGGCACTTGTGGTGGGGTAGACGGCCCCTGTGGAGGGGCAGGCGGCGTCTGTGTCGCGAACAGGCGCCGCAGCAGACGGGCCAACAAGCGGAAGATCTCGATGAGGAGATCCGCATTGGCCTCGTCGATGTCGTCGGGGAAGCGCCGCGGCATCGTGCAGCTCCTTGGAAAGGGATCAGTGCCGCCGCCATGGCATCCGGATCCTGCGCATCACATAGTCGACGTTGTAGCGCACCACGGCGTCGAGCGGAGGGAGACCATGAGTATCTTCAAGGGCGGCGAGATACTCCCGGTAAGCGCCCGTCCGCACAAACAGGATACCTGACACCAGCAGGCCGCCAGCGATCCCGATGGCGACGGTATAGTGTCTCCACACGATCGAGGCCAGCCCGGCGGCGATGCAGATGTAGATGATGCCCAGCTTGCCGTTCCGGCCTAGCGCCTCGCGGGCCAGGCGATAGCTACGGAACACGCCAGCAAATGGCCGGAAGGGCGACCAACGGCACAGTGCATCGCGGACGGGCCGCGACCGCTGTGCCGGCGCGAAAACGAGGGCATCTCGGCCGACGAAGGGTACGATGGCGCGGCGCACCTCGCCGACGGCCGTCGCCCGAATCTCAATGGAGGTCACTGTAACCCGCACTGGACCGTGTTGGTCCGTCGGGTCAATCACATCACCGGTACTCATGTTGCCCTCTCCCTAGATGCGCTTGATAGCTCGAGTAGCCACCGTGGCCGCCGCCGCCGCCATGCGATCGACCACCAGCGTGACGGCGCCGGCGACAGTGTCGCTTCCAGCCATGGAGCCGATAATGGCCGGCACACGGTACAGGAGCACGACGCAGCCCAGCGCCCCCAGGCTGGCCAGCAGACCGGTCCAC
>Ga0209581_1004557_pt1 | contig 11086 bp, 10 predicted proteins | sample Coa_R2_FD_187160 | JGI IMG/M metagenome (GOLD analysis project Ga0209581, IMG submission 187160) | Surface soil microbial communities from Centralia Pennsylvania, which are recovering from an underground coalmine fire - Coalmine... | ecosystem: Environmental > Terrestrial > Soil > Unclassified ...
TAGGAGTTTTGCGGTTCCACCGGTCGAGATCAATTCAATATGCAATTCCCGCAGCTTCTTTGCAAAAGGAACAAGTCCCGTTTTATTGGTAACGCTTACTAGAGCACGCTGAATGCGAGGCATCGAGAAACATTCTTGCATGTCTCGGTTTTTTCTGAGCCTGCAACTGCAGGAACATTGCCTCAAACACGAATCTGTCCCTTCTTAATCTCGCTTGATCAGCCGATGAGGGAATGTGAACAGCCCTAGTACGGTTTTTTGAGCGGCAATGAAACCATCTTCCACTCCTTTTAAAAAGCCCATGAGTGCTGGACTGGCGAACCCTCTTTCCGAACCTGGCTTTCACACGGCTGAGCTAGCCTCCGAGACTGTGATTCCGGCGGTTTCCGAGGATGCTAAATCCAAAACCGCAGGTGCCTGTGGTCTGCTTGCCCTCACCTTTCTTTTGCTTGCGAGCTGCATTCGCCCTACATTTGGCGGAGATCCGCTGTTTTATACCGAGCAAGCCATTGCCTATCTGCACAAGCACGGAATAGCCGAAACGCGCGCTTTCCTCGAGTTCGGACATCTGCTTTGGCGGCCGATAGCAGCAGTTGGCGCCGAGGTTTGGGCGCCAGTGATAACCGGCAAGGCCGGTATCGAAGCCAGGCTCGCCCCATTAGTGATACTGATCACACTCAGTCTGGCCGCGACGCTTATCTCCGCCTTGCTGGTATTTCGAATCGCCAAAGCGCTGTCGGGATCAATCGTAAACGCTACCGTCGTTTCGCTGCTGTTTCTGGTGACATATCCCGTGCTGACATATATGCGCTCTGGCTATTCCTATCTGTCCGGATTAGCGCTGCAATTTATCGCGCTGACCCTGATGCTGGCGCCGCCAGCATGGCTGCATAAGTTGCGAATGAGAGCATTTCTCATCGGATCAGCGCTTGCGCTTTCGATTTGCTTGTGGACGCCTTACATCGTGTCGGTTCCTGGGTTAATCATATTTGCCTTTATATGGAAAAACGACGAGTTGCCGCGTTCCAAACGCATGCGCCTGGCCGGCCATACCTTGCTTTGGACAGCACTTATCACTGGTGCCGCATTTACCTCCGCAATTCTCTTCAATGACTTACGTTCGATCGGCGAGATCGGAAAATGGATAAGCGATTCGAGCCACGGATGGGCACAAAATCATCGATTGGTCCGCCTAATAACGGGATTGCCCCGGTCGTTCATCGCCATTCAGGACGAATCGCTGATGCTGAAAAGGCTTTTTTTTCATGATCCTTATGCTCCTGTTCAATGGACGCAACTGCTGGTTACAGTAGCTTGGAAGCCTCCACTATTCGCCGCTGGAATGGGGGCTCTAGGATGGATCCTGGCGAAGACGATTCCGGGTCGACAATTACTTCTCGGTACGCTGTGCTGCTGGTTCTCTCTCATCATCTTCTCTGTCGCTGTTTTCGAGCCAAGCTCGCCCGAACGTTTTCTCCCTGGCTTCCCGCTATTGTTCGCAAGCCTGGGATATGCGGCAGGCAGACTTTCTATTAGCAATTTTGCCAGTTGGGTACTGAGTACCTTCTTTACGGTGATGGTTGTCGTAAATCTTGCATCGGTAGCCCCAGGGCCGGCAAATCGACACGACGAGGATGCTGCGCAAAGGCTGTCTTCCTTTGCCAAAGTTTGCCGCCCCAATAGCATCCTTGTGTTGCTGTCTTATGCCGACGATATCTTCAGATTTCAATCCGTCAAACCCTTCGACCCATTGAATCGCCTCCCATATCATTCCTTTCCCGCTATGGAGCCGGGCACTTTGAACGGTTTACGCTTCCGTGAAGAGTTTGCGCAGGCAGCGCTCCATGCATGGCAGAAGAATGGGGACGTTTGGATCTCCCAAAGGCTATTGGCTACAAGTCCCTCGCCTTCTTGGGGCTGGGTCGAGGGAGATAGCCCCGGTATCACGTGGAATCAACTCAGAGACTTTTATCGACAGTTTCAAACCGATGCAAGTACGGGAGGCATCGATGGATTTGTGCGAATCACTCCAAACGAAACGAATCGCCGACTGTTGATTGCTTTAGTCAATTCTTCTGATAACAAAACCGTAAATAGTTACTAAATAGATCTGGTTTATGCAGCTATCTGTTATTGTACCTGCCTATAACGAAGAGCGGACGTTAAATCGAGTAGTCGAAAAGCTGTTAAGCATACCGAATCTTCTGGAAATCATCATCGTAGATGATTGTTCTACAGACAATACTTTACTGATTGCTGAAATGTTACAGCAAAGTTATGCAAAAGTAAAAGTGTTAAAACACAATCGCAATCAAGGAAAAACAGCGGCGCTCAAAACCGGATTTGCTGCTGCAACTGGCGACATCATTGTTATCCAGGATGCTGACCTTGAATATGATCCAGCCGAGATTCCCGACTTGATCGAACCGATCGTTGCGGGCGTGGCGGACGTTGTGTACGGTTCACGCTTTCTCGTCCGGAAAGCTGCACGAGTGCTCTACTACTATCATTTCCTAGCGAACAAATTTCTCACTTTTCTTTCTAACCTTTTTACTAACGTCAATATGACGGATGTGGAGACTGGCTACAAGGCATTTCGGAGAGAGATCATTCAGAGTATGATTCTCAGTGCAAGCGGCTTCGGCTTTGAGATTGAAGTAACTGCGAAGATCGCAAAGCTTGGTTGTATCATTTACGAAATCCCAATCAGTTATCACGGTCGTACCTATGAAGAAGGCAAAAAGATAGGGTTTTTAGACGGATTACAAGCCTGCTGGTTGATTCTGCGCTATAACCTATTTTGCTCGCTTGAGCGCTCTTTCCGGAACGCAAAGCAGCTCCGGCAGCAGCTTGCGTCTCGCACGATGGCTGCCTATACGCTTCCGGCTCACCTGGATCATGAAAAGATATCTGCTTAAGCATCTCACTGGTGTGGGGCTGTGTGCTCTGATCTTTCTTTTAGGTCTGACGGTTCGGTTACTGGGGACCTTCGGGAAAGGGGATCTTAAGGCGTTTGTAGCATGTGAATCTGTGCGTATTGCAATCTCCCTCGCCACCACTGGAGCATATGCGGACGCCTATGGACCCGGGGTGGGGCCAACAGCACATTGCGCTCCGCTTCATCCGCTCTTTTTGAGCGTTCTCTTCCGCATTTTTGGGACAGGCGCGCACGGCCAGACGGCAATGGCGGTTGCAGCGTCGGTGGCATCTGCTCTCGCCTTTGCCCTGTTACCTGCAGTAGCGGCCGCATGTGATCTGCCGCAGAGTGTGGGTCTGCTTGCAGGTTTTGCGGGCGCATTGCTTCCTGTAAATTTTTGGAATCAGACAAGCGGAGCATTTGATGCTCCGTATGCGGCGGCAGCGCTTGCTGCCATGTTGATTTTTGTATGCCGTATTCAGAAAACCGGTCTGATTACCGGTAGTCGGGGCGTGCTGTTTGGACTAGCTACCGGTTTCTGTTGTTTGCTGAATCCGTCGCTGCTTCCTGTGCTTGTCGGCTGGCTAGTGATCTTGCTTTTCAAGCTCAGGCCGCAAGAAAGAGGCATCGTTAGTTTTTGCTCTACCGCTCTTGCGTGCTTTCTCGTGACAATTGCGCCCTGGGCGATTCGCAATTGGGTGGTTCTTGGTTCGCCTGTTTGGAGCCGTTCCAATTTCTGGTTGGAAATGCAGGTTTCTAACAACGACTGGTTAACGGCCGATGAAGAGCAAAACGTGAGGACGGACAAGTTTGGCTGGGTACATCCTTATGCCGGAGCCGCTGAGCGTCAAAAAGTGAAACAGATTGGCGAAATAGCATACATGGAGCAGAAACGCCAACAAGTATTAACATGGATCAGCACGCATAAGCGGAGATTCCTGGAGTTGACAGCCGAGCGTTTCCGGCTGTTTTGGTTTCCAAGATTCGTGAGACGCTGGCAGAGTTTTATCGAGGCTCTCATCAGCCTCCTGGGGATCACGGGACTCATTGTACTGTCTTTAAATCAACAATCGATCGCTTGGTATCTAGGCGCCGCTATCGTCTTCTATCCCTTGCCGTTTTATTTAATTCAGGTTACGCCGCGTTACCGGCTCCCGCTCGAACCGCTTCTGTTTTTTTGCAGCGGCTATTTGTGCTATCGCGTTGCGCCAGCAATCATACGCTTCCTCTTCATTCGACGAAGTTCCGTTTCCGATGCCGTTGCATCTGATTACTAATACGGTATTCGTCCCCCTTTAATTCTAAAGAATGTCCCATTACAAACAGGCAAGTCAAGTCACAGCATAGAATCAGAGTGTGCCACATTTTTGTACCTTAATTCCGGGAGACGGCATTGGTCCTGAGGTAATTCAGGCCGCAGTGCGCGCGGTAGAAGCCACCGGGGTGGATATTTGCTGGCGGCGCGCGGAACTAAACGAGGCAATCATCTTAGAAGCAGGTAAGACACTGCCGCAATACGTTCTCGATTCTCTGCATGAAACCCGAATTGGCTTAAAGGGCCCAGTGACGACGCCTGTCGCCGAAGGCTTTCAAAGCGTCAATGTAGCTCTGCGAAAAGCATTGGATTTATATGCTAATGTCCGACCGGTGCGTACGATTCCTGGCATCAGGACACGATTTGAGGATGTCCGGATCGATATGGTGATCTTCCGCGAAAATACAGAAGACCTGTACTCGGGCCTGGAGCATGAAATCGTAAAGGATGTGGTGACGAGTTTAAAAGTGATCACGCGCACAGCCTCGGAACGCATTGCGCGCACGGCTTTCCGCTTCGCACAGCGGAACGGGCGAAAAAAGGTAACCGCGATCCACAAGGCGAACATTATGAAGCTGTCCGACGGCCTTTTTCTGCGTTGCTGCCGCGAAGTCTCTAAAGAATTTCCTGAAATTCAATATAAGGAACTCATCGTCGACAATGCGTCGATGCAGCTCGTAATCAAGCCAGAGAGCTTCGATGTTCTCCTGTTGCCCAATCTCTATGGAGATATTATTTCTGACCTTGCTGCCGGCTTAGTTGGCGGACTTGGAGTTGTGCCGGGGGCCAACTTGGGTGACGCCTATGCCGTGTTTGAGGCTGTACATGGCAGCGCACCGGATATCGCAGGCCAAGGCAAAGCCAACCCGACGGCTCTAATGCTTTCTGCCGTCATGATGCTTGCTCATATGGGCGAAACGGATGCAGCGCGGAGACTGCAAAACGCTGTTGAAACGGTTTATCGCGAAGGCCGCTGTCGAACGGAAGATCTGGGAGGCAGTGCCTCAACCGAAGAATTTACCGATGCCGTGGTGCAAGCCATCAAAGGTTAAAGCGGTTGTCAAAGTTGATGAGCGTGTCCGGATAAGGAAGACAGGCGCCAAAAGTTAGTGGGCCACAGCCGCGCAGATTAAATCCCGCAAGTGGGCAAGATCTCTTTGTAAGTCTTTGCTAAGATGAACGCGCAATGCTCGCCGCTTGCGTTCGGCCAGGACCTGAAAATCACCTCTGGCTTGCGCTGCCTTAACCACGCCAAAGGAATATTTTTGCTGCGGGACGGGCAGATCTTCCGCATCATCACATGTAATCTGCAGAAACACGCCGGAATTCGGACCACCCTTATATGCCTGACCGGTGCTGTGAAGGAATCTGGGGCCAAAGCCCAGCACGGTTGCTACGCCTTTTGACTCAAGAATCGCCCTCCGGATCTCCTCTAGTAAAGCTTCGTATTCACGAAACATCGGGATATAGGCAAGCAACCCGAAATAGTCGCCCGGTTTTAAGCGATCGATGTGCTCCCGCAACACGGCGCCGAGCGTGTGACCGCCCTTCAGCACCGCCTCGGCATTTGCCTGGTCCGTAAATAGCTTCAGGCCGTCCTGTTCGAGAAGGGGTTTTTCTGAGGGCAGCGAGCCTGTGCGCTCAAATGCTGCAGTTAGCTCACGCGTCGCAACTTTACTTGCCTCCACATCCGGCTGATTGAAGGCATTGATGCCAAGGAGCGAACCCGCAACTGCTGTTGCTATCTCCCATTGGAAGAAAGCCTGTCCGATATCGTAGAGGTCCTTTAGAATGATGCGTAGGATCGGCTGACCAGCGTCCTGCAGCCCGCTGACGAAATCCTCAAGCGAAGTTTCTAGATCACCCGCGTATTGAATAAAGGCGAAGATCCGATCCTGGCCGTAATCTTTAACCGATGCGAGCGGTTCGCGGTCAACTGGTATCAGACCTACTCCCTGTTTGCCCGTGGATTCGGCGAGCAGTTGCTCCAACCATGCCCCGAGATCATAAATCGAGCGGGAACACAAGAGCGTAACTTTGTTGCGGTTGAATACCTTGGCGGCGGTACCCAGAATTAAGCCGAGCAAAATGCCTGGATTTTGACGCGTATGGGGGTTTTTACATGCTTCCACCATAATGGCAGCGCGGCGCAGTAGTTTCTCGGTATCCAGACCAGCGGCTGCGTGTGGAACCAGACCAAAGTCCGAGAGTGCAGAATAGCGGCCGCCAATTGACGGTATGCCGTGGTAGACACGTCGAAAACGAAGCTGCCCGGCTCTCGACTCAAGTGGTGTTCCCGGATCGGTAATTGCAATGAAATGATGGCCTGCGCGCTCTCCTATGACCTTCCGGGTTTCCTCGTAGAAATATTGCATGTAAATGTTTGGCTCGAGGGTCGTTCCAGATTTACTAGAAACGCAGAACAGCGTTCGTGCGGGATCGATCCTGGCCCGCATCGATTTGATATAGACCGGGTCAGTCGAATCCAGAACCAACAATTCCGGCCACCCGGCTTGTTTGCCGAATGTCAGACTGAATACCTCCGGGCAGAGACTGGAGCCCCCCATGCCGAGCAGCAGGATATGGGAAAAGGCATCCTCTGCAACTTCTGCTGCTAGAGCCTTAAACTTCGAAGCGTTGGCCAGCTCTTCCTCCACCACATCAAGCCAGCCAAGCCACCTGTCCTCATCCGTGTTGGTCCAGAGTGAGGCATCTTTCCTCCAAAGCCGTTCTGTGTTGCTCGCCTGATCCCATTTCCTTTGTGCTTCTTGTACGGCGGTATCCAGATCGCCAGGCAGAGAGAAGGAAAATCCCTCAATTCCAGCTATGAATTGCGGATTAGCAGAGCTCATTATCTTCAATTCCTTTCACCTTGTTTAAACGGCGCACATGACGTTCTTCACCGCTAAAAGCTGCCTTTAGAAAAGCTTCTACTACATCTTGCGCGAGCATGGGGCCAACCACGCGGGAGCCGAGCACGAGAACATTCATATTGTCGTGCTCCACACCCTGATGAGCAGAGTAATGGTCATGGCACAGACCGGCACGTATGCCCTTGAACTTATTGGCTGCCACTGAGACGCCCACGCCGCTGCCACAGACCAGGATGCCTCGATCAGCGCGGCCGGAACGGATGTCTTGGGCAACTAAAATGGCGTAATCCGGATAGTCATCGGGTTGGTTCGGGTGAAACGTGCCGACATCATGAACCGTGTGCCCGAGCTTCTGCACAAACTCAACGAGCCCACATTTCAGTTCATAGCCGGCGTGATCAGCGCCAATTGAGATTTTCATCGGTTTCCCTCCCTAGGTTAGAACGGGCCGGTATCGATTTCTGAAAGATTAAGCTCTTCGGAATACTACCGTAGCGTTCAAGCCGCCAAAAGCAAACGTATTCGAAATGCCAATCTCCACATAAGCTTGCCGTGGCTCGTTCGGGACAACATCGAGATTGCAGGCAGGGTCAGGCGCGGTGAAATGGACAGTCGGAGGAATGATGCCATGCTTCAGGGCGAGCAATGTGGCAATTCCTTCTATGGCTCCGGCGGCGCCTAGAGTATGACCGTGCATCGACTTGGTCGAGCTCACCAGCAGCGAATCCGCATGCCTGCCGAAAACAGTGCGAATCGCTTGCGTTTCGATCACATCATTCGCTTCTGTACCCGTGCCATGTGCATTAATATAGCCAACCTGTTCCGGCGCAATCCCTGCATCGCACAGAGCCCACTGCATAGCCCGAGCAGGTCCCTCGACGCAAGGCTGGGTGATATGGTGTGCATCCGAACTCATGCCAAAGCCAATAATTTCGCCGAGTATTTCCGCACCTCGCGCTTTTGCGTGTTCCCAATTCTCCAGTACGAGAGCGCCGCCCCCTTCACCAAGAGTAAGACCTTTGCGGCCTGCAGAGAATGGACGGCATACATCGGGGGAAACGACGCGCATGGCTTCCCAGGCACGCAGGAGTCCTTCGGCGAAAACGGCTTCACTGCCACCAGCTATTGCGCAAAGCACCTGTCCGGAGCGCACCATCCAAAATGCCTGTCCGATTGCGTGGTTTGACGATGAGCAGGCAGTGGAGATAGTGTAAGCAGGACCTCTAATGCCAAATTCAAGCGAAACCCTGCTGGCCCCAGCATTTGCCATCGTCCGAGGTATGGTTAACGGAGCCACGCGCGGTAGGTTTTCGCGGTACAGGCGCTTGTATCCCTCTTCTTCGGAAAACTGCCCTCCTACGCTGCTGCCGGTGATGACTGCGGTTTTTTCCGCGAGGCTTCCGGAAAACTTCAACCCGCTTTGGGCGATTGCCTCTCGAGCCGAAACGGTAAAGAGCTGGCAGAAACGCTCGAGCAGATCCAGCTCCTTCTCTGAAAAGTGATCTAAAGGCCGGAAATTTTGGGCTTCTGCGCCGGTGCGGAATTTGTAAGGTGGGGAGCCGGGATCGCGCAGGGGACGTATGCCGCTTTCACCCGCGGCCAGCCGCTGCCAGCATTCCCCGACGTTGTTCCCCAGCGCGCAAACCAGTCCCAGGCCGGTTACCGCAACTCGGTTCACGCTGCACCCGGAGGAACAGTCTCTTTCTTTGCCTCTATCAGCCTGCGCACCCCCGCGATCGCGTCCCGAACACCACGCATGCTCTGCACGCCTTCGTCAGGGATTTCGATGCCAAACTCATTTTCAAGCGCAAAGACGATATTAATCCCATCCAGAGAATCAATCTTTAATTCCTCAAAAGTACTATCTGGAGAAATCGATTCGGCTGGAATGCGCTGTGTCTGCGCGATCACTTTGATGACACGAGCGCCCAGATCGTCTATTTCCGAGATTTCCGAGGTTTCGGGCATGTTTGACACTCATGATAACGCGGGCCCGATTCACGAGGCTTTCGCTGCATCTTCAAGGATGCTTTCGCCCTAGTGCCGGGACTCTTGCAGCAATTGGGCTAGATACTGCTTCCAGATTTTGGCCTCGGTGTGTGTGCCGTGCCCGCGGGTCTCAGGCGTAATTGGCAGCAGCACAAACTGCCCTCGTTTTACCCGCTTGATCTCCTGTTGCGCAATCCCGAGCTCTGGCGGATTGATGAAATCGTCCGCTGAGTTGATATACATAACGGGTGCCTGAATCTTGTCCAAATTCTGTGAGGGATCGTAGTCGCGAGAAGCATCGACGGCGTAGAGCAGATCGTTGGCATCTGTTACCTTTCGGCGTGCCTCAACGAGATGGCGAAGGAACTCGTCAGCGAGTTGAGGTGTAGGCGCTGCCTTTTGCATCTGCAGGGGGCTGGAGCCGGCTAGGATCAAGAAATAGATCGCTTCTGTTAATCCGTAGGGTTGCTCTTTGTAGTTGCCCCCCATCCACCCCGGATCGTTGCGAATCGAATCCATCAGCATCTTACGCCAGATTCGATTTCTGCCTGAAATGGGGATGGGCAGGCAGGCAAGTGGCATAAGCGCATCCATGAAGTCTGGATGTTGTTCTCCCCACATCCAGGTATGCATGCAGCCCATTGAGGTACCCATCACAAGCCGGAGATGATCCACATGCAACCTTTTGTGTCACCTGTGTCACCAGGAGATACTCTGCTTTGACCATATCAGCGTAGTCATAATGAGGGAATCGCGTGCGGAGGCCATCGCTGGGTTTGGAAGAAGATCCATGGCCGATATCATCGGGAAGAATGATGTAATAACGCTGAGCATCTAGCAGCTCGCCTGGCTCGAAAAGCACGTCGCGGAACTGCGGAGCCAAGAACTGCTTGCCGCTCCCGCCGGTGCCGTGCAAAATGAGGACGGCATTCGAGACATGCCCATCCCTGCCCCGTGCCGGATGGCCTAGGGTCATATAGTGCAGGTTGAGCTTGTCTAACTGCTCTCCATCGTCAAATTGGAAGTGTGGAACTACGAAATTTCCCTCGTCTGGCGTCTGTGCCCTGACTAGAGGAAGGCAAAGAGCTGCGGTTATCGTCAACCTAAGGATTGTTTTGTTTGGCACGCCCTCAAGGTACCTCTTGTAAACAGGATTGTAGTCTGCGTGAACCCAGATTGAAAAGCGGTTGTTAACGAAGTCCGCGAGCCTTTAGCCAAGCTGCAAGGAGGTCAGGCCAGCTTGCAAGCTCCGGATCATTTCTCGCCAAGCCCACACCATGAGGTCCATGCTGGTAAAGATGCATCTCGGCAGGTACACCTGCTGTGCGCAACGCGAGGTAAAAATCAATGCTGTTCTGCACGGGCACAACCGGGTCATCTGATGTATGGAAGAGAAAGGTCGGTGGCGTTTGTGGTGTGACATGCCGCTCATTGGAAAGCAATTGGATCAGATCGGGCGAGGGGTTGGGCCCAAGCAGGGCATTGCGCGAACCGCGATGTACGTAAGGTTCCTCAAACGTAATAACCGGATAGGCGAGAATCAGAAAATCTGGCCGCGAGCTTTCTCGTTCGATGGGATCGCTACTGGCAGTGTTCCCCTCATCAAAATGAGTTCCGACAGTCGATGCGAGATGGCCGCCCGCGGAAAATCCCCATACGCCTATTCGGTGCGGATCAATGCCAAACTCAGTAGCATGCGCGCGGGCCCAACGTACCGCCCTCTGCCCGTCCTGCATTTCAACCGGATGATGATATTTAGGGCCTAAACGGTAACGCAGCACGAAGGCCGTGATTCCATAACTGTTCAGCCAAGCTGCGACCTGCTGACCCTCGTGATCCATCGCAAGATGTGTATATCCTCCCCCGGGGAAGACAACCACCCCGGTAGGGACTTTTTGCCTGCCCGCGACCGGATAGACGGTAAGGGCTGGCTTGTCTACTTCTTCATTGCCTTGAGCGCCCGGGGCTCCCTCTGGCCAGAGCAGAACCGTG
>Ga0209581_1004558_pt1 | contig 11085 bp, 31 predicted proteins | sample Coa_R2_FD_187160 | JGI IMG/M metagenome (GOLD analysis project Ga0209581, IMG submission 187160) | Surface soil microbial communities from Centralia Pennsylvania, which are recovering from an underground coalmine fire - Coalmine... | ecosystem: Environmental > Terrestrial > Soil > Unclassified ...
TGCTGGTGGAAGGTGACCCGGCCGTTGACGAACTTGCGAGTGCGAGCCTTGCCGATGTCGTGCATCAGCGCGCCCCAACGGAGCTCGAGCTGCGGGGGAACGCCAGCGACGACCTGCTTGGTGTGTTCCCAGACGTCCTTGTGAAGGGCAGACCTCGGGTCCTCGCCGAGGCCACGCATCTCGCGGATCTCGGGGAGCAACGCTTCGAGGCAACCCGACTTCATCAGCAGCTCCATGCCGTCGGCCGGGTGCTCGCCACACAGGATCGAATCGAGCATGCGACGGACGGTCACCGGGTTGCGGCGCCACAGGTCCTCAAACTCCCCCTGCGTGAAGATGCGGGGGACGACAAGGTCCTCGGGAGCGCCGTCGGCGGCACCCTTAGCACACAACTCCAACAGCTCGATCGGATCCATGACGGACCCCATCGTACCACACCGGCCGCGACTACTTCACACTGCGTCAGCCCGGTACGCCCAGTTAGGAAACTCGCGCCGACAGCAGTCGGGCATGTCCCACATCCGGTGCAACATCGGGTAAAAGTCGAGGGCGTGCTCAGCTCCCCAGCGCCTGACCCGCAGGCACACAGGGCACTTCCAGAGCTGCCTCCCGCTGCGGATCCAGCGGACGACCAGCAACCACACCGCCCTGGCGAGTGAACGCTTCCTCATGCCGCTAAATGACGGCGTCACGATTACACTCCAGAAACGTTGTTGAAAACTAAGCGTCACCCTTCTTCGGCAACGACCAGGGCATCCAGATCCTGACTGTCACGATCATCATCAGAGCGACGGTGAGCATCGTCCGAAAGTCCATCCGGTAGCCCAGCTCCTCGGTGAGGATGTTCTGGACGGTGAAGCATGCCGCATACAGCACGCCGATGCGTACCGACCAGACGAACAGGTGTTGGAGGACCCAAGCGATCACAGCGGGCCTGCCCCCACGGGTTCAGGCAGGCCCTCGCCGTTCGGGAAGAGCTTGTCCATCAGGCACACAGTGTCGCGCAGGAGCTCGTTGTCGAAGTGCAGCAGGCCTGTCTCGACGACGTAGTCGACCTTGACAGCGGGCCAGTCGACCGGGTGCGGGGGAGTCCACATGACGCAGAGGCGGGTCAGCACGCCGAGAGCCGCAGCGCGGCGTTCCTGGTCACCCCACAACTCCTTATCAGCGATCTCGTTGAGGAGGTTGACGAGCGGCACGACGTGGGGCGGGAAGATCGGGACCCGCGGGTTCTTGGGCGGAGCGGTCTTCTTTCCCGCCCAATCGATCTCACGGGGACGTGATTGCTCGGCGATGCGCTTCTGCTCGCTCTTCGAGACAGCGACCGGCCTGGACTTCACTTTGACCTCCGCAACGCTCGTTGCTTTTCCTTGAAGACCTCGTCGACGTACTTGAGATCCTCGCGGAGCTTCCGGTGGATGTCCTGGAGGTTCAGGAGCTCGTGGTCCGCCAGCGCGGCGTCGGGTGCAGACAGGAGCCCGTCCAGGTGCTCGATGGTCTCTCGGAGGCGACTTGCAACGACAGCAAGCACCGTCTTGGTCGACGAGACTTCGAACCGGAGCTTAGCGTCCATGGAACCAACGGTACCACGGCGTGCATTGCGTTTACATCAGTAGCAGTAAGCGAGACCGTCCATGTTGAGTTGCCACCACGCGGCGACCTGTGCGACCGTCGTCTTGTCGGGGCAGACGAAAGCATGGGGTGACCACCGAGCATTCATCAACGTTCCTGGCACGTGTTGGGCACCAAAGGCGTGACCCATCTCGTGCATGAGGATGCCGCTGACGTCTTGCTCGTACCAGCCCTTTCGCATCGAGATCTCGGTGCCGCCCAGCACCGACGTCCACGCTAGCGGCTTCGGCACGTTGATGCCGTCGTTGTCAATCGGTGCGTTGTCAGCCTCGTGGACCCACAGGCTGCACGTGTCCAGCCAGGGCCGCCCATGGTCGACTGCTTCGACGTGGCGCCACTGGTGGAGGGCATGGTCCCACTGGGTGACAGCAACGTGAGCACCCGGGAGCGATTCTTCTGGGAGGTCGAGGCACACGTAGATGTGTCCCTGTTCCTGCTCTGGGATCAACAGCGGGGGCACGATCCAGGTCGGGCCGCCACAGTTGGCGCTCAACACCATCAGGGCGGCTGCACACGCCAGCGATGGGATCAGGTGTTTCACCAACCATAGCTATCGACCCGCGCACAGTCACGAGTTGTGGCGACGGAACGTGAGGGAGATCCGAGTTCCCTGACGATCTGGTTGTTCGGGGATGCTGTGGTGGAACCTGGTGTCACAGTCGCCGTACATGACGAAGAGGTCACCGTTAGCGAGCTCGACGCTGGTCGGCGTGGCACCGCGGATCCGCTTGTTGGTAGTGGGATCGACGGGGTGGAGGAGGAAGGTGCGAGTGGCACCGAACGACAGGGCGGCGATGGTGGGAGTGTTGCCGAGCTGCGGGATGTAGTTGCCGTCCCGGTGCGGGTACAGGCCGGAGCCGGGTTCGTAAGTGTTGACGACGACGCAGTTGAAGGCGGTGCCCAACGCGAGGTCGACCCGCACCAACGCCTGGCGCAGAGCGGGAGTGAACTCGTACATCGGCTTGGGTTTGCCCTTGTAGGTGTATGTGACACCGGGAGCGCCGAAGCGGGCCATGGTGTGACCCTTGTCGATCCGCGCGGGCCAGCCCTTGTTGTAGGTGAGCTGGGCAACCCAACGGTTGGACGTCTCTTCGACGATAGCAGCACCGAGCTGGTCCGCGAGCTGGGCCGTGAGGAACCCAGGCACATGGAAAGCACAGCCCGGGATGACGATGGTTGAGTTGGGAGGGGTGGTGACCATGAGCTCGACCGTACCACAGCTGAGCTCGAACCTTCACCGTTGAGTCGCAAAGGTGCCTGAGACTAGTCGGGGACCGGGTTACCGCGCGGGGCAGGGATGACTAGATTTTGACCATGGCAACGGACATCCTAATCATGGAGCCCGACCGCGACACGCTGGACTGCATGAAGTCCCTGTTCCAGGATTCAGGCTTCAGTGTAGAGGGTGTCGTGCTCGATGACATCGATGACTTTGCGACACACCTGAGCCAGATCCAACTCAAGTGTCCAAGCGTCATCATCTACGACCTGGGTCCTCCCCCGACCAGACTCCAGCTGGCTCGGTGGCTCAGGATCTTGGACCATCCCGTCTGCAAGGACTCTGAGTTCATCTTTGTCACCACCAACGAGAAGCTGCCCCTTGAGCCAAAGGGTCACAAGAGCTTCATGATGGTCATGAAGCCCTTCAACATTGAGAACCTCGTCAGGACGGCGGGGTGCTTGCTAGCAAAGAAGAAGGGAGGCCAACATGCCTGAGCGGCTGAAGATTCCACGGCAGGTCCTGCCGCCGGGTGAGAGCTCATATGTGCTTGTCGTAGATGACGACATCGACCTGCGCGCCTCAGCGGTGATGCTGCTCCAGCACGAGGACATCAAAACGGTCGGGTGCGCCAACGCACTCGAGGCCCTGCGGGTCATCATCGACCCGCGGCACCCCTATCCCATGTGCATCTTCCTTGACATCAACATGCCGGTGATGACAGGTTGGGACCTCATGGCAACGATGAACTGCATGATCGACCCCATCAAGCGCATCCCGGTCATCCTGACAACCGGCGAACGGCTCCCGACCAACGAGTCCCGGTACACGGTCCTAAAGAAGCCCTACACCCTGGAGCAGATGATGGCGATCATCAACGACATAAGGGGCCACGGCAGTCAGTAACGATCGCGGCCGGGGTTCTCCAAGTCCGCCAGAGCCTTGAGAAACTCAGGGCTGGGCGGACCGTCGCCGCCTCGGGACCCGTCATCGCTGAGCTTCATCCAGTGTTTGTCACGCCGGTACTCCCACGGGAGGAGATCGTTTGGCCGGCCCGGATCAGGACGGAGGCGGTCGATGTCGCGCTGGCGAGCTTCTCGCTTCAGGCGTTCGATCTCAGCCTCCAGCTGCTTGCGGTCGTCTTCGAACCGGTCCTTCGGCACCTTCTGGCCGAAGATGGTCATCACCGCATCGCGGCACTTGTTGAAGAACTCGAAGACCTGCTTGGCGTCGATCTCGTCACCGAAGCGAATGCCCCGGGCGTCCTCCGGGGGTACGTCGGTCTCGCGGACGCTGAAGTCGATGCGGAGCCTCATTGGTCGTCATCCAGGTCATCGTCGTAGTCGAAGCCGGGGTCCAGAAACCCCCAAGGATCCGGCTTCCCCCGCCGCACGTACTCGGTCACCTCTCCGACGAACCTGATGTCGGGCCAGGCAGTCCCGTGGTTGCCGTCCGAGGTGACGCAGGTGACTTCGATCTCACCGCCGTTCAAGCCCTCGTAGATGACGGTGCCGCACTGCGCGGCCATCTGCTCGCTGTACCAGCCGAAGCTGGCCTTCTTCTTGGTGCTCATTGCTTGTTCGCTTTCCTGAACGCTTGGATGTGGTACCAGAAGCGGTACGCACCCGCAACGACGATCATCTGCACCGCCCAGAAGCGGGTGATGGGTGGGTGCCCCTCGTTCAGCCACTGGGCGATGGCACAGCCGGCGACGACACCGGTGATGACGGCCAGGGCGTGGGCCCAGATGATGTGGTAACGAGCGAGGCGATTCACTTGGCGAACCTCTTCTTCAACCACCCGCGGGTGAAGACCAGGTACGACAACCGGGTCAGGCAGAAGGACATCACGAGGAGAATGGCTGCAGTGACAGGGGTCAGGCCGGCGTCTCGGAGGACCCACAGGCCCCGGCACATCAGGGCGACGGCGACGATGTCACAGGCGGGGACGAACCACCTCGGCAGCTTCTTCACTGTGACTTCCTCCAGATGAGGTAACGCGGGAGCGTTCCCAGCAGGACCCAGCCCGCGAAGAAAGCGACACCAGCGAACGCGGCCCACTTCGGTCGGCCGCTGTCGAAGGTCAACAGCGAGATCAGGGCCCAGATGACGCCGAAGACGAGGCCGCGGACGATCTCAGCCCTGAGCGGGTACGATGTTTTCACTTGGCACGTCCCTTTCGCACGATGACAACCGTCGAGATGGTGAAGTAGACGGCCATGATGGCGCATAGCGTCGCCAGCCCGGGGCGGTGGTGAAGCGCCAGGTTGATAGCCTCCACTGAGATCCATGCAACGCCGAGCGCTTTGATGACAATGTACGTGCGTTCGGTCATCATGATGACACCATCATACGAAACGTGGCTCCACTTTTTCATCTCCCGACCACAGGATGAGGTAGTCGTTGCCAACCACGGCGATCACCATCCCCTGCGGGCGGCAGCCCCGGCCCCGCATCAGGGACGGGTCGTTGTCCTGCCGGACGCGGACCCAGTCGCCCGGCGCGATCTTCGTCGCGTTCCAGGCCCGACCCTCCCAGTCGTAGGAGCACTCGTGGCTCTTCGCTGCCCACGTCTCGACACCGTTGGGCGGAGTGTGCGGGTAGACGACGGTGAAGGTGCCGACCTTACAGCGTTGGAGCCTCATTGCCGGGGACCCAACCCACGCCCTCTTTCGCCCAGGACGGGTGGCGGAGCTCGAGGAGAGCAGTCAAGCGCGCAGTCGCGGCGTGGTGGGGCTGGGCGCCGGGCCAGATCTTGGCGGGATAAACGCTGATGATCCGGTCGCCTGGACGCATCACGGCCTGCAGGACCTGCTGGAGATGCTCGTTTGCACCGATGTCAACGGTGTGGTAACGCGGTCCGTCTTCCATCACGGGAACTCCGGTGGCCGGCACCGCCACGGCAGGCGGGGCGGGGGCTCGTTGATGAGGATCTCGGCGGCGCCCCCGAAACCAGAAGCGTGGGTGGCGAGGATGGTGAAGCCGGCGGATCTGAAGAACGACAGGCTGCGCCGGTTCCAGGGCGAGGCCGACAGGCGGTTGTACCCGCGGCGGTGAGCAGTCCGGGCGGCCTCGTTGGCCAGCATCGCCCCGATGCCACGCTTGCGCCAGGCCGGGTCGACGTAGAAGGCGGTCCGCAGCGTGGTCAGGTGGTACTGGTCGGGCGTCAGCAGGCACCAGCCGATGGGACCCGGGCGGGAACCGACGGGCCAGGCGGTGATGGCCCACCAGCCCTCGCCGTCGAAGATGCCCATGTTGTAGTCGTCGATGAGCTCCCGCATCCGGCTGCCCGCTCCGATGCCATCGTCCTTGACGTCGCCGCGGCACTCGTGGTTGGTGAGGCGCAGGCGGAGGTCTTGGATGAGCTGCTTCGGGAGGGCCGTCCAGGGCTCGGACTCGAGCCGCAGGCTGACGGGGAGGGGAGGGGGCTGGGGGACAACCCGAAGGGACCGTGTTTCGGGCCCCTCGAGGGCTGCCAGAGTGTTCACCGCGGCCATGGTCACAGGATACCACAGCCGGGCCGAACATTTCACTCAGCGGGCTTCTGGTGTCTCCCGGACTTCAACGAGGAAGCCAGACCACCGCGGGATGGCCTTGAGGCGCTCCCGGTCGGCCTCGGTGCGGGGGAAAGCCAGCAGGCGGAGGTCCTTGCCGATGCTGGCGGCGATCGGGAAACCGACCTCCAGCTCGAGGGACCGGCGTGCTTCCTGGAGCTGGCCGACCTGGTTGACGGTCGCTCCGCCGACTCTCGTTGCCATCAGCCGTCCTTGCCTTCGAGGCGACTGTGAGCGTAGTCGCCCAAGGCCTTGGTCGCATCGTACCAAGCACGGAAGCGCTGGGCCAGCTGCGGGTCGGCCGTCTTCAGGCGAGCTTCGAGCTCGGTGTCGTTGAACGGCTCGCGCCCGTCAAACGAGAACTTGAGGCCTGTTGCTGACCCACCAATGTGGAAACACGCGACGCTGTCCAGCATCTCGGCCCAGCCACGGAGCTCGGTCTTGTCGATCTTCGGCACGGTCACACCCCCTCGACGACGGGTGCAGTCAGGAGCTCGGAGCGCTCCTTGATGTAGGCCCCGAAGCTCTCGAAGGCGGTGACGATCCCGACGAGCTTGTCGGCCATCACCGGATCGTGGTTCCGGATCTCCTCGGCGCCCGACCTGAAGTCGGTGATCATGCTGTTGAACTCGCCGTTGGGATCGGCCATGTCAGCCGCGGCCTCACGGATCCCATCGAGAAACTCTTCCTTCGTCATCGGCGTACCGTCGAACATGTTGTGCTCCTTGCAGCGAAAGCTTGCTGCCGGGATCAACATACCCCACCGGTGCACGGTGGTCAACGGAGCTTGGCTTGAAGGTTCTTCAGAGCGGTGGCGCGGAGGCGGTCTTCGTTGGACTTGCGGAGGAGCCGGATCTCGTGGTCGACAGCAGCATCCGTCAGGCGCTGGTAGAGGTCGCTGAGGAAACGGGTCGCATCGTCGACGGAGAGCTCGGTCGACTTCTCGTTGTACGGGTCGCCGTTGTGGTGGGACGTGTCCCAGGTGTCGTGCCAGACGCGTCCATCCTCGTCGAAACGGTGCAGGGACTCGGAGCGGCAGTCGTACTGCCCGACGTACATGGTTCCGCCGCTGTCGGTCCGGTAGAGCTTGAACTCCAGCTTCTGGGTCACCTTGTAGAGGTGCTCGGCGAAACGACAGATGCCCCGGACGAGCGAGGCCCGCGCGCGGTCATTGGCGTCCACGGCGCACACTCACTTCCCCGACGAGGCGGGTGCTGCGCTCGCAGGCGGCGCAGCCGCCTGAGCGGTCGTGGGCGGGGGAGGGGAGTTGAAGTGGCCCAGCTTGGCCTCCTCGATCGCCTGGGTCGTCTTCAGCCGGTAGATCTCGGCCTCCTTGCGATCGTTGCTGCAGTTGCTGAGGAAGTTGCAGCAAAGGCCGAGAACGATGGCCCCGGCGACCGTGCCGATGATGCGGGTCCAGGTCCGGGTGATGAGGAAGTCATCGTCGGTCTCGGTGGTCCGCCGGGACTGCTCGGTCTCCTTGATGCGGCACTGCTCGGTCGCGGCGTCAGCGGCGATCTTGGCCTTCATCACCTCGGCCTTGCTCGCGTCATCGAGCATGCCGAACCAGGACTCCATCTCCTTGTCGGAGAGCTTGCCGGAGTCGAGGTCGGACGGGTTGTTCTGCTTGTTGTTGGTCACGGCCATGGCACGTCTTCTTCCTCTTCGAAGGGTTCGGGTTCGTCGGGCACCGGCAGCAGGGCCGCCAGCGCCTCCTGCCGCTTGGCCTCGTACCGCTCGACGGCGGCCTGTGCGAGGGCCGACAGGTCGAAGATGGGGTCGATGCAGACCTCATCGTAAGGGGGCGGGACGGGGGAGATCACGGCCGACACGTGGCGAGGTGGAAAGTGCGGTTGATGCGGGCTTCTTTCTCGAAGTCTTCGAGCAGCTGCTTGGCCCGGTTGGTGGAGGCGACGATGCGGTCGACAGCCTCCAGCAGGAGGTCACCCAAGACCTGATCGTGCTCGCGGATCTCGAGGGCTTGCGCCCGCTGCTGCTCGATCTCGGCCAGCGGGATCGGTTCAGCGATCTCCTCGAGCTTCTTCATGAACTCCAGGCGCGTCATGGGTCACTTCCCGTCGAGCTTCTTCGGCTGCTGGCCCTTGTTGCCGCCGCTCTTGACGCGGGTCCGGGTCCGGCCGATGCCGAGCGGGGGCTTCGAGGTGTTGGCCCGCTTGTTGTGGAACCAGTCCATCACCTGCAGCTTGGTCTCGTCGTCGGCCGCTGCACGGGCCCAGACCTTGAGGGAGGCCTTCGAGCCCGACTTGTGCCACTTGGTGATCAGCGAGCGGCGGTGCGATTCATGCACCTTCGCCGGGGTCCGTTCCTTGGTTGCCATCTTGGTTCTCCGGCGGCGTGCTCTTCAGGCCCGCCGCTTTGGCGCACTTGGCGCACAGGTGTTTGGGTTCGAAGGTGACAGCGTTGGCATAGCAACCCGTCACCGAGCACAGCTTGTCGGGGGTCCGGCCCTTGGTGGCTCGCGGCATGCGGCCACTCTACCCCTCAGAACGGGGGCTTTGCACAGTGCTTGCCCTCGCGGCGGGCCAGGATGTGATCGAGCACGCGTTGGGACTGCTTCCCCCGCTCGATGATGCCCTCGGCCAGCAGCTGCGCCAGGACCGGGTCCTGGGTCGCCAGGCGCTTCAGGGCCGGGTTCGAGTGCTCGGCGACGAGGCGGCCGCTCTTGACGTTGGCCTCGGCCTGCAGCTCGATGTTGTCCAGCATCGCGTTGAACGCTTCCTTCGACATCTTCTCCATCACGCAGTCTCCTTCAGTGGAAGACGGGCCACAGGACCCGGTAGTAGAACCAGCAGGCGGCGATGCCGCACAGGAAGGCGCAGGCCAGCACCGGCAGCACGTAGCGCACGAACAGGGCGACGCCCAGGTAGAACTTCATCTTGCGAGACCAGGCGCCCCACATCAGGCATCACACGGTCGATAGTCGACCGCCTCCGCGTCGAAGAAACCGGGCCGTTCCTTCTCAATCGCGTCAGCCGCATCCGCAGCTCGCTTGGCGCACACGGGTCCCAGCGACGTCAGGTCCTGACTGTAACCCTTCAACAACTGAAGGGCGAGGTGTGCGGCAAAATCACGCTTGGTCACGACGCTCACCAGAACTTCGAGACGAAGTGCCAGATGACGTAGCCGATGACGCCGAAGAACGCCATGCCAGCGAGGGTGCTGAGGAGCCACCAGACGCCGAAGACCTTGAGGAGACCCCCGAACATGACACGGCCGGTCTCGCGGTTGTTGAAGTCGACCATCACTTGCACGCCTCCTTGACGCGTACGCGGCAGACCTGCCGCAGGTCGGGTTTCTCGATGAACTCGCACTCGCTCTTGAGGCACTGGGTCGTCGCCCGGCACAGGTGCCGCTCGTCGGCCGAGCCCAGCGAGTCACAGTCGCCTGCGTGCGCGGTGCCGACGCAGGACCTGAGGCCGTAGCCGAGGCCCACCCAGAAGGCGGTGCACAGCAGCACCATGATGCCGTAGGCCAGGCAGCGGCCCGCCGGGCGGTCCCAGAAGCCGGGCCGGTTGATGACGATCCAGTCGGGATCGCCGGAGGCGACATCGACGCGCTTGCCGTTGACGCGGACGTTGGAGACGGTGCTGCCCTCGTCGGCGATGATCCGGACCGAACCGTCGCGTGCCTCGATGTGGACTGCCATGGTGGTGAGCTCCATCCTAACCCGGCGGCGGCACGTTGTGCACCGTCGCTAGCCGTTGGGGAAGTCCTCGTAGTCATGGTTGACGGGCTTCTCGAAGAACAGCTTGTTGAACAGCATGTACGGGACCCAGCGCCAACCCTCCTTGCGGGTCAGCAGGTTCCGCACGTGCTTGAGGAAGGGGGTCCGGACCCAGTGCCACTCGACCGAGATGCCGTGCTCGGCCAGCAGCCGCGCGAACCAGGTACGGTCCTCGTCCAGATAGAGGGCCTGGGCGACGACCAGCACGGGCGCGCTCGTGGCGGCGGCCCGGCGGACGGTCTCGGCGGCGAGGACCCGGACGAACTCGCGGATGACGTTGCGCGGGATCGGCCGGAAGCGGCCGGACCGGTCGAGGAGCTCACGGGTGACGACGTCGTCGCCCTCGAAGAACTCGTAGCCGTGCCAGCCCGCATAGACGCGGCCGCAGTACGACTTGCCCGAACCCATCTCGCCGAAGAAGACCTCGACCCTGTCTGTCGCCATGCCCCGACTCTACGCCGGGTGACGAGCAGACTATCTGTGTTTGAGCGAGCTCAAACCGGATCGTTCTCCTGGCGAGACCTCCACAGCCTGACCTCGCGCTCGACCGCCTCCAGCTCCCGCCTGGCCGCCCCGTAGGACCGCTCGGCCGCCCTCAGGCGCTCCATCAGCTCGGGAGGGAGGGGAACTGCCTGCTCGAAGGTCGAGCTGTCCTCGGTGCCCAGGGGGGCGACGGGCTCGCCGGAGACCCGCAGGACCTCGCGCTCGATCCAGTCTTCCTCGACAGTGAACCTGGGGAAGTGCTTGCGTGCCTCGCGGTCACGCTCGCGGCGCACATCTCTCCGCCGCTGCAGGTTCTGGGCGGTGCCGGTGCTGTGGCGCTTGGAGCCGGTCGGGCGCACCCAGGCGATGTCCTCGTCGGACGCCTCCGTCATCGCTGCATCGCGCTCGGCGTCGGAGGCGAAGCCGCCCTTCAGCGGGAAGTCTCCGACGTGG
>Ga0209581_1004560_pt1 | contig 11084 bp, 11 predicted proteins | sample Coa_R2_FD_187160 | JGI IMG/M metagenome (GOLD analysis project Ga0209581, IMG submission 187160) | Surface soil microbial communities from Centralia Pennsylvania, which are recovering from an underground coalmine fire - Coalmine... | ecosystem: Environmental > Terrestrial > Soil > Unclassified ...
CAATTCGCCTTCACCGCACGCGATAGCGGCAGCCTGATCATCGACCGCGGGCCCGGCAGCGATAGCGACCGCTACGAGCTTTACGAGTCTCCGAACGGCGGCGAGAGCTGGACCATGCGGCAAACCTCGGCCAAGCCGTTGCGCCTGCCCAAGGCGGACGCTGCCGCCGCCAGCGAGTGGCGCATCCGCGCCGAGCGATCCACGCAAGCCTTCGACATCGAGCGCCGGCGCGGCGGGGCCTGGACGCCGGTCGCTTCGTTCCTGGTCAAGGCCGGGGCGTGCCGGCCGTAGTACCCGGTTTGCCTCTTCACGTTTGGCCCTTCAGTTGCTCCGCACACTGGCAGAGGGGAGAGTGCTTATGCCTGTCGTCGCGGGTCTTGCCCTTTTGGTTGTGCTTTGCCTGCTACTGTCGATGGTCGAAACGCCGCCAGCCATCGGCCGTTGACACACCGTTGGACATAATGACACGCTCGGCCGCGCAACTCCGCCGGGCGTGCCCGTCCAGGGTCTAGCTACACGGCGAGTTCGCCGTGGTACATCATTTCCTTCAGGTTGAACTTCGCTTTCACGCGGAACTTGCCGATAATGGTCACGAATTCGACTTCCTTGTCGGCGGGCGCGAGCGTAATGGTGTCCTTCGAGAAGCCGAACAGCCAGTCGGACCATGAGCCGTTCTTCTCGACCACGGCGCAGCCGGCGATGGGCTTATCTTTGGGCTGGATGGTGGTGTCCTGCTTGAGCTGATCGAGATGCTCATCCTCGTTCGAGGGCGCGGGAAAGCCGCTGACCGCGATCACGTAGTGGCGATTCATGCTCTCCGGGAGCTTGGCTTTGGAGGCCTCAAGGATCGGCTTGGCGCTCTGCCACCGCACGGTGCCCTTGCGCGTCTGCATGCCCCCGCCACCGGGAGGATAACCGCCGCGCCGCCGTCCCATTCCGCCGACGGCGATGCGCGGATATCCCATGCCGCCGCCGGGATAGCCGCCGCCCGGGTACCCACCACCGGGATAGCCGCCGCCGGGGTATTGCCCGGAGTTGCCGCCGGAACGGCTCCGGTCGACGGGCGCCTGCGCCGAAACCTGCTTCGCCCAGGGGGACTTGCTCAGGAGCTGATCGATTTCGTCGCGCGTCCATTGTTCGGGCGGCTTCTTTTCCCAATATTCCGCGCTCCAGGCAAGGCCGGCGCCGGCCAGCAGGAGCATGCTCCGGCGCGTCAGAACCAGCGGATTCTCAGGACTTTGCATGCCAGTTGGACGCATCGGGGCTGTCGCCGGGTTACGACAGGGATTTCGTCATGAGGAGACCGTCCTCGCCGTCCTCGTAATACCCGCGGACGGTGCGGACTTTGCGGAAACCGAATTTTTCATAAAACCCGCGGGCGGCGGCATTGGAAACCCGCACCATGAGGCCGCAGCGGTCGACCGGTCGGCGGCGGAGGCGGCGGAGGGTGGCGGTGAGCAGCGCGGAGGCCGCGCCGCGGCGGCGGCCGGCGGGCACGACCGCAATCGACACCAGCTCGGCGCGTTCCCCGCGAATGCAGGTAACGACATACCCGCACACCTTCGAGCGGCGCTCCACGACGAGGAAAAGGTCCCCGCACGTGCGGGCGAACTCTGCAAATAAGTTGCGATCGTACGCATCGGCGCCGAAGCTGGCGTGTTCTATATCCAGGATCGCGTCCAGATCGGCGGACTGAAATTTTCGCACGGTGAGGCGGCCAAACATTCTGTTATCCTTCATTCTGGACCACTTGGAAGCATGGCGAAACGCCCGAGGGGAAAAACCGGAAAGAACCGCGGCTCCGCCCTTGACAAGAATTTCGGACTCGCGGATACTGAAACCAAGATGCAACTGAGTGGCAACAGCGCGGCGCTCGAAAGCTTCCCGGCGAGCCTGGTGGACTTGCGCCGGGGCGACGCGGCGATCCTGGACGGCATCGACCTTCCGAGGGACGATGCGCGCCGGCTGATGGAGCTCGGTTTTCTTCCGGGAGCGCGGGTGACCGCGGGAATGAGCGCTCCGGGCGGCGATCCGCGGGTCTTCCAGGTGGACGGCTCGGAGATCGCGCTGCGGCGGGAGACGGCACGGCGGCTGCGGGTGCGGCCGGAGGCAGGCCCGGCAAGAGACAGAGATCCGAGGCGCGGATGAGCGGATGCAGCGATTGCCACGGCTGCGGGACGGCGCCGGTCCTGGCGTTCCCGGCCGCCACGCCGGCCCGGACGGTGGCGGTGATCGGCCCGCCGAATTCCGGTAAAACGACCCTTTTCAATCGGTTAACCGGACTGCGGCAGAAGGTCGCGAACTTTCCCGGCGTGACCGTAGAGCAGCACACCGGCGTGGCCGCGCTGCCCGACGGCCGCACCGTACAACTGATCGATTTGCCGGGAGTTTACAGCCTTTCCCCGCGCTCCGAAGACGAACAGATCGCGCATGACGTGCTCACCGGGCAGCGCGCCGACACCGCCAAGCCCGAAGCCGTGCTGCTGGTGCTCGATTCGACGAACCTGGGGCGGCATTTGATGCTGGCGGCGCCGATCCTGGCCTTGGGGCTGCCGACGCTCGTGATCCTCAACATGGCCGACGACCTGCGCAAGCGGGGCGGAAAACTGGATCTCGACGCACTGGCGGCGGAGTTGGGCGCGCCCGTCGCGCTGGTCAGCGCGCGGCGCGGCGAAGGGCTGGGGCAGGTGCACGAGTTCCTGGCCGGCGTAATGCCGAAGCCGGCGCCCAAGGAACTGCCGGTGCTGCAGGACGTGCCGAAATGCCGGGCGTGGGCGGGCAAAGTCAGCGGTCAGGCGGCCTATCGGCCGCCAATTCCACCCAAATGGACGCGCCGGCTGGATGCCGTCTTCCTGCATCCGGTGGCCGGCCCGGCGATTTTCCTCGTGGTCGTGCTGGCGGTTTTCCAGACCATCTTCAGCATCGCCGATCCGAGCAAGGACGCCATCGACCGCCTGTTGCAAATCTCCGGCAACTGGATCGCGCACGTGCTGCCGGCATCCCCCATCCGCTCGCTGCTGCTCGAGGGCGTATGGAAGGGCGTGGGCTCGGTGATCGCGTTCCTGCCGCAGGTGCTGTGCCTGTTCCTGTTCATCGGCATCCTGGAGGATTCCGGGTACCTGGCGCGCGCGGCGCTGATCGCGGACCGTACCATGGCGCGGGTGGGATTGCAGGGGAAATCGTTCATCCCGCTGCTTTCGGCTTATGCGTGCGCCGTGCCGGCGATCATGTCGACCCGCACCATCGAAAACAAGCGCGACCGCATCGCGACGATTCTGATCGCGCCGTTTATGACGTGCTCGGCGCGGCTGCCGGTCTACGCCCTGATCATCGCGGCATTCATCCCGAACCAGCCGCTCGTGGGAGCGTTTCTGAGCACGCGGACGGCGGCGATGGTCGGGCTGTACGCGCTGGGGTTCGCGATGGCGGTGGCGACGGCGAGGGTGCTGAAGTCCTCCGTGCTGAAGAGCGGGCGGACGCCGTTCCTGCTGGAGATGCCGTCCTACCGCTGGCCGACCGTGCAATCGATCGGGCTGCGGCTGCTCGACCGCTCGAAGGTGTTCCTGCGGCGCGCGGGCACGGTGATCCTGCTGGTCACGGTGCTGCTGTGGGGGATGGCGAAGGTGCCGGCCCACAACGGCCATGCGCCGGAAATCGCTGACAGCCTGGCCGGCGCGGTGGGGCGGACCATCGAGCCCGTAATCAAACCGCTGGGATTCAACTGGAAGATCGGAATCGGGTTGATCACGTCGCTCGCGGCGCGGGAGACGATCATCGCCACGCTGGGAACGATTTACGGCATGGAAGGCGATGAGAACTCCCCCGGATTGCAGGCGGCGCTGCACCACGACCTGACGCCCGGGGGCGCCTTCGCGCTGCTGGTGTTCTTCGCCTTCGCCATGCAGTGCATCTCGACGATCGCGGTAGTGCGGCGCGAGACCGGCGGATGGAAATGGCCGGCTTTCCAGTTTACGTATATGAGCGTGGCGGCGTACGTGGGGGCGTTTATCGCCGCGCACCTGATCCGCTGACGCGGGCAGCAGGACTCTAACCTGCACGTGCCGGCTGGTGGCGAGGCGAGGTCAGCTATCGCGCGGCGGTCTCGTCCGCGTTCTTGGCGAGCTCTTCCTGAAACACACTGCTGAAGAAATCGCGGCTTTCGGGCGACGGGCCGATGTGCAGGCTCGCGATGCCATCCTCGATGAAGCCGAGGTAGCCTTCCCAGCCGAGATCCTCCAGCACGAAGCGCAGGCATTCGACTTCCGAGGGCGGCAGGTCGGAGTAGTCGATATCGAAGACCTGGCCGGAGGTGTGGGAGAGCGCCTCCTTCTGGCGCGCCTGGGCGGACACCTTCAGGAACGCCGCGGGCTCGACCAGGGAGCTGACCGGCAGCGGCTGGAAGGGCTGATCCGGCTTCAGCTCGGCGTAGAGGCGGCGCGTTTCGAAGGCGATATAGGAGAGCGCCCCTAGCGCGGCGGGCGAGGCCTCGGCGAAGGTATCGAGATCGGCGGGCGTATCCGGGGTGAGGCGCAGCGTGTAACCGAAGTACTCGGGCCGGTCGATGGCGCGCACGAGCTTCCGGCCGGCATCGCTGCGGATATCGTCGATGTTCTGGAAGATCAGGTCGTCGTGCTTCAGCCAGACGGCGAGGCGGTGCTGCGGACGCGTACCGGGGGCGAAATCGCCGCGGTATTCCTCGGCGAGGCGGCCGAATTCCTCGGGATCGCGCCGGTAGAGCGCGAGCAACTGCTGGGCGCGCAGGACACGGAAGTAATACGTGGGCGACCAGTCGCGCTGCATCTGCTGCCAGATGGCCTGGTACAGCTCGCGGTTCCAGACCGGGCTGCAGGAGAAGAACATGCGAGGCACGGTGATTTCGCCGGGCGGAATGCCGCGCGCCTTGCGCGTGAGGTCCATCATCTCGGCGACGCAGCCCTGGCCGCAGTGGTACGCGAAAATGGCCCAGTCGCGGCCGCCGTATTTCTGCTCCATTCCGGCGATGTACCGGGCGGCGGCGGGAATGGCGCGCTCGGGATACATGCGGTCGTCCCGGACCGTGACGATGTACGGGATGCGGCGCGTGACGGTCCTGTAGCGGGTCCTTTTGCCGCTGCCCGAAACGGCGGCGCGCTCGCGGGTGAGGCGGTACCGCGTGGCCACGATGACGCGCAGGCCCATGGCGCGCGCCGTCGCTGCGGAAATCTGCATGATGCCGCGCGGGCCGGCGGGGCTCTCTGCTTTGGCATCGCCCCAGCTTTCCAGATAGGCGATGGCTTCGAGGAGCGAAGCCGGCAGACCGCTCTGCTCAGCCGCCGACTGGAACAGCGCCTGAAGCTTCGCGTTGCCGGTGATGCGGCGCGCGCCGGGCAGCGCCTCCTGCTCGCGCAGGATGGCGAATGTCTGGGACTGGATCATCAGATCCGTCCGTGCGGCGAGCACTTCCGCCGAAAGATCGTCGCGCCCGACGCCGATCCCGGCGACGCGGTGCGACGGCACAAAGTAATCCGCCGGACCTGCCTGCCCCAGCGGCGCGAGGGTCAGCAACCACAGGATCGCGAATCTCATGCCTGAAACCAAGTGTAATCCGCTAATCGGCATCACGTCTGGAGAATTCTAGAGACGCACGAGAATTCACTGAGGATACAGACAGCCGAAGGGCGGATTCTGCGGAAAAAGAGGCACTGGCATGGGGACCGGGGATTAGGGATCGGAGGTTGGGGATTGGGGGATCGGATAAACGGTGGCGGACCGATCCGGGCGTTGTTGACCGCACACCCCGCCCCAATCCCCTATCCCCAACCCCCAATCCCCCCTAAAGCAAATGGCCCATCTTCTGTTTTTTCGTCAGCAGGTACTTTTCCCGCGTGCCGACGGCGTCGGCGATGCAGGGGAGGCGCTCGGCAACTGCGATGCCGGCCTCTTCGACGGCGCGGACCTTCTCGGGGTTGTTCGAGAGCAGGCGGATCGACTGCAAGCCGAAATACCGCAGGATGGCGCCGGGCAGCCCATAACTGCGCAGGTCGGAGTCGAAGCCGAGGCGCTGGTTGGCCTCGACCGTGTCGGCGCCGCGATCCTGCAGTTCGTAAGCGCGGAGCTTATTGAGCAGGCCGATGCCGCGCCCTTCCTGGTTTTCGTAAATGAGCAGGCCGCGGCCCTCGCGGGCGATGGTCTGGAGCGCGATTTCGAGCTGCGCGCGGCAATCGCAGCGCAGGCTATGGAACACGTCGCCGGTGAGGCACTGGGAGTGGATGCGCACGAGCGCCGGCGGGCCGGCGGCGAGATCGCCCATGACGAGCGCGACCGCCTCTTCGGCGCGGCCTTCCGGAAACTGCATGCGGAAGCCGAAGATGCGAAAGACTCCGAATTCGGTGGGCAGGCTGGCTTCAGCGACTTTTTCGAGAAGGGGGGGCGGCAGATGACTCATGGGCAATCCGCACTCAACCTTCGGCCAGGGACGCCAGCGAGCGTACACTGCGACGGCGGCTCCGGCGCTAAATGCTGAATGCTGAGGGCTTTTCCTATTATAATGGCAACCGGACCCGAATGCCGGACTACTACCCGGTACCGCTGCTGCTGAAGCTCGGAGTGATGGCCTCGATCGCGAGCATCCTGGCGCGCTTCAATCCATTCAAATCGTTGCTGATGCTGGAGAACCGGACGCTGCATCAGCGGGTGGCGCTTTCGCTTTGGCTTGCGGTGGTGTTCGGCGCGAGCGTGGCGACCGGCGTTTTCCTGCCGAACTACAAAGTCGCCAATCTCGGGCTGGAGGGCAGTCTGCTCGCCGGGTTGATCGGCGGCTACGTCACCGGGCTGCTTTCCGGCATCCTGATTTCGCTCCCTGCCGTGCCGGGCGACCATGTGGCGCTGCCGGTGCTGGCGGGCATCGGGGTCTTCGGCGGCCTGCTGCGCGATCTGGCGCCCGACCCGGAGGAGATCTGGCGATTCTCCTTCTTCGACCTCAGCATTTACCGCTTCTTCAAGGAAAGCCGGTATTACCGGCGCGCCTCGTTCCACCTGCTGTTCTTCGTGGGCATCCTGCTGGCGGAAGCGGTGCGGCAGGGCCTGCACCGCTGGCCGGTGGAAGGCGCCGGTCACGGGGCGCTGGCCACCGCGGCGCAGTACCTGGCCACGGTGTTCGCGATTTTCATCCCGCTCAAAATCTGGAACAGCATGCGGAACGAGAAGAAACTGGAGGAGCAGGAGCGGCTGCTGGCGGAAGCGCGGCTGGCGGCGCTGACCAGCCAGATCAATCCGCATTTTCTGTTCAATACGCTGAACTCGGTTTCCTCGCTGATCCGCACGAATCCGGACCAGGCGCGGCTCATGGTGGGGAAACTCTCCGCGGTGCTGCGGCGGCTGCTGCGCAAGCATGAACATTTCAGCACGCTGCGGGACGAGCTGAGCTTCATCGAGGATTATCTTTCGATCGAAGTGATGCGTTTCGGCGACAAACTGGTGTTCGAGAAGGATGTGGCGGAGGACACGCTGGACATGCTGGTGCCCAGCATGCTCCTGCAGCCGCTGGTGGAAAATTGTATCAAGCATGGGCTGAGCAGCAAGGTGGAGGGCGGGACCATCCGCATCCGCACGCGCCGCGCGGAGGCCAAACTGAGCGTGCTGGTGGAGGACGACGGCACCGGAATCGCGGAATCGAAACTGGCCACGCTGCTCGACCGCGGCATCGGAGTGAGCAACGTCAACGAGCGGCTGAAGGTGCTTTTCGGCAACCAGTACCGGATGTGGATCGATAGCCAGGCCGGCCACGGCACCCGAATCCAGATCGAAGTTCCGGAGCTGCAGACGGACCTGGCGGCGGCCGGATGAACCGCGAACCGGCGCAGGAGCCGCCCGTGACGGTTTACAGAGAACGATCGTATATGCCGTTGGAAGAGGAGATATTTTGAGCAGACTGGACGAATTCGCCGAGAGGCTGCCCGCATTCGGGCTGCCGGCCACGCTGGCCGGACGCACCCGCCGCTTCTACGATCGCGTGGCGGCGGTCTACCCGTTATCGACCATGCTGTTTCACTCGCGCGCGCACCGCTGCGCGCTCGAGATCTCCGAGATGCGCGACGGCATGCGGGTGCTGGAGGTGGCGACCGGCTCGGGCGAGATGTTCCAGCGGCTGGTGCGGGCCAACGCGCGGGGCTCGACGATCGGCCTCGATCTTTCGCCCAACATGGCGGCGCGGACGCAGCGCCTGGCGCGGCGGCGATTCCCCGGAGCGCGCGCGCATTGCCAGGCGGTGGACGCGCGGCAGATGCCGTTTCGCAACGAATCGTTCGATACGATCTTCTGCTGCTACATGCTGGAGCTGCTTTCGGCGGAGGACATCGTGAGCACGCTCGGCGAATTCCGCCGCATCCTGCGGCCGCGCGGCCGGCTGGCGCTGGTGCTGATCGGCCAGAACACGGCGCTGTTCAACGCGGCGTACAAGGTCGCCAGCAGCATCGCGCCGGCGTTCTGGGGACGGCAGGTGGAGCAGCGCGTGCCGGAGATGATCGAGTCGATGCGCTTCGAGATCGAGCACGACCGGCACGTGCGGCAGATTTTTTATCCATCGAGGGTGCTGGTGGCGCGGAAGTAGGGCGCGCCGGCGAGGTTCAGTCCTTCAGTTCGGAAAGCCGGCGCTCCAGGAAGCGGCGCTCGACGGCATTCGTCGCCAGGGCCAGCGCGCGGCGGTAGGCTTCGGCGGCTTCCGCGCTGCGACCGAGGCGGCGCAGGATATCGGCGCGAGCGGCGTGGAACAGGTAGTAGCCGTCGAGCTCGCCGCATGCGCCGAGGGCGTCAATGCGCGCCAGACCGGTCCCCAGCCCCACGCCCATGGCGACGGCCACCGCGTGGTTCAGCGCGATCACGCGGGAGGGGTTCCATTCGAGGAGCTTTTCGTAGAGCGCCGCGATCTGCGGCCAGTCGGTTGCGGCGGCCGTGGGGGCTTCGGCGTGGAGCGCCGCGATGGCGGCCTGCAATTGATAAGGGCCGGGCGCGCCGCAGCGGAGGGCGCGGCCGACCAGCGCGATGCCTTCGTCGATGGCCGCGCGGTCCCAAAGCGCGCGGTCCTGCTCCTCCAGCGTGACGAGTTCGCCCGCGCGGACGCGGGCCTCGCGGCGCGAATCGTGCAGCAGCATGAGGGCCAGCAGGCCGAGGTTCTCGGGCTGCTCCGGCATGAGCTCGCAGAGCATGCGGGCCAGCCGGATGGCCTCGGCGCACAGATCGGTCCGCAATAAATGGTCGCCCGAGGCCGCGGCGTAGCCTTCGTTGAAGATCAGATAGAGCACGGCCTGCACGGAGGCGAGGCGCTCGGCGAGCCGGGCGGGCGGCGGCACTTCGTAGGGGATGCGCGCCTCCAGGATCTTACGCTTGGCGCGCACGATGCGCTGGGCCAGGGTGGCTTCGGGCAGGAGGAAGGCTTTGGCGATCTCGGGCGTGCTGAGTCCGCCGAGCGTCCGCAGCGTGAGCGCGATGCGGGCTTCGGGATTCAGCGCCGGATGGCAGCAGGTGAAGATCAGGCGCAGCCGATCGTCGGGGAAATGCATCGCCGCCTCCTCCTCAGGTTCGGGCGTGGTGGATGGGCGCTCGAGATCGGCGCGCAGCTCGTCCTGCTTTTCGAGGCGCGTGCGGTCGCGGCGCGCGCCGTCGATGAGCTTGCGCTGCGCGACGGCGGTGATCCAGGCAGCCCCGTTCTGCGGGATCCCGGTTGCCGGCCAGCGGGCCAGGGCCAAGGCGAGCGCCTCCTGCAGCGCTTCCTCGGCGCGGTCGAACGATCCGGACATGCGAATCAGGCCGGCCAGAATGCGGCCGGATTCCCGCCGGAAGACGGCCTCTATCGCTTCGGCGGCGTCAACCATTCCCGCCGTTCTGCGTGCCCGCCGCGTGTTGGACCTCGGGCGGCCGGGCCGGCAGGCCCGGCAGCGGGCGGATCTCGATGCAGCCCTCCGCGCCCTTGCATCCGGTCGGAATACGCGCCGCCCACTCGATGGCTTCATCGAGATTGGCGCATTCCAGCATGTAATAGCCGGCGAGCTGCTCCTTGGTTTCGGCGAATGGGCCGTCGGTGACGAGCGCCTCACCGGCGGCGGAGAGGCGCACCGTGGTGGCGCTGGAGGTCGGGGCGAGCGGCTCGGCGGCGATGAACGCGCCTTTGCGGCGGGCGTCCTCCATGACGGCGGCGTGGCGCTGGTACAGGCCGGGCCGCTCCTCCGGGGGCACGCCGCCGGGCTGTTCGCGGGAATAGATCAGTAGCATGTAACGCATTTATGCGTCTCCTTTTCGAATGATAAAACGGGCCGCGCCGAGCAGTGGCGGCTTATCGTAAGCCGCCACCCGCGCGCAAGTCCTTTAATTTCAACTGACGCTTCTGCCCGAGTGGCTTATCGTAAGCCACCCGGGGCCCACGGCCGCTCTGTGGGGGCTACCGCGGGTAGCTCGGATCGGCCTGAACTTCCCGCATCTGCGCGGCGTGCCGCAGGTCGTGGCCGGCCAGGATGAGGGCCATCTGAAGGCCGTCCATGAGGGTGTGCTCGCCGTTGGTGATGAAGCGGAGAGGCGGCGATTCAATCGCGTGCTCGCGGAGGTCCGGCGTCGTCTGCACGAACTCGCGCAGGCGCGCATAGCTCCGGTCCAGGCGGTCGAGAGCTTCGGCCGGCGTCATGGTTCCGGTGGGGTGCACGAATTCCGGGGCATTGGCCCGCGGCGAGCGCTGCGGGACCTTCTCGAGAATGATCGCATCGACCGCCCGCCAGTCGCGATCCGCCGGGGGGGCCGGCGCCTGCATGAGCAGCTCCCGCATGGGCCCCATGAGGCGATCGTGGACAATTACCAGGTGCTCCAGGATCTCCGCCTGGGACCAGCGGTCCGGCGCGGGTTTGAACTGCCACTGCGCCGGCGAAAGGCCGAGTGTGGCTTCGGCGATGGCGATGGAGGTCCGGTCGAAATATTCCAGCGCCTGATCGATATCCGTGGTTGCGAAAGTCGGCATTACGGTCTCCTTCATCGAGACGACGCGCGGGATGGCGGGAATCGACAGGGGGTGCGAAAAAAAAATTTGCGGGCGTGCTCCGGGCGTGCCCGGCCCCTACCGCATG
>Ga0209581_1004565_pt1 | contig 11081 bp, 13 predicted proteins | sample Coa_R2_FD_187160 | JGI IMG/M metagenome (GOLD analysis project Ga0209581, IMG submission 187160) | Surface soil microbial communities from Centralia Pennsylvania, which are recovering from an underground coalmine fire - Coalmine... | ecosystem: Environmental > Terrestrial > Soil > Unclassified ...
TGAGATAATTACAGGCGACAGCGATTACTGGATCATCCGCTTTCGCGGATGATGACCGCCGGAAAATTCATGACGCAAATGCGCCGCCAATCCATGACCGCTTACGGCGCGCCGCTGTGCGAGACCGTGGCGGAAGCCCCACGCCCGCAAGGGACCGAGGTGCTGGTCCGCGTGACGCGCTGCGGCGTCTGCCATTCCGACTTGCACATGCAGGACGGCTACTTTACGCTCGGCGAGGGCAAGCAGCTCGACGTGCGCGCCGGCCGCACGCTGCCTTTCACGCTCGGTCACGAGATCGCCGGCGATGTCGAAGCCGCAGGCCCCGACGCGGACGCCAAGCCGGGCGCCAAGGTCGCGGTCTACCCGTGGATCGGCTGCGGGCAATGCCCGGCCTGCAAGGCGGGCGACGAGAATATCTGCGCGGCTCCGCGTCATCTCGGCATTACTGTAGACGGCGGTTACGCAACGCACGTCCTGGTGCCGCACCCGCGCTATCTCCTCGACTATGCGCCGCTGTCCGCCTCCTATGCCGGCGCATTGATGTGCTCGGGGCTGACCGCCTACTCGGCGCTCAAGCGCCTCGCCGATCGCGCGCCGCGCGCGCCATTGCTGCTGGTCGGCGCCGGCGGCGTCGGCCTGATGGGGCTTGCGCTAGCGCGCGCGATGTACGGCGCGCCTTACGTTGCCGACATCGATCCGAAGAAGCGCGAGGCGGCGCTCGCGGCCGGCGCCAGGGCGGTGTTCGACCCGGCCGATCCGAATACGCGCAAGGCGCTGCTAAAGGCCTCCGGCGGCATCTACGCCGCGGTCGACTTCGTCGGCTCCGACAAATCGCTCAATTTCGCCACCGGCGCGCTGGCCAAAGGCGGCAAGGTGGTCATCACCGGGCTGCTCGGCGGCGGCTATGCGACCGCGGTGGCGATGTTCCCGCTCAAGGCCATGAGCATCGAGGGCACGCAAACCGGCACGCTTGAGGACGCGCGCGAACTGATCGACCTGGTGCGCGAAAAAAAGATCGCCCCGCCGCCGATCGCGGAACGGCCGCTGACGGCCGCCTCGCAGACGCTCGACGACCTGCGCGCCGGCAAGATCGTCGGACGCGTCGTGCTGACGGCCTAAAGCTTCGCCATCAATCCGCGCACGAAGTCGGACAGGCCGGGCTGACGTTCGCGCTTGAGGCGCTCGGCTGCGAGGATCGCTCTCACGTCGGAAAAAGCCTGATCGAGATCGCGGTTGATGACGACGTAGTCGTATTCCGCCCAATGGCTCATCTCGTCGGAGGCCTTGGCCATGCGCCGGTGGATGGTCTCGTAGTCGTCCTGCGCCCGCTTGTGCAGCCGTTTCTCAAGCTCGGGAATCGACGGCGGTAAAATGAACACGCTGACCAGGTCGTTGCGCGCCTTCTCGCGCAGCTGCTGCGTGCCCTGCCAATCGATATCGAACAGGATGTCGCGGCCGGCGGCGAGCGCCGCCATCACCGGCTTCTTCGGCGTGCCGTAGGAATTGCCGAACACCTCGGCGTATTCCAGCAGCTCGTCGTTGTCGACCATGGCGTCGAAGCTCGACTGGTCGACGAAATGGTAGTCGCGGCCGTCCTTTTCTCCAGGCCGCATCTTGCGCGTGGTGACCGAGATTGACAGCGTCACGCGTTCGTCTTGCTCGAGCAGCAGGCGCGACAGCGTGGTCTTGCCGGCGCCGGACGGCGAGGACAGCACCAGCATCAGACCGCGGCGGGCGACACCGGCATGATCGGCGGGCTTCTTTGCCATTCTCACTCCAGGTTCTGCACCTGCTCGCGAAACTGCTCGACCACGGTTTTCAGTTCCAGTCCGGTATTGGTGAGCTCGACGTCGTTCGACTTGGCGGTCAGCGTATTCGATTCGCGGTGCAGTTCCTGCGCCAGAAAATCGAGCCGGCGGCCGATTGCGCCGCCCTCGGCCAGCAGTTTTTGTGCCTGGGCGACGTGGGAGGCGAGCCGGTCGAGCTCCTCGCGGATGTCGGCCTTGGCGGCGAGCATGATGGCTTCCTGGTGCAGGCGGTCGGAATCGAAGCGCTGCGAGGCCGCCAATAGCGTCGCCACCTGTTCGGCAAGCCGCGCCTTGATCGCTTCCGGTTTGCGGCCCGGCGCCTTTTCCGCGCGCGCGGCCAGCATGGCGATCTCGGCGAGACGCTCGTTGAGCACCTGGCCAAGCGTTTCCCCTTCGGCGCGGCGCATGGCGATGAGATCGGCGAGCGCCCTGTCGAAGCCGGCGACCACCGCCTTTTCCGCAGCAGTGCGAGCCTCCTCGCTTTCGTCGTCCTCGGTAACCTCGATGACGCCCTTGAGCGACAGGATGCCGTCGATGCTGGGGCGCGCTGCGCCGACGATTTTGTCGTCAAGCTGTTCGATCGTCGCCAGCACCGCCTTGAGCACCGGCTCATTGACCTTCACGGACGACGTCACGCCTTTGCGCTCAACGGTTAGATTTGCGTAAACGGTGCCGCGCGACAGTTTCTCGGTCGCGCGCTTGCGCACCGGCACTTCGACCGCGTCCCAGCCCGGCGGCAGCCGCAGGCGCAGGTCGAGGCCCTTGGCGTTGACCGACTTGATTTCCCAGCTCCAGGCATAGGCGCCGCTGACGCCATGGCCGCGCGCAAAGCCGGTCATGCTCGATAGCGCCATGGCTGACAAATCTCGCCAAACACAGGATTGCGAACGCGGGCGACCTTAGCGGCGCCTTTCCGCGAATACTAGGGCTTCGCCGCGTCCGGCCTGGTCGCCTCCTGCTTGACCGCGGCCGGCGCCTGATCGGGCGCCTCGCGCTCGAGCGCCCGCAGCTTGGCGACGTTCTTCTGATGCTGATCGTAGGTTTCCGAGAAAACGTGGCGGCCGGTGCCGTCGGCGACGAAATAGAGATCCTTGGTGCGCGCCGGATTGGCGGTCGCCTCGAGCGAGGCCTTGCCCGGATTGGCGATCGGCCCCGGCGGCAGACCGTTGATGACATAGGTGTTGTAGGGCGTCGGCTGCTCGATTTCGCTCTTGAGGATCGGGCGGCCGAGCGAGCCTTTGCCGCCGGTCAATCCATAGATGATCGTCGGATCGGACTGCAGCCGCATCCTGTTCTTCAGGCGGTTGATGAAGACGGCGGCGACGCGCGAGCGCTCGTCCGGGCGGCCGGTCTCTTTTTCGACGATGGAGGCAAGCGTCACCAGCTCCTCCGGCGTCTTGAGCGGCAGGTCGGGCGAGCGGTGCGCCCAGACCTCGCTGAGCAGCGCTTTCTCATCGTGCTGCATGCGCTCGATGATCTGCGCACGCGTCATGCCGCGCGTGAAATGATAGGTCTCCGGCAGCAGCGAGCCTTCGCGCGGGATGTCCTTGATCGGACCGGTGAGCGCGTCATTCTCGAGAAGGCGCGCGACGATCTGCTCGGAGGTGAGCCCCTCGGGCAGCGTCAGCGAATGCTGCACGACCCTGCCTTCGATGATGGTGCCGACGACGTCCTCGAGGCTTTCCTGCTTGCTGAATTTGTACTCGCCGCTCTTGAGCCCGCCGCGGGACTTGAGCGCCACGACCCCGCCCATAAAGACATAAGGCTGGTCGATGACGCCCTCGCGCTGCAGGAGCGCGGCGATGTCGCGGATGCCGAGACCGCGCGGAATGTTGACGACCTTGTCTTCGGACAGGGGTCCCGGCGCCTCGAAGCGTTGCTTGCCGAAATAGACCGCGGCGCCGCCGGCGATCGACGCCACCACCAGCAGCGTGAAAATGGCGTTGCCGATGATAACCAGCGGATGGCGTACGCGGCGCGAGGGCCGTGTCGGCAGCGGCACCGTCTCGGGTTCGAGCGCAAGCCGCGGACTGCGCGGCACTTTCGGTTCGGGCGGCGGCGGCGGAACCGCGCTCGTCCCCACGCTCGGCGGCGGGCTCACAGGCTCCCTCCGCTCGCTGCCGGCCGCCGCATTGCCACGTCACAACTCCCGTCAGTCGCGAGAAATCTCAACAGGATACGATGGTTAGGAAAGATTATGGCGAAAGCGAGAGGCGGACACTACTGGGTATAGCGGCGGAAGATCAGCGAGGCATTGGTGCCGCCGAAGCCGAAGGAATTCGACAGCGCGATGTCGATGTCGCGCTTGCGCGCCTCGTGCGGCACGAGGTCGATGGGCGATTCGACCGAAGGGTTGTCGAGATTGATGGTCGGCGGCGCGATGCCGTCGCGGATCGCCAGCAGCGAGAAGATCGCCTCGACCGCGCCGGCCGCGCCGAGCAAATGGCCGACACAGGATTTGGTCGATGACATCGAGATGCGGCCGGCGGCGTTACCGACCAGCTTCTGCACCGCGCCGAGCTCGATCTCGTCGCCAAGCGGCGTCGAGGTGCCGTGGGCGTTGATGTAGTCGATGTCGCCGGGGGCGATACCGGCGCGCTTCAGCGCCATCGTCATGCAGCGGAAGGCCCCGTCGCCGTCGGGCGCGGGCGCCGTGATGTGGTAGGCGTCGCCCGACAGCCCGTAGCCGATCAGCTCGCCGTAGATCTTGGCGCCGCGCGCCTTGGCGTGATCGAGCGCTTCCAGCACGACGACGCCGGCGCCCTCGCCCATGACAAAGCCGTCGCGCGCTTTGTCGTAAGGGCGTGAGGCGCGCTTGGGTTCGTCGTTGAACGCAGTCGACAACGCGCGCAGCGCCGAGAAGCCGGCAAGCGCCATACGGTTGACCGGGGACTCACTGCCGCCGGCGAGCATCACATCGGCATCGCCGAGCGCCACCATGCGGCCGGCGTCGCCGATGGCGTGGGCGCCGGTCGAGCAGGCGGTGACCACCGCGCTGTTGGGACCCTTGAGGCCGTGTTCGATCGATACGTAGCCGGAGGCAAGGTTGATGATGCGGCCCGGAATGAAGAACGGCGACACCCGACGCGGGCCTTTTTCGTGCAGGGTCACGGCGGTGTCGGCGATGCCCTCGATGCCACCGATGCCGGAGCCGATCATCACGCCGGTCGCGGCCTGCTCGTCGGGCGTCTTCGGCGCCCAGCCCGCGTCATCGAGCGCCTGCTTGGCCGCAGTCATGGCAAAGACGATGAACTCGTCGACCTTGCGCTGCTCCTTCGGCTCCATCCACTGATCGGGATTGTAGGTGCCGTTCGAACCGTCGCCGCGCGGGATCATGCAGGCGATCTTGCAGGCCAGATCGGAGACCTCGAAGCGCTCCACTTTGGCGGCGCCGCTCTCGCCTTTGACAAGGCGCGACCATGTCGGCTCGACCCCGCAGCCGAGCGGCGTGACCATTCCCATGCCGGTGACGACGACGCGTCTCATGGCCCGCTCCCGGTCAAATTGAAGGGCCTAGGCCCCGTTGTAACGGGCATAGCCGGTAAACAAACGACGATTGATGCGGTTCGGGCGAGCGCTGAATCTCGCCTTCAGCTCTTTGCGTTCTTTTCGAGAAATTTCACGGCGTCGCCGACGGTCAAAATCGTCTCGGCGGCATCGTCGGGAATTTCGCAGCCGAACTCTTCCTCGAAAGCCATCACGAGCTCGACCGTGTCGAGACTGTCGGCGCCAAGATCGTCGATGAAACTCGCCTGCTCCGTCACCTTCTCGGGCTCCACGCCCAGGTGCTCCACGACGATCTTTTTCACCCGCTCGGCAATATTACTCATCGTTCCAACCTCGTGCTTTTTAGATTGGGCGGCAACCGGTGCCCGGTTGCCGCCATGGCGGCTTGGCCTCGTCGTGGCGACGCTGGCGGGACGAATGATCGCGGTGACATCGCGTCGCCGCTAATCGGCCGCCCCAGCCGGGCCGAATTTCGGTTACCACACTTCAAATCGGTTGACTAGCAGCGCAACCTTAGCCTTCTACCCCCTGAAATGCCAAGACTTTCCGGTCAAATCATCGCCATACCGCCGTTGATGTGGATGGTCTGTCCGGTGACGTACTGGGCTTCCTCCGAGGCGAGGTAAACCGCCGCCGCGGCGACGTCCCTGCCGCTGCCGAGCCGGCCCGCCGGAACGCGCGCCAGGATCGCCTGGCGCTGCTTGTCGTTGAGCTTGTCGATCATGGGCGAGGCGATGATGCCCGGCGCGATGCAATTGGCCGTCACATTGCGCTTGGCATATTCGGCGGCGACCGACTTCATCATGCCGACCATGCCGGCCTTGGACGCGGTGTAGTTGCCCTGCCCCGGGTTGCCGGTGAAGCCGACCACCGAGGTGATGCCGATGATGCGGCCCCAGCGCCGCCGCATCATGGATTTCACCGCCGCACGCGTCAGGCGGAAGGTCGCGGTGAGATTGACCGCGATCACCTTGTCCCAAGCCTCGTCGGTCAAACTGACGAATAAATTGTCGGCATTGACGCCGGCATTTGCGACCAGGATGTCGAGCCTGTCCATCTTTGCTTCGGCGTCCGGCACCAGCTTCTCGACCGCGGTGCTATCGGCGAGATCGCACGGCAGCACGTGAACGCGCGAGCCGAGTTCGCCGGCGAGCTTGTCGAGCGCATCCTTGCGGGTGCCGGAGATTGCGACTGCGGCGCCCTGGGCATGCAGCGCGCGCGCGATGTCGCCGCCGATGGCGCCCGACGCGCCGGTTACCAGCGCGGTCTTGCCGGTCAGGTCGAACATCATGCTTTGCTCCCAGCCTTGTAGGCGGCGACGTCTTCGGGTGTGCCGATCGCGGTTGCGGCGGCCCCGTCGGCGATGCGCTTGATCAGGCCGCTCAGCACCTTGCCGGCGCCCACTTCGTAGAATTGCGTCACGCCGGCTTGCGCCATGGCGGCGACACATTCGCGCCAGCGCACGGTGCCGGTGACCTGTTTCACCAGAGCCTGCACGATCGCGGCGGGGTCGTCGATCGGCTTTGCCAGCACATTGGCAACCACCGGCACCGCCGGCTTCTTCACGGTCACTTTCGACAGCGCCTCGCGCATCACCTCGGCCGCGGGCGCCATCAGCGCGCAATGGAACGGCGCCGACACCGGCAAGAGCATGGCGCGCTTGGCGCCCTTGGCCTTGGCGATCTCGACCGCGCGCTCGACCGCCGCCTTGTCGCCGGACACCACCACCTGACCGCCGCCATTGTCGTTGGCCGCCTGGCAGACCTGGCCTTGTGCGGCCTCGGCGGCGACCGCGCTTGCCGCGTCGAATTCGAGACCGAGCAGCGCGGCCATGGCGCCGACGCCGACCGGCACCGCCTTCTGCATCGCCTGCCCGCGCGTGCGCAAAAGGCGCGCCGCATCGGCGATGGTGAAGGCGCCGGCCGCGGCGAGCGCCGAATATTCGCCGAGCGAATGGCCGGCGACGAATTTGGCGTCGCGCGCAAGATCAAGCCCCGCCTCCGTCTCGAGCACGCGCATCACCGCAAGCGACGCCGCCATCAGTGCCGGCTGCGCGTTCTCCGTGAGCGTGAGCGTCTCCGCCGGCCCCTCGAATATGATGGCGCTGAGCTTGCTGCCCAGCGCGCCATCGACTTCGTCGAATACCGCGCGCGCTGCCGCGAAATTGCCGGCCAGCGTCTTGCCCATGCCGACGGCCTGGCTGCCCTGGCCGGGGAATACAAAAGCAACCGCCATCGTCCTCTTTTCGCCCCTGTTTGACGCGAATTCGGGCCGAAAGACACGCGGCGCGCCGTTCTGTCAAGTTGCGCGGCCAACGGTAACGAACCGACAAGAATCTGTGGGCTAAGCTCGTCGTTAACCTTTGAAAGGCGGCCGGTCATGAGTGATCTGGTGAGCGAGGACGACCTCGCGCGTGCGCGCCAAGACCCGGCCTTTCGCCAGCAGATGCTCGCGGACGGGCTCGAACGCCTGCTGGACGCCCTCAACAAGATGCGCCGGATCGGCAGCGACAGCCCCGAAGCCGCCCGCCAGATCCGGGAAGGCGTCGATCTTGCGGTCAAACTCGCCGACCGGCTGCAGCGGAATGCGGGCGGCCCGAAAGCCGCCTGAGCCTTGCCTTTCCACGAAAAATCCCTATAACCCGCCCGCTCCGTCGATCCTGGTTGGGAACTGAACGGACGGCCGTTTCGCGACCTAAAGTCCTATTTGGGACCTGAGGTTATGAAGCGGCAGGGCCAATCGGCCCGTCGTCCCGTGTTTCCGCCTGCAGAGCTTTCGAGCCTTTCCCCGAAGGGCTCCAAGGGGCTTGGCGCCGGGATCGAGGACAGTGGGACCATAAAGGGAAAGGCAATCCATGCCGCTCTACGAACACGTCTACCTTGCGCGCCAGGATCTGTCGCCGCAGCAGGTGGAAGAATTGACCGCGCAGCTGTCCGGCGTCATCGGCCAGATGGGCGGCAAAGTCACCAAGACCGAATATTGGGGACTGAAGTCGCTCGCCTATCGCATGCGCAAGAACCGCAAGGCGCACATCACGTTGCTCAATGTTGATGCCTCCGCCGCGGCGCTCAACGAGGTCGAGCGGCAGGAGCGTCTGAACGAAGACGTGCTGCGCTATCTCACCATCCGCGTCGAGGAACTCGAAGAAGGCCCCTCCGCCATGATGCGCAAGTCGGACCGCGATGACCGCGATCGCGGCGAGCGCCGCGAGCGGCGCCGGCGCGAGGACGGCGAGGAAGAGGTTGCGGAAGTTGCGGCGGTGGAGGAATAGGCCATGGCATTTTCCCCGCAAGGCGGCCAGCGCCGTCCCTTCTTCCGCCGCCGCAAGACCTGCCCGTTCTCCGGCGCCAACGCGCCGAAGATCGACTACAAGGACGTCAAGCTGTTGCAGCGCTATGTCTCGGAGCGCGGCAAGATCGTGCCGAGCCGGATCACCGCGGTCTCGGCCAAGAAGCAGCGTGAACTGGCGCAGGCGATCAAGCGCTCGCGCTTTCTCGGCCTGTTGCCTTACGTTATAAGGTAGCCTTCGCAAACGAGGTCCCGCGGGGACACCCGCCGGACCGATGGTTGGGACGGAGCTGGATCCGTCTCTAACCGCTCAAAGGAGCGGGACAGCTCGTGATGACGCAGTTTGCACTCATCGGCATTGGCGCGGGCGCCGCGGCGGCATTGCTGTTCGCCTCGGTGACGTCCGGCTCGTTGCTGTCGGTGCTGCTGTTCTATGTCGCGCCGCTGCCGATGCTGATCGCCGGCCTCGGCTGGAGCCATTGGTCGGCGCTGATCGGCGCCTTGTGCGGCGCGGTCGCGGTCGCGGCACTGTTCGGCCCGGTGTTCTTTGTCGGCTTCCTCGCCAGCGCCGGCCTGCCGGCCTGGTGGCTGTCTTATCTGGCGATGCTGGCGCGACCGGTCGCGGCCGCCGGTCACGGCCGGGTCGGCGAACTCGAATGGTATCCGCCGGGACGGCTGGTGATGTGGGCGGCGCTGCTCGCCGCGCTGGTGATCCTGCTCGCTATCCCGAACTTCGGCGCCGATGCCGACAGCTTCCGCGCCGGCATGCGCCAGGCGCTGGCGCAGCTCTTGCGGCTCGAGACCGGCGAGCCCGGAGCGCCATCGACCATTCCCGGCGTGACCAATCCGCAGCGGCTGCTCGACTTCCTGGTCAAGGCGCTGCCGCTCGCCGGAGCGGTGCTCGCCACCATCACCAACACGCTGAACCTGTGGCTGGCGGGCCGCATTGTGCGCTTCTCCGGACGGCTGGCGCGTCCCTGGCCCGACCTTGCGCAGATGAGCTTTCCGCGCCCGCTCGTCGCCGCGCTCGGCGGCGCGGCAATCGCCGCCGCCCTCGGCGGCATGCTCGGCATTGTCGGCGGCATCGTCGCCGCCGCCCTGCTGATGGCCTACGCCATCCTCGGCTTTGCCGTTCTGCACGCCATCACGCGCGGGCTCGGCGCCCGGCCGTTTCTGCTCGGCGGCGTCTATGCCGCGGTGCTGGTGATCGGCTGGCCGGTCCTGGCGCTTTGCCTGCTGGGCTTGATCGAAACCGCAATCGACCTGCGCGCGCGCATTGCCCGCACACGCGGCCAGCCGCCCGCACATCCCTGAATCGAAACGGAAAGACCCGAAGGAGAAAAACCATGGAAGTGATCTTACTGGAGCGCGTCGGCAAGCTCGGCCAGATGGGCGATGTCGTGCGCGTGAAAGACGGCTTTGCCCGCAATTTTCTGTTGCCGCGCGGCAAGGCCTTGCGCGCCACCGCCGACAACAAGGCGCGCTTCGAAAGCATGAAGGCCGAACTGCAGGCCAAGAATCTCGAGATGAAAGGCGAGGCCGGCAAGCTGGCCGGCGCAATCGACGGCAAGACTTATGTCGTGATCCGCCAGGCGAGCGAGGCCGGACAGCTGTTCGGCTCGGTGTCGACGCGCGACATCGCCGCGTTGATCAAGGCCGAAGGAGCCGAGGTCTCGCGCACGCAGGTCGTGCTGAACGCGCCGATCAAGGCGATCGGCCAGTACAAGGTGCCGCTGGCATTGCATCCGGAGGTCGAAGTGTCGATCACGGTGACGGTCGCGCGCAGCCAGGACGAAGCCGAGCGCATCGCCCGCGGCGAGAACGTGCTGATCGCGCGCACCGAGGCCGAGGAGGAAGCTGCCGCCGCGCGCGCAACCGCGGAAACCTTCTTCGAGCCGGGCGTCGGCGAGGCGGCGATCAAGGAAGGCGAAGCCCCCGCCGCCGAGGTGCAGGCGGAGGCCGAGGCGGCCGAGCCGGCCAAGAAGCCGCGCGGCAAGAAAAAGGCCGCGGAGGCCGAAGCCAAGGCCGAGGACTAGTCGGGCTTCTTTTCGCTATCCGGCTTTTTCGCGGCGTCCGGCTTGGCAACGGGCTTGGCGCCGTCAGCCTTGGCCTCGACCGGCTTGTCGCCGGCGGGCTTGGCCGCGGCCGGCGTCTCGCCGGTCTTGGTCTCGGAGGGCTTGGCATCGGGCGGCTTGCCGGAGGGTTTGCCTTCGGCGGCGGCGCCCTTCTCCTTCGGCTTGGCACTGCGTTTGACGGCTCGCTCGGCCGGGGCTGCCCCGCGGTCGACCGCCTCGACATAGGCGGCGATAGCCGCCGCCACTTCCCGGCTCGCCGTATAGTGCTCGCGCAGGAAGCCTTGTAGGCCGAAAGCCCCGCCGCCGCGCGACAGGCCGCGCGGCGACTTATGGCAGATGGCGCAATCGGAGGCGTAGAGCTGGGCCGGCGTCTTGCCGGAATCGAGGTTTTCCTGCGCCGCAG
>Ga0209581_1004568_pt1 | contig 11078 bp, 9 predicted proteins | sample Coa_R2_FD_187160 | JGI IMG/M metagenome (GOLD analysis project Ga0209581, IMG submission 187160) | Surface soil microbial communities from Centralia Pennsylvania, which are recovering from an underground coalmine fire - Coalmine... | ecosystem: Environmental > Terrestrial > Soil > Unclassified ...
AGCGTGCCGCAACCTATTCGCCGTTCCTGCCGATCGACCCCGAGACCGGCATCGTCCTGCAGGTGCCGGTGCTGTCGCACGACGCCAAGGCCGGCACCATCACCTACGAGCACCCGGACACCAGGCAACCGGTGACGACGCCGGTGACCGGCGGCAAATGCAAATTGCAATGGAAGCCGGACTGGGCGATGCGCTGGGTGGCGCTCGGCGTCGACTACGAGATGGCCGGCAAGGACCTGATCGATTCGGTCAAGCTCTCCGGTGAGATCTGCCGCGCGCTCGGCGGGACGCCGCCGGAGGGCTTCAACTACGAGCTCTTCCTCGACGAGAAGGGCCAGAAGATCTCCAAGTCGAAGGGCAACGGGCTGACCATCGAGGAATGGCTGCGCTACGCCAGCCCGCAGAGCCTGTCATTGTTCATGTACCGCGAGCCGAAGGCGGCCAAGCGCCTCTACTTCGACGTCATCCCGCGCACCGTCGACGAGTATTATCAGTTCCTCGACGGCTATGAGCGCCAGGATGCGCGCCAGCGGCTGTCCAATCCGGTGTGGCACATCCATTCCGGCAAGCCGCCGAGGATCGAGATGCCGGTCTCGTTCAATCTGCTGCTGACGCTGGTGTCGTCGTCCAACGCGGAGAATGCCGAGACGCTGTGGGGCTTCATCGGCCGCTACCGGCCCGGCGTCACGCCGCAAACGCATCCCGAACTCAACCGCCTCGTCGAATACGCCATCCATTATTTCCGCGACTTCGTGCAGCCGGGAAAGAAATTCCGCCAGCCGACCGACAGCGAACGCGCGGCGCTGATCGACCTGCGCGATGCGCTGGCGCAGCTCGAAGGCAATGCCAGCGCCGAGGACATCCAGAACGTGGTCTACGAGGTCGGCCGCCGCGAGCCGTTCCTCGACCACAAGAAGAAGGCCAAGGACGGCAAGCCGGGCGTCGCGCTCGACTGGTTCAACTTGCTCTATCAGGTGCTGCTGGGACAGGAGAAAGGCCCGCGTTTCGGCTCTTTCGTCGCCGTCTACGGCCTGCAGAACACCGTCGACATGATCGACGGCGCGCTGGCGCGGTCGGCCTAGCGGCCGGAACATCTTGGGGATCGCCATGCGACTTGCGACCATAGTTTTTGCGCTGGGATTGCTTGCCGGTTGCGCCCAGTACGATGCCGAGCGTCAGGCCAACCTGGCCGCGGCGGAAAAGGCGCGGACGGCGTCCGATGACGCCAACTGCCGGGCCTCCGGCGCGCAGCCCAACACGCCTCAATACGACGATTGCCGGCGCCGCTATGCAAACCAGCACGCCCAGGAGGCCGACAGGCAGACCGGGATTGCCAATCAACTGTTGAATGCGCACAAGCTCGGCCCGATCGGCCAATAGCCGAGCCGCGTCGGCTCTATCTTTTGCCGCGGCCGCGGACGACGGCTAGGTAAAATTCTCCACCGTGCCGTCGAGCGCCATCAGGCCGAGTTCGACCTGCAGATTCGGCTGCCGCTCGGCGACCTGTTTCTTGAATTCCAGCAGGGCTGCCTTGTGCGTCGCGGTTTCGGCCGCCGGATCGGCAACCGCGGCCTCGCCATAGGCAATCTTGGCGGCGCCGCAGTCGCGGTGGTTCATCGCGATCACCTCCGGAATGTGGTGTAGCTGGATCGAGGCGGCGAGATTGTCCCAGAACGCCACCGCCCAGGTCTTGAACGCCGGCGCCACGACGCCGATCGAGGCGCCGGCAAAGGTGAACTGGCTGTATTTGCCGATCATGTGGCGGCCTTCCATGTATTTGATGGTCGGCTCGGGGAAGCGCGGATCGATGCAGGTCAGCAGCATCGCGTCGTAATTGCCCTCGGCGCCGAAGGCGAGCGGCGGAAAGGCGGCGATCATCCCGGCGCTGGCCGCGACATGCAGGAAACGGCGCCGGTTGAAGCGCGCGTAGAGAAGGTCGGCGCAGCAGGCGCAGCCGCCCGGATGGAGGGTCTCAGGTGTCATGGGGTGCCTCCGCGTTCGCGAAGGTCCGATGTTAGACGGAGTCCCGCCTCGCCGCCAGCGACGTGCCGCTACTGGCTCGCCCACATGATACGGGCGATCCACAGCACCTCCGACATCGGCAGCGTGCGGTCGCGATGCTCGGCATTGAGCGACTTGAGCTCGACGCTCTTGGCGGTCTTGCGCTTGAGCTCCTTGACCATCACTTCGCCGTCCTTGGTTTTGACGACGACGCGGTCGCCCTTGCGCACCGGCGCCGCCGGCGACACCACGATGACGTCGCCGTCGCGATAGGCGGGCTTCATCGAGTCGCCGGAAATCTCCAGCGCATAGGCGTGCTCGTCGGTGACCGACGGGAAGGCAATTTCCTCCCAGCCTTTGCCGACCGGGAAGCCGCCGTCGTCGAAATAGCCGCCGCTGCCCGCTTCGGCGAAGCCGATCAACGGCACGTTCGAGATCACGGCTTTGCCGCTGTCGGTCAGCAGGCTCATGAAGGTGTCGACCTTGGTGTTGGTCGCCGCCAGCGCCTTGGCGACCGATTCGGTCGAGGGCCAGCGCGGCCGGCCTTCCGGCGTGATGCGCTTGGATTTGTTGAAGGTGGTGGGGTCGAGACCGGCCTTCTTGGCGAGGCCGGACGGCGTCAGCTTGGCGCGCGCGGCCAGCCGGTCAAGCGCGGTCCAGATCTGGTTATGGGTCAGCATGGTCCGATCGATACCTGAGAACGAATCGTTGGCACGGCGTCTTGCACTATATAGGAATTATAACCTTGGAAACGAGCCCTTGTGCAACATTTTCGTGAACTTGGACAGGGGGCGCAGGCGCCGATAGGGTCGCCGGCGAAAACCCAAGGAAAGCCCCGGAGCCGCCGGTGATCGGCCTGTTCGACCGCCTGTCCCGCCCGCTGCTGCGCGCGCTCGACCCCGAGGATGCGCACGGCCTGGCGATCAAGGCCTTGCGCTATATGCCGGTGGTGCGCGCCGCGCCGGATTCGCCCGAACTTGCGGTGCGTGCCTTCGGCCTGAGCTTTCCCAATCCGGTGGGGCTCGCCGCCGGCTTCGACAAGAACGCCCAGGTGCCGGACGCGCTGCTGCGGCTCGGCTTCGGTTTTGTCGAGGTCGGCACCGTCACGCCGCGGCCCCAGGCCGGCAACCCCAGGCCGCGGCTGTTCCGGCTCGAGGCGGACGAGGGCGTTATCAACCGGCTCGGCTTCAACAACGAGGGCGCTCCGGCGGTGCTGGCGCGGCTCGCCGCGCGCGCCAAGGAGGGCGGCGTCGTCGGCGTCAATATCGGCGCCAACCGCGATTCGACGGACCGTGCCGAGGACTACGTGCGGCTGATCGAGACCTTCGCGCCCGTCGCCAGCTACTTCACCATCAACGTCTCCTCACCGAACACGCCCGGACTGCGCGACCTGCAGCAGGCCGGCGCGCTCGACGATCTTCTGGGGCGCGTCGTGGCGGCGCGCGAGGCTGTGCATCCGCGCGCCGGACCGGCGCCGGTGCTGCTCAAGATCGCGCCGGATCTCACCCTTGCCGACCTCGACGACGTCGTCGGCATCGCGCGCAAGCACCGCGTCGACGGCATGATTGTCGGCAATACGACGATCACGCGGCCGGCATCCTTGCGCGAACGCGACAAGGCGAAGGAGCAGGGCGGCCTGTCGGGGCGACCGCTGTTCAAGCTCGCGACCCGCATGCTGGCGGAGACCTTCGTGCGCGCCGAAGGCGCGTTCCCGCTGATCGGCGTCGGCGGCATCGATTCCGGCCCGACTGCGATCGCCAAGATCAAGGCCGGCGCGACCCTGGTGCAGCTTTACACGGGGCTGGTGTTCCGCGGCATCGGCCTGCTCGCCGAGATCAAGGCCGACCTGTCGGCGGCGCTCAGGCGCGGCCACCGCGACTCGCTGGCATCGATGGTCGGCTCGGACGCCGCCGAGATCACGGCGGAGAGCTGGCCCTCATAAATGTCATGGCCGGACTTGTCCCGGCCATCGACGCCTTCCTCGTTTCAAGACATGGATGCCGCGGCACAAGGCCGGGCGTGACCGAGGCGCGCGCTACTTGCCGCGCGGCGCGTTGACGACGCGCATGATGATCCAGATCGGGATGACGATGACGGCGCCGAGCAGGAAATAGCGCCACAGCCAGCGCACGGCGTCGAAGCCCATGTTCCAGATGGTGCGGAACAGGCGCTCGATGCTGTGGATGATGTCGAAAGGATCGAGGCCGAGCACCGACAGGATGACGCCGACCAGGATCGACACCAGGATCAGGCGCCCGAGCACCGCCAGCGGCGATCCGCCGAAGATCTTTGTCGTCGTATCGTTGGCGGCCATTCTCGTCCTCCACCGCGGTTCCAGCTTAGCACGGAGATAGCGCGCGCGGCTCGCCGATATGTCCTAGAATCGATTCATGACCCCCGCAACCGCGCTGGCGCGGACCGATCCGGCCCCGCTCCCCGAGGTATTTACCCGCTGGTTCGCCGGCCGCGGCTGGACGCCGCGGGCGCATCAGCTCGAATTGCTGGCCAAGGCGCGGGCTGGGCGTTCGGTGCTGCTGATCGCGCCGACCGGCGGCGGCAAGACGCTGGCCGGCTTTTTGCCGACGCTGGTGGAGTTGTATGAGCGCGATTTGGGCACGAAGTCGCCGCGGGCGCGGCGCGTTCCTCTCCCCGCGGCACAGACTGTTCCCTCCCCCGCTCGCGGGGGAGGGTTAGGGAGGGGGCCATGGCACGGTGAGGAAACGCCCCCTCCCGCCGCACTGCGCGCGGCGACCTCCCCCGCAAGCGGGGGAGGTGAGGGAAGAGAAGCAAGGGGGGAGGGAGCGCGCATTGCTCGTGGCTCTGTAAGAGGCCTGCACACCCTCTACATTTCGCCGCTCAAGGCGCTCGCCGTCGACATTGCGCGCAACCTGGAAATCCCGGTGCGCGAGATGGGCCTTGCCGTGAAGCTCGAGACGCGCACCGGCGACACGCCGGCCTCGAAACGACAAAGACAGCGGCGCTACCCGCCCGACATATTGCTGACGACGCCGGAGCAGCTGGCGCTGCTGCTGGCGTCGGCCGATGCACCCTATCTGTTCGGCACGCTCAGGCGCGTGGTGCTCGACGAATTGCATTCGCTCACCACGTCGAAGCGCGGCGACCTTCTGTCGCTCGGCTTGGCGCGGCTGTTCAAGCTCGCGCCGTCGCTCACCACCGTCGGCCTGTCGGCGACGGTGGCCGAGCCCGACGATCTCTGCCGCTTTTTGCTGCCGCAGCCGCCGGGCGGAGAAGCGCGTGCCGATCTGGTCATCGCCCAGGCCGGCGCGCAGCCCCATGTCACCATGCTCGACACCGCGGAACACCTGCCTTGGGCCGGGCATTCGGCGCTGCACGCGCTCGGCGAAATCTACGCCCTGATCAAGGCGCACAAGACGACGCTGATCTTCGTCAACACCCGCAGCCAGGCGGAGTGGATCTTCCAGGAGCTGTGGCGCGTCAACGACGACAACCTCGCCATCGCGCTGCATCACGGCTCGCTCGATGTCGCGCAACGGCGCAAGGTCGAGGATGCGATGGTGGCAGGGCGGCTGCGCGCCGTGGTCTGCACGTCGTCGCTCGATCTCGGCGTCGACTGGGGCGACGTCGATCTGGTCATCAATGTCGGCGCGCCCAAGGGCGCATCGCGGCTGATGCAGCGGATCGGCCGCTCCAACCACCGGCTCGACGAGCCGTCCGAAGCTGTGCTGGTGCCGGCCAACCGTTTCGAGGTGCTGGAGTGCCGCGCCGCGCTCGATGCCGTTGCCGAAAACGCGCAGGACACGCCGGCGGCGCGCATCGGCGCGCTCGACGTGCTCTGCCAGCACATCCTCGGCCGCGCCGTCGGCGCGCCGTTCCTCTCCGACGAGCTTTACGACGAGGTGCGCGCCGCCGCGCCTTACGCCGCGCTGGCGCGGTCCGATTTCGACGCGGCGGTCGATTTCGTCGCCACCGGCGGCTACGCGCTCAAGGCCTACGAGCGCTTCGCCAAGATCAGGCAGGGTAAAGACGGGCGCTGGCGCATCACTCATCCGCGCGTGGCGCAAGCGTACCGCATGAATGTCGGCACCATCGTCGAAGCCGACATGATCAAGGTGCGGCTGGTGCGATCGCGTGGCCAAGGCGCCATCGTGCCGCGCGGCGGGCGCATTCTGGGCGAGGTGGAGGAATATTTCATCGAGACGCTGACGCCCGGCGACACCTTCGTGTTCGCCGGCGAGATCTTGAAATACGAGGCGCTGGTCGAGGACGAGGCCTATGTATCGCGCTCGATCGCGACCGATCCGAAGGTGCCGGCCTACGAAGGCGGCAAGTTTCCGCTGTCGACCTACCTCGCCGCGCGGGTGCGCGCCATCCTCGCCGACCAGAATGCCTGGCGCGCGCTGCCTGCCCAGGTGCGCGAGTGGCTGGAGATCCAGCAGTGGCGCTCGCTGCTGCCGCGCGCCGGCGACCTCCTGGTCGAGACCTTCCCGCGCGCCGCCAAATACTATCTGGTCTGCTATCCATTCGAAGGCCGGCTCGCGCACCAGACGCTCGGCATGCTGCTGACGCGCCGGCTCGAGCGCGCGCGATTAAGGCCGCTCGGTTTTGTCGCCAACGAATACGCGCTCGCGGTCTGGGGCCTCGGCGACGTCGCGCTGCATCTCCAGCGCGGCGATCTGTCGCTCGCCAAGCTGTTCGACGAGGACATGCTGGGCGACGATCTCGAAGCCTGGCTTGCCGAATCCGCGCTGATGAAGCGCACCTTCCGCAACTGCGCCATCATCGCCGGCCTGATCGAGAAGCGCTTCCCCGGCGAGGAGAAGTCGCGCCGCCAGCTCACCATTTCGACCGACCTCGTCTACGACGTGCTGCGCAAGCACCAGGGCGACCACATTCTCTTGCGCGCCGCCCGCGCCGACGCCGCAACGGGGCTGCTCGACATCAAGCGGCTCGGTGAAATGCTCTCGCGCATCAAGGGCCGAATCGTCCATAAAGCGCTCGGCCATGTGTCGCCGCTGTCGGTGCCGGTGCTCTTGGAAATCGGCCGCGAGACGGTCTACGGCGAGGCTGCGGACGAGTTGCTGGCGGAAGCCGCCGACGAACTGGTGAAGGAGGCCATGCGGTGAGCGAGGGTAGAAGGCGCGCGCCACTTGCTCCTCCCTCCCCCCTTGCGGGGGAGGGATGGGGAGGGGGGTATGATGCAAATGCCGCGCTTGCTGCTTCACCCCCCTCCCGCCGCGCTTGGCGCGGCGACCTCCCCCGCAAGGGGGGAGGTGAAAGAGAGTTTGCGGCGCGCTTCGAGATTAATATCGCCGGCGTCGGCCTTGCCGCCGACCCCGCTGGCGCGCTGTATTGGCCTGAGCAGGGCCTGCTCGCGGTCGCCGACTTGCACCTGGAAAAAGGCTCGAGCTTCGCCGCGCGGGGGCAATTGCTGCCGCCCTACGACACCGCGGTGACGCTGGCGCGTCTTGGCCGGCTGATCGCGCATTACGCGCCGCGCGTGGTTGTCGCCGTCGGCGACAGCTTCCATGACGGCGGCGGGCCGGCGCGGCTCGCGCGCGAGGACCGCGACAATCTTCATGCTCTGCAACGCGGCCGCGACTGGATCTGGCTCACCGGCAATCACGATCCCGAACCGGCGCCGGACATCGGCGGCGTGTTCCACGCCGCGCTCACGCTCGGCGCGGTGACCTTCCGCCATCTGCCGACCGGCAGCCCGGGCGAGATTGCAGGGCATCTGCACCCGGTCGCCCGGGTCGCGCATCGCGGCCGTGCCGTCGGCCGCCGCTGCTTCGCCGCGGATGCGACGCGCATGGTGATGCCGGCTTTCGGCGCCTATACCGGCGGCCTCAATATCCGCGATGCGGCCTTCGCCGACGTGTTCGGCACGCTCGCCTTCACCGCGCACATGCTCGGCGAAGATCGGCTTTATTCGTTCACGGCCAAGCGCTGCTTGCCGGATTGACCGCAAATCGTCATACCCCGCGAAGGCGGGGTATCCAGCGCTTAAGACTGTGCCACTTGATAGTAGAGGTCGATCCAGTTCGGATTTGCCTCTTCGATCAAGCGAATCTTCCAAGCGCGATTCCAACTCTTTAGCCGCTTCTCTCGCCGAATAGCATTCTCCACGTCGTCGAACTGCTCGAAATAGACAAGGCGGTGAACGTCATACTTTTTTGTAAATCCTGGGGCCTGCCCTTCGCGATGTTCGTGCACCCGTCGGATCAGATCATTGGCGACACCAATATAAAGTGTGCCGCCGACACGGCTTGCAAGAATGTAGACCCAAAATGAGAGTCTTTTGCCATGACGTGCTGGATCGTCCGTCTTCGCGGACGATGACGTCAAGGTAGCTAGTCCCTGCGGAACACCACGCTCGCCAGCCACCCGGTGAACAGCGCGATCAGCGCCGTGGCAAGACCGTAAAGCAGGCCGTGGTCGCGCGCCGCATCGGCGACGTACTGCTCGAAGCCCGCCTTGGTGATCTCCAGCGCGGTGTTGGTGCGCGCCGCCAGCGCCCCCGCGGCGAACAATTTGACGTCGATCGCATAGCTGCCGGTCGGCACATTGGCCGGCAGCGGAATGGCGGCGCGGAACACGGTCGGCGTCAGGAACGTCACCGCATTCGGCTCTTCGCGATAAAGCTTCTGCTCGCTTTCCAGCCGCACGAAAGCGAGCCGGTAGGGGTCGTCGCGCACGGTATCGGCGATATCGGGGCCGATGCGCTGCGGCAGCAGGAAATTGTCGAGGCCGACCTGGAGCCGCCGCAACGTCTCCGGGTTGGCGATGGCGTTGATCGGGCGGTTGCTCAGCACGGCCAGATAGGACGGCACGCGGACGAATTCGCGGGAATCGACGTTGACCCAGATGCCCGCCATGCGTTCCTTGCGCCGCGTGCGGAAGGTTTCGCGCGGGCCGGTCACGGTGATGACCAGATCGTAGCTTGCCGACGACAGCGCCTCGCCGGTGTCCGGGGCGATGGTGCCGAACAGCACCAGGTCCTCGCCGCTGAAGCTCGACGTGATCTGCACGCGGTGGTTCGACAGCGAGACCACCAGACGTTCGGCCGCGGCCTGCCGGGCGCCGCACGCCGTCAGCAACAGCGCCACGATGCAGACCGCGCGCCGCATCAGCCGGCCTCCACGCGCCGGATCGAGAACACGTTGTCCGGCGTCGCCACCAGGTCGTAGGCAAAGCGCAGCCCCACCGCCAGCACCAGCATGCCGAGCAGCAGGCGCAGCCGTTCGTCGCGCATGCGCTGGCCGGCGCGGGCGCCGAACTGCGCGCCGATGACGCCGCCGGCCATCAGCAGCACCGCCAGCACCGCGTCGACCAGGTGGTTGGTGACGGCGTGCAGCACCGTCGCCGAGGCCATGGTGATGAGCGTGAGCAGCATCGAGGTGCCGATCACCGTCGAGGTCGGCACCCGCAGAAAATAGATCAGCATCGGCACCAGAAGGAAGCCGCCGCCGATGCCCATGATGGCGCCGACGAAGCCGATCACGAAACCGATCGCCCAGACCGGAATGAGCGACACGTAGATCTTGGAGCGCTTGAACCTCAGCTTCAGCGGCAGCCCGTGAAACCAGGTGTGGCTGCCGGCGCGCCGCAAGAGCGCCGGCAAGCCGCGCCGCGTGCGCATCTCGGCCTGGGCGCTTTCGTAGATCATCAGCGCGCCGACCACGGTGAGCAGCGTCACGTAGGCGAGGCCGATCGTCAGATCGAGCTGGTCGAGTGCGCGCAGCCGCGTGAACAGCCAGACGCCGGTCGCGGTGCCGATGACGCCGGCCGCCAGCAGCATCAGGGCAAGCGTGGCGTCGAGCGCGTTCTTGCGCCAGTAACTGATCGCGCCGGTAAAGGAAGAGGCGGCGATGTGGCTGCCGACGCTTGCCACTGCCACCGCCGGCGAAATACCGATGAAGATCAAGAGCGGCGTCATCAGAAAGCCGCCGCCGATGCCGAACATGCCGGAGATGAAGCCGACCGCCAGTCCCATGCCCAGGACCAGGAAGGTGTCGACCGGTAAGTTGGCGATCGGAAGATAGATCTGCACAAGACTCGTCCGCGGTTCGGAGCGAGTTATAGCCATGAAAACGCGCGCGATCACGCGTTTACAGCAGGCCGGTCACCGCTTTCCAACCGTGAACGAGCCGAGCGACAAGGGCGCGTGCGGCGCCGGCTGCGAATGGGCCTTTGGCTTGGCGGGCGCCGTGGCGGGCGGCGTGCTGCCATCGGCGTTGTCCCAGCCGTCAGGCGGCTTGGGGACCGCGGTCGCCTCCTCCGGCTGGGGCTCCGGCACGAAGCTCTTGACCGCCTGTTGCGCGGCGGCGAGCGCCTCAGGATCGAGGCGGCTGCCGACTTCATCGCGCTTCTTGGCGCTTTCCATGTCGCCGCGGGCGGCGGCAAGCGCGAACCATTTGTAGGATTCGCCGAAGTTCTTGTCGGTCCCGAGGCCCCGCGCGCAGAGCACCCCGAGATTGTATTGGCTGTCGGCGATACCGCGCTGGGCCGCCTGCCGGAACCATTGCACCGCGCTGGTGTAGTCCGGCTTGCCGTCGATGCCCTCGGCGTAGAGCACGGCGAGGTTATGCATGGCCTTGGCATTGCCCTTGCCGGCGGCGGCGAGATAGAGCCGGCGCGCCGCGCCGAGGTCCTTCTTCACGCCCTGGCCCTTCTCCAGCATGCTGGCATAGCGGAACTGCGCCTGGGCGAGGCCCTTGCCGGCCGCCCGCTCGAACCAGCGCGCCGCTTCCGCCATGTTGACCGGCACGCCGCGTCCTTCCGAGAAGCGCAAGGCAATCTCGTAAGCCGCGCCGACGTCGCCCGCCGCGGCTGCGCTGCGCAAGCGCGGGCCGCCGATGGCGAGTGGCAGTTGCTCGGCCGCCGGCGCCGCTTGCGGCGCCTTGGCAGGAGCCGGGATCGAACCGGTGACGTCGGCGCCGGTCGCCGGCGGCAGGGTCGGCAGGGTCGGCAGGGTCGGATTGAGCAGCGAGAACTTGCCGGCGGCGGGATCGACATTGAACGCGGGCGCGGCGGGAACGTTCGGTTGCGCAGCGGAGGCGGCGGGGGCGGCGAGCGGCGGCGCGGCCGCCTGCTGC
>Ga0209581_1004573_pt1 | contig 11061 bp, 10 predicted proteins | sample Coa_R2_FD_187160 | JGI IMG/M metagenome (GOLD analysis project Ga0209581, IMG submission 187160) | Surface soil microbial communities from Centralia Pennsylvania, which are recovering from an underground coalmine fire - Coalmine... | ecosystem: Environmental > Terrestrial > Soil > Unclassified ...
TGTCGATGTCCAGCTCATGACCAACGTGCAGGGCGAGACCTCGGCGCAAAACGTTACCCCGGCTGCCCCCATCAGCCGGTAAGTCTTCCTCGACACCCCGAGGAAGCCCCGGAAGGGCCATGCTGAACGTAAGTTCGGTATGGCCCCTTTTTCTTTTTAGCTCCTAAGCTGCTGAGCCGAGAGAACGCGAGCCATGGTTAAGAGTGCCGATTTCTCTGGGAGGAGCGTCCCGCACTGAAGAAGCCCAGTTGAAATCAGGGTTCGGCTTAGAAGCTCAGGAGCTAAGCAGCCAATGTCTCTCCGCAAACCGCGAGCAGCCATCTGTCACAACTTGTGAACGGAAAATTGTTGACCGTCGGGGCGGCATCGTTACTATCGACTCGCCAATTCAGAAGTAGCGCAGGCCATCGAAGCGCTCATGGCGCTTAAGCCGCGTCGAAACACGGCCCTAAATTCCGGTGCGCCACGTATTCCGGAGCCGTTAGCGTACGCGCGTACCTGCTACTCGCATCTTGCCGGACGACTCGCAGTCGAGATCGCCGAGGCACTGGAAAGGCGTGAGTTTCTCGTTCGCGGTGACGCTAATTCTTTCTCGGTCACGGAACGCGACAGAGATGGCTTCGAGAGTTCGGCATTTCGGTCACGGAACCAAATCAGGAAGTCGCGTTTCGTCCGACCATGTCTGGACTGGAGCGAACGCCGCCACCATATCGCCGGCCAGCTCGGATCAGCCCTGCTCGACAGATTTCGTCAACTCAAGTGGATTGCGCCACTCCGCGATAGTCGTGCAGTGCGCGTAACGCTCGAAGGTCAGCGCGGATTTCGAGAACTTTGCGATGTTCGAAAGTAGAGGAGAGAAAATCGTCCGGAAAGCGTGTGGGCAGCTTCACATTTCGCATTAGAACTTGTCCACATCGACATCGGCAAACTTTCGGAAATCCCGATCGAAAGTCGCCACGGGAATGTTTCCTGCGCAGGCGGTGGCGGCGATTAGGCAGTCAACAAAGTGAACCTTCGTTTTTCTGTAACGCTCCAGTGCGTCGAAGTGTATTTCCGGTTCGTTAATCTCAACGCCGGGGCTTGAAAGCAGGACCCTGAGCGCGGAAGCGATATCTTCGCGCCGATGCTCATAGAACGACTCCAGCACAAATACAGATTCGGCCAGCACCGCTGGTAGCAGCACAATCACAAGATCCCCACGGTCGCATGCGTCAAACACTTTGGCGGCGATTTTGCTATGCCTCTCATGGTCCTGCACCAGGTAGCGAATGATGAGATTGGTATCTACCAGACGGCGCTTGCTCACCGCTGCGCCTCGCGCTTGCGGGCTGCGGCGGCACGTTCGCGGATCTGCGTGAATGACATGCTCTTGCCTTTGTTGCTGGCGAGCACGCCCTTCAGTGACCGCATACCGGGATGCACTCGAATCGTCGCGCGGTCGCCGTCGATTTCATATTCCAGGCGATCACCGGGCTTTATCCCTAGCGCCTTGCGGATCTTTCCCGGAATGGTCGTTTGTCCCTTCCTCGTCACGGTTGAATGCAGCATAAAATCCTTACCTTGTAAAAACGCCTTACCATCAGGAAGCATCCTTACTCTCAAGATTATACCTTACCTCGCGACGAACGCGACGAACTGGCGAGCAGGAAAACGAGAGCGGTTGCCTCTGCGATTCTCTTTACGAATTCTTTATATTTTGCTGACCCAGCCTTTATTGCGCCAGGGTTGAACTGAAGAAGTGAACTTCGATTTCCTTTTTCGGGCAGGCGCAGTCATTGACCTTGCGCTTTGCGCGGTCTGTTTCGGGATCCTGGTTGCTGGGGTCTGGATCTGGCGAAATCCTTCCGAGTTCTGGGACCAGTTCAATCCCTATCTGAAGCCGTACCAGCTTGGCACCCTGGTGCTCGGTAGAGTGATTGGATGTTTATGGGCTTTTGGCGCTGCGCTTGGCTGCGTGGTGCTCATTGGAAATGCGATTCGGGAATCGCTGCGCCATCACTGGATGTAGAAATCCAGGAACTATTTCTTCCGTACGCCTTCGTACACGGCCTGATCTTCTTCATCATCCCCTTCCCATAGCGCTGAGAATATTTTGAGGATGCACGCCGGAATTGTAAGAATCATCAGAATCGCGCCGATGAACCAGGCAAACGTCAGAATCCGCGACACGACGTGAGTGAAGACGTCCCACATGGCTTGGATTATGCCAGAAAATGAACTCTGCGGCCTCGAAGTGGGTGAACTTTTGTCAAGCCACCGTTCCAGCCAGAAAAGAACAGCATTTCGACCACGCTGGTGAGCGACGCAGCCCAAAGTACCCGCGAATCTCACGTGCCAATCAACTCATGGATGTTCTCGCAGATGCATTTCCTGAATTTCAGGAGCATTACGCGGAAAGCTCTTCTAACCCCTTGCGGTTCGTAGTGGGACCAAATGCGATGGCAATCGCGACTCCGATCATCGCGACTGCGAGCATTGCAAATACAGCCGCGACGCCGCGCACGAGCACCGCAGCGATGAGGAACGAACTCAGCGCAGCGCTGAGCCGGCTCCAACTGTAAGTAAATCCCACTCCGGTCGCCCTGATCCGCGTCGGAAATAATTCGCTCTGGTACGAGTGGAGCACGGCGGAAAACCAGTTGCTGCACAGTGTCACCAGAGCGCCGCTCAGCACAATCATTGCCGCTGTCCGCCAAATGGCAAATCCGAGGCCGAAACCTGCGATCGACAGGGCGAGCGCGAAGATCGTCCACTTACGTTCCAGACGATCAGCCGTGAACGACGCGATCAGCGGACCTGCGGGCGCGATCAGCGCGATCAGCAATGAGTAATTCAGCGACTGCAACAATCCAATACCGCGCTTGAGCAGGAAGGTCGGCGCCCAGTTCGCGAACCCATAGAAGCCCAAAGTTTGCAGCGTCTGAAAGATGATCAGCATTACTGTGCGACTGCGATACGTTGGACTCCATAGCTCGCGGAATCGCGAAAGATTCCAGCGATGTTGCATGATGTCTGCTGCTGCTCCGTCGAGGCGTTGCGGGATCTTTTTTCCCAAAACCGGTTTTGCTGTCGAGGCGTTCGGTGCCTGCGATTGAGCCTCAATCGTTTCGAGTATCGATTCGGCTTCTTGCCGCCGGCCTACGCTCTCCAGCCAGCGCGGCGATTCGGGCAAACCGAGCCGCAGACACCAGGCGAGCAACGCGCCCGCCGCCCCGATCACCATCACCCATCGCCAGCCACTGAATAGAAAGTGCCTAGGAACGAGAATTCGGGAGAGAACGGCCACTGTCGGCACTGAAGTAAATCCGATTACCTGGGTGATGGCGACGAATCGGCCGCGAGCTGAGCTCGGCACCATCTCACTCACGTAAGCGTCGATTACAACGATCTCGGCGCCAATACCAATACCGGCGAGAAATCGGCAGACCACTAACCATGTGGCGGACGGCGCCAGCGATCCAACCAGCGTGAACGCGGAATAAACGAGGAGCATGGCGACGAACGATGTGCGTCTTCCAACCTCGTCGCTAGAGATTCCAAACAACACCGTTCCGACGAACATTCCGAGAAATCCGGCGGCGACGAACTGAGTAAATTGGTGCAGTGACAGGAATCCAGAGTTCTGCAGCGCAGCTCCGATGTAGGCGACCATGAACAGGTCGTACATATCGAACCATTCGCCAAGCGAGACGAGAGAGATAAAGCGGTAATGAAACTTGCCGATCGGCAGATTTTCTAGTCGGGCCGCAATGGAAGATCGAGAAGCCGTCAGCATGGATAGTTTTACCGCTCGCGGAAGCCCGCCACCGAATGCGGGCGGTGTGGACGTAGCTCAGCAGCTTAGCAGGGCGGGGGTTTAACGGAGTAATGCCATCGATGGGGTCTGGGCACGGCGGGCGCTCGAGCGAATGTGTTTATGGAGATGAAGATGTAAGGCGCTTCCACCAATGGCTGCGTACCTTCTTTCAGTGGAGGCAGGGGCGACGTCAGACAGTACGTTCGCGGTAGCGAATGGGTGAGTGTTGAGGCGGAATGATTGGCCCGGGTTAACAGCACCCATCAGCTTCCGCGCGGACGGTACTGACTCGCGTGGCGTTATCAGGACGTGATCAGTCGTCCTAGGTCCCCTTGTACGCGCTACCCACCATCACATTGCGGAAGCGCGCAGGTGCAGCGCCGTGACCGGTGCCCATGGTTTGCATCGGTTGTCCTTTTCCGCAGTTGGGAGTGCCCCAGAGTTGCCATTGGTCGCGGGAGCAGATGGCGTCCATTGAATTCCAGAACTCGGGGGTGATACCGGAGTAGGACGGATTCTTGAGCATGCGTCCGAGCTTGCCGTTTTTGATCTCCCAGCCCATTTCGCAGCCGAACTGGAAGTTGTAACGCTTGTCGTCGATCGACCAGGAGCGGTTGGTCTCCATGTAAATGCCGTGGTCGGTGTCGGAGATGAGCTGATCGAGCGTGAGCGGTTTCGTTCCGGGAAGAATGCTGACGTTCGTCATGCGAATCAGCGGAATGCGGTTCCAACCTTCAGCACGCATCGTGGCGTTCGAGCGCTGCTCGCCGATGGCATGCGCGGTCTCGCGCGAGGAAAGATATCCGGTGAATTGGCCGTTGGTGATGATGGGCGTACACTGCGCCGGAACGCCTTCGTCATCGTAAGCGAAGGTTCCCAATCCGGGACCGTGCTGTTCCGTGGCGTCTGCTACTACATTCACAAGATCGCTGCCGTACCGCAAGTTCCGCAGCTTGTCGATTGTAAGAAAAGACGTGCCGGCAAAATTGGCTTCCATACCCAACACGCGATCAAGCTCAATGGGATGTCCGACGGACTCATGAATCTGCAGGCCAAGCTGTGAAGAACCAAGAATGATGGTGAACTTGTCTTCAGGACATTGATCGGCCTTGTGCAGAGCGACGGCTTCTTCGCCAATGCGGCGTGCGTTCTCGATTAGGTGAAGTTCGTCAATCAGCTCGTATCCCTTGTTCTGATACTGTCCGCCGAAGGAATTGGGATATGACCGCTTCTGAATCTCAGTTCCAGCGAAGGCGTAGGCGTCGTAACCTGCGCCGGTGATGAAGCGCGTCTGATGAATGTCGGAACCTTCGCTCGAATAGAACCACTGTTCGTAGCGCCGCAGCGTCATCTGAGCTTCGGCCAGAGTGACTCCCGAAACGGAACGCAACTCCTTGTCGCACGCCATCAGCAGCGCGAGGTTCTGCTCGATTGACGTGCTGAAGGGATCGATCTTGTGCGGACTCGTCCAGTCGGCGGTGACCGGCTTCTCCGGCGCCAGACGAATCGGATGCTGCTGCACGCGCGATGAAGCGCGCGCAATCTCGACCGCGCGCGCCGCAGTCCGCTCCACCGACTCGCGGGAAAGGTCGTCAGTCGAGGCAAATCCCCATGCGTTGTTCACAATCACGCGAATGCCGATGCCCAGCGACTCGGAATCAGCGGCATGGCCGATCTTGCCGTTCTTGGTAGCGAGCGCCCGCTGGCGATCATTGACGATGCGAGCGTCGCAATAAGTTGCTCCGCGCTTTGAGGCCGTGTCGATTGCCCACTGTGCAATCTGCTTCATCATGCAATTGAGTATATAAAGAGCCGACCGTTTGCTATCGATTTCGCGATTTCTGATTTCGTAGCGGCTGATGACACGCTGTGATTCCTGTGCAACAGTTTCCCATAGGCGGTCAGAGATTTAGGCATTGACAGATACAGGGTGGTGATGACTAAATGTAGCAGGGCCATGGGAAAGCCAGGAACAAAGTTCGCGCGGTTAGAACAGCATATTATGGGAGAGAGCGAAGCCCCGGAGTTACTGATTCGTGCGTACCGGAGCCGCCTAGAAGAGACATGCGACCCTGAAACAGCCTACCGACATACGATCCCTCTTCACCATCGCAAGCGATTCGGACAATTCTTCACTCCCGCTGCCATTGCAAAGATCATGGCCGAGTGGCTTGTCGATGCGGAGCCAAGATCGATCCTAGATCCTGCCGCTGGCACAGGAGTGTTCGGAAGAACTTTGCGGGCCATTCTCCCACAGGCATCCATCACGTGCATAGACGCTGATGGTGTTGCACTTGATGCAGCACGTGCGGCAATTCTGGATCATGAGGGATTCGAATTTCTGAAACAGGATTTCCTGACTTGGGATGACGAGCGCCAATTCGATGCCGCCATCGCCAATCCGCCCTATCTCCGCCATCATGATTTGTTCTATTCGTTTGATATCTTCTCCGTCGTCGGTCGAAAAAATCACGTAAGGCTCTCGCGGCTCAGCAACGTGTATGCGCTATTCATCCTGGAGATTTGCCGCAGGCTGCGTGTAGGCGGACGCGCATCAGTCATCGTTCCCGGCGAATGGGTGAATGCGAACTTTGGAGAAACACTGAAACGCTGGCTAATCAGCCGCGGATTGCTACATACCCTGATTTATTTCTCGCATGCGTCATTGCAGTTCGAGGATTCGCTAACAACAGCTTCAATACTTCTGCTCCAACGACCTGCCCCGCATCACGGCCGCGCAGCGGTTCGCACAATTTTCGTAGATGAGGACTGCCCATCTGAAGACCTCCGCTCTGCGCTTTCGGGAACAGTTAACGGTGACGATATCGTAGTGCAACAGTTTGAACCTAACCGGCTGCTGGCCGAGAAGAAATGGAATGCCCTTCTGGCCAACAGTCATGCTCGCCAAGCTGGAAAGGGATTTGTTCGATTGTCGGAAATTGCAGATACTCGACGCGGAATTGCCACCGGTTCCAACTCATTCTTTCATCTCACGCCATCCGCGGTGGCTTCCCTCCATATACGGCCTGAGAATCTGACTCCCTGCATCGGACGAGCAGCCGATGTTGATGGGTTGATATTTACCGAACGCGACTTCAACGACCTTCAAAAGCGAGATGCGCGCACTTTTCTTTTCGATTTGCGGGGAGAGCCGAACGAGGCAGAAGCACGGTACGTCGCAAAGGGCGAAGCCGATGGCGTCCACCTGCGATATCTCTGTGCGGCACGCAAGCTCTGGTATGAAATGGAACGGCGTTTGCCTGCGCCAATTTGGGCTGCGGTATTCGGGAGAGCCGGACTGAGATTTGTTCACAATGCTGCGGGCATTGCTAACCTGACCACCTTTCACTGCATTTATTCAAAATCACAGTCGACAGCGTTTTCCGCCGCGCTCACAGCCTGCCTAAATAGTAGGGTTGTGCAGGATTTGGCACGGCGTCAACATCGCGTATATGGCGGAGGATTGCTGAAATTCGAGCCAAAGGATTTGCTCGACATAGAAGTGCCTGATTTGCGGTTTGTGGGAGCCTGGACATTGAACCGGCTGGAATTGCTGCTGGAGCGACTGGACGCGTGTATGCGCGAAAACGGCGACTGCCGAGCTCTAATGGAAGAATTGGATGCAGCAGTTCGCGGCGCAGCAGAAGAGGCGTCTCATCGTTCTCAACAAACCTGTAGTGTCCACAATCCGATAACTCCAAATTTCCGAGAAGGTCTCATAGATGGTATCTAATGAGGGTACCTAGTCCAGTGCGAGCGTTTTCCGCAGATCATCTAGACCCATGGTCGCCTTAATTTTACCGCTGCCGACAATCGGAGCTTCTGGAGATATTAGCCTTCCATCTGCCATAAACTGTGCCGCAGGCTCATACTTGGTTTCAATGACGTCACCGATCCTGAAACCCTCCGAAAGTGGGATGTAAATGGTGCTCTTACCTTGGTTGCGCTCCAGTTTTTTCGGCAGGTATTTCTTTTCTTTGATGAGCTGCAGCGCCCGTTCGAACGGGATCGCGTATACGGCATCTAAGCAAACCTGCATGTAAAAGTGACGAATTCCGTTCTTTATTATCCAGCGCGCAACGAGCCGCAGGTCCTCGACCTTGACGGCAAAGCTCAATCCCTTTTCGGGTTTGCCTTTGTGGTGCTCTAAGAATTGTTGCAGCAGCCTCCGGCTTGACCTAACCTCAATTGCTGCGCAAGCCATACGAATCGTGTCCGACTGCGCATTTGCACGAAGCTTTCGAAATTCCGGAGGAAACTCAGCGGGCCGTGCATTCGAGCTGAAAAGGACAAAGTCGGGACGCTTGCCCCACTCGTCCAATTCCTTCTGTTCTTCTGCCCACTGTGCTGGTTTGATTTCGATCGGCTCTTCACTTGCCTCTGCGCCGCAGCCGAGAATGCAAGCATCACCCAGTATGGACGGAAGCTCGCGTTGAATTAAGTCCTCCGCCCAATCCCCAATTGGACGGTTGCGATGAAAATCAGTGAAAGAAGTCTTGGGCTGCCGAACGGAGGCTTTCATTTTTAAATCTAGGGCCTGCTCCGTCTTCGATTTGAACTTGGCTACGCTTTCCGCGATGGCGCCATTTCTGAACTGCTCAAAAAGCTGTGAGATACCTCCGCGGATTTGTTTTGCTTCGACAGCAGAACCGACTGACCTGCCAAAGCTGCTGCGCAGCCATGCCAAACTTCTTTTTTGTTGACGCTCGTGCTTTGCAGTAAGCGCTTCGACCAACGAGTTGGCGGCCTCAGCGTACAACCGTGAAATGTAATCGCGATCTTGATCGTCTTTTTCGACGCGTTTATGAAGGAGACCGCTGCTATCTGAAAGTGGAATGTTGGGTTGGCTCACCCACTCCTCCTGGAGTCTGCGGGAGTGAGCAAGGCAGCACATGAGACGCCCAATGCGCGGGCGATTTGTTCCAGTGTGTTTAGGGTCAGGTTCCGTTCACCACGCTCGATTGCGCCTACGTAGGTTCGATGGAGCTTTACAAGTTCGGCAAATCGCTCTTGGGAAAGATCGCGCTCGCGGCGAAGTCGGCGTAAGTTATGGGCAACAATCGCGTTAGCGTTCAGGGGTGCCACGCCCGAATTTTCAAGGCAAGATGCCTAAATAGCGACAGACTACATGTAGCAGCTCACCCATCTCGGTATTTCTGGCGGAAGCGTGTGCGAGTCGAACACACCCTCGGCACCGCGAAGGTGTCGAGCGCCGGTTTTGAAGACCGGGAGGATCACCGGATCCCATTCGCTTCCGCGTATCTCCAACATAACAGGTCGGTAATCCGACCAGGAAATCTGGCCCCGATTCTCCCTCAAGTTGGCACTTCTTGCTGCCGATAAGACAGGAGCGGGCCTAGGAGCACGCCTCTGCTCGCCGTCGCCGACACGATCGAGCGCTGCAACGAATCGAGTTTAGCTGTCCGTATCCGGGGATGTCTTCGACCTTCAAATCGGCATGGAAAGTGGCGCGCCTGCCGCTCATTCTGTTGTTCCTTCACGTAATTGTTCTGCGTCTTCCCGGAATGGGAGTACGGTCGGCCTTGTCGAATATCATCGTGCTCGCTGCGGTATTGCTGGCAGCCGAGGCTTGCTGGCGGGCGGGGAAGCGAGAGAGCGATTCGACTCGCTATTACTGGCAGCTCATCTGTGTGGCCTTCCTGTTCTGGGCCACAGGACAAGGCGTGTGGATTTGCTACGAGAACATCCTGCGCATCCCGCTGCCCACTACCGGGCTGACCGACGTTTTCTATCTCGGCTGGGCTGCGCCGCTGCTGCTGGCGTTATTTGTACGTCCAGCGCTGTCTGAGACTCTGCCGCTGGAACGCATGCTGGAGTGCGCGCAAATCTTCGTGGTGCTCACCATCACCTACATGGTGATGTTCTCCTCGTCGCAGGCGTCGAAAGCGGACCTCGACCTCAACACTCTTCGCGTTTATGACATTCAAAACGCGGTTCTAGTCTCGCTATTTGCGTTCCAGGCGTTCACCGAAAAATCGAGCATGCGTGGCCCATTCCGGCGGATCGCGATCTTCCTTCTGGTGTACGCGGTATGTATTTCGATCTGGAATCACGGCAATACCTTCTGGGGCTTCACCACGGGAATGATGTACGACCTGCTCAGCAGCGTTCCGTTCTTGCTGGCGGCCATATTGGCTAACAGTTGGAGTCCCAGAGTAGGAATCGCGGAGCACAGTTCAGAATCCGCAACCAAGTCCCTGCTGGTTAACTTTTCGCCGATTCTCATTCCACTGTTTCCCCTTTTTGCGTTGCTGATGGGGACGCGTATGGGACAGCGCCAGTCTGCAGTTGGTTTGTGCGCGATGTGCGCTTCGTTCTTGTTGTTTGCAGCGCGTTTAACGTTGACGCATCGCCGCCAGGCAATCTTGCTGGAGAGATTGGCGGCATCGGACCAACGCTCGCGCATCATCTCCAGCGCGACCAACGACGCGGTATGGGATTGGGACCTGAGCACCAACGCTCTCTGGTGGGGCGACGGATTTTTCAAGCTCTTTGGCTACGAGCGACAGGATGTAAGCTCGGACTTGAGCTCGTGGTCTGACCGGCTGCATCGCGACGATGCCGAACGCGTTATCACGGGCATCAAGGAGTTCATTGCTCGAGGCGGCCAGCTCTGGTCAGACGAGTATCGTTTTCGTCGTCGGGACGGTACCTACGCCCACATCTACGATCGCGGCTATGTGTTGCGCAACTCTTCCGGAGCTGCTGTACGCATGATAGGCGCGATGGCCGACATCAGCGATCGCCAGGCTCTAGCAGATCAGTTGCGCCAGGCGCAAAAGATGGAAGCTGTCGGGCAGCTTGCCGGCGGCGTGGCACATGACATCAACAACATCATCATGGTGATCACCAGCTATCTGACTCTCATGGAAGATCACCTGCCTCCATCGGAAACCACGAGCAAGTATATTCGCGAAATTCGCAAGGCTGCCGAACGCGGAGGATCTTTCACTTCGCAGTTGTTGGCCTTCAGCCGCCGCCAGGTACTGATGCCCGAGCTGCTCAACTTAAACGACTACGTCGTCGAACAGATGTCACTCTTGCAGCCGCTCATCGGACACCACATCGCGTTGAAGTTCCAACCGTGTGCGGCGTCCTCCAGCATTAAGTTCGATCGCGGACAGCTTGGACAAGTGCTGATGAACCTCGCCATCAATGCGCGAGACGCCATGCCGCAGGGCGGCACGCTCACTCTGCAAACGCAAACTGTCGAGCTGGACGATGCATTTATCCAGCAAAACGCC
>Ga0209581_1004574_pt1 | contig 11059 bp, 9 predicted proteins | sample Coa_R2_FD_187160 | JGI IMG/M metagenome (GOLD analysis project Ga0209581, IMG submission 187160) | Surface soil microbial communities from Centralia Pennsylvania, which are recovering from an underground coalmine fire - Coalmine... | ecosystem: Environmental > Terrestrial > Soil > Unclassified ...
GCCGGCGCCGTTCAGCCCACACCCGCCATCTTCATGTCAAAGTAGTCGCGCCAGGCGGTGATCTTGCCGCCGTTTACCTCGAACACGCCGACCACCGGGACCGAACCCTTCTTGCCGCCCTTGTAGACGAAGGAATCGACCCGCTCATTCATTACCACATTGCCCGCGCTGGCGGTGTTGAGGACTCTGAAGTCGATTGCGTCGGCCATCTTGAGGAAGCCCTCGCACACGGCGCGAATCGCCGCCCTGCCCCTGGCCGGCGCCATCGGGATGTTGTGATAGACGGCGTCCTCGGCCATGAAGCCCAGGATTTCCTCCAGGTTCATCCGCGACCACGCCCGGCAGAAATCCGCCACGACCTTTTCATTTTCCGCTGACATCGGAGAATCCTCCCTGGTTTGCGCGAATCCTCATTCCTGGTCGAGGTAGAAACGATCCTCGTCCTGGTTATAGCCGAACAGTTCGGCGAAGCGGCCCCAATTGACGATCGTGTTGAACAGCTTTTCCGGATCCTCGTTGGGCAGCAGCATCGCCAGATGCTCCAGCACCAGTTCCTTGCTGATCGAGCGCTCCTCCTGGCCCTTGAGCAGGCGGATCAGATAGTTGAACAGACCGTGGTCGCGCAAGCGTTCGCGCAGCATCAGCTTGCGCTCGTTGATATCGGAGTCCAGAAACTTGCGGCCCGCGGCCAGCAGCACGATATCGCCGCCCGGGGTGTCGACGAAGCCTAAAATCTCCGCCGCCTTCATCACCTTGAGCAGTTCGCCCAGATCGTAGTTGAGGTCGCGCGCCAGGCGATAGCCGTCCTCACGGCCGTTGCGGTCATCGAGGATTTCCAGCAGACCGAAAACCCGCGGCAGATTGGTGCTGGGGATCGGATGGATGCCTGTGGGAGGCATCAGATGCGTTCCTCGATCAGCGAGAATATGCGGTCGGTCATGGCATTGAAACCCTCGTGGCGCTTGTCGCGCGGACGCGGCAGATCGACCCGCAGGTCGGCCACGATTCGTCCGGGCGTGGCCGCCATCACAATCACCCGGTCGGCCAGCTCCACCGCCTCTTCGATGATGTGGGTCACCATCACCATGGTATGCACCGGCATGTCGGGCGCCTGCCACATGTCGAGCAATTCTTCGCGCAGGGTAATCGCGGTCAGCGCGTCCAGGGCGGAGAACGGCTCGTCCATCAGCAGCAGCTTGGGCTCCACCGCCAACGCCCGCGCAAATCCGACCCGCTGCTTCATCCCGCCCGATAATTCGCGCGGATAGGCCTCCTCGAAGCCGTCCAGGCCGACCTTGTCGATATAGATGCTGGCGCGCGCCTCGCGCTCCCTGGGCGGCACGCCACGCGCCTCCAGGCCCATCTCGACGTTGGCTTTGACCGACAGCCACGGCAGCAGGGCGAAGGATTGAAAGACCAGCGCGCATTCCAGATTGATACCGTCCAGTTGGCGGCCCTGGTAAAGTACCTGGCCGCTGGTGGGCTGGATGAGCCCGTTCATGATGCGCAGCATCGTAGATTTGCCGCAGCCCGAGGGGCCGACGATGGCGACGAATTGACCCTGCTCGATCGCGACCGAGATGTTCTCCAGCACGCGCAGGCGCCCCTTGCCGCGCACAAATTCCATAGAGACCGATTTGAGCTCCAGCAGGGCCATGGGTCTCCGGACTCTGAATCGCAGCAATGAGTCATGGTCAGTAATCCACCCGGAAACGTTCGGTGACGAAATTGTAAACCGGCCGCCACACCAGGCGGTTCAGTCCCATTACTATCAGAACCATCGACAACAGGCTAAGCAGGATCATCATGTGGTTGTCGGTCTCGAAAGTGGCACGGTCAAGCAGGGTGCCCAGTCCCAGCACTTCGTAATGATGGCCCCGGTAGTTGAAGTATTCGGACAGGATAAGCGCGTTCCAGCCCCCGCCCCAGGCGGTGATGCTGCCGGTGACCAGGGAGGGGCTGAGGGCGGGGATCGTGAGCTTGCGCCAGGCAGCAAAACGGCTCAGCCCGAAGGAGCGGGTGGCTTCCTTCAAATCAGCCGGGACCTGGCGGGCCCCGGCCAGCAGGTTGAACAGCAGGTACCATTGCATCCCGGTCAGAATCAGCAGGATTGACGCCAGATTCATGTTGCCGGTCAGTTGAATGACGAACAGCACGATAACCGGGAACAGGGCGGTGGCCGGCATCGAGCCGGCGATTTCCGCAATCGGCGCGATCAGCCGATCGAAGCGCGGATCGTCGGCAGCCGCCAGGGTACAGGGCAGCGTCCACCCCAGCGAAATCAGGTAGGCGATCAGCAAGCGCACGAAGGAGGCGCCGGCCGCGGCCGGAATCATCCGGGCTTCGCTGGGCCAGGGTTGACGCAGTGTCCTGACCAATGCCAGCAGCCCATCGCCCAATCCGTACAGGAGCAACGCGGCCAGTGTGACCAACCATGCGATACGCAGCGGTTTTGCCATCCGCTGCAGCATCCGGCCCAGGTGCTGCAGCGGACCGGTCTGCATCAGGCGTCCGAAGCCTGCGGCAATTGGATGGACCAGGGCGCGCATGAGGCGGCGGATGTTGACGCCCAGGCTGGCGATCAGGTCGTAGATTTGCGTGGTGCCGGCGCTTTCGCTGGCGGCAAACTCGTAGCGGAACTTCTGCGCCCAGATCGACAGCGGCTGCCACACGATGACGTCCATCAGCACAATGATCACCAACAGTGTGATCAAACCTGCAATCAGTTCGCCCACGCGCCCCTTGTCGGCCGCCTCCATCAGGTAGCTGCCCAGGCCGGGCAGCTTGTAGCTGGCCGAGCCGACCGCGATGATCTCGCACGCGATCAGGAAGTACCATCCCGCCACCCATGACAGGATCGAGTTGTAAACCAGCTTGGGCACGCTGGCCGGCAGGTACAGCCGCTTAAACCGCATCCAGCCGCTGACGCCGAAGCAATCCAGCGCCTCCAGCGTATCGGCTGGAATCGTCTTCATCGCTTCGTACACGCCCAGCGCCAGGTTCCAAGCCTGGCTGGTGAAGATCAGGAAGATCGCGGCCAGTTCGACCCCGAGGCGCCCGCCGCCGGAAATCGCAACGAAGAAGTAGATGGCGGCGGGAAAGAAGCCCACTACCGGCACCGACTGGGCGATGTCGATCGCCGGGATCATGATGCGCTCGTTGCGGGGATTGCGGGCAGCGGTCATGCCATAGGAAATCGCGAAAATGAGCGAAACGACATAAGCCGCCAGCATCCGGTAAAAGGAGCAAAAGGCATAATAGGGCAGGTTGGAAATCTGCACCGACAGGCGCGGGCGGATGGCATGCACGCGATGGTGGTACTGAAAGAAAAGCGCCAGCACGCCCGCCAGGAGCAGGAAGGAAATCAGCCAGTTGATGGTCTGGCGGGCGGTGAACTTTTGCCGTGGCATAGGACTCAGAATCGAATAAGTATAGCCGACAAACGTGCACCAGGATGCAGGGGTTGTTTCGGGATGGTGAAAAGGCCCACCCGCGGGGGCGCAGCTTGTGACACTGGCATGGCGCACGGGGCGCGGCGAAAAATACACGCGGCGCGGACGGTGTCAAGCTCCAAGTCGAACTAAAATTTCCCGCTATATAATTGCCCTGAGCGGCGCGGCGCGCTACAAAATCCACAGGGGTCGCGATCGGCGTAGTGGCCGGATTTGGCGGCTCCAGGGTTTGTAGGGTTGGAACGCATGCGATGGGTTTCGTTGAGCCTCGATGCCGGGGGCTGATGCGCAGGCGATGAAGGCGTCGTACAACGCAGCGGCCGCTCCACGGCTCAGCGCGCGGCGCGCGCTCCGACTCCGGTGGAAATCCGGCACGCCGGCTTAACACCTTAGGGAGGTTGAGAGCTTTGAGAGAAGGGCCATCGGTCCGAGGAAGTTCCAAGACCTCCCGCACGGTTTCTCCCGCCACGCTGCGCCTGTTGGTGTCCTCGCGGGGACTGGCCATAGACCATCGGCCGGAAAGCCGCTCCCCGTCGGCGCATCACATTCCGACGTTGGCGCCGGTTACGTTTCAAAATCTGAGTTTCGAAAACTGCCTGCCGATCAACCTCAGGACTTTTCTGCGCACGGAACTCGGCCAGCGCCTTTATATCGACGACAACACGATTGCACCCGCCCCCGGAGAGAGCCCCGAGCGGTTCATGCGCGACCTGGCGCGGGCGATTCGGCGCTTTTCTTTCGTCCGCGCCCATGAGTCGTGGGTCGAAGTGGTCTGCGAGCGGGACACTCTGGAGAAGGCCTTGGCCCGCAGCCGTGTCGGCGCCAGCCAAGTAGTCCTGTGCCTGCGATGCGCCCGCCTGAGCATCGGCCCCGACGCGCCCGGCGAGCATTGCCAGCCCTCATGTCTGACCGTCATACTGCGGGGATTGACGCCGAGCGACTTCAAGTACGAGCCGCTGCCGGCCGGCTCGCAACTGCGGCGCAATCTCTATTTCGAGATCACCAGCTTCCGCTGCGCGCGTCAGTCGCGTGGCCTGCCGCACTGCGACCTGGATTACTACCTACGCGACGACCACTACGTGTTCACCTGGCGCCCGCTGCCGCCGGAGTATAGCGCGCGCTGACCGGTGCCTTTGTCACAGGGCGCATTCGCGGCAGTCGGGCCGGGCGTCCTCGTGCAAAAGCGATAGCGGCTGGTCGCGGCGCGAGCCGTAGCGGTAGATGGTAACGCCTTTGAGCTTGAACTGGCGCGCCATCAGGAAAATCTCCCGGACCATTTCCGGTGTCGCAGTGGCCGGCAGGTTGACCGTCTTGGAAACTGCGGCGTCGATATGGCGCTGAAAGACCGCCTGCATCAGCAAATGGTCCTCGGGCAGAATCTCCAGAGCAACCCGGAAACGCCGGCGGAGCTCGACGGGGATGCCGCGCGCGTCGGCCAGCGAACCGGTTTGCTCCAACACCGCCAGCGCCTCGCGGCCGGCTGACCCCAGTGGCTGCAACATCGCCTGCGCCAGTTGATTGACTTCCACCGCGATGCGCCCGTCCAGCATCCGGCGCCGGCTGGCCAGGGCGAAGAAAGGTTCGATGCCGCTGGAGCATCCGGCCAGCAGGCTGATGGTACCGGTGGGTGCGATGCAGGTCACGGTGGCGTTGCGCAATGCCTTGAGGCCGCGGCTGGGCCAGATGCTGGCGGCGAATGCGGGAAAGCAACCGCGCCGCTCGCCCAATTCAATGGAAGTGCGGCGGGCCTGTGCGGTGAGAAAGCCGGCCAGCCGCTCGCCGATCGCCACCGCGCCTTCGCAATCGTAGGGAACTCCGGCTGCCGCCAGGTAATCCGCCCATCCCATCACGCCCAGGCCAATCTTGCGCGTATAGCGGGTGGCGCGCTCGATTTCGGGGCTGGGATAATGGTTGACTTCGATGACGTTGTCCAGGAACACGACCGCATCGGCGATCGCCTCGCCCAACCGGGCGTAGTCAATCGTGCCATTGGGCATCATGAACTTGGAGACGTTGAGCGAGCCCAGGATGCACGACTCGTAGGGCAGCAGCGGCTGCTCGCCGCAAGGGTTGGTGGCCTCGATCGCGCCCAGCGACGGGGTCACATGATGGCGTGCGATTTCGTCGAGGAACAGCAGCCCCGGATCGCCCGACTCCCAGGCCGCGTGGACGATTTGCTCCAGCATCGCGCCCGGATCGAGCTGGCGCACAACGCGCCCGCTGCGCGGGTTGCGCAGGTCAAAGGGATGCCTGGCTTCAAGCGCGGCGAAAAATTCGTCGGTCATCCCGACCGACAAGTTAAAGTTGGTAAGGCGCCCGGGCAGGCGTTTGGCGCCGATGAACTCCTCGATGTCGGGATGGTCGACACGCAGCACTGCCATGTTCGCGCCGCGCCGGCGTCCGCCGGCGCGAATCACGGTGGTGGCGTGATCGAACAGTTCGATAAACGACAGCGGACCCGAACTGACCCCTCCGGTGGACACCACCAGGTCGCCGCGCGGGCGCAGACTGCTGAAGGAAAAACCCGTTCCGCCGCCACTCTGCTGGATGCGCGCAGCCAGTCCCAGAGTCTGAAAGATCGAGTCGAGGTCATCGCGGATCGGCAGCACGAAGCAGGCCGCAAGCTGACCGCCCGGGATGCCGGCGTTCATCAGCGTGGGGGAGTTGGGCAGAAATTCCAGCGCGCGCATCCGCTTCAGGAAGCGTTCCTCCCAGTAGTCCGGCTCCTCGCCGAACTCGCGCGCCGCGGACGCGACGGCATGCGCCACCCGGGTCAGCATACCGTCGGGAGTCTCCTGCAATCCTTGCGCCCCGCGCCTGAGGTAGCGTTCCTCGAGCACCGCGCACGCGCTTTCCGAAAATGCCGTCATCGCGCTCAACCCTTGACCACCGCGAATGGTTTGAAACGGGCCACCTTGCGGCTGACGCCCGCCGCTTCCATCACTTCAACCACCTCGGCCACGTCCTTGTAAGCGGCGGGCATCTCTTCGGCCACCGTGGCGCGCCCGCGCGAGCGCACCACGACGCCCGCCGATGCCATCTCCGCATATAGGTTGCGGCCGCGCGCGGCGCGCTGGGCCTGATGGCGGCTCATTACGCGTCCCGCACCGTGGCAGGTGGACCCGAAGGTTTCCCTCATCGCGCGCTCCTGTCCGATCAGTAGAAACGAGTAGCGGCCCATGTCGCCCGGGATCAACACCGGCTGGCCTAGATGGCGCAACGCGGCGGGCAGGCTGGGATGGGCGGGGCCGAAGGCCCGGGTGGCGCCTTTGCGATGCACGCACAGGGTGCGGAGGCGGCCTTCGACCTCATGCTGCTCGAATTTGGCAATATTATGGCAGACATCATAGATCAGGCTGAAGCCCAGCTCGCGCGGCCCAATCTCAAGCGCGGCCTCCAAGGCGCGCTCGGCCAGATGCATAATCAACTGGCGGTTGCACCAGGCGAAATTTGCCGCTGCCGCCATCGCGCCCAGATACGCGCGCCCTTCGGCTGAATTGATCGGTACCGCGGCCAACTGCCGGTCGGGCAATTGGATTCCATAGCGGCCCATCGCGGCGCCCATCACGCGCAGGTAATCGTCGCAGGTCTGATGGCCCAGGCCGCGCGAGCCCGAATGGATGAGCAACGCCACCTGGCCCGTTTCCAGCCCCAGCGCCGAGGCGGTGGCGGGGTCGTAAATCCGATCGACGCGGCTGCATTCCAGAAAATGATTGCCTGAACCCAGTGTGCCCAGTTGCACGCGCCCGCGCTGGTAGGCCAGTTCGCTGACCGCGTCGGGATCGGCCATCGCCAGGCGGCCATTTTCCTCGGTGTGGGCCAAATCCGCATCCGAGGCGTAACCGTTGTCGCGCGCCCATCCGGCGCCCTTGGCCAGCAGGCGGCGCAACTCGGCCACGTCAAGGTTGGCAATCGCACCATGCGAGCCGACGCCGGCCGGAATGGCCTCATACAAAGCGTCGGCGATGCGCTCGGCTTTGTCGCGGACGTCGTCATAATGCACATTGGTGCGCACCAGCCGCACCCCGCAGTTGATGTCGTAACCGACGCCGCCGGGCGAAACCACCCCGCTGTCGGCGTCGATCGCGGCCACACCGCCGATCGGAAAGCCGTACCCCCAATGGATGTCGGGCATGGCGAGCGAATAGCCGACGATTCCCGGCAGGCAGGCGACATTGGCCACCTGTTGCAAAGCCGGGTCGTCGCGCAGGTCAGCCATCATCCGCGCGCTGGCGTAGATGCGTCCGGGCACGCGCATCGCGCCGGTGCGCGGGATTTCCCACAGATAATCGTGGACTTTGAGTATCTCCATCGCCGCTTACTTTACCAGGTCCACAAACTCGGGGGCCGCCTCGGGCGCCGCCGGGCGCAAGGTGGCCGCCGTCCGCTTGAGCATGCGCAAGACGATCAGCGAGCGCTGGTAAACTGCTACGGATTGGCCCGGCTGATAGGGCTTTGCGTCGGCCTCGCCCAACCCGTCGGAGGTATCCAACACCTTGAGCCATCCGACGGCCTCTTGCGGGGAAGGCAGTACGAAGGACAACTGCTCGTCGTGCGCGTTGAAGATCAGGTAGAAGCTGTCATCAACGATTCGCTCTCCATCGGGTCCGGGGCTTGGAATCGCCTCGCCGTTGAGGAAGACTCCCACCGATTTGGCAAATCCCACCCGCCAGTCTTCCTCCGACATCTCCTGGCCGCCGGGCGTGAACCAGCCGATATCATGCACCTCCAGGCCATGAATCGGGCGCCCCTGGAACCAACGCCGGCGCCTGAAGACAGGATGCTCATGATGGAGGCGGATGAGACGGCGGGTAAATTCAAGCAGCTCGCGGTCGGCACGCTCCCAATCAAACCAAGAGACCTCGTTGTCCTGGCAGTAGGCGTTGTTGTTGCCCTGCTGAGTACGCCCGATTTCATCGCCCGCCAGCAGCATCGGAACCCCCTGGGACAAGAACAGGGTAGCCAGGAAATTGCGCATCTGCCGTTTGCGCATCAGATTGACGATGGGGTCGCCGGTCGGTCCTTCGGCGCCGCAGTTCCACGAGCGATTGTTGTTGTCGCCGTCATTGTTGTTCTCGCCGTTGGCCTCGTTGTGCTTGACCCGATACGACACCAGGTCGCGCAGGGTGAAGCCGTCGTGGCAGGTGACGAAGTTGATGCTGGCGTGCGGCTGGCGCCGGCTGGGACCGTACAGGTCGGAGCTGCCGGTAAAACGGGTGGCGAATTCCGCCAGGGTCTGGTCCGCCCCGCGCCAGTAGTCGCGCACCGCGTCGCGATACTTGCCATTCCATTCGCTCCACAACACCGGAAAGTTGCCGACCTGGTAGCCGCCCTCGCCCAAATCCCACGGCTCGGCGATGAGCTTGACCTGACACAACACCGGATCCTGCAGGATGATGTCGAAAAAGGCCGACAAGCGATCGACTTCGTGCAACTCACGCGCCAGCGCCGAGGCCAGGTCGAAACGGAAGCCATCGACATGCATCTCCAACACCCAATAGCGCAGGCTGTCCATCACCAGTTGCAGGGTGCGCGGATGGCGCATGTTGAGCGTGTTGCCGCATCCGGTGAAATCAGCGTACAGCCGCCGGTTGAGCGGCTGCAGACGGTAGTAACTGAGATTGTCGATGCCGCGGAAGCACAACGTCGGGCCCAGATGGCTGCCTTCGGCGGTGTGATTGTAGACCACGTCGAGGATCACCTCGATGCCGGCCTGATGCAGCGCCTTGACCATCGACTTGAACTCCACCACCTGCTCCCCCATCGTGCCGCTGGATGAGTAGCGCAAATCGGGAGCGAAGTAGCCGATGGAGTTGTAGCCCCAATAGTCGGTAAGGCCACGCTCCACCAGCGCCCGGCTGCTCGCCGACTGATGCACCGGCATCAGTTCGACCGCAGTGATGCCCAGGGAGCGCAGATGCTCGATCGCGGGGGCACTGGCCAAGCCGGCATAGGTACCGCGCAGGTGAGCGGGAACCTCCGGATGGCGCCAGGTGAAGCCCTTGACGTGCACTTCGTAGATAACAGTCTCATTCCATGGGATGCGCAAAGGGCGGTCAGCGCCCCAGTCGAAGCGGTCGTCGACCACCACGCATTTGGGCATCACAACCCCACTATCGCGCTGATCCATCCGCAGGTCGCCCTCCGGGTGGCCGATCTCGTAGCCGAATAGCGCGTCGCTCCATCGCACCGGCCGGTCAATCGTGCGGGCATAAGGATCGAGCAGCAGCTTGTGCGGATTGAAGCGATGGCCAGCGGCCGGATCGTACGGTCCGTGCACGCGATATCCATATCGCTGGCCCGGCGCGATTCCGGGCAGGTAGACGTGCCAGACCTGATCGGATTGTTCGGTTATCTCGATTCGCGCCTGCTCGTCGTTGCCGTCGGCGCCGCCATACAGACACAGCTCGACCGCGGCCGCGTTTTCAGAAAAAAGCGCAAAGTTGACCCCTTCTCCATCCCAGGTCGCGCCCAGCGGGTAAGGCGTTCCCGGCCGCGTCCGTCCCCGTACGGCGGCTTGTGAAGCGCCAGAAGGCGTCATGGTTCCATCAACCCCTGCTGTTAGAAGTGTCCCACCTGCGAGCACACAGTTAAAGACAGGCCGCCGAAAGCCAACCTCTGTTCACAATGTGACCCAAGCAGGGCGCGTGCCGCAAATTGAGGCCAATCTGGCGCTCACCTGTCGCAAAAAGGGCCAGTTTGTTGGTTCCAATTGAAGCAACTCCGCAGGCCCCACCTTTGGTTCGCGCCCACTGCCGAGGGTTCAACCCTCTGGCACGACCAGTGCACCTTGGGCTTATGGTCAGCCAAATTAGCTGCTGGGAGGCAGGACCATGGCGCGGATTGATGCCCGTACGGTGAGAATCATTCCGACCGGCTTGGAGGGCAATCTCGCGGTCCCACCTGATGCGCTGGGCATCGTGCTGTTCGCCCATGGCAGCGGCAGCAGCCGTCTGAGCCCGCGCAATGTCTACGTCGCCCAGGCGCTACAAACGGTCAAGATCGCCACGCTGCTGTTCGACCTGCTGACCGAGGATGAGGCGATGGACCGGACGAACGTCTTCGACATCACCCTGCTCGCCGACCGCCTGCGCGAGGCGACCCAATGGATCAAGCGCGACGAGACCTTGTGTCACCTGCCGGTGGGGTACTTTGGCGCCAGCACCGGAGCGGCGGCGGCGTTGATCGCCGCGGTCGACAATGCCGATGTAAGCGCGATCGTCTCGCGCGGGGGCAGGCCGGATCTGGCCGGGGCGGCGCTGCGGCGTGTCACCGCGCCCACGCTGCTCATCGTGGGCGGCGACGACGACGTGGTCCTTGAGCTTAATCGCGAGGCGTATGCGCAGATGAGCTGCGAGAAGCGCCTGAGCATCGTGCCCGGCGCCACCCATCTGTTCGAGGAACCCGGAACCCTCGATGAGGTGGTAACATTGGCTTGCGAATGGTTCACCAAATATTTGGGCGCCGCCCTCCAAGGCGGCGCAAGGAGCAGCCATGTTCGCTGATCGCAAGGATGCCGGCTTGCAACTGGCCGCCGCGTTGAAGCAATTGCATCTGGAACTGCCGGTGGTGCTCGCCATCCCACGGGGCGGCGTACCGGTGGGTTT
>Ga0209581_1004578_pt1 | contig 11056 bp, 7 predicted proteins | sample Coa_R2_FD_187160 | JGI IMG/M metagenome (GOLD analysis project Ga0209581, IMG submission 187160) | Surface soil microbial communities from Centralia Pennsylvania, which are recovering from an underground coalmine fire - Coalmine... | ecosystem: Environmental > Terrestrial > Soil > Unclassified ...
GCTCTGGCCTCCCCACACGCCTGCCTGAACCTGGTACCTGTCCGTCGGCTCCCCGGCGGCAGGCGGAGTCTGCCGGTCATTCCATCTCCCTCGCGCGTTTCCGGGGCGAAACCTGCCGCGACAGTGGAAGCCTACTTTGCCTGTCGCTGGTTCTATACCCTGTACGGACAGGAACAACCTCGCGATCTGACCATCTGTCGCTCCTGCCCTCACTGGTTTCCCCGGCCACCGCGCGAACTCATTCCAGGCTACTGGCCCGAAACGCAGAAAATGCTGCGCGTGGTCAATGGCGAAGAATCCACCGCGCGACCTACAGGTCTTGGCCCGGCTTCCCCTCGTCAACGCACAAAACACTGGTGGCAATCCTTGAGCCAGAAATTTCATCTGTAGAGGGCAAGAAGCCGGTTGCAGCTTCAGTTCCGTCTGTGGTATACTTTACGTAAGAGAATGATGGGTGATGAAGCTCACCCGAAAGATACCCGCGAAGGGTTGATAGCTTCTACCTCGCGCACGAACGCGGCGGTAGAAGCTTTTTTTGTCTCTTAGCCCATACTGGAGGGGGTGAAGCGCGTGGAGCGCGCATTAGCAGGCACTGACAACGATGAGGTATCCTCACTACGACGCTACACACTCGCGAAGCAAGAGGTGGCTGCCTCGGTTCGCGCCGCAAAGCAGCTTTTCCAGACCCTCGGCGCAGCAGAAGCAGCCGGGCGTTGCCAGGAACTGCTGGTTCAGCTTGCCGAAGATCGCTTCAATCTGGCGGTCGTCGGACAATTCAAACGCGGCAAAAGCACACTCATGAACGCGGTGATCGGGCGTGACCTGCTGCCTACCGGACTCCTGCCCCTGACCTCAGCGATCACCACGCTCTGCTACGGCCCCAGAGAACGTCTCCTGTTGCGCCGCAAGGGCTGGGAATGGGAGCAGGAAGCCCCACTGGCGCAACTGCCAGACTTCATTACCGAACGCGGCAATCCCGGCAACGAGAAGGGGCTGGTGGAAGCGCGGGTGGAACTGCCCGTCCCGTTCCTGCGGCGCGGCCTGCACTTTATTGACACGCCCGGCATCGGCTCGGCCCGCCACGAGAATACCGCGACCACCTATGGCTTTCTGCCGCAGATGGCAGCCGTGATCTTCGTGACGAGCGTTGAGGCGCCCTTGAGCGAGGCCGAAGAACGCTTCCTCCTCGACCTTCGCGGCCAGGTGCGCCAGTTGTTTGTCGTCGTGAACAAACTGGACATGCTCGGCGATGCGGAACGCGAGGAAGTCCTCAGCTATATTCATGCCCAGGTGAAGCGGCTTCCGGGCAGAGAAAATATCCGCATCTACCCGCTCTCCGCCCGCGTCGGCCTCGCCGCGAAGCTGAACCACGACCAGGCAGGCATCTATCGCAGCGGGCTACTCCCATTCGAGCAGGCGCTTACCGCGTTTCTCGCGGAGGCGCAGGGCCGCACTTTCCTTGTCTCCATTCTGGATCGCGCCCTGCGTCTCTTTACCGGAATAGACCTGTCCCCGGTTGATGCCGAGCATGAGCCAGGGAAGAACGCGCTCGAATTGCAGCAAAATATGGAAGCCTTGCGAGCATCGCTGCTGGCCGCCAGGCCTCTCTCTGCGACGCCACGTCTGGCAGAGCCGAGAGCCGACAGCCGACAGATCATCGATCAGACAATTGCGGCAAGCCAGTCTCCGGGTAGAGTCGGTCGTGGGCAGGCAGGCGCGCCGGTTCGCACCTGCCCGATCTGCGCGGCGCTGGAGGAGGCGCTCTTCGCGTTCTTCGCGCAGTGGCAATACACGCTCGCTACCAACCCTACAGCACAACAGGCATTCGCAGCCGAGCGCGGCCTCTGCCCCGTCCATACCTGGCAATATCAGGAGATGGCCTCGCCACAGGGCATCAGCGATGGCTACGCGCCGCTGATCGAGACGCTGGCAGGCGAGCTATCCCGCCTGGTCGAACGCCCGACCGAACACGCAGCCGCGCATCTCGCGACCCTGCTATCAAGCACCACGACATGCGCCGCGTGCCGACTCGTACAAGAGACAACGCGCGAGCAGGCCAGGCAACTGCTTGCACACCTGCTTACGGCTGAGGGCCGCGCTGCCTACACATCCTCTACGGCGCTTTGCCTGCCTCACCTGCAGGCAACTCTTGCCTGCCTGGAAGACAGTGGGAAGGAAAGCAGCGAGCATACTGCACTCGTTGAATTCTTGCTGCGCGAGCAGGTGCGGCGCCTCGAAGACCTCGCCGAGGACCTGCGCAGCTACGCCCTCAAACGCGACGCCCTGCGCCGTGGACTGTTGAATCAGGAAGAGGCAAATGCGTGGCGGCGCGCGCTGGTGCAGGTGGTGGGTGAGCGGGCCGCACGCGGCGGGACAACAGTGGGCGATCAGGCAACCGTCTAGCGGCAAGAAGGAGTTTTTCCATGACTTTCCACAGCATCCTCTTTCCAGAAACTGAAAGCAAAAAAGAGACAGCCGATGCGCCTGACTGCTTCGTTGACCTGAATCTTGACCAGATTGTCGATACCATCACTGCCAGCAAGCAGGAATATGAGTTAAAGCCGTTTTTCTATACTCCCCTGCGCGACCTTGATACCATCCTGTATCGCCATGAAGTTATGCGCGACATGGAAAATAACACGTTGTTCGAGTATATTCAGGCGTTTGCGCAAAAGATGCGCCGCATGCGCGAGTATCTGGCACAGGCAGAGAAACTTTACTACAAATATCAAAAGGAACGCTGGTTTCTGGACGCGGTGCAGATGTATGGTGAGGCCGTGAGCGGCCTGGCGCGTGATCTTACCTCTGTCGATCTTCAATCTCGCGGCCTGCTGGCTTTGCGCGCCTACGTGACGGACTATGCCGGTTCCGACCCTTTTACCTCGCTGATGGCGGAAACAAAACAGCTACAGGCTGATCTGGCCGCCATCCACTACTGCCTGCTCATCAAAGGCAGCACGATCAGGGTGCGCAAATATGAGGCGGAAAGTGATTATAGCGTGGACATTGAGGAGACATTCGCGAAATTCAGGCAGGGAGCGGTAAAAGACTATCTGGTGAAATTTCGGAGCTGGCCGGAGATGGACCATGTAGAGGCGCAAATCATGGAACTGGTCGCGCGCCTGTATCCCGACATCTTTTCCCATCTCGATGATTACTGCATGAGAAACGCGCACTACCTGGATGCGACCATCGCCGCCTTTGATCGCGAAATCCAGTTTTACGTCGCCTACCTGGAGCATATCGCGCGCTTCAAACGCGCCGGTCTGTCATTCTGCTATCCGCGCGTTTCCAGCACATCGAAGGAAGTACATGCGTATGCCGCCTTTGATCTCGCGCTGGCCCACAAACTGTTGAACGAAAAATCGCCTGTGGTCTGCAACGATTTTTCTCTTACCGGCAAAGAGCGCATCATTGTCGTTACCGGCCCCAACCAGGGCGGCAAAACCACATTCGCCCGCACCTTCGGGCAACTGCATTATCTGGCCAGCATCGGCTGCCCCGTGCCGGGCCGACAGGCGCAGCTCTTCCTCTTTGACCGGCTCTTTACGCACTTTGAGAAGGAGGAAGACATCAGGGACCTGCGCAGCAAACTGGAGGATGATCTGGTCAGATTGCATGCTATCCTTGAACATGCCACAAGCAGCAGTTTGATTATCCTGAACGAAATTCTCACCTCCACCACCGTCAACGATGCCCTATTCTTGAGCAAAAAGATCTTGGAAAAAATTGTCCGGCTGGACGCGCTCTCCGTCTGGGTGACCTTCATCGATGAACTGAGTACGTTCAGCGAGCAGACCATCAGCATGGTCAGCACGGTCGTTCCTGAAAATCCGGCTCTGCGCACCTATAAAATCGTCAGGAAGCCCGCCGACGGGCTGGCGCACGCGATCGCGATTGCCGAAAAGTACCGCCTGACCTACCATGCTTTGAAGGAGCGATTACAGGCATGAAAGCTTTTCTCATGTATAAAGATCAGGATTTTGACCTGCAACAGCCATTACCGCCGCAGGCTCCGGCGCTGATCCAGGATCTGGAACTCAACACGCTGTTCAACGCGATGGCCCTCGGCGATAAATTCCTGTTCGAGGTGGCTAAAAAAGCGGTCCTGTGTGGCACGCAGCATGATCTGGATACCATCCACTATCGCCAGCACATCCTGAAGGACTGCCTCAAACATGCCTCCCCTGTCAGGGAGATCTATGCCCTGACGATAGAAGCCATTGAAAGCGAACGCAGGCATTTCCTGGGCCTGTTGAGCAGGTATCCCGACGCCATCCTGCACCGCTCGCTTGAAGTGCTACAGATGTTTGTGAACATCCTGAAAAAGCTCAGGCAGCTCGCCGATGAACATGCCGCCGAATTTGAATCGGAGGGCTTTAGCAGATTTTTCGCCATGTTGGACAAAGAATTGAGCGATGACTACTTCGCTGTCGTCCAGCAGCATCTCAAGGCGCTGGAATTTCGCGACGGCGTGTTAATCAGCGCCAGACTGGGGCGCGGCAATAAAGGCATCGATTACATCCTGCGTAAGCCTGCCGACAGGGGACAGAGCTGGCTGGAGCGCATCTTCGCCGAACGCGCGCCCTCGTACAGCTTTACCATCCCTGATCGCGATGAAAGCGGGTCCAGGACGCTCTCGGACTTGAAAGGGCGGGGCATCAACCTCGTTGCTAACGCGCTGGCGCAATCCAGCGACCATATCCTCAGTTTTTTCACCATGTTGCGCACCGAACTCGCCTTTTACATCGGCTGCCTGAACCTGTACGAACAGCTTGCTCAGCGCGGGGAGCCATTGTGTTTTCCCCTGCCCGCGCCCCACAACGAACGCAGGTTGACATGTACCGGCTTATACGATGTCAGCCTGGCCTTAACGATGGAACAGCGCGTGGTGAGTAACGATGTGCAGGCCGATGGGAAAGACCTCATCATTATCACCGGGGCCAATAAGGGCGGCAAATCGACGTTTTTGCGCAGTATCGGGCTGGCTCAATTGATGATGCAGTGCGGCATGTTTGTCCCGGCAACCTCTTTCTGCGCCAACGTCTGCATCAGTCTGTTCACGCACTACAAACGCAAAGAAGACGTGACGATGAGAAGCGGCAAACTGGATGAAGAACTCAGCCGGATGAGCAATATCGTCGACATCATCACGCCAGATTCTCTCTTGCTGCTCAACGAATCCTTTGCCGCCACCAACGAAAGAGAGGGAGCGGAGATCGCGCGGCAGATCATCACGGCGCTGCTGGAGAAGCGCATCAAGGTCTGCTTCGTGACCCATTTATACGAATTCGCGCACAGCTTTTACAACAGACACCTGGAAAATGCCCTCTTCCTGCGCGCCGACAGGCAAGCCGACGGCACGCGAACCTTCAAATTAATCGAGGGGGAGCCATTGGAAACCAGCTATGGCGAAGATTTGTATAAGCGGATATTCTGAGCAAATTCCCTTGCAAAAGACGCTCCAAAATGCTATAGTCTATTTAACATTCTCTTAACACTCTCTTAACATTGCGTTAATATTCTGACGCGCATATCTCTGAGGGGAGGAAAAGCAGTGATCTCTATTCAAACCGCGCTGCTGCGGCTGGCGCTGGCGCTCGTGCTGGGGGCGGCGGTTGGATTGGAGCGGGAATGGAGTGAGCGGGCCGCCGGGTTGCGCACGCATGCCCTGGTGGCGCTTGGCTCCTGCCTGATTATCATTGTCTCCGCTTTCGGCTTTGCCGATATTCTGGGAACGCCTGATGTGGTACTTGATCCTTCCCGTGTTGCCGCTCAGGTGGTCAGCGGCATCGGCTTTCTGGGCGCGGGCGCCATTCTGCTGCGGAAGGAGATTATTAAAGGCTTGACGACCGCCGCCGCCATCTGGGTAGTGGCCGCCATCGGTCTGGCATGTGGAGCGGGTTTACTGATTGAGGCCGTGCTGACCACCGTCTTCACCGTTGCCGTTCTCACACTGCTCAAACCCCTGAGACGGCGCCTGCACCGTTCGACGGAAGCATACCAGCTTAAGATCAAAGTGACTGCTGTGGAGCAGGCGCTGCTGGGCCGGGTCTACAATACCTGTCACGAGGCCGGGGCCACGATTGAAAACATCGAGGTGCAGGCGGGCAACGGGCGGGAAAAGGTAGAGATCGCATGTACGGCGCGAGAAGCCCTGCCTCTGGCAAAATCTCTGGTGGCGCTGCGCAGCGAACCGGGCATCGAAAGCGTCTCAATCAACCTGCGCAACCCCAGCAGCGCCATCGCTCCATTTCCCCTCTTTACTGAAGAGCAGACGGCAGAGGAAACGGACGAATAACCGTTTCTCTTTTAGCCGCGCAGGGTAGCAATGAGCCGCTTCGGATTGAGCAGCAGGTCAATGGCATCAACCGGGCCGAGCGCCACGATATCGGCGGCCTGCAACGTTCCCACCGCTACTCCTTCGCCTGAAAGTACGGCAATGCCGAGGGCAGCGGCACGCAGCATAGCGATATCGTTTCGGCCATTGCCAAAGGCAACCACATGCTCAGCCCCAAGCTGCCGCACATAGCGCGCTTTCTCCTCCCCGCTTCCGATGATACGAATGGGAATAGCCAGCAGGCGTTCAAGCGCAGCGATATTGCCGTGAGTTCCTGCCGTCAACGCCTGAAGAGAGAGCAACTCGGCCAGCCGCCTGAGCTGCTCGACAACCCCTGGGAAGGGAGTTCCATCGACGGCCAGCGTTCCATTGATGTCAAATACGGCGTGTTGCAGTTCAAGAACTCCCCAATCGGGAATGTCTACCTGAATCATATGTACTCCTTCAAAAGAATAGCGGTTATGATCTTATCTGTTTCGATGCGGGCTGCGTTGCCCTCTCAACGGGCGCTTTGCCGGTCAAACGCGCGACCAGCCGCGTCACCCAGGCAGGCATATGCATTCGTTTGTCCTCGTCGCTTTGCCTGCCGCCATAGCGTTCCAGCATGTAGGCATGGGTCAGTTCGTGAAGAAGCTGGCTATCCGTTTCATCGGCAGCATGAGAAGCGTTTTGCGAAGTGGCAGGACTGGCTTCGAGATAGGCTAGCAGGCGTTGCTCATATTCTGTCGGCGTTTCAGCAGGCGCTCTTGCCAGTTGTTCCTTCGCGGCGGCGACCGCGTGCAGCAGTTCGCGATAGCGCGCGCGTGCGGAGGCGGGGTCGAGCGGCTCAAGCATCTCCCCTTGCTGTGTTCTGCGCCGCCGACGATTCCACCATTCACGCCAGCGTTCGCCCAGCAAGGAGCGAGCATCCAGCCCCTCCCGCACTTCCTCGACGCCTTCACGGTCGATGCGCATAAACCAGCGATGCAGGATCGCCCTCACCAGCAGCAGCAAGGCCACAAAAGCCAGGAGCAGGAAAACCCAGCGGCCAATGGTGAAAACTTCCGGCGGGATGGGCTGCACAGAACCCTGTGGCCGGGAAGGCGGATGCGGCAATACGATCTGCGGCGGCGATGTAGCCGCCCCGTGATGGGTAAGCAGGCCGATGAGCCAGGAGAAGAGATAGTAAATCGGCGTGAGGACGAGGAAGATAATGCCATAGAGAATCCAGCCGAGCAGGGTTCCGAGCGCGTTCCACAGAGGCGCCAGGGCGCTGAGCGCGAACTCGAATGACGACAGGGAGAAGATCGATTCGAGGACGAGGACCAGCAGCGTCAGGAAAGCGCCGAAGAGGGCCAGAGCAAAAAGCCAGGAGCGTGTCGGGTCGGCCTGCGAGCCTGCCGGGGCGCGCCGGTTGTGGCGAATCGTTCCCAGGCGGGCCAGCGAGAGCGCGACCAGGCCGCCGAGGAAGAAGACGGGCAGCGCGAAGGCAAGCGCGTCGCGCAGGGAGGGCAGCGGCGGCAAGGCAATGACGAGCAGCAGAACGGCGAGCAGGACGCCAAATCCCACTTTGAAGGAGGCGGAGAGCGAGCTATATTCGAAGCCGATCTGCACGTAATACATATCGCGCCGCCACAGCCATGTCACAACCGCCACATCGACAAAAGCGGAAAAGATTGCTTGAGCATGGATCAGGGAGGGAAGCAGGGGCCCCACCGTTATGGCAAGAGCCAGCAGCCAGCCAGCCAGGTGCAGACGAGCCAGTTTTCTGTCCCCGCCTGCGCGCCGAACCCTGCTTTCTACAAACATCGCCCACCAGAGCAGGCCCAGTTCGAGTAGCGCAATCTCACCGGTGCCCAGAGGCATGTCCGCCAGCGTGCGCGTGAAAAGGAGCGTGAGGACGGCGACGATGAGCGCCAGAGGCTGCGCTTCCATCACGCTGATAGCGATGGGAAGGGCAAAGCGTTCAACCCGGTTTGATGCTCGTCGTGCTTCGACCTGCATCTTCGTCTCCTCCTTCCCCGATGGTCGTAATGAGTTCATGCCAGAGTTCCCTGCCGCCCAGGCGATGAACCGGCAAATCGTAAGTCTCCGTAGCCACCTCGTCGTCTGGATTGCCCGCCAGGGCGAGATGAACGGCAGCGCCGCGAGAGCGCAAGGCGAGCAGGCTGTCAACGGTTGCCTCGCTCAACGCAGCCGCCGCTCCGACCAGGACAACCGTTGTTCCCACAGGGAGAGACGCACGCTCTCTCTCGATGAGCGTGTCCATCGGCGAACCAAAGTAGGGGATGAGTCGGCTGAGGGCAGAGAGGAGACGTTCGCGCTGCCTCCAGCCGCGATCGAGCGGGACACGCACCCTCAATAAGAAAGAGGGAACGGAAGCCTGGAATTGATGGAGCAATTCATCCGTCGAGAGCGGCTGCTCGCCCTGAAGAGGAGCCATCAGGCTGTTGGCGAGCAGGCCCACCATATAGCCTTTATCCAGCGCCCAGCAGGCCAGGGAAGCGGCGGCAGAGATGGTCAGCTCCTGGATGTCAGGGTCGAGGCCCAGCCAGGCCACCGGATAGCTGTTGATGTCCAGCAGAATGAGCAGGCGGTACTGGCTGCTCGGCTCGTAAATCTTGCTGCGCAGCTCCCCGGCCCGCGCCGTCGCCTTCCAGTGGATGCGGCGCGGGTCATCGCCGCGCACGTACTCGCGCACGCCTGCGAAGCGCAGAGGGTCTTCGAGCAGGCGGCGGGGCGTCGTGTGTTCGCCAAAGGGATGGCGAGAGGGCAGGCCGAAAGCCTCAATTGGCGCGATCAGGGGATAGACCATCATCTGCTCGCTCGCGGGAACGCTATCTTCGCGCACCAGCCAGCCAAAGGGGTCTCCACTGCGCACCAGCGCAGGCCCGAATGTATGCACCCCCCTGGCGAGGCAGCGAATACGGTAGCGGCGGGTCACGCGCTGGAAAGACCAGAGGGCAAGCGTGTTGATGAGCGCCACGCGGCTCGGCTTGTATGTTGGCGTCGCCCGCCCGGTGAGCAGGGTGAGGGCGGCAGGAATCTCATCTTCGATTTCCAGCCAGGGCAAGGGCAGCAGTTTCTGATTTTCTACGCTGAGCGAGAGCGTAATGGTCTCCCCAAAGAAGGCGCGCGGCTGGCTGACCTGCTGGCGAACGACAAGGTGCCGTAGCGCCCGGCGATACCAGATTTCAGGCACGATGCCAACCACAAGCGCGAACAGACCCGCCAGAAAGGCCAGCGGCTGATGCGCCAGCACGCTGATGATGAGCAAGATAACCGCGAGTACGTACCAGGGGCGGCGTTTGAGCAGCGTCTCATCACGATAGCGGCTCAGGTCAGTATCCATGACATATACCTCGTATACGTCGCAAAGAACGGGCATAGGTGTCGCTCTACAGGTTCCATCTCATCTTCCTCTCCCGGAGAATAAAAAAAGCCTCTACGACGCTGCGCTGAGCGTTATAGAAGCCATTAGCTCTACCTGAGCATTTGTTGGGCGAGCTTCATCGCCGCTTTCTCTCTGTTCAGAGTATAGCATATCTGTGCTGCCGCGTCCAGAAGAGAACCAGGCGGGAACCCCTGCTCTCCTCTCTTGACGCTCGTCGCGGAGATTGTGTATACTCTGGACAGAGAAAAGATGATTATGCGATGAAGCTCGCGAAACGCCAATCAGGCTAATAGCTTCTACATCCTCTTCCGCAGAGAGCGAAAGAGGATGTAGAAGCTTTTTTTACAGGTAGATCGAAACGAGGCATCGGGAAGAGAGGAAAGCAAGGAATGAGCAAGCGAGATGCCACAGATAAAGCGCCTGAAAAGTCCGGTCTTCCGGCTACGCTGATCGAGGTGCAGGTGCAGCAGGCACATCGTCATTGCCCCCTCTATAGCTGGGACCGGGAGGCCGCGTGTTTGCGCGTGACGGGAATGCAGCAGGCGGAGCGAGGATTACCGGCTGATGTGGCGACCGTACAGCTTGAGGGGCAGGTACAGGTGCCGGTGCTGCTGCCAGCAGCGTGCAGTTTTGCGCCGGGTAGCCGCCTGCAGGCTCGCCTGCTCGGCGCGCTGGGCAAACCTGCCATGATGGAGCAGGCATTGCCCACAGACGGCTGGGTACTTGTAGCGGTGGCCGAGGTCGATTCCTCTTTCACCGCCTGCGCCTCTCTGAGCATGCTGCCACGCGAGCAGCTTGAGGCATTGAAAACATATGTCGGGCGCAGGTTGCAGGAAGAGGTGCAGGCCGGGGAAATTCGGTGTATTGAGGCTGACGAGGCGGCCAGATTGCTGCGCGAGACCCGGGTGGCCTTGAAGCGCAGACAACGGGCAAAGCCAAAGGAGTGGGGCTGGCAGAAACGCGAACGCGAGGAGGAAGAGAGGCCGGTGGCATGGCGGGCCGTGGAAGGTCTCTCCCAGGCGCTGCGCCTGCAACTGCTGCGGGACAGGGCGCTGCAAGAGGATGAGAACGGGCCGCACGCGCAGGCCGAACATCTGATCCGCTTTGTTCCCCAACGTTTTCAGGATGCCCTGAGCGCGCTGCTGCTTGACGATGAGCGATTGCTGGCTTTCATCGAACGGCCCCTGTTGCGCCATCGCAGCGGCTGGCTGGGCCTGCAACGCTGGCGCTCCAATGAAGGCCTCTTGCTGCTCACAGATCGGCAAATCCTCTGGCTCAGAGATTTTCTCACTCCCGGCTCCAACTTCCTGCCCGGCGGCTATATTGCCCACAGCGCGCCCCTG
>Ga0209581_1004579_pt1 | contig 11056 bp, 7 predicted proteins | sample Coa_R2_FD_187160 | JGI IMG/M metagenome (GOLD analysis project Ga0209581, IMG submission 187160) | Surface soil microbial communities from Centralia Pennsylvania, which are recovering from an underground coalmine fire - Coalmine... | ecosystem: Environmental > Terrestrial > Soil > Unclassified ...
CCTGATCCTCGTGGTGGTCGATGATCTCGCTGAGCGCGTGCCGGCACCGGGCGAGGTCGATCGGGGTGAACTGACACTCGAAAACGGAGTACTGCAAATGATCCCCGAAATCACGCATGGTCTTGTAAACCAGGCGGAGGCGCTTATCCTCGCAGATGTCGTAGCAGACGAGGTAGGTGTTTCGCATCTGCTGCTAGCTCTGGAGCCTAGCGTGTTCGTGCCGGAATGGAAAGCATCAAGTATTCTCAGAGGCAGCGATCGAGTCCGCCAAGAAGCGCGGGGAGCTTCGAGGGTCTGTTTCCTCGAAGCGCTGGACGGGTACTCTCGGGGGACTACCGGTGGGTATGTGTGACGCGGCCGACATCTTTGGGGCACGCGGAAAGAGACGCTGACGGCAGCGGAACGGGGCCCCAACGGGCGTATCCCGGTCGGCGCTGGTTCGAGCGTCTCAGGGCGCCGTTGTTTGTCGCTTGCTGGGAGCCACGGGGTGAAGGTTCTCCTCCCGGCGCACGCGCGCGTTGACCTGCGTCGGCGTCTCGCACGGAGACGTCGTCGTCTGGTCGTACACGATGGGGAAGGGCTTTGTGATGACGTCGTCGCCCGGGGACGCGAAGCACTCGTTCGCCGCCTGGTGAGGTGCGGTCGCACGGTCGATGACGTCCACCGGGTGCCCGGTTCCTGCATGAAGTGGAATGAAAGCCTGGAGGAAAAAGGGGCGAATGGTCATAGCTCAGCCGCGCGACGAGGAGAAAAAAGTGCCAAGCCGAGCGTACTCGATGACCCGGCCCTCTTCGGCCGCCGGCTCGCGCTGTCGCTCTCTCCCGCGTCGGAGGTGGTGACGAAGCGGGAGATCGGGTGTGAGCCACTCGCGCACGATCGAAACTTTGAAATTTCATTGGCCGTTGCGCTCGCCCGCTTGTAGGCCAGTGTGGCTCTCGGTGAGTGCGGACGATTGACCACGCAGTCGGCGGCGAACCTCCGCCAAGAGCTTCTGGAGCAGTGTCTCTGGTTCGGGTTCACCAAGCTCCTTCAACATCGCCACCACGAGAGGCTGACACAGAAACTGATCATGCTGGGACCAGAGCTTCGCCCTTTGCATGCGACGCCGAGCATCGCACATGAGAGCCGGTGTGGGTTCGTTGTGCGCCACGTCGTTGCGCAGTTCTTTCACCTTTTCGACGGCGTCGACCAGGTTCTTGAGTGCTTTGCTATTCACGTAGTCCCGGGCGAAGCGACCGGCGCCGCTCTCGTGGAACCAGTACCACCTCTGGCCGTCTGGTGAGGGCTTGTCCTTGGCCTCAAAGGGTCGGTTCTTGTCGTCGTCTCCCCCATCCCGAAGCAGCTTGTCGGCCGGGGGTATTTTCCCGTCCTTGAGCCTGAGCCAGCGAGTGTCCTTCGAGTGGGGCTCGAAGTGGTCGAGCAGGCAATCCCATAGCGCCGCTTCGTAGAACGCGACGGTGCCATGAACCGCTCTCGGGATGTCCTCCGCGCGGAGGGCAAGTTCGACGCGAAGGGCGGCCCGGACGGCCATGCGCGGGTGCTTGAGGACGGCGATGTCGCAATCGTCCGGCAGGGGCAGCGACGAGGCAAAGTGCGTAAGCCATCGGATGACCTGCGTCCACTCCTGGTCCGGCGCGCCTTCGAGATGGTTCACGGCACCCCACGCGCCGAGAAAGTTGCCGTTCTCGACGAGCGAGAGGGCATGCCAGCGTGCTCGATAGCCGGCTGCCGGATGGAACTTCTCTTCGCTCGCTCGTTCGACCCGGTCGCCGGGGCCACCTTCAGGCACCTCGAGCGCCGTGATCTGGGGCCCGCCGACGCAGTGCAAGCGCACCAGCTCGTTGATGAGCTCGTTGGCCGCCGCGAGGCCACCCGTCGTGGCCACGAACACGCGGTCGCCGGGCGTCAGCCCTGCCGTGGCAGCCGCGATGGCGCCCGAAAGCTTGACCACCACCTCGCGCCGAACCACCGCGTCGACCGGGTTCGACGAATCTTCGAGCCGTTCGTCCCCTGTCAAGAAGAACACACGCGTCACGTTCGCCACGCCGCGATCGCGGAGTCGGCGCTCAAGGAACTCGCCGGCCCGGCGCGGATCGCTCTGCATGTCCCTCGCCGTCTCGAGGATGAGCGCGGACGTCGGCATCGACGGTGTCAGGTGCGCGAGCACCGCATCGAGCTTGGGCGTGCAGAGTTCCAGGTCACCTTCGGGTAGCTCTTTGATGACCTCTCGACTCCTGTCGTTCGGCGTGTCGACCAGCGACCAAGAGCGCTTCGTGATCGCGTCGTGCAGCGTGCCGCAGCTCTCGCCGTCGAGCTTGTGCCGCTTGCCGTCCTTGACGAGCTGCACGTCGGTCTGGCCGGTCGTCATCACGAGCAAGGTCTTCACCGGTTGTCCTCCCGCCTGTAGCGGCGATTGCGCGAATGCTCCGCGCGCAAGCGCGTGTGAAAGGTGTAGATGTTCTCTTTACCGTCGCGATCTTTCTCCCGCGGGTAGTCTGCCGCGTCCGGATGGTGACGGCGATGGATGGCGAGCCACTCGTCCTGGGTCGACGTCTTGCGGTGACTCTTCGTCACCCAGGTCGTGAGGTCACGCTCGGACCTCAGCGCCAGCCCCTCTGCCGCTTCGTCGAGGAACAGGAGCTGCTTGGCCTCGATGCGCACGCTGCCCCAGCCGAGCGGGCGCGCGTAGCCGAGCTTCGAGCAATAGCCGGACGGGTGCGCGCCTCCGAGCACTTTCCTGAACTGGTCGGGGCAGAGCGCGACGAGGATCGCCGCGAGCTCGGCGGCGTCGAGATCGCGGAAGCGCACCGTGAAACGAAATCTGCGTCCGAACTTCGACACCTCGAGGGCGAGCGTGCTTCGTTCGTTGGCGCGGTTGGCCGGCGAGTCGTCCTTCCACGGCTCGCCCAAATAGGCGTCCTTGCGATCGAGGTAGAACTTGCGGCCGGCGAGTTCGCCCGGTTCGTCGTAGCCGGCGGCGTCGCCGTAGGTCACGAGCGTTGCTCGGTCGGAGGGGCGCGAGCGCGGGTGGTAGGGCTGCTTCAAGTAGAATTCGACGGCGCTCGGGCGAGGCATCCCAAGTTCCTTGAGGAATATGGGCTTCAGAAAACGATCGTCGTCGGTGTCGTTTTCGCCGACGACCTCGAGCGCCGCGTTGACGAAGACGCGGCCCATGAGCTGGGCGTGGTCGTTCTTGCCGATACCCGCGCTGCCGTCGTTGTCGCCGGTGTAGCCGAAGAGCCGGCGCACGGCCGACAGCTCCTTCGGTGCACCGTCGCCGTCCGTCTGCCGCTCCTCGTCGAGTGGGAAGAGACCGTGCCGTTCCAGCTTGGCGCCGTTCTTGCGGACCGTGTCCGTGTACGCCCAGCGGTAGTAGTAATGCCAGCCGAGCGACACGATGCACTTGTTCTTCGTGTCCCACTCGACCCAGATCAGATCGCCGGGCTGGAAGACCTCGTTCTTCGCGGCGTGGAGGATGCGCTGGCGCGCCTCCTCGCCCCACTTGCTGTGGTCTGGATGCCGCTCGCTGAAGTGGCCATGCCTGTCATCGACGAGATGGCGAATGGTCGCGAGATAGCCGTCTTGCACGGCCTGCGACAGCGTCGCCGTCTCGATCGGCTGCGTCGGATTCGCAGTGATCTTCTTGTGCAGATTGCGTTTGGAGTTGAGCTTATCGCCTGCGCCTTGGCCGCCTCGATACGTCGCCCCGTTGCCGTCGTCGAAGCGGTAATAGTTCGCATTCAGCTCGTGCTTCTTGTCGTAACGAAGGTTGGTCGGAAGTAGCTCGAGCTTCGTCGGAACGCGCACCTGCGTCTGGCCGTCGAGCGCTTTCATCTCGACGCCGTCCTGCGGCACGCGCGCGAGCCGCGGGATGAGCCTCGGATTCGGCGGGTTCGGAAAAAGCGCGTTGGGCCGATACGAGTACGATCGCTCGGCCACCCGCTCCATCGGCGCACCGAGCAGCGCGCCCAGCTCGTGGCGAAGGAGGCCCTTCAGCGAATTGCCAGGGATGATGACGGGCCGCTGGCCCCACGGCGCGCGCAGCGGGGAGAGGACCGACTTCTTGTCGGCGAGCCGCCCGATATTCGGGAGGTTCGCCGGCACGGGCCAATCGCTCTCGTTGTCTCCCACCTGACCGCGCTCCCAGCCGACGAGGAAGGGGGTGAGCGTCTCGAGCTCGAAGCGGATCTCGCCCGAAAGGCGGCCCTGGCTAGACGTGCCGTCGTGCCAGATGGGCGCGGCGGTGGGAAGTTCTTTCGGGAGCGAGACGAAGCCGTACGGTTTCCTGGGCAGGGGTTGCGCGTGGTGCGCGCCGCGCCCCGGTCGTCCCTGTGGCAGGCGCTGCTGACCGGTGGCGCGCTGTGTAGGGCCACCTCGATCCTGCAGGAACCCGCCCTGCCGATGCGGCTGCTGGGCCGGTTTCTCCGGGGCGGCCACTTCGATGGTCGTGTCGCCGCCGGAAATCTCTTCGAGACCCACGCTCTGCAGTTTCGCGCGTAGCTGCTCGATGTGCGTGGCCTTTGCCGCGTAGATGATGAACTCGCTCGGGACGGCGGTGCCGACGATGTCCAGATACGGCATCCCGAGCTGGTTGCTCTTCAGCTTGTTGAGCGCGCTCTGATCGCGCGGCTTGCCATCGAGCGTCCGAACGCGGATCCGGTGCGGCTTGTCGGGTTTGCCGGGCATCAGCGCAGCTCCTGGATTTGGTGGATGGTGAAGCCGAGCATCTCGGCGCCGAGATGCCACTCGCGCAAAATCACGTTGCCCTGGCCGGTGTTCGCGGACGAAAAGCGCCGGAAACCGTGCAGACGCGCGGGCGTGTGAACGACACGCACCTGCTTCGCGCCGTCGGCCTTCGCCTCGACCTCCTCGATGAACACGAAGCGCGCGCCCCGCGCCGTGCGGGCGGCACGCCACACCGCATGCGCCGCGTAGAAGGCGACCTCGTCGACCTGGAGCGCATTGTCGTCGGCGGGCCAAGCGCGGCCGAAGGTCGAAGGCGGGGTGGTCAGCGCGAGGTCGATGGTCGGATCGCACCACCACGCGACGAACTTGTCGCCAAGCGCCGCCCTGGCGCGCTTCGCGGCGGCTCCGAGCGTGAGCGCCCCGTCGATCGCGTCGGTCTTTGCGCGCACCCGCGCCTCCGCGTCGGCAGGCCGGTCGATGAAGCTGCGAGCCGACCGGGCGCCGCTCCTTGCCGGCTCCGCGGGATCGGTCGGCGGGGTCCAGTCCCGAGCCTTCGTCACGTCGTCCACGACCCACGGCTTCGCCTGCCAGCGCCCCGCGCCCGCGCCGCGCGTCTTGTGTCCCCCGAGCAGCAGATGGCCGAGCACTCCGAGCGCCACCTGGCGATCGACGAGCTTGACGAGCGGTTCGACCTCCTCCGTCGAGGCTCCCTCGACGACGATGCGCACCGGGAACGTGCCCCGGAGCAGGCGCACCGCATCGCGCTTGGCGCTTCCGTAGGAGCCCGCCGAGAATTCGTCCTCCGCGTGCATGTGCAGCTTGGCCGCCGCCCACTCGCCTTCCACGCGTGCGTCGCGGATGAGGATGCGGCTGCTCTGGCGCACGGTGCCGAAGACCTCACCCGCCAGGTCGTCCGTGCCCACGTCGCCCTGCACGAGGTGCGGGTCTTTCACGTCGTGGCCTGCCGCGCGCTGAAGGCGCGAGAAGGCGTGACGCAGCGGGCCGCGCACGCTCGCGCCCGGGAGCAGCGGCCGGCCCCCCTCCATGAGCAGCGCGCGGTCGGTGCCGAGCGCGTCGGGCGTCTGCGCGTTCGCTGCCCACGAAGGCCTGGCCCACAGGCCGTCACCCGTCGGTTGCAGGGCGCGCTCGGTCTCGTGCGGACCGACCGCGAACATGTCGAGCCCCCACGGCGCCTCGCCGGGCTCCGGTTTGTACTCACCGAACGAGACGTCCACGTCAAGCGTGCGGAAGCACCACGAGCGCGTCGGCGACACCGTCGGCACCTGCTCGAGCGGCGCCGGCAGGCTGGCGCGGCCCGACGTCACCCACTTCTCGTACGCCGCGCCGTCGAGCCGATACGCCTTGAGGTCCTCGATGTGGCACCAGCCCAGGCCGCGCGCCACGCCACCCCCCAGCCAGCAGCGCCCCTTGGCCCAGTGCTCTGCCAGCACGTAGCCGAGAATGCCCTCGGCCTCCGCGAACTCATCGTCGTTGAGCACATACGAACGATCGACGCGGAAGCGGAGCGGCCACCTCGTACCCGCGGGAATGACCTCGCGGTCGTAGAGCACGCCGTCCGCGCGCGCGCCGGTCTTGTGGCGAATCCCGACGCCGGCGCGAAGGCGCGGAACCCCCTCCGTCGTGGCGTCCGCAAACTCCCACGCCGAGCGGCGCAGCGCGCCGTGCTGGATGTCGTCGGAGACGGCGCGCGGCAGCGGGTAGAAGAAGCGCCGGGCCATCGCCACGGCTGCGCCCTTGATCCCGCGGCCGACCAGCGTCGGCGTGCCGTCGACGAGCGAGAACGGCTGATCGGCGCTGGCCTCGCGATCGAGGCCAGAGACGGAGAGCGCCGAGTCCTGGACGAGCGTGGCGGTGAAGAGGGTGAGTCGGGTGGTCATGGTTATTCCATCCGGGCGGTCGCGGCCACGGCTGCCGGAGGATCGAGGACAGGCGCAAAGAGACCTCCCCCGAGATATCGAGTTCTCCCCAGCAGCAGTGGTCCCTCAACGTGCCGATTGAATCGCAGCGTTACGGTCGCCGTGAGCCCGACCTCGGGAACGCCATGAACGTTGCTCGACTCCACTTCGGGCGGCGGCAATCCAAGGCGACGGCACTCCGCGCGGACGTCGACCTCGACTGCCTGCGCTGCTGTGCCGCATTTCGCATGGCGCGTGACGACGTATGGCGTCACCGTCTTCCATTTGCGCGAACGCCCCAGGAGCGAGTCTTCGCGTTCTCCGATGTCGGCAGGAGAAAGCGAGAAGATCCCAGCGTGCCCCGCGCGCAGCTCGCAGAACCCTTCGAGCGCGGCGTCGAGAGTGCGGAGGTGGCCGAGCTCTTGAGACGTCGCAGCGCGCCGCTCGACGACGTGAGGAGCGAGGATGAGCAACCGTCGCGACTCCGGCTCGAAAGCGAACGAGAGGTGCGACGCTTCAGAGCCGCGGATCGGAGCGCCGTCCTCCGCGTGACCGCTGAAGAACGGTGCGAGCGGCTTATCTGCGCCGATGGTGGCCTGCACTCTGGCCATGACCGCGCGGCGCAGCGCCCGTGCAACATCGACCGGCTCGGGCTGGCCGACGAGGCCCGCGGTGATCTCGAACGCGTGCGTTCCCGGGACGACGTCTCTTGCCGGCGCCATCAGCCCGAGCCCGAGAAAGCGCCCATCACCGAGGATGAGCGGGCCCTCGACCGGTACCCCGAGCGCAATCTCGATGTGCCAGAGGCGCTCCTTCTGGAAGCGTGTTCCGTCGGCGAACGGCTCGACGCGACAGCCATTCCCCTCGAATGGCTCGCGCTGGAGACGAATTGTCTTTATCACGGCATCGACCCCGGCATGCCGTAATGCCTGGCATACGGCAGCGGCGGCGCCTGCCTGCTCTCGGGCGCGCTCGACGCCTCGTTTCGCCTCCGCGCGCTTGTGGGCCGGGTCGATCCGGCGGCGCCGGGCGCCTTCCGGTAACGCAGCCGGAGTCACCGTGCGCCAAAGGTGGCAGCGGGTCTCGTTTTCAATTCCGTAGTGCCGCAGAAACTCGTTGTCGTCGGACCGTGTCAAGACCGCAAGCACTTCTCCCGTCTCCTCGTCCACGACATCCAGGCCAGAGAAAGCCCAGCACACATCGTCGGCTCGCAGCGGACACGTGGCCGGAACCTCGACCAGCACGCGCCGAATCTCACGGTCGGCGTGGAAATGACCAATGGACGGCAGTGGAATGATCCGCACCCGATCCTCGGGCGGTCCGTTGTTCGTCCCATCGGGCTTGCGGCCCACGAGGACACGCTCGATCTCGGCCGTGCGCTGAGGCAGCGCGCGCTTGAGCCGGTCGACGGCGTCGTCGCGAAGCCGGACGACGAGGGCTGAGACACGCGTCAAAGACCACGGCGCGAAGGCCGCATCACGACCGGCTTGCCGAAGCTCGTAGAGTGCGCGGGCAGGCGGGCTGTCATAGGCTGCATTCTTGAAATGGGGTCGCGGTGGTTTGCGAAAGACCACTTTCACGGCACGCCCCTCCTTCACGTACCGGAAGCGTTCGCCGTACGCCCTAAAGCGCTTCTCAATACTCTCCAGAGAACCTGAGCACGGCGCGGGCAGCATGGTCGCGCTTTTTCCGGCCGAAGGACGGAAGACGCGGCCAGGGTGCGAGGTCAGGAGTTCGTCGAGTCGATGATCGTCGATCACTTCGCCCCAGCCCCAAGCCATGTCGAGGCCTCGCCCGAGCTGATAAAGGCGCTCGGCGAGCGAGCAGACCGCCCTCGCATGGCCTTCATCGCTTGCTGCCGCTGCGAGAGGCCACGCATAGACGAACGGGACCTCCGCGTCGAAAAAGTAAGGGCGGAACACCTTCGTGGCGGTCCGGATCTTCGCCATCCGAAGCGGGTCGCCTTCGATCCGATCGCTGTCGTTGTTTGGCATGTAGAAGAGGACTCCCCGGCGTGGCTGCCAGGCGCGCGGCGCCGCGATGATGGGGGCCCCTTGCTTCTCGAGCCACCGGAGCGCTTCTCGCTCGCCATTTCCGAGCGGGCCAGCGAGACCGCCACCTGCGACCAACGCCTGGAACAGGCGCGCGGGCGAAGGCGGCCAGTCGCCTTCGCCGTGGAAGCGGCCGTCGTGCAGGCGAACGTGAAGGACCAGTGCGCTCATCGCGGTCTACTCCGCCTTCGCGGACTCCTCCTCCGCCGTCTTCTTCGCGAGCAGCTTCTTGGCCTCGGCGAGGTTGAACTCGTGCTTGAGCTTGGCCTCCTCAGGCCACTTCGAACGGAAGTGCTGGGACGCGTTCTTCGCGTAGTCCTCGGCCGTCTTTGCGGTCAAGACGATTGCCGTCGGCTCGCCCCGGCGGGGCACCTGGTACCACGCGTCGCCGTTCTCGGCGTAGCGCAGCAAGCAGCCTTCACGGAGGAACAGCTCGATGTCCGCGGTCGCGGCCATGAGCGAGAGGCCGAGCAGGTACTTCCGGATCGCGTCTGTCTCGCCGTCGTCTGCGCCCCGCAGCCCGCGGAGCGCGACAAGGTTCACCGTCACCTCGCGCTCGATCCGGCCCCTCACGAGGACGCCGCCCAGAACTCTCGCCTCCGGGTTCGGCGAGCCGTTGACATACTGCTGCACCTTGGTCTTGCGGAAGGTCGCGGGCGCATCCGCCAGGCCCTTCTCCGAGAGGTCGGTTTTCTTCGCCTTGGCCTCCTTCTTGAGTTCCTCTTGCTGCTGCTCGTCGAGCAGCTTCCACACCGAGTTGAACTGCGCCGCCGCGTGCAGCGGCTCGACGTCCCAGGCGCGGATGATCGAGCGCACGAGCCGCGGGCGCTTCTCGCCGGTGTCGCCGCGTGAATCCCAGACGCCGAACACGAGCGACGTCGGCGCGAGGACACAGAGCGGTCCCGCGTCTCCCCGCTGGAGCGCCTCGAAGGCGGGTTTCACGAGCTTCAGAAGAGACGGTGAGGACTGCACGACCGCGTCGGCGGCACGGTGCGCCAGGTCGAGCAGCGAGCGCGTGATGACAACGTCACGCGGCTGCTTGCACCTCTTGTTGTCTTTGCACCCATCGCACTCGTTGCATTTCTCCTTCCTGGCGACCACGATCTCGATCTGTGGAACGAGCCAGTCCTCTGGCTTCTGCGACTCCGACTTGAAGATTGGCTCCAGCCGGTTCGCCTGCGAGCCGACGCTGTCAATCGTCGCCACGCGCGTGCCGTCGGAGAGCGTGTCGATGTTGTAGCCGATGTCGGCGTAGGTCGGGGGGAAGATGATCCCGCTCTCCTCGACGGGCAGAAGCTTCTGTTTCAGGCGCAGCGCCACAGGGCCATTGGATTTGGTGGCCCAATCGTCCAGCATCTTGTGGGTCACTTCGGTCACTTCGATTGGCTTCTCGCTCATACAGCTATCTCCTCTTGGGCAAAGGTCACGACCTTGTTCTTTCCGGCCAGGTCCAGCGTGAAGCAGAAGATCCGCATCGGAACGCCCACGCGAACACCTCCGAGCGCCGCGCGCGCCAGCACCGGCGGCAAGAAGTCCTTCCACACGCCGTAACGCACTTCTCGGGTTTCGAACTCGTCGGGGCGCGCATGCTCGAGACCAACAGCCGCGAGGATTTCGACGAGGGGTGAGGCTTCGACGGTGTTTCCCTGTTCGTCTGGGGAGTACCCCGCGTCGATCGCCGTCCAGGCCTTGCGTGCGTCGAACTTGAAGCTGCTGCCCCCGAGCGGCACGGTCTGGCCGAAGGGGTCTTCGATGACAGCGTTCTGGCGCTGGTGCCAGAGCGCGCGAAACGCCTCGAGCATCTGCCGTGCAATCGCCGCACTTCGCTGTTGACCGGCGAAAAGCTTGAATGGCTTTCGCGAAGACCCGTCGCACCAGTGCGTGAGGTCTATGAAGCGGCCAGCGTGCGCAAGCCGAATGGGCAGTGTCAGCGGGTCCGGCTGGGCTGCTGGAAAAGTTGTGAGTGGGCACGGCGGTGCATCTGCTGTCGCCGAGTCGGTGTAACCCTCCGGCACAAGGCATTGCGGCTGCGCGTCGTTGAGGAAAGCGAGTACGGTGTGAAACGGATTCGCATTCGCATCGACACGGAGTTCAAAGCGCGGGTTCGCGTCGTCAGTCCAGTCAAACCCGCCCTCGGCTTGTCCGAGCAGAACGTTTGCCGCCTCGAGAAAGCCCAGACAGGCGAAGACTTGCCCAGGGTTGAAGAGATCGACGGGAATCGAGGCTTCCGCCATCACACACCTCTGCCGTTGGCGGCGCGCGCGTCGTTGTCGCGTGAGGCCTGCTGATCGGCCGCACGCAGGAGCGCCTCCCACCACGCGAGCCCCCACGGACCCCAGCGGGCTTGCAGGCGGGCAAAGCGCAGGGCGATTTCGGCAGCCTTTTGTTCCAGTGCTGAAGGCG
>Ga0209581_1004581_pt1 | contig 11053 bp, 10 predicted proteins | sample Coa_R2_FD_187160 | JGI IMG/M metagenome (GOLD analysis project Ga0209581, IMG submission 187160) | Surface soil microbial communities from Centralia Pennsylvania, which are recovering from an underground coalmine fire - Coalmine... | ecosystem: Environmental > Terrestrial > Soil > Unclassified ...
GTGATCGCGCCACCATCCCCGCGCGACCTGATCACCATCGAGCTGGTCAATCATTCCATCGGCTTTACTCCCCAGTTGCACATCTACGATGCGAATTTCCGGCTGCTGAGCTGGGGGGAGACCTCCGTCCGCGCCGGCGAATCGATTCGCGTCCAGGGCGGCCCGCCGCCGAACTCCTCGGTTTACATCTCGGTTTCGTCCGCCGATCCCCGTATCGGCGGCTTGTATGTGCTGACGGCGCGGGCAAAGAAGGCATTCGATGCCTACGAGCCGAATGACGAGTTCACGAGCGCCCGCCGCATCGGCGTGGGCGAGGACATCGAGGCCAACATCATGGACGGGCAAGATAACGACTATTACGCGTTCCAGAGCCCGCGGGCCGGAACGGTGAGCATCGATATCCGCAACCGCTCCGATACCCTGATTCCCGCCATTGCGACCTACAATGCCGACCACCGCGGCATGGGCTTCGGGCCCGAAATCCGGAAGCCCGGCGCCAGCCTGCACCACAGCATTACGGTCGAAAAGGACAAGATTTACTACGTCCAGGTGCTTTCGCAAGCGGGCAGCGCGGGCGCATATACGCTTCACATCGAATAGCGACCTGTTGAGCCAATTCCACAGCCGGCCAGCCAATATGGTATGGTTGTTGGTGGATGGATTGGCATCTCCAACTTAACTCGGAATCCGGCGTACCGCTTTATCGCCAATTGTACGACCAGATTTCGGAGTTGGTGCGTTCCGGGGATCTCGCTCCTGGGGACCGCCTGCCCGCCACTCGCGAATTGGCTGGTTTGCTTGGCCTGAACCGCGCCACCATTTCCACCGCCTACGAATTACTGGAGGCCGAAGGGCTCATCACCGGCCAGGTGGGGCGCGGAAGCTTCGTCGCGGGTCCGGTGGAGAGTCGCCATCAGGGTGTGGACTGGGAGGCGCTGCTGGCGCCGGCAGGGTCACCGGCGGGCGTGGCTGGGGCGGGGATCAGCTTCGTGATGTCGCGGCCCTCGCGCGACCTGTTCCCGCTGGATGCGTTTCGCAGCAGTTGCCGGGCGGTGCTGGACCGGCAGGATCTGGCCGATATTCTGCAGCTCGGCTCGCCGAGCGGCTACGAGCCGCTGCGCCGTCTGCTGCTGGAGGATGCGCGGCGGAGCGGGCTGGCGGGGCCCGGAGACGATGTCATCGTCACCAACGGCTGCCAGCAGGCACTGGATTTGATCGGCCGCGTCCTGCTGCGTTCCGGCGACCGTGTGGCCGTCGAGGACCCAGTCTATCCGGGGCTCAAGAACCTGCTGACGGGCATGGGCGCGCGCCTGCAGGCAATTCCGGTCGGCTCCGAGGGAATGGACATGGAAGCCGCGGAGCGGGTCCTTCGCGAGAAGCCGCGGTTTTTGGTGGTCACTTCCAACTTCCAGAACCCGACCGGCGCCACGCTGCCGCTCGAGGCGCGGCGCGCGCTGCTCGAGGCGGCGCGGCAGGGCGGCGTTCCCGTGGTGGAAAACGACGCCTATGGCGATCTCCGCTATTGCGGCGCGCCGGTCGCGCCGCTCAAGCAGCTCGACGACCGCGGCGGCACGATTCTGCTGCGCAGCTTTTCCAAGGTCAGCTTTCCGGGGTTGCGTGTGGGATGGGTGCTGGGCCCGCAGCCGCTGATCGAGCGCCTGCGCCATGCCAAGGAAGCGGCCGACCTGCACACGGATCAGCTCTCGCAGGCGGTGCTGCTCGAATTCATGGAATCGGGCCGGCTGGAGGAGCACCGGCAGCGCGTGCTCGAGGCGGGCCGTCTGCGCCTCGAGGCAACGCTCGAAGGATGCCGGCAGTACTTGCCGTCCGGCGCCCGCTACACGCGGCCGGAGGGCGGAATGAACGTCTGGGTGCGGCTTCCCGAGCCGTTGGATACCGCGGCTCTTCTGCCGCGGGCCCGCATGGAAGGGGTCGCCTATGTGCCCGGCCTGTATTTTACGGTGGCGCGTCCGGAGCCCGGCGCGCTGCGCTTGAGTTTTGCCAGCCTGACGCCGGACGAGATCCGGCGCGGGCTGGAGATCCTGGGCCGCGTGGTGGCGGCCGAGATGAAACGGGCGGATTTCCAGCCCGAATCGGCGCTGGTGTAAATCACGAGAGGGAGTAGAAATGTTTCAGTTCCAAAGCAAAGAATTCCGGCTGAAGGTCGGACTCGCGGAAATGTTGAAGGGCGGCGTCATCATGGACGTCACCAATGCCGAGCAGGCGAAGATCGCGGAGCAGGCCGGCGCCTCGGCGGTGATGGCGCTCGAGCGCGTGCCGGCCGATATCCGGAAAGAGGGCGGCGTGGCGCGCATGGCGAGCATCGCCAAGATCGAAGAGATCATGAAGCAAAAGGTCTCGATTCCGGTCATGGCGAAGGCGCGCATCGGCCACTTCATGGAAGCCCGCATCCTGGAAGCGCTGGGCGTCGATTACATCGACGAGAGCGAAGTGCTGACGCCGGCAGATGAAGAGCATCATATCGATAAGACCGGCTTCAAGGTGCCGTTCGTGTGCGGCGCGCGCAACCTGGGCGAGGCGCTGCGGCGCATCGCCGAGGGCGCGGCGATGATCCGCACCAAGGGCGAAGCCGGTTCCGGCAATATCGTCGAGGCGGTGCGGCACATTCGCACCATCGTCAAGGAGATGAAGCAGCTCACGGTGCTCGGCAAAGAGGAGCTGGTGCACGAAGCCAAGAAGCTGCAGGCGCCGCTCGAGCTGGTGGAATGGGTGGCGGAGCACGGCAAGCTGCCGGTGCCCAACTTTTCCGCCGGCGGCATCGCGACGCCGGCCGATGCCGCGCTGGTGATGCAGCTCGGCGCCGAGGCGGTGTTCGTCGGCTCGGGCATTTTCAAGTCCTCCGACCCGGAGGCCCGCGCCAAGGCGATCGTCAAGGCGGCCAAGAATTACAACGATCCGGAGAAGCTGCTGGAGGCCAGCCGCGAGCTCGGCGAAGCCATGCCCGGCCTGGACGTCTCCAAGATGCCGGAATCGGAGCTTCTCCAGGTGAGGGGCTGGTAGGGCGCTGGAAATTTAGGAGTTAGGAGTTAGGAGGGTGGCACGACCGCCATCCTCCGAGATCCGTCTCCTAGCTCGTAACTCCTAAGCTCCTATCTCCTGAGCTCTTATGCGCAAAAAAGTCGGCATTCTCGCTCTCCAGGGCGACTTCGATGCCCACCGGGCCGCGGTCGAGCGGGCCGGCGGCGATCCGGTATTGGTGCGGGAGGCCAACCAGCTCGGCGGACTGGATGGCCTGATCCTGCCCGGCGGCGAGAGCACCACGATGCTCAAGCTGATGCGCTACGAGGGGCTGTTCGATGCGCTGGTGGAGTTCGGCCGCCGCAAGCCGATGTTCGGCACCTGCGCCGGCGCCATCCTGATGGCGCAACATGTTGCCAACCCGGAGCAGGAAAGCTTCGGCGTGGTCGGGCTCGACGTGGAGCGGAACGCCTACGGCCGGCAGATCGACAGCCGCGTGGTCGAGCTCGACCCGGAGCCCGACTTCGCGCGCCGCGCCGGCCCCGGGAAGCTCGAAGCGGTGTTCATTCGGGCACCCATTATCCGCCGTGCCGGGCCGGGAGTGAGGGTGTTGGCGCGTTACAATGGTGATCCGGTGCTGGTGGAACAGGACCGGCACCTCGTGGCTACCTTTCATCCGGAGCTGACGGAGGATTCCCGGGTGCACAGGCTTTTCCTGGAGAAATTGTGAACCGGCCGCTCAAGCGCGTGTTGTTCGTCTGCATCGGGAACGCCTGCCGGAGCCAGATGGCGGAAGCCTTTGCGCGTGCCTACGGCAGCGATGTGCTGGTTCCCGCGAGCGCCGGTCTGGCCCCCGCCAATCGTGTGGCGCCGGACACCATCGAAGCCATGCAGGAGAAGGGCATCGATCTGCGCGACCATTTTCCGAAGGCGATCCGGCACCTGGGCCGCGCGGAATTCGACCTCGTCATCAACATGAGCGGCGAGCCGCTGCCGGATACGATCCGCTGCGAAGTGCTCACCTGGGACGTCGAAGATCCGGTCTTTCTCCGATACGAGGATCACTGTGCCGTTCGGGACCAGATCGAAAAGCTGGTCATGGAGCTGATCCTGGAGTTGCGGAAAGATCAGGCCCGCCCGCAGCTCAGGCCTTTCGGAAGCGGCCGGGTTCCTCTGTAGCGCCCGGCTGTAGCGTCGCGCCCGAAGCTTTTCCGTCTTTGGTGGAGCGATTGCTACGCCCGGTGCGGAGGTTTCGATGCGGAGATCCGCATTCGTGGCATTACTCGCACTGTTTCCCGCAGCGCTCCCCGCGGCCCGTCTGATCCTGCAGGATGGCACCGTGATCTATGGCGATTTCATCAGCGGCACGCCCTCGACCGTAATCTTTCGCGATCACAACGGCGTGCGCCGGCGGTTCGCCCTCAGTGAAATCCGGGATCTGGACTTCGGCGCGCCGCACGGTGTGCCATTGAGCGCGGCCGCCGGCAATGCGAACCGCGCCGCCGGCGGTGTGGTCACGGTGCGCACGGATGCGAGCATCGATGGCGATGACGCAGCGATCGGCGCTCGCTTTCTCGCGACCGTCTCGGAAGACGTCACGGACGAAAGCGGGAAAGTCGTCATTCCGGCCGGGTCGAGGGCCACGCTGGTGGTCCGGAGCGCGGGCAACTCCGCCAGAGGCGGGTATGCGGTGGAGCTCGATTCGGTGCGGGTGAACGGGAAGTGGTACGCGGTGAACGCGTCGGTCTCGAACCCGCCCGCGGATTCGCTCGAAATCCAATTCCGTCTGCAGCAGCCGCTGCGATTCACGGATACGGCGCCGTAAAAGCGGCGGGCGGCACGCACCCCAAACGGAGCGGCGACCGGTAACGGGACCGGTGTGCCGCTTCACATTCGGGGTTTTGAAGCAATCGGCGTAAACCGCCCGTCGCGCCGGAGCAAGTACGGCCGGCCGCGCCACACGATGGTGTTGCCGAAGAAGCCGGCCAGCCAGAATACGAAGCTCAGTACATCCTGCAGCGGCAGCAGAAGCCACCAGCGCACTGGCAGCGGGTCGCGCAGGGCGACTCCGGCCGTCGCCATCGCGGCAGCGGCGCGAAACACGGCAGTTACCGCCACGGCCGGCCACCACGCCGGCGCAGCGGCCCACAGCAGCAGGGCCAGCGGCAGCGGATTCGTGAAGATCTGGCCGAAGTACCCCCACGGACGCGAGCGGCGCGTGCTGCGATTCCAGCGCAGCCGGTGCCGCGCATTGGGTCCAAAAGCCTGCGAGCCGATGCGGTGTTCGATCACATAAGAGGAAAGCCGCACCTGCCAGCCGCGCGCGGCGGCCAGCTTGCCCATCATGAAATCCTCGGCCAGGAATTCCTTGAGGGCATCGAAGCCGCCGATATCCCGCAGGGTTTCACGGCGCGCGGCGATCGTAGGGCCGAGCGCAAACTTGACGCCATCGAGCATCCGCGCCACCAGCACGCCGCCGATGAATTCCGTATTCAGGCCCACGGCTTCGAGCGTCGACCAGAAACTCCGTCCCGGCGCCGCGCGATACGGGCAGGTGACGATGCCGACGCGCGGATCGCTGAACTCAGCCGCGACGGCCGCGAGCAGGCGCGGGTCGACTCGCACGTCGCTATCGGCCATCACAACGATGTCATAGTGCGCCTCGGCCAGCATACGATTGAGGCTGTAGACCTTGGCGTTGGGGTAGGGCGGCTCGCCGGTGACGATCAGCCGGGAAGGCACCGCAGGGTACCGCGCCCGCAGGCGCTCCGCGACGGCGAGGGCCGGGTCGGTGGCGCTCCGCACGGCGAATAGAATCTCGAAGCAAGGGTACTTCTGCTCGAAAAACGAGCGCAGGTTTTCTTCCAGGCCGTCCTCGGCGCCGGCCATCGGCTTGAGGATGCTCACCGGCGGCAACGATTCGGGCTCCGGCGGACGCACAGCCCGGTATTGCGCCGCGGCGGCGACGGTCAATACGCAGTAGACGAGAGACCCGCCGACCAGGGCAAGCAGCGCAAGCGTGAGCACTTTTACACTGTAACAAGCGGCATGAAACACATCATCGTCGGAACCGCCGGGCACATCGATCACGGCAAAACGTCGCTGGTAAAGGCGCTGACCGGCATCGACGCGGACCGCCTCGAAGAGGAAAAGCGGCGCGGCATTACCATCGATCTGGGTTTCGCGCACCTGGAGCCCGCGCCCGGCCTGCGCCTCGGGTTCGTGGATGTGCCGGGGCATGAGCGGTTCGTCAAGAACATGCTGGCGGGGGTCGGGGGTATCGACCTGGTGCTGTTCGTAGTGGCGGCCGATGAATCGATCAAGCCGCAGACCCGTGAGCACTTCGAGATCTGCCGCCTGCTGGGCATTCCCCGCGGCATCGTGGCGCTGACCAAGTCCGACCTGGTGGATGAAGACATTCTCGGGCTGGTGCGGCTGGAGATCGAAGAGCTGGTGGCGGGCTCATTCCTGGAAGGCGCGCCGATGGTCGCGGTGAGCTCCGCGACGGGCGCGGGGCTCGACGAGTTGCGCCGCGAGCTGGCGCGCGCCGCCGCGGCGGCGCCGGAGAAGAACGCGCGCGGCCATTTTCGATTGCCGATCGACCGCGCCTTTTCCGTCAAGGGTTTCGGCACGGTGGTGACCGGCACGCTGATCGCGGGCTCGGTGCGGAAGGAGGATGAAGTCGAAATGTATCCCGCGGGACGCCGGCTGCGCGTGCGCGGGGTACAGGTGCACGGCTCGAAGGCCGAGACCGCGGTGGCAGGGCAGCGGACGGCGCTCAACCTGGCCGATATCGAGCCGGGCGAAATCGCGCGCGGCGACGTGCTGGCCCCGCCCGGCCGGTTCCATGCCGTGCGGCAGATCGACTGCCGGCTGGAGCTGCTGCGTTCGGCCAAGCCGCTGAAACACCGCGCGCCCGTGCACTTTCATTCCGGGACTGCGGAGATCGAGGCGGAAGTGCGCCTCTTCGGCGCCGCGGCCATGCAGCCGGGCTCGACCGGGTATGTGCGCATCGTGCTGCGCGAGCCGGCGCTGCTGCTGCCGGGCGATCGCTTCATCATCCGCATGTTCTCGCCCGTGGTGACGATCGGCGGCGGCATCGTGGTCGATATCTCCGAGCGCCGTTACCGCCGCACGGACGATCCCACCGCGCGCCTGGACGTGCTGGCCTCTGGCGACACCGCCGTGCGCGTGGCCCTCCTGGTGCGGGAAGCGGACGCGGGCATGGCGGTCGCCGACGTGGTGGCGCGCACCGGATTGCAGCCCGCGGAGATCGTGAAAGCGCCGGTTCAATCGCTGCCGCAGCACCAGTGGCTGGTGGATCCCGGCTGGTTTCAGGCCGCGCGCGACCGCCTGAGCGCCGCCGTGCGCGACTTTCACAGGCGGAATCCGCTGCTCCCCGGCATCGCCAAGCAAGACCTGCGCGCCAGAGAACTCCCGGGCGCGCCCGCATTCCTCATCGATGCGCTGCTGGCTGAGGCGAAGGACCTCGTGGCGGAAGGCGAGAACGTGCGCGCGCGCAGTCACAAAGTGATGCTGCGGCAGGATGAGGAGGCGGCGCGGGCGGCCATTGAGCGCGCGTTCGAGGAGGCCGGCCTCGCTGTCCCGGCGGTGGCGGAAGTGCTGGCAAAATCCGGTGTGGAGGCAGCCCGCGCGCGCACGCTGCTCGGCATCTTACTGCGCGAAAAGCGGCTGGCGCGCATCAGCGACGAGCTGGTGTTTCACCACTCCGCGCTGGAGAAGCTCCGCGAGCTTCTGGCCGCGCGCAAGTCACAGCGCTTCAATGTGGCGGCGTTCAAGGAATGGACCGGCGTTTCGCGCAAGTACGCGATTCCGCTGCTCGAATACCTCGACCGCGAGCACATCACGCGCCGCGAAGGCGACGAGCGGCTGGTGCTGTGAGCGTGCTGGAAATCCGCGCTATCGATTGGACTTCGTGGCGCTTATTTCCTGCCGCAGAGATGTCAACCGCGCGATCACATCTTTCGCGATTTTCCGGCTGCGGAATTTCCGTCGATCGCGGTGACCTCTCTGGCGTTCTTTAGAGCGTGGTAAGCGGTGAGAACTACGCCATCCGGTCGCACGACTACGCCCGTGCTGATGGAACTCAGCCGGCCCGCGCCCTCACCCGCGAAAATGATCGCAGTGGCCTCGGTGATGCGGGCTAGCACATCCGGCGAATTGGCCGGGGGGCATTCTGCCCATACAATGACGCCCCGACCAGCAGGATAACTCCAGATACCCGAGATCTCATCGTGAAGGACATTCTACTATTTCGCGGCATCGGGTGGCGCCGAAGCGGTGTGTACGTGCAGCAAAATTAGCCGTCGTTTCCCCCGGGGCGCTCCTCGAAGACACCATAGCGCGCGGGCCTGCTACCCCAGCAGCTCCGCATCGTGGAGGTCGATGTGGCGGTCCGAGGCGCGTTTGTTCCGGACCAGGTCGGCACGGCCGATGAACCAGGCCGTTTCCGTGCCGAATTCAGCCCGGTTCCTGTTGGGCCAGGCCTCCTCGAATTTCACGCCGTCGATCGACATCAGAATATCGACGCGGACTGGCGGCACGCCAATTTGATAGAAGAAACCCTCGCGGCAGAAGTCCGCAGGTGTGAGGCCGGAAAGTGGAGCGCCAAACTCCGCCAACGACCGGAACACCTTGGAGGTACTTAACCTGCGCGGCGTTGAAAATTTTCAGCAGTTCTTCGAAGTCGGAGCTCATCGGGAGCCGCGCCGAGGCGGGAATGTGCGTCGGCCACCATCTGCCAGGCGGCTTCGAATATAGCCGCCGGTCCAAGTCGTTGCCAGTATTCCACGTCGAACGAGCGATCCATGTCTGGCAGGCGGCCGTAGCGTTCCATCACAAATGGAGGCGTTGACCTGGGCACGAGTCCATCTTAGCGCGCCCGCCGCGCGAGCACATCACGCGCCGCGAAGGCGACGAGCGGCTGGTGCTGTGAAGAAATGCGACGTGAGGGATAATGAAATCGCCATGCCTACCGCAGTAACCGGTCTACCCACCGAGGCGGCTCCCCCGCGCAAGCGCTGGACCCGGAAGGAAGTGGACGACATTTCCGCCGCCGGGCTGTTGAACGCTGAGCGGCTGGAGCTGATCGAAGGGGAACTGATCGACAAGAAGGGGAAAAGACCGCCGCACGTAAATTGCGTGGTGTTGCTCCACGCCTGGTTGACTGCGATCTTCGGAGGCCGGTTTGTGGTTCAGGAAGCCCCCATCGATGTGGCGCCAGATGACAATCCGACTAACGAGCCGGAGCCAGACCTCGTCGTTTTGAACCGTGATGTGGTGCATTTCGCGCGCCAGAGGCCCCGGCCGGAACACCTGAAATTGGTAATCGAGGTTTCGGATACCACAGTCGCCTTTGATCTCACCACCAAGGCCCGCCTCTACGCCCGCGCCGGCATCCGCGACTATTGGGTGCTCGACATCGCCCGCCGCCGCATGACCGTGCATCGCGACCCGCAGATGGGATGCTACACGTCGGTCGCGGCTTATGGGGCCGAGGAGAGCGTCGCGCCGCTGGCCGCGCCCGAGTCGCAGCTGCGTGTTGCGGACGCCTTCGCGGATTAGATCAGCGGCATCGGCCGAAAATCCCGGTTGCCCCGCCCGTCCACGCCCACAATGGCAGGCGACCTGCTGTGCGAATCGCCAGTGAACCGCTCTGCGTGTATTTTTTTCCTCGCCACGACGGTTTGGCTCATTCCGGCGCCGGCCAAAGCCCGCCACCGGACGATGACGATGCGCGCCACCGCCTATACCGGCCATGGGCGCACCGCGAGCGGAAAACCGGTGCGCCGCGGCATGATCGCGGCGGACCGAGGCGTGCTGCCGCTCGGCACCAAGGTTCGGGTGAAGAACGCCGGGCGATACTCCGGTGTGTATCGCGTGGAGGACACCGGCGGGAAGATCCGCGGCCGCAAGATCGATATCTACATGCCGTCGCGTGGCGCGGCGAAGCAGTTCGGCAGACAGACCGTAAAAGTTGAGGTCTTATCACCGCAACAGAAGCGGCGCCAGGGATTTCTTGCCTCGCTGCTGTTCTGGCGGCGATCGTGACGAGCGGCCGGCTCAGAATGCCACGCGCAGCGTGAACTGCAGCGACCGCGCCGGCAACTGGTTCGTGATTCCTGCCAGCGGTGTCCCGAAGCCAGGTCCTGGCGTAGCGCCGTTGCCCCACGTCCCGCTGTAGCCCACAAAGTTCGCGTGGTTGAACACGTTATAGCTCTCCGCCCGCAACGTCACCCGCAGGCGCTCTCCGCGAAACGCAAAAATGCGCTCCAGGAACGGCGAGATATCGTAAATCGCCCGGCCGCGGCCGGCATTACGGCCGATCACGACGCCGTTGACCACCGGCCGGTCCGTGGTCGCGCCGGTGTCGCCGCTGTTGTTGACGCCGGTCGTGATGTTGTACGGCAGCCCCGTCGCCAGCGTTCCGATGCCGCCGAAGTCGATGCCCCACGGCCCACGCCACACGCCGCTCAGCACGAAACGGTGGCGCTGGTCGAAGATCGCGTTGCCGTATTCGACGCGGCCGGTGAAGTTCGGGTCATTGGGGTTCTGGCCCGGCACATCGGGATCCACGTTGTCGAGCGCGTGCGACCAGGTGTAGCTGGCAAGCATCGTCAGGCGCTGGCTGAAGCGGTGCCGCAAGTTGATGTCGAGCGCGTCATAGTTGGAATAACCGTCGTTGACGTCGCTCTGGATCACCGCGTACGGCGGCTGCGGATTCGTGGCCGCGTTCGGGTTGCACGTCATGCCGTTCTGCGCGTACCACCAGATCCAATACGGCCGCGTGCAGTTGGCGGCCTGCGCGCTGCGCACCTGGCCGGGCGCGGTGCGGATGAATGGCGCGGGCGGGTCGACGTCGCGCGGGCGGTTGATGCGCGAGGTATGGGAGCCCACGTAATCCACGCTCAGCACCCAGTCCGGCGCGAGCCGGTGCTCGACCCCCACCGTCCACTGGGTGGAATACGGATTCAGCAGCGCGCCGGGATAGCCGATCAGCGTCGAGGTGGGAAGGAACTGGTTGTAATAGGAAGCGTCACCGGGCCGGAGATAC
>Ga0209581_1004588_pt1 | contig 11044 bp, 20 predicted proteins | sample Coa_R2_FD_187160 | JGI IMG/M metagenome (GOLD analysis project Ga0209581, IMG submission 187160) | Surface soil microbial communities from Centralia Pennsylvania, which are recovering from an underground coalmine fire - Coalmine... | ecosystem: Environmental > Terrestrial > Soil > Unclassified ...
GCCGATAATCAGCATTTCGATAATGATTGGCAGCATACTGCTCTCCTTATGCCCAGATATTCGGGAAATAGCCAACGCCGCTATCTTGCAAATCACGGGCCACGAGATAGCGGCAGGCATCAAGGCCATGATCGTCCTGCTTCACCGGCTCCTCTTTTGCCCCGCTGCTGTCGCGCTTCCACACGTAGGTGTCAAACTCTTCCTCTGTGCAGGTCGGTTTTTTACGCGCGGCCAGTTCAGCATCTCGCTCAACGAGGGAGTCACGCAAAAAGAACAGGCGCGCGCGACCATCTCCTGCCGGTTTCAGGCGCGAGGCCACCGCCTGAATGCCATCGCTCACACTCTTCTTCGCCGCTGTGGTGTTGAGGCCCAGATGCCGCTCAAGGGTCGCGCGGTCTTCCGCGTCGTGGTCACAGATGATCTCTCTGGGCAGCGGGTCGGCCCACTCCGGCGGGCGGCTGGCATATTTGGGGTGCGAACGCGGGAGCAAATGAAACCAGCCGCTCTGTAGTACGATGTCAACACAGTGATCTTCCACCAGCTTCTTCGTGCGGTAGATTTCACGGTAACGGTAGAGCCGCCCATCGCCGTCCTCTGCCCACCATTGGCATACAAACGGGTTGGTGTAGCCGAAATCGATACTGAGATAGCGGCTCCATCGCGGGTTAATCGGGAAACGATCGATGACGTTGCGGGCGCGATCCCACGAGTCTTCGTATACAGTGCCTTCAGCTGCCGCCCAGATGCCGTAGCGATAACGCGCGAGGCGCACACCGGTAAGCCCTGCCAACACACCCAGCACATAGCGCCTGCCCGCCTCCGTCCAGTCACCCAGGCGCGCATCCCAGAAGCGTGGATTGTCCTCGTGCCTGCTCTCAAGCCGCGTCGTCAGCCCCTCGTTCATGCGCTGATTGAGCCAGTGCGTCGGCGCGTCGGGGTTGCAGTCCATGATGAGCTGCTGATACGGCAGCACACCCTTGCGCAATCGCATACGCACGAATTCGACATCCTCTAACCTACACTCCGTCGCTTCATTAATGTAAGCGATGTCGAATTCCCACGACTTCACCTTCTCTGGCTTGTCGAGGCCGTTGACGGCGAGGAAGCTGCCATTCGGGTAGATATAGCCAGCAGGCTTCACCTTGTTGCCGCCGAAATAGACCACACCTTCGCGCGGATCCAACACGTCATCGCGGAACGTCGCCATCGCTGAGCCGGCCAGGGCCGTGTTGCTTTTTCTGGCAACGAGGGCCTTTGCGCCAGGGTAGGCGAGTAGGAGCATGTGGACTTTATAGAGCGACGCCAGCGTTTTGCCGGTTCCGCCTGGGCCATCGAGACACACCTCGATGTCGCGATTGCTCATGAGCGCGAGGGCCGCGCCTCGCAGTTCCGGGGCGGGTATCACGACTTCCTGCTTGCCAGCCTGAGCGGCTTTTGTGGCGACGGATGCACTCACGATGGCTGCTCTCCTGTCGCTGCCGGTGGCGCAAGCAAGCCCGGCGGCGCTTCACGCACAACGACGATGCCCGCGTTCAGTGCCTGATCTACCGGCGTATCCAGCCCTAAGAGCTTTGCGCGCCGCTCTTTGATCGCCAGAATGCGGTCGACGGCAAAGAGCATGGATTTATCAAACTCTTTGTCGGCCAGGCGCTTCCAGCATTCGGCTTCCAGCATGTCGAGGGCATGCGCTTCTTCTTGCCGGAGTTGCTCCACATTCCTCGATACCACGCGGTCGAGTTCTCGCAAGATCGCCTTGCGGGCAGCAGAGGCGGTGGCGTAGCCAGCCTGCAGCGCGATCTGCTCATAGGTCATGCGCGTGGCGCGCAGTTTCAGGGCAAGGGCGACGCGGCTTGCAGCGTTGAGGTCGCGCGCCGGGGGATTGGAACGGGCGTTTGTCCCTCTTTGACGTGACACACTTCTCTGCTGATGCTCATTTTTCCCGCTTTTTGCTTCACCGTTGGTCATGGTTGTGTCACATCTCCTGGCTCTTCGATGACACACATCACCTCTTTCCGGCCTGCCATAATAGCCGCGCATAGCCGATGATAGCCGTTCTCAAGCTGGTAGAGGCCGGGATACTTCGGATGAAGGGAAACATGCAGGGGTTCAGGCTCACACTCAGGATGTTTCAGCAGGACATCGATATAGCCAGCGAGTGTACCGGGAAAGCGCACCTCGAATTTGCAGACCACGATGTCACCGAGGGAGATGCGCCGGATAGAAAGTTTTGCGCCTGCTGCAATCATCCGATTTCCTCCACCTCATTGGTGTCCAGCCAGGTCAGCGTTGCTGTTCCCGCCCTGGCGAAATGCTCGCGCAACTCTGCCATGCCATGCTCAAAGAAGACGCCAGTATCCAGCGTCACGCTCCCTTTTGTATAGAGCGTCCCCTCGACGGTGTGCCGCTTTTTGAATTGCTCACGATTGAAGGCGTTGCGCGTCTTGATCTTGCTACTGTCGTAGTCCAGGGTGAAAGTGCGCGGGCTGTGGGGCTTGCGCGCCTTTGCGATGGCAGTGACGGCGTTGCCAACCAGGGCATTGCCGGGGTCATGGGGTTGGAGCATGGGCATCCTCCTGAGCAGGTAAAAACGTGGGTGCGTCGCAGTAGCAGGCAAAGAGAGTGGGAAGATCGCACTGACCTGGTTGCTTGTGCAGGGTGATCGACTTCGTGCCTCCACAATGCAGACACACCACGAGCAGATAATCAGAATGTGAAACCGCCAGGCGGGCGTGCTTTTCGGAGAGTGCCACGCGCACGGGACTGTCTTTTGCGGTGAGATCAAGCATCACAGCGGCTCCTTTCGGCGGCGCATGTCCAGCAGGATTATGCTGCAAATGATAAGCAGACCAACTAGCAGCACAGCACACGAACCAAAGGCCACGCTCACCTGATAGGCGCCAGTTACAGTTGTGTAAATCATGGCCTGTCCTTTCGTGTGCGCAATGCCAGCAGGCCGGTCAGTGCCAGGCCGAAGGCAAGACAGAGCGAGCAGGAGAGCGTCGCCACCAGGACCAGCTGCTCTAAGCTCAAAATCACGAGGTCACGGGCAGGCATTGCGCACCTCCTTGCTCTTGCTGCATCAGCCACTCTTCATTGGGCGGACATTCGGCATGCTCGCTCAGAAAACGGCCAATTTCCGGCATATCGTTCGACCGGCCATTGGTGAACGGCATCATGATCGACTGACCACACCAGCACAGCAGGCGCGGCTGCTCACCTGCCGCGTAGGGCGGGACGGTGAGATGGTGCCAGCCTGTTTCGATGATGGTTTCCAGTGTTTGTGTTGCCTGCATATTGCCTCAGATCGTGCTGGCCTCGCTTGCACGGGGCCGTTACACCTTCACCACATGGGTGATGTGCCAAAACGCAAAAAGGCGTTGACCTGTTTCTGATTGCTCAGTCAGGTCAACGCCCGGAACGTGCTGTCCAGATCGGCGCTATGTCACCTTATGCCGTTTGGCGCGGCTTCTTCTTCGGCGGGGTCAACGGCAGGAATTGCGTCGTTGCCAGACTCCGCACGAATCGTAGGGCGCGCCCTCGAATACCCACCAGCCAGAACACATCGTCTTCTGACTCCTCGACCAACTTCTGATCGAGCTTGAGTACCTGCTCTCCTCGCAGGGCTTTCAGATCAATGGCTTCATGTTTGCCTGTTAAGATCAGTTTTGCCATACTTCACACCCCACGATATGATTTCTGAGAACAGTATAGCGCAAGTGGAACGGGAATACAAGAGAAGCGAGATCATCGGCTTGAGGTTAGAGCATGAAGCACAAAAGCCAGCCCATAAACAGGCTGGCTTTTGTGGCACTCAGGGCATCCGCATTGCACGGAGCTTCAGGGCTAGGTACCACTCCTTCTGAATGCCATCGACAGCGAAAAGTATAACACAACAGTGACGCACTCCACAATCATCCGTTCTACTCAAGAGACGTGCGAACGAGGGGGATGTAAAATCACGCTTGACATCCCTGTAGAATGGCCTGTTAAGCCCGTTCTAACGCTTTTCTATTCATTTGCGTATGAAGTTCTGATTTTCATAGTAAATCGGTAATTAGGCAAATTCCCATAAGCAGAAAATAGCCCCGCAACCAGGTGACTCACCTGGTTGCGGGGCTATGCTTCCCCCGTCATGCGTCTCCCTTATTGCTTATCGGCTTGCTTTCCCGATTCTTGAGCCTGCTTTAATGCCGCCTCTATCGCCTCGATCACCGCCGCTTTCGTACCGTTCTTTTCCAGTGTCCACTGATACCACTGCCTGTACTGATTACAGGCAGCGATGATCGTGGCGCGATGCTCTTTGCCGAAGCGCAGCACCAGATCGGCATAGATACGCAGGCGCATATCACGCGCCCACGCTTCCTGCCGGTCAGTGTAGGCGGCGATACCAACAAGTTGGAGTTCAGTGGCTTGCTGGCTGTCGTTCATCGCTATCTCCAAAGAAGTCTTTTGCCCACATAAAATCAATGCCCGCCGCTTTTGCCGCGCCCTCATCCTCTGGACGATCACCCACCATCAGGGTATCAATTGCTGATACGTCCTGCTCTTGCATGATTTCTACAAGCATTCCTGGTTCCGGCTTGCGCATCGGGCTATCTTGCCTGAATGCCTCAATACTGGCATTCGGATGATAGAAGCAGATGCGAATCGAGTCGAACTGACAATCGTCCATCATCTTGTAGAATTCGATGATAACATCCTGCATGAGCAGGTACCCGAACGCGACCCCGCCTTGATTGCTTGCAAGAGCCAACTTCACACCCTGCCCTTGCAATTCCCGCAATCGCTCTAACCGCCCTGGCAACCACTGCCAGTCGTCGGCGCTTTTCCGAAACGTCGCGCCGCTTTTCGTGGTTACGAGCGTTCCATCAACATCAAAGATGATGAGCTTATACTGTTTTTCCAATTGCTCCTCCATTCCAGAGAGCAGGTGCGATCTGCCCTCTCAATCGACTACTTTCCCGCGCTACTTGCGGCTAGTTGTGCTTTCTCCTGGGATGCCGCGTACTTGCGCAGGGCGTCCAGATCAGCGAATGACAGGTCGGGATCAGCGACAGGACGCTTCAGCACGTGGACTTTCGCCGCTTCCCATCGCTTGTCGAAATCAGACGATTTGAAGCTGAAGACGCGCCCGTAGAACTTCTTCATGCGCTCTACGTCCTCTGGCGACGGGCGCTTTTCCTCTTGCGCTGGTGGCTTTGCGGGCGATGCCGAGTGGCTGCGATATTCCTGCGTCAACTGGCCGATTAACTCTTTCGCACCGTTGAAGCTGAGAGCATCGGCGTTTTCTGGCTCTGGCTTCCCCAGTCGCTCGCACAGCTTGCGAATGCTGGCAAGCTGCTGCTCGTTCGCCTTTTCCTCATCCACCACTTCACTGGTAACGACTTCCGCACCTTCAGATGAATCGGCAGGAGTCACCGTCACGAAATGCGCCTCGGCATTGCCCATCTCTTCAGGGATGTAGTACCCGCTTGTCTCCTCTGGAAAAGCGCGGCGGATAGAGAGAGCTTCCGCACACTTCGCCAGCATATGCGGGCCGAAATTATTCCAGAAGCTATTGAGCGAGCCATCTTTCTTTTTTTGCGCGTAGCTTTTCCAGAGGGCCACGCTCCACAGTGGCTCTTTGAAATCGTGACGAAGAACACCTACCCGCGAGGCACTCGGTGGCTCGTCGGCAAGCCACACATCGACCCACTTCCCATCCTTCCCACACCACTGTGGGCCAACCTGGCCGGCGTATTGGCCGCTCCGGGAAGCCAGCAGACGCAATCCATCAATGCTGACCTGAATAGCATGCTTCAGACCATTGGACTGGCTATCGTAGCGCGGCACTAGATAAATTTGCTTATTGAAAGGGTCTAAGCCCTTTTTCTGTGCCGTATAGAGAAACAGGGCATGCTCTTCAGGCGTGGCCTTTGGGGCCATTTGCTTGAGCAGGAACAGCACCAGCTTCTTTTCCTGCTCGTCAAACTCCCGCAGGTAGGGAACTATCGCCCGCTTTGCATCGACTGCCATAATTTCTCACCTCATCTGTAGAACGGATGAACGGTAGTACGAATTACCGTTCATCCTGAACGCGCTACTCAAAATTGATCTCTGTATCCTTGCCCTTCATGTTCTCAACCTGAATCTGCACATAGAGCAGCAGATCATCTGTCTCACAGCCGGTGAGGTACTCCCCATTGCGCTGGATATCCCACCAGTACCCGTTGTCCGTTGTAATCATCATGCCGTGCTGAGAGGCAAGCGCCTGCGCATCGGCTATCAGCTTCCGCTCAGCCTCTGCCGCTTCCTGCGCTTTGGCATGCTCCGCGTCCTGATGGGACTGAAAAGCGGCCTGATACTGCTGATAGACCTCGACAAAGGCGACTGCCACCTCTGCTGGAATGTAGTATTCTCTGGGGGCCTCATCTTGACCCAGGCGACGGATAATCGCGTTGCCAGAGGAATTGAGTACCGCGAACCATTCAACAATCTCGCTGCCGTAGCGACTGGCAAGACGCACCACCTGATGATCGTCCTCATAGTTGTCAAAGTCTGCTGGCTTTACAATCTCTGCCATCTCAAAAACTCCTCTCTACACCTGCAATCCATAGTGCAGGCGGTTTGCTTCCTCGCTGGTCAACAGGCCATCGAAATATGGCTCCGTCAGTAGCTTGTGTACCAATTCATAGTCCCAGTGGCAGGGGCATGAGGGGTCTGAGCAAAACGGGCGCGCCTCCGTGTGCATGGGCGAATCCTCCATCAGCACTGATGGCGCCGCAGCCTCAAAGGCTTCCTCCGCCAGCCGCTCAATCTCCGCATCAGAGGGCTGCGCTGCTTCTTGCGCCCGTTCCCACGTCATTTCCTGATTGTAGCCAGAGAGATCGTTGAGGTATTCTGTGTTGTCCTCTGGCACCGGCTCGTCGGCGCGGTAGATCAGCTCCTCCACCGCGAAATGTACTGTGTTCTCATCCAGATCAACCTCAAACACCAGGGTGCCTGGCAGGTCGTCCAGGTAGACGGTGTAGAGGTTGGTGTTGTAGATATGATAGATCAGCGAGATGGCCTTATCGCTCCACGAATGCCCTTTGCCTTCTGCATCATGCAAGTAGTCTTCGATGAGGCCAATCACACGCTGATTTTCAATCTGCTCACTCACGCTGAACGCTCCTTTTCTCAAATCATCCTCAATATGCACAATCAGATCTTCTTCTCGTATCATTCCCGTTGCCCTCTCAGGGGCGGGGATTGCCCGCCCCTTCCCTCCCCTCTACAGCAGGCAGCGCCCGCAAAGCCCGACAGGCCGCTTCGTGTCACGCCCACAACAGGGGCAGCTATAGCGAACCTCCACGCGGGGATGCTTTGCCGCCTGTGCGCTGCGCACGAATGCCACTGGATCGCGGTTAAAGACGCTGGCATTCCGGCTCAGCACGGTTTCTGTCTTCGAGGTCTGATTCATGCTATACTTCCTTTTGTGGCGACGGCTTCGGGTTCCAATCGCCGCCGTCGCCCGGTCTAGGGGTGGCTGGCTTGCGTCAGTCACCCGAACAACTTTAACGGGCTATCAAATAGCCATCGAGATTTTCCAGGGAAACGATATCCAACCAGCGACCGGCCTTCTCTTCCATCATGCCGTCCTCGTCCATCATGTAGTAGCCGATGGTTTGGAAGTCGCTGACATACCACTCACCATCCACCTCCACCTCACCACCGCAGATGAAACTCACGACAAAGCCCAATTCCCTGAGCCACATCTCAACCGCGCTGTATTGCTGGTTGCAAATCTCGGCTTTGCGCCCAAACTGGCGAACCTGCTTGCGAACCCATTTTGCGAAATCTGCCGCTGTCAGGCTTTCAATCGTCTTCCGCATTTCCGTTTTCCCCTTACGTTACTTGGCTGGCTCTCGTCAGTCACCCGGTCCACGCTACTCCAATTCCAGGAGCCACGCCCCTGAGCGCGTGCGCCGCGCATCCCCGCCGCCGTCCGGCAGGTACTCGATGGCGGGCTTCTCAGCTTTCGCTGCCGCCTCTTCAGCGGCGATAGTCGCCTCCGTCTCAGCCATCAGGCGCGCCAGCTCGGCGGCGCTCTCACGCTGGGCCTGCTCAAGGTATGCTTCACGTTTCGTCATTTTCAAACCTCCAAATTTTATTCGTAACGCCTTGTTACTGATAATAGTATACCCGTAACAAGGCGTTACTGTCAAGCGTCTTCAGCGCGAATTTCAGCAAAATTGGGGAAATCTAAAAAACTCATCGAGGCATACAAAAAGCCGGGTGAGATAAGGTTCTCACCCGGCTTTTTGTGGATAAGCAAAGCTTAAACAGAGGCATCCCAGATAAGTTGATCGGGCGCTGTCAAGTCTGGCTGAAAGCTGAGTGTGAAGAGGCTCACTCCACGTGGTATCTCGTAGACGACAGAGCCGGAAATGGTTTCATTTGGAGTCGCCTCACCAGTAATGGACACAGGCGCATCAGGGTCATAGGCCAGTTCATAGGCTTGGCCAGTAAGATCACGCAAGATGAAATTCGACTGGTCGATCACCTGTGCCTGACTTCCAGTATTTTTGACACTGACCAGGGCAATAAAATAGCGATCTGCCTGGTCATTCAGGTCATTGTACATACTGGAAGGCAGAGCCGCTTGTACCGATTTCAGCGTTACGGTGTAATTATCCACCTGAGCAGACTGTCCAACTTTGTAATGCTGCGGCGCTGAGGCAGTTGGCAGCGAGATGCCAATTCGATTACCGAACACAAGGATATTGCCGACAACAGCCACAAGAATGATAATGCTGGCAATGACGAAGGTTCGTGTTCGCGAGGGTGGCGGGGGTGGCGGTGGAATAGGAGGAGGTGGTGGCGGTGGAAACTGCTGATACACCTCTGGGCCGGTATAGAACGGCTGCGCAGGTAAGGTAGGTTGCGATGGTTGAGGATAGTACATGTTCGGCGGTAGTTGCCCTGTTCCTGTGTAGGGCGGTGGATATTGCGGTTGCGTCGGTTGCCACTGTCCCTGTGGCGGTAGAGTATCCGACATAAGATTCCCCCTTATCAAATAGATTGAGCATTGAAGCCTATCTATTATTTTAGCAGCGTAATCAAGGTTCATCTGTTCTAAGTGCGCAATTCGTCCATTCTACCTATCTGTTGCGGATAGAGGCAAAATACTTATCAATTGAATAGCAGGAAAGAAGCCGACTGAGCAGCTTATAAAAATGACAATTTGTTCATGATTGCAAATGGAACACCTGTTTTATAGAAAAATCTGGATACGTTGGGGTATACTCTCAAAGCACAGCATTTTCGGGGAGAGCAAAATGCGAACGAATTTTCAGATACCCCTTGCACTTTCTCAGATTATCGGGTATGATAGTAACACTTTGTTACACCTTTAGTTAGAGGAAATATATGGAAGAGAAACAGTGGTATAACGGCAAAGAGGCGTTGCAATATCTAAGAGAGAGGTGGGGGGCCGGATTCGAGAACTGGTCTGCTGGCGCATTTCGGGCGCATTGCTTCCGTTGGAACATTGAGGCTCCGCTCTCGACAGGAACAGCAAACTTCTGGGATAAGAAGACGTTGGATAACATCCCAAAGCCGGACATTCATAGGGAGCGCCGTCCGAGTCGAAGAAAAAAAAGCCAGCAAGCAGGAGGTGAAGACATGCACCATCGGTGCTAGAATGGAGATATATTTCAGCAGAAAAGGGGACAAGCTCAATGCGACCTGATGGTCAATCGGTGAAGGAGGCGGTGATGGCTGCCGCCGTGCAACTATTCGCGGAATATGGCTACCATGCAGCGCCATTGCGCACTATTGCGAGCATGGCGGGGATACAGGCGGCGAGTATCTACTATTATTACGAAAGTAAGCAGGCGTTGCTGGTGGAGATTATGGATACCTATATGCAACGGTTGAACGCGAATCTGGAGAAGATTTTGCGTGAGTGCGATGACCCCTTGCAGCGTCTGTATGAAGCGGTTGCCAATCACATTCGCCTGCATACCAGCTACAAGGCCGAGTTTTTCATCATTGATACGGAGATTCGTGCGCTTGAAGGGGAGAATCGTGCCTACATTCTCAGGTTGCGAGATCAGTATGAACGTCTTTTGCAGGAATTGTTGCGCGATGGTATGGAGCGGGGAGTCTTTCGCCGGGGTGATGTGAAGGTCTCTTCCTACGCCATCATCGCCATGTGTACGGAGGTCGCCACCTGGTTTAAGCAAGGAGGGCGACTCACCGTGCAGCAGGTAATCGATATTTACAGCCAGATGATTACTGAGGGATTGCTTATCGTTCGTGGAATGTCGCAAACGCCGGAGGAATCAGCGCGTACCTGACTCGCCGACCGCTTAGCAGCAAAACAGGAAGCCAGCCCCTCTCAGGCTTATCCCCTGGTGGGTGCCTCTTGCCCAAAAAATCAAGTTTCAAGCGCTGGGCTACAAAGTCACCTTAGAAGAGGTTCAGGAGGTATCTGCCTAGCCGATTGGGTCCGTTCACGATGAGGCTTGCTCGCTCCCAGGACACCTTCCCTGGGCTAGCTTCATGCACCTTTTTTCTCCCTCACTCCTTTCCCCAGATTTTCGGAGGAATCCCAAACGGGAAGCCAGGCCCTCTCAGACACGCTATGCCATTCAAATCGCAATCCTGGCTGGTGGTGTTTCAATCCCAAACGGGAAGCCAGGCCCTCTCAGACCGAAGAGTGGAGTAGGCGCGAAGGGCTTCCTATTCTGTTTCAATCCCAAACGGGAAGCCAGGCCCTCTCAGACGGCGGCTAAATGCCAATAGGAGTATATGAGTATTGAGGCAGTTTCAATCCCAAACGGGAAGCCAGGCCCTCTCAGACTATGAAGCCGCCAGCCTTCCAGTTCACCAGAACGATGGTTTCAATCCCAAACGGGAAGCCAGGCCCTCTCAGACGACGATACTGGTGGCATCACCGGAATGCACGGCGCAGTTTCAATCCCAAACGGGAAGCCAGGCCCTCTCAGACACCAGCGAGATGTGCTGGCCCTGGCGCCAGTTACGCGTTTCAATCCCAAACGGGAAGCCAGGCCCTCTC
>Ga0209581_1004591_pt1 | contig 11037 bp, 8 predicted proteins | sample Coa_R2_FD_187160 | JGI IMG/M metagenome (GOLD analysis project Ga0209581, IMG submission 187160) | Surface soil microbial communities from Centralia Pennsylvania, which are recovering from an underground coalmine fire - Coalmine... | ecosystem: Environmental > Terrestrial > Soil > Unclassified ...
AAGAGTATGGGGACGCTGCGTGGGTCGTGACGGTACCCGCACAACAGTTGGATACACTCACCCCTGCGGGTCTCTGGATGATCATTGATTACAAAGACCCTGCCAGCGATCACGCAGCAAAGCAGATCTTGGATCGCCTTCTAGAGTATCAATCCACCCCAATCGCAAAATAATGGGTACCGCAAAGCAGCGGCCGGGTCGAGGGAGGTGGAGGTCTCGAGCGTCGAAGCTCGAAGCGATCTGGTAGTGGATGCACGGGTCGAAAACGAAGGCAATGGCTGGGCCGGATCGGGAGCCAATCCCTGGCATCTGGATCAGAACACCGAATCGATTCTGTTTCTGACCAATGAAAGCGATCAACCGGCGCGCATTGGCTTCCAGGTGACCACCCAGGGCATTCATTACTATCTCACCCAATTGAAGTTGCAACCGCACGAAACGCGGGCCATCAACATCCGCCTATTGCGCGACGTCCAGCTTGCCGACTTCAGGAAGAACAAAATCCCGGCCGCCGCCACTGATGGCAGTGTAAGTTGGATTCGCCTGGACAACGTCCCGGTCATGGGAAGACTCCTGGTGATCACACGTCATGCCGGCATGAGTTCCAGCTACGATTGCTGTACGTGTCCCTGCCCGCCGAGTGACAGCTACATCGAAGTAGACCCGCCAAGCATAAATCTCCTGCCAGGGTGGGCCACCCAATTGAGCGCGTATGATTATAAAGTGAACTGCAATGGCCAGTATTTCTCTTATGACTGGACCGACGGAGTGAACTGGAGCTCCAGTAACAGCGGCGTGGCCACGGTGAACTCGAGGGGATACGTGACCGCCTCCACCACAGGGTCGGCGAAGATCAATGCTTCCACAATCGGCTTGAGCTACACCTGGACTCAGTTTGAGGGCTGTTACAGCACGGGCATTTCGCTTCAAAACAGCGGGACAGCGAACGTGCAGAAACCGCAGTTTCTCCTGGTGCTATACAGTCAGTGCGGTCAGTATAGTTGCCCGTCCGGCTATACGAGCACTACGTTGGGTGATTTCGTGACGTACCAAGTGCTTGACGCAAACGGTAATGGTATCCCGATCCAAGGTATGACGGTTGTCGAAAGCACGAGCGACGTATCGGGGGCGTGCCCTGGCGCGGTGAACGATTCTTCTGAGTGGACCACCGATACAACCGGCACGCTCACAAGCGGGGACAGTCTGTTCCAGTGCTGTCCACCCGGAACGGATTGCGGAAAGTCCTGGAATCGGTCTTTTACTGTGGATGGGTATCCTGTGTTGATTACGACGGGGATAGCCAATGGACAGACAGGAACCCATAATATATTTCAAGCTGTTTGCAACAATGGACAGGCGAGTTGCCCCACGCTCTACCCAAGTCCGTAGAGCTCGGATAATGACTATGAAGGTTTTTAGAACAATCATTATTTGCGGTTTGCTATCGCTTGCGCTGGACATGGGAGAACACACAGCAGTGCCATCAGCCATCCTCCCTGAAAATCAAGTAACTTTTGTCGGCATACTTAAATGGCGATTAACTTCTTACGACAATAAAAATCGGAGTTTGGCCGCGAGCCTGTTCGATCTCGCCTATCAATATCGCTTGCCCATGGGACTTGAATATATAAATCGGGATATCGTGTGGCGACCTGTGAAGTTGCGTGTTGAGAATAAATCTCTGGCTTCTATAGTGCAGTCTCTAATAGCGGCGACGCACTCTGGTCTCAAGGTAGATTTCTCATCGGGTTTAATCGATGTGTATAAGCCTGAGATTCGATCTAATCCAAGGAATGTTCTAAACACAATGATCGCTGAGTTTCAGCTTAAGGGCGTCGGCCCGGAATTTGCCAGCATTTACCTCGCTGGATCACTGCAGGCCGTCTACCAGCCGGGAACGGCATTCGGAGGAAGCTTCCCCGGAGGTCCTTTTGGGAAAGGTCGTCTGAGTTTCAATTTGCAGAATATGCCTGCTTACAAGATACTGAACTATATTTGCGCGGAGAGTGGAGACCATCTGTGGACAGTATCCGTCCCGCCATCAAAGCTTGAAAAGTTTGGACCCAATATGTGGCGTATCGCACCGCTTGACCTGCCCCATCAGATAATGGTCTTGAATGACCTGAAAAAGGTTTTCACGCAAAGGTTAGATGGTGTTAGAAATTTACTGGAGCGGTCGCCAATTTTGAGACAAACAGCACACTGGAAAGGCCCCTGGCCCTTTGTTGTAGCACTACATCAGCTTCGACCCTTACCCCTATAAAACGCGTTCGTATCGGAAGACCGCTTACGGATTCTTACAGAACGAACTACAGCATTTCATTGATTGCCTCTTTGGTCTGTACGGGTCTAACCTGGAAATGCATGAAACAAGATCGGGTTCAGTTGATTGAAGACACTTCGCAATTCAGACAGTTGCATCGAGACGAACCATGCCGAAACAAAGAGGAATACGTGGCGTAAGCAAAAAAGAGCAACGCCAGTATGAGCACATCAAGACGAGCGCTCAACGGACTGGCCGCTATGGGAAGCGCGCAAAAGAAGTGGCTGCACGCACTGTCCTGAAACAGCACAAGAAGAAGGCCCATAAGACCGGCCATTGAGATCGGCAACTGCGTCATCATGAAGAAGCAAGTGCTGCCCGGGTTTGGTCAAGCGAGAACATCCTTCTCCTGCTGCTCTTCGACGCCTGCCACGCCGAAGGTTTTCACAACCGGATTGTCAAGGTGACCCTGGAGATCTCGGAGATCTCCATGCAACCCTGACTCACATCCGCAAACGCATAGGAAGGTTTCCATGGCTTCCACCCTTTGGAAGGGATATCTCTCATTTGGTTTAGTATCCATTCCCATCCGGTTATACGCTGCTGCCCGAAGCAAGAGAATCGAATTTCACCAACTCCACAAACCCTGCCGCACTCGCCTGCGCAGGCCGCTTTTCTGCCCCACTTGCAAGCGTATTGTTGAACCGTCCGAAGTCGTCAAGGGCTATGAGTATGAAAAGGGCCAATACCTTCTGGTTGAGGACCAGGAAATCAAGAAGCTTGCACCCGATAAGGGTGAAACCATGGAAATCAGTGAGTTTGTGCCGCTGATGGAGATCGATCCGCTGTACTACGACGCTTCCTATTACGCAGTTCCGGACAAGGCTGGCCAGAAAGCTTACAGTCTGCTCGTTAGAACATTGGAAGAGACAGGAAAAATTGCATTAGCGACGGTTGTGATGCATCAGAGAGAATATGTCGTGGCCATACGGGTGCACGCCCATGGTTTGACACTCCACACACTCTACTTTGCCGACGAGATCCACGAATTGCCTGAGTATGGTCAATTGGAAAGCGAAGTGAAACCAGAAGAAGTGAAATTAGCGAAAGAGTTGGTTGGTAACCTTACTACGCATTTCAAGCCCGAAAAGTACCGTGACGAGTACAAGGCCAAGCTTGATCGGCTTCTTCATGCGAGAGCCAAAGGGAAGAAACTTCCAGTAGTGTCGGAACGTAAGCTGGCGCCTGTGATCAACATGATGGAGGCGCTGAAGAAGAGCTTGGCTTCGCAGGAAGGGTCTGTGCCGAGGGCACAACGCGGGGCCACCAAAGCACGAAGACGGGCTGGTTGAAGACCTGACCAGTGAGTTCGCTATCCACCTACCGACGCAAGCGAAGGTTCAGCACGACTCCGGAACCGAAGCCGGGGCGGAAATGTCCGTCTGGCGGTGGCAGGCGCTTCGTCGTCCAGAAGCACGATGCAACCCGCCTCCACTATGATTTCCGGTTGGAAATTGATGGGGTTATGAAATCATGGGCTGTTCCCAAGGGGCCATCGCTTGATCCAGCCGACAAGCGCTTGGCCATGGAAACCGAGGATCATCCCCTTGAGTACGCTGATTTTGAAGGGGCTATTCCTGAAGGGAACTATGGAGCCGGCCCTGTGATCATTTGGGACCGGGGAACCTTTGAACCTGTAGGAGACGTTCCGATATCTCAACAATACCGGCAAGGTGAGCTCAAATTCATCCTCCGCGGTAGCAAGCTGCGCGGGAGCTTTGTGTTGGTACGCCTTCGAAGACCCCACACAACTGGAAAACCGTGGCTGTTGATCAAGCATCGTGACTCCGAAGCGCACTCTGGCTGGAAAATTGAGCATCACGATGGCTCCGTCGTCAGCGGTCGCAGTCTTTGCCAGGTAAAAGAAGGTTTACCAGCTTCTGGAACTGGAGAGGGCAGCGATCCCGGACGCCTGGTCGGCGCTCGCAAGGCCCCGATGCCACAGATCGTGCATCCGATGCTCGCAACCCTCGTAGATGAACCCTTTACGGATCCCGAATGGCTTTTCGAGATCAAGTGGGATGGCGTGCGGGCTCTTGCATGGCTTCGAAGAGGGAGCGTGCAGTTGTGCTCCCGAACGGGGCGCGTGATTACCCATCGATACCCCGAGCTTGCCAGCCTGCCCAAGCAAGTTCAGGCGGACGAAGCGATCCTGGACGGAGAAATCGTGGTGCTGGATGATGATGGCCGAAGCAATTTTGAACGCCTGCAAGCTCGGATCAATATCACTTCACCCAGTTCGTCCCTCCAGCGCCAGGCTCCGGTTACATATTGCTTGTTCGACCTTATCTATTGTGATGGGTACGATCTTCGGCACACACCACTTTTGAGCCGGAAGCAACTTCTGCGCCATATCCTCAAACCGGGCCTGCCTTTCGTCTACGGGGATCACCAACTGGAAAAAGGGCGGGAACTCACTGCAGTGGCTCGCAAAAAACATCTCGAAGGTATCATCGGCAAGCGCATGAGCAGCCTGTATTGGGAAACCCGAAGCCGTGACTGGGTTAAATTCAAACTCACACGTGAGTTGGAAGCGGCGATCGGAGGGTATACAGCGCCCCGCAGCTCTCGCAGGTATTTTGGAGCGCTTTTGCTGGGTCTCTATGAAGGTGAATCCCTGCGATTCATCGGGGGTGCCGGAACAGGCTTCGACATCGGCACGCAGAAAGCGGTCTATGAGGAGCTCAAAAGACTCAGAAGCGCCGACTGTCCTTTCGATCATGCTCCGCGGACGAGGGAGAAGGCATATTGGGTTAAACCCAAGTTGGCTGCCCGTGTCAGGTATGCCAACTGGACCCAAGATGGTCGCCTGCGCGCACCTGTGTTGATTTTGCTCCCGAAGGATCGGAAAGCTCGAGATTGTCAATTCAGCACTGAAACTCCGGTTCCGGTCTCAACTGCTTTGACTCGGAGGACCAGGTGAAAAGTCGGCGAAAGAGCAGGCAAACCCGCCGCCCCCGGACGTCTTTTGCCGAGCCGACATTTGACCGCCGAGAAATCGAGAAAGAGCTGTTCCATGGGCACGCTGAGGACCTCTCCATCTTGATTGATCGGAAGAATCTACGGCTTACACACTTGAACAAGATATATTTCCCCGAAGTGGGGTATACCAAGCGACAAATTCTGGCTTACTATTGCAGAATTGCGAAATACATCTTGCCGTTTTTGAGAGATCGGCCACTTGTATTGCGACGATACCCTGACGGAATTACCGGAAAGTCCTTTTTCCAGAAAGATGCAGGGAAAAGAGTTCCAGACTGGATAGAAACGGCGACTATTCAGTCTGAAGAGGAAAAAAGTAAGGAGATCCGGTATTATTTGGCTAACGACTGTGCCGCTCTACTCTACCTGACCAACCTCGGCTGTATTGATCACAATCCGTGGCCCAGCCGTCGCGATAAGCCTGACCATCCCGATTATGTATTTTTTGATCTGGATCCCAGCACTGGAACGAACTTCAAAGTAGTCGTGAAAGTAGCCCGAGCTATCGCTGCCAAACTGCAGGGCCTTGGACTGACAATATTTCTCAAGACATCCGGAGCTACGGGTTTCCACATTTATGTGCCCATCGAAAGGCGATACACTTTCAGGCAGGTTCGAGTATTTGCAGAGATTATCAGTCGGCTCGTTGCAGCCGAACTGCCGAAGGAAACGACGCAAGAACGCACTATCGCGAAACGGCGTCGGGGAACCGTCATGATTGATGCATATCAAAACTCGCCGGGGCGTTCTCTTGTGGCCCCCTACTCGGTGCGCGCATTCCCTCATGCTCCCGTCTCGGCGCCCATCACGGCGGAGGAACTTCGAGACAGCTTAGATCCTAGCCGCTTCAATTTGAAAACAATGTTCGGAAGAATACGCGGCTACGGGGACCTATGGGCCGATTTCTGGGCCACACACCAGTCGCTGGAAAATGCCCTCCGTAAACTTGAATACTCGAAAGGATGAATCTTGTGGTCGTTTACGGGTTGCATTCGTCGCCTGCTGTGTCTCCCGCTAAAAGCGCGGTGCGTCATTCGTATTTTAAGGCCACCATGGGATCGAGTTTCGCCGCGCGACGGGCGGGAATGTAGCAGGCAACGAGCGCCACGGTGCACAGGATCAGAGAGACGGCAACAAATGTCAACGGATCAGTTGGTTCGACGCCAAAGAGCAGGCTCGACAAAAATCGTGTCAGCACAAGCGCTCCGCCGATACCAATGACCACACCGATCAACGCCAACTTGAGTCCCTGCCGGACAACCATTCCTAACACATCGCTTTTTTGTGCCCCCAGGGCCATGCGAATGCCGATCTCGTGGGTGCGCTGGGTCACCGAGAACGCCATCACACCATAAATCCCAATCATCGCCAGCGTCAGCGCGATGGTAGCGAAAATTCCGAGCAGCAGCATATTGAAACGCCGTGGCGCCAGCGATTCGGACAAAGTCTGCTCGAGCGTTTCCACGTGATAGAGCGGCTGGCCGGGGTCGATTTCTCTCACCCGGGCGCGTACGGAGGAGATGATGCTGTCCGGATCACCTGCGGTGCGGACGGCGAGCTGCATGGAGTCACACGGCGATTGAAGGTAAGGCACATAGAACTCGGCCTCCGTCTCCTGGCTCAAGCCTTCGTGGCGGGTGTTGCCTACTACGCCGACTACGGTCATATTACCTCTGGGCGGCGGGAACTGCTTGCCGATGGGATCCTCTGCCGGCCAAAGGCGGCGCGCCAGGGCTTCATTCACCACAGCAACCTTCGGCGCTTGCGCGTCGTCGTGGTCCGTGAAGGTGCGGCCCTTGAGTACTGGAATGCCCAGCGTGTAGAAGTAGCCCGGGCTTACCGTGAGCATCCGCATCATCACGCTCGTCGATCTCGAGAGCGCTGCCTTGGGCAGAAGGCGGTTGGGGGACATCATCAGGAAACCCTGATAAGGGCTGAGCGGCAAAGAGTCAGCGAAAGCCGCCGAGCGAACGCCCGGCAAAGACTCGACGCGGCGCAGGACTTGCGAGAAGAACTCCAACTTTTGCCGGGGCGTGGGATAACGCGAATCCGTAAGGCTGAGATCCATGGTCAGCACGCGCTCCGGCGCGAAGCCCGGGTTAACCTGGAGGACGCGATAGAAGCTCTTGATGAGCAGGCCGGCGCCGATCAGCAGCATGAGCGCAAGGGAGACCTCAGCCACGGCCAGCGCTCCCCGAAGCCCGCCCCGGCGGATGCCGGTGCCCGCGGCCTGAGCGCCCTCCTTGAGCCCTTCGGCAAGATCGGAACGCGCGACGGTAACTGCAGGAGCAAGGCCGAATAGGACTCCGGTGAGGATTGAGACCACCAGCGCAAAAAGCAGAACGTTGCCATCCACTGTCGGCACGGCCACCGCCAGGATGCCGCCACCGGCGCCGGGCGGGATGAGACGCATGATGACATCGACACCCCAAGCCGCAAGCAGCAATCCCACCACGCCACCGGCCAGCCCCAGCGTCACACTCTCCGCCATGAGCTGCCGAACCAGGCGCCAGCGCCCCGCGCCAAGGGCGGCCCGCACCGCCATTTCCCGCGTCCGGGCTGAGGCGCGCGTCAGCATCAAGTTGGCAACGTTGGCGCAAGTGATCAGCAACACCAGACCGACCGCCCCGAACAAGATCAGCAAGGCCGGGCGCAGATTCCCGGCCAGGTATTCGGCTAGGGGCACGACTTTGAGCTCGCTTGCTGGCGGAGCCATCTCCGGGGGAGTTGAAGTGTTGTGGCTCAACCGACCACCGGGCCTTGGAGTCGATGTCGCACGGCCTTGGCCGCCGCTGGCTCCGGCCTGCATCGGCCTGCCAGACGGCTGCGCTCGTTTCCGGATTTCATCAAGGTCCGCCCGGGCGGCGGCGAGCGAGACCCCCGGCTTCAAGCGGCCAATAATCCGAACATCTCTTTGTCCCTGGGTGCGGAGCCGCTCCTGAGCCTGGTTGAGAGCCAACGGCGCCAGGATCTGCACGTTTGAATCCCCAGGGAAACGGAAGCTCGCCGGCATCACACCTATAACCGTGTAAGGAACGGTGTCGAGATTGACCGTCTGGCCCAGCACGTGAGGGTCGGAGCCAAAATACTGTTGCCAGAAGGAGTGCATTAGAACCACCACGTGCGGCCCGCTCGGCTGGTCCTCGTTTTCCGTAAAGGCTCTCCCGAGTTGCGGTTCCACGCCCAGAGTGGAGAAGAAACTGGCGCTTACGAACGCGCCATGGACCCGGGCCGGCGTGCCACGGCCGGTGAGATTGAAGTCGGCGGATCCGGGCCCCGGAGCGCCCTCGCGCAGGCTGCCGCGATAGCGCGTGTCGTAGGCAGCGATCCGGTCCAAAGTGTGGTTCTGATCTTTCCAATCGACGTAGTCTCCGCCCGTGGCGGCTTCGGATTTGAGCGCTGGGATCGATTCAGTAATCCAAACAAGCCGGTCGCTGTGCGGGTAGGGCAGCGGCCGCAGCACCACGGCGCTCACAACGCTAAACATCGCAGTATTCGCACCGATGCCGAGAGCAAGCGTGATCACAGCTACCGCGGTGAAGCCCGGATTTCGCCGCAGTTGGCGCAAGGCGTAGTGTAGGTCCTGGAACAGCGTTTCAAGGCTCCGCAGGCTGCGCTGGCTGCGATGGACTTCCTTCATCTGTTCAACGCCGCCAAAGCTTCGCCGGGCCGCGTAGCGAGCTTCCTCAGAACTCATGCCATGCTGGACGTTTTCCGCCGTCAGCATCTCGAGATGGGTTTGAATATCTTCGCTCAATTCCCTCTCGAGTCGCCCACGGCGAAACAGCGCTAGGAAGCGTGATGCCAGCACGCGAAGCCATTCAGGTATCATTGCGCCTCCAGCATCCTGCCAATCACGGCGGCCATCTGTTCCCAACCTTCCCTTTCCCGCGCAAGCTGCCTTCGGCCGGACTTGGTGAGCTCATAATAGCGGGCACGGCGGTTGCTCTCCGACCGGGCGTACCGTGATTTGATATATCCCTTCTGCTCCAGCCGAAGGAGTGCCGGGTAAAGCGTCCCCTGGTTCAGATAGAGCAGGTTTTCTGAGACCTGCTCGATGCGGCGCGCGATGCCGAAGCCGTGCATCGGGCCCATCATCTCTAACGTCCTGAGGACCATCAGGTCAAGGGTGCCCTGCAAGACCGGCCGTCTTGTCTCACGCATCGTACCTGCTCTCCTGGGTCAGACCTTTTGATAATCAACAGGGCGAGCATACACCGCGACATTTTGATTGTCAACATGTCGGAAGGGCCTTTAGCCGATGCCCCGAGACGCCGTGGCGGGATGAAGCATGAATAAGGGGCCTGCGAGATCACCCGACCCACTCACAGCCACACTATGCCCGCTCTCAATGTGTCTGTGGCGGCACACGACTGTCGCTGCATTTTTCAGCCATGGTCTTACTTGACAGATAGATATAACTCTTTTATAAATCCCTATCGATCAAAAAGGGGAACTCCTATGTCATTCAAGTCGGTTGTTGTTCTGGGCGGCGGCCCAATCGGGCTGATTTGTGCCATCGAAGCGAAGCAGAACTTTGTGAAGAAAGTAACCATCGTTGAAAAGCGTCAGGCCTACACTCGCACGAACGTACCGCAATTGCAAAATGAACTCGTCAAGCATCTAAAAGAACTTGGCTTGAAAGATAAACTGTGGGCGGGCCGGCAGGCGGGTGATTCGGTTGCCTTTGCGAAAATCGAGGAGGCTCTATGGGACAAGGCGCAACGGGCCGGAGTTCAGATGGAGCGGGGCTACGTGATTGAAGGGCTGATCGGGAGGGACCCCAAGCCGGACGGTTTTTATAAATCGATGACGCTGATCCTCAAGGAATGGGACGACAAAGCAAAGGCGTCTCCCAAATACGGAAAGGGCAAGACGCTGGATTGTGACCTTCTCGTGGTCGCCTCAGGCGGCGGCGCGGCTTCCGATCCGGTGCTTCAGAAGCTCGGCTTTACGTTTGAGAAACTAAAGGCCAAAAACTACGGGGCTTTTGGGATTTTCAACCCCGATGCGGCAGATGGTTCGGAGACTGATATCAATCAGAAGAATATGGTAGCTGGCATCACGAAATCCATCGTTTCCGGGAAGATTGGGTTTTCAACACCCGATCATAATTATCTTCTGGTGACTCTTGCAGGATGCACAAAGGAGGACTTTAAGTATCTGCAGGCAAACAGTGAAAAACTGAAAGAGCTCTTGCTGGCGGTCGGAAAGACGGTGGGCACAGTGGTTCTAAACGAAATCAAGCAGGTGCAGAAGAACCTTGCGGTCTTCAAAATTGCTGTGGTTCGTGCCAGGCAATTTTACAGTGATCAGTATCCGGCAGTGATTGTCGGCGATGCGGCTGTCACACCCCATCCCGAAGCAGGATCAGGCATCGGTACAGGATTTAAGGGATTTCAGGAGCTTCAGAAGCTCTTCCAAGCGCTGAAACACACTCACCGGTCGGAAGATAACACGGCCCTGTTTCTGAAATTTAATGAAAGTTACGAACTGCACGTTTCCAGAAAGGCTCTGGAAGGAACAGATATCATCCTTCGCAACCTGACGAATATGCTCGAGACGTTCAAGTCGGATGTCACAAAGTTCGGTCAAGCGGCAAAAGGCAAAGCCTTGAAAAAGATGGCTGAAGATTTCAAGAACACGATACAGCAACTGATGGATGAAATGGCGGAGGAACGCCGTCAGGCAAAAGAATTCATCAATACTCTGAACGGCATGAAGCCCAATCT
>Ga0209581_1004594_pt1 | contig 11035 bp, 5 predicted proteins | sample Coa_R2_FD_187160 | JGI IMG/M metagenome (GOLD analysis project Ga0209581, IMG submission 187160) | Surface soil microbial communities from Centralia Pennsylvania, which are recovering from an underground coalmine fire - Coalmine... | ecosystem: Environmental > Terrestrial > Soil > Unclassified ...
GTCCGCAAGCCATTTTCGAAGCCAGCAAACAAGTCGATCTGTTTGACTACGACCTGGGGAACTTCTATGAATCCGGAATCGCGATGACTGTTCTGTCACAAGAAATCCAGAACTGGAACACCAAGGCAAGAATGATGGCTGAAATTGTGATTGGCGCTGACAGTAATACGCCCGAGGCCGCTATCCAGGCTGCCATACAGGAAGTTAACACCTATAGCCAGAAACTGAATCATTATGTTTATACGGAAACCAAAAAATTTCTGTCTCAGGGAAAAATGGTAGGCATTGTTGGTGGCGATCATTCCACGCCCTTTGGCGCCATTCAAGCATTTCTTGAGCACTATCCGCAGATGGGAATTCTTCATATTGACGCTCATGCTGACCTGAGGGATGCTTTTGAAGGTTTTGAACACTCCCATGCCTCTATCATGCATAATGTTATTTCCAGGACACCCCTCACAAAACTTGTGCAGGTTGGAATCCGTGATTTCTGCGAAGAAGAATACAATTTTATCCGGCTGCATCAATCCAGAATACAGACATTTTTTGATTCAGCCATTTTCGAGCAAAAAATGCATGGGAAAGGATGGTCCGCAATTTGTGATGAAATTATCCAGCAACTGCCTGGTGAAGTGTATATTTCATTTGATATTGACGGTCTTGATCCACGTTTTTGTCCTCATACAGGAACACCGGTTCCAGGCGGCCTCGATTTCCAGGAAGCACTTTATCTGATTAAAAAAGTTACGCAATCGGGACGTAAGGTAATCGGCTTTGACCTTAACGAAGTTTCACCCGGGACTGACAACACAGAAGAAAACTCAGAGTGGGATGCCAATGTAGGCGCCCGCCTGCTTTATAAGCTGTGCGGCTACACGCTCCTGAATACCTGAGCAATAGAGCGTATCAGTATCAGCCCGACGCTGATACGCTCAGAAATAATCCTCCTGATAGACGATTGCCAAATGGCTTTGGAGTCTGTTTTCTGTCTTGATATAATTTAAAAATTATATTAATAAGACAAACAGATTCCACAAACCAGAGAACTATAAATGGCAATTAATCAACTCAACCTGTTAAAAGTAAATCGATTCTTACCATTATTTCTGACTCAATTTTTCGGCGCATTTAACGATAACGTATTTAAAAATGCTTTGGTTATCCTGATTACGTACCAACTTTCCAGCAGTTATAAATTAAATGCTGAAATATTAATTACTATCGCCGCTGGAATTTTCATTCTGCCATTTTTCCTGTTCTCAGCTACAGCTGGTCAAATTGCAGACAAATTTGAAAAATCCAGACTTATACGCTATACGAAGATGGCGGAAGTCTTGCTGATGGTACTCGCAAGCGTTGGGTTGTACACTCAAAGTATTTTTATGCTCATGTTTGTCCTGTTTTTGATCGGAACACAGGCAACCTTTTTTGGACCATTGAAATATTCCATCCTGCCTGATCACCTTGGTACGAATGAATTAATTGCCGGTAACGCACTGCTCGAAACCGGAACTTTTGTTGCTATCCTCCTTGGCACGATTCTTGGTGGTATACTGGCTGGCTTTCAGATCGGCCCCACTCTTGTTTCGATTGCCACTATCATCATCGCTGTGATGGGCCTGTATTCAAGCCTTTTTATTCCACCTGCAAAGGTTGGCGCAGCCGATCTCAAAATCAGTACCAATTTTATTAACGAATCCCTAAAAATAGTCAATTACACATTTTCAAAGCGTGACTTGTATCTTTCCATACTGGGAATTTCATGGTTCTGGTTAATTGGCGCAACTTATCTTTCCCAGTTCCCCACCTATGCAAAAGATGTATTAGGTGCGCAATCATCGGTTGTGACCTTGTTTCTTACTTTCTTCACGGCCGGAATCGGCATTGGCTCCATGTTCTGTAACCGTTTGCTCAAGGGCAAAATTAATGCCACCTATGTCCCTCTGGCAGCATTGGGCATGACATTGTTTGCGATTGATCTCGTCATCTCCAGCGAACATGCGAAGACCCAGCCAGGCGAATTAATTACCATATGGCAATTTCTGTCACACCTGGCTAATTGGCATATCCTTTTTGACCTGTTATTGCTGGCAGCCTGTGGCGGTATTTACATCGTACCGCTATATGCCATTCTACAAAATGACAGCGAACCGTCACATCGCTCACGCGCAATCGCCAGCAACAATATCATGAATGCCTTGTTTATGGTGGTTGCCGCAGTCGCCACCAGTCTGATGCTGGCCATGCATTTCTCTGTGACCGCTGTCTTTATGGCGGTTGCCATCGCCAATCTGTTTGTCGCCATTTATATCTGTAATTTATTACCCGAAGAATTATTAAAATCATTCATGATCTGGATGTTCAAGACATTTTATCGGGTCGAAGTCAGAGGATTGGATAATTACTATAATGCCGGCAACCGTGTGCTTATTGTCTCCAATCATACCTCTTTCCTGGATGCCGCGCTGCTGGCAGCCTTTCTTCCTGACCGGCTGACGTTTGCCATTGATACTCATGTCGCACAGAAATGGTGGGTTAAACTGTTATTAAAACTGGTTAACACTTATCCGATTGATCCAACAAACCCGTTGGCAACCAAATCATTAATTGAATATCTGCGCATGAATCACCGCATCGTCATATTTCCTGAAGGCAGAATCACAGTAACCGGTGCACTCATGAAGATTTATGAAGGTCCCGGACTGATTGCAGACAAGGCGGATGCCAAATTATTACCTATTCGTATCGATGGCGCGCAATTCACGCCATTTTCCTATCTCAGAGGCAAAGTTAAAATTCACTGGTTCCCCAAGATCACACTGACTATTCTGGAACCTAAATCCATTGATTTACCTGAATCCATTACCGGCCGCGAACGCAGACAGCTTATCAGCGCAAAACTCTACGATATCATGTCTGATTCCATTTTCCTCAGCAGCAACATCACCGAAACAATATTTGAATCGCTTTTAAATGCATCCAGCATACATGGAAGCAGGCATCTCATACTCGAAGATATCGAGCGCAAGCCCATGTCATACCGAACGCTGATCATGAGCAGCATTGTGCTTGGGCGCATGATCGCGAAAACCACCAGCAAGGGAGAATATGTGGGTATTCTCCTGCCAAATGCCATCGCCAATGTAGTGACCTTCTTCGCAATGCAAGCCTATCACCGTGTGCCAGCCATGCTGAATTTCAGCACCGGGTTACAGAATATCCTGTCTGCCTGTCACACAGCCCAAATCAGGTTTGTTTACACATCCCGCCGGTTCATCGATGTGGCAGGACTGCAGTCTGAAGTTGATGCACTGACATCCAAAGGCATTAAAGTCATCTATCTTGAAGACGTGCGAAAACAGATTGGTCTGCCAAGAAAAATTGCGGGAAAACTCTGCGCATTTTTCCCGAAATACTACTACCATGTTACTAACGGCATTAACAGAAGTAATATAGATGAATTTGCATCACTGCCCGCAGTCGTTTTATTTACATCCGGATCAGAAGGCACACCCAAAGGCGTGGTTTTAAGTCACAAAAACCTGCAATCGAACCGCTTCCAGTTGACAGCGCGCGTTGACTTCAATCCTTCCGACAAGGTATTTAACGCACTGCCCATGTTTCATTCTTTTGGCCTCAATAGTGCAACGTTGCTGCCTATCATATCCGGGATGCGGGTATTCATGTATCCTTCGCCATTACATTATCGCATTGTTCCTGAACTATGTTATGACACAAATGCAACCCTGTTTTTTGGTACAGACACGTTTTTATCAAATTATGCCAAATACGCCCATCCTTATAATTTCTATAGCGTGAGATATGTTTTTGCTGGCGCGGAAAAATTACGCGATGAAACACGCAAGCTATGGATGCAAAAATTTGGTATTCGCATTATGGAAGGATATGGAGCAACCGAAGCTTCGCCTGTCATTTCCGCAAACACATCCATGCAATACAAAATGGCTACCGTGGGACGCATACTTCCGGGCATGAATTATCAATTGCATGCCGTTGAAGGAATCAGTGACGGTGCTCGCCTTGTTGTATCGGGACCCAATATCATGCTCGGTTATCTATTTTTCAATGAACCAGGAAAGATTGTCCCTCCGCATAATGGATGGCATGATACGGGAGATATTGTGGCAGTAGACGACGAAGGATATATCACAATTAAAGGCCGGGCAAAACGGTTTGCAAAAATTGCCGGCGAAATGGTCTCACTCACTGCAGTTGAAGAGGAAATCTATTCATTATGGCCGCAATATCAGCATGCAATATTATGTAAACCTGATCCGCGCAAAGGCGAGCAAATTGTCCTAGTGACAAACTATAAAACAGCTGAAATCAATTATTTAATTGAACATTTCAAGCATCGCGGCTTGCCGGAAATCAGTCTGCCAAGAAAAATTCTTATCATGCCAAAATTACCCGTTCTTGGCAGCGGCAAGATCGATTACCAGGCAGTCAAGGTAATTGTTGAAGAAATTGGCGAAGAAAAGCCGATTGATGAAAATGAAGAAGAATCATGATCCGCTATATACACCGAATCCCGCATGTCCTGAATAAATCAGGACGGCGGGACAACAGCATGGCAACGGTCATCAAGGATTGATCATTATTCTTTTCTTTTGCTCTTTGCCCGGATTATACCGGTTGATTTTTCTGTGGCGTCCTTGGCCATATCATCATATAATTGATTAACCTGCTCGAGAATATTGATCCAGACATCGCCCGCTTTTACAGCATAACTAATTGCTTCAAGCTGCCCCGCATTGAACAGCTTCATTTGCGTCACTAAAATATCACCCATCTTCCTGGCTTGCGTCAATTCTTCGAGCTGTCCCTTGTGTTTCGACCAATTATTGATGGTGCCCATGTTAAGTTCTGCAAATTCAGCGGCAGGCTTGCTCAAGCATTGATATATTTTATTCCAGTGTTCCATGATTTCATTTTCCATCATTCCATCTCCCTTCATTCCTGATGTTGCATTGCAACATTGAAAAGTCTAATCTCGATATGCAGCAAGGTCAAGGCAAAAAGTAATGACTGGCGGGCGTGCAGTGAGCTTTACTGGGCAATATTTTAGAATAACGCAGCCTGAATCTTGGCTGAACCTGAGCATGATGACGGCTCTAGGAAACTTCCGGCACTGTTTCAGGTTTCTCGCCCGCTGCTTTCGTGGACAAATCTTCAGCGAGCATCATATACATTGCTGGCACAACAAATAATGTAAACAGGGTACCAATCGCTATCCCGGTGGCAATAACCAAACCAATGTTGTAACGACTCTCTGCACCTGCACCAGATGCAAAAATTAGCGGAACAACCCCGATGACCATGGAAATTGATGTCATCAGAATAGGACGCAGACGAATAGCGCCAGCCATTTGAACCGCTTCACGTTTTGATTTGCCCTGCAGCATCAGGTCATTGGCAAATTGCACGATCAAAATTCCATTCTTGCTGATCAGACCGATCAAAGTCACCAACCCTACTTCGCTATAGATATTCAGTGTCGCCTTCCCTACACCCAGGCTGATAAAAATCATCGCGCCGCAAATCGACATTGGAACACTGATTAATACAATTAATGGATCACGAAAGCTTTCAAACAATGCCGCCAATGAGAGAAAAATAATAATGAGCGCGAAGAAAAATGTGACAATCAATGCCGTACCTTCATGTATGTATTGCCGGGATTGGGAGGCGTAATCAATTGTGTAACCTTGAGGCAATACTTCATCAGCGATCGCTTTCAGCTTGTCCAGCGCCTGACCCATGGTAATGCCGGGAAACGCAACTGCTGAAATAGTGGTGGAATTCAGCTGTTGGAAATGATTAAGCGATTCGGGGACAATTTCATTTTTCAGATGGGCAATGGTTGACAAGGGCACGGTGGAACCACTCGCCGTCGGGATATAATAATCCAGTGTTTGATGGGCATTAAGGCGGTCCTGCCTCAGCATTTGCGGTATGACCTGATAAGATCTGCCGGCGTAATTGAAGTAATTAATGTAGCCTTCGCTTAACGAGGCGCCAAGAACATTGGCGACATCCTGCATACTCAATCCCAATTCAGAAGCCTTGTCTCTATCCAGAACAATCGTCGTCTGGCTTTGATCAATTTTCAGATCGGAATCAATATACGCGAAAATCCCGCTCTCACGTGCCTTCGCAAGCACAGCTTGAGAAACATCATTGAGATTGTCAAACGTATCCGTTGTGGTAATCACAAACTGGATAGGAAGACCGCTGCCGCCGCCTGGCAAGGATGGCAATTGAAATGCGGCTATTTTGGCACCCGCGATTTTGTTTAACTGATCCTGAATCATTGGCTGTAACTGGTTTGTGGTACGTTTGCGCTCATCCCAGGGCTTGAGCACCATACCGATGATGCTGGTATTCAGGCCATTGCTGCCATCCACCTGGAAGGTATGGTCAGTTTCAGGATATTGCTGATAAATTTTATTTACCTGATTTGCATAGAGCTGGGTTTGCGCCAAGGCTGCGTTGGCTGGTGCTGTTACCTGTGAAATGATGACACCCTGGTCTTCCTGCGGTGCAAGCTCGGAGTTTGACGAGGTAAAAAGAAAATAATTACTGGTTAATATGATAATCGCAAATACGGTAACAACCGGTAAATTATCCAGCGCGTCATGCAGGGCAATTTCATAGCCACGCTGCAATTTGGCAAACAGCTTGTCTGCATACACTATGAAGCTGAATTTCTTTTCCTCTTTTGGCGACTCCAATAGCTTGGAACACATCATGGGTGAAAGTGTCAGCGCAATGACAGCGGACACAGTAACGGCGCCAGCCAAAGTGAAAGCGAATTCCGTAAACAATGTTCCCGTCAATCCACCCATGAATCCGATTGGTAAATAAACGGCAATCAATACCACAGTGGTAGCAATAATCGGACCGACTAACTCACGAATCCCTATCAAGGCTGCCTCGAATGCCGTTTTCCCTTCTTCCATATGCCGCTGCGCATTCTCGACAACGACAATCGCATCGTCCACCACGAGACCAATAGCAAGAACCAGCGCCAGCAACGTCAAAAGATTGATTGAATATCCAAGCACCAGCATGATGAAAAACGTGCCGATGAGTGATAATGGAATCGCGACAATCGGTATGCTGACCGAATGCAATGATCCCAAAAATATGTAAATGACCACTGTCACAATGATAAATGCTTCAATTAATGTTCGGATGACTTCATAGATTGAACTGCTGACGAACTTACTGGAGTCATAGACGATATTCGCCTTCAGTCCTTGAGGCAATTGCTCCTGAATGGAAGGGAACATTCTTCTGACATCATCGATCACTGTCAGCAAATTTGCCGATGGTGCAACCTTGATACCTACATAAACCGCTGTCCTGCCGTCAAAACTGACGGCATAATTGTAGTTTTGAGCACCCAGGCTGACGTTGGCCACATCACCCAAGCGAATGATGGCACCATTTTGCTGCTTGATAACCATCTTGCGAAATTGATCGACGTTGACAAGACTGGTATCGGCAGTCAGATTGCGAATAAACATTTGTCCATCCGTGCGTCCGGCCGCGGAAATAAAATCGTTATTGGCTAACGCGGTCGCTACCTCTGATGGTGACACGCCATACCCTGCCAGTTTCACGGGATCCAGCCATGCACGCAATGCAAATGTCTGTCCGCCCAGAATTTCCGCGGTTTGCACACCATTAATTGCCTGTAATTTCGGCTGGACCACACGGATCAGGTAATCGGTAATTTTGTTTAATGGCAATTGATCGCTATAGAAACCGATATACATGGCATCGATTGTTTCACCAACAGCGACAGTAATGACTGGTAATTGCGCGCTCTTTGGCAACTGGTTCAGAACAGCATTGACTTTGGTGCTCACATCAGATACCGCTTTTAATGGATCATAGTTCAGCAGCAAATTGACATTAATGGTACTTGTGCCGGGCGTACTGCTGGATGTCATGTAATCAATGCCATTCGCCTGGGCAATGGAATTCTCCAATGGCGTCGTGATAAATCCTGCAATGACATCAGGATCGGCGCCAGTGTAGGCCGTTGTGACGGTTACAACAGCATTTTCTGTGAAGGGATATTGCATAATGGGCAGCGAACCTATTGAACGCATCCCCAGTACCAGGATCGTGAGGCTGATCACTGTGGCAAGTACTGGTCTTTTAATAAATAGGTCCGTAAAGTGCATTGTCAATCCTTGAGTTATCTTTCGGCAATTTGTGGCGACGGATTATCGGTTGGCTGAATGGAATTGTTAATCACAACACGGCTTCCATTCTTGAGTTTGAGCTGTCCACTCGTCACCACTGTCTGTCCTTCCTTCAATCCTTTCAGGATTTGAATCTGGTCACCACGCGCATCCCCAGTGGTCACAAACACCTGGGACACCTTGTAAACTGGTTTGTCTTTGTCATCTTTACCCGCTTGATTCACAATAAAAACAATATCCCCATAAGGGTTAAAGCTGACAGCCGATTGCGGCAGTGTCAGAAAGCGCTTGGGTTCCCCTGTTGTCACTTCAACTGAGGCATACATGCCGGGTATCAATTCGAAGTTGGGGTTTGGCAGTGTCGCTTCAATTTCTACGTTACGTGTATTCGTATCCACCAATGGGTCGATGGTAGTGATTTTGCCTGTAAATTTTTGTCCGGGATAGGTATCCGACGTAACATTCACAGACTGACCCAGCTTCAGATATGCCAGTGCCTGCTGCGGCATGTAAAAATCGATATAGATTGGATCAAGCGTCTGCAATGTCGCGACCTTGTCACCAACATTCAGGTACTGTCCTGGATTGACATAGGAAATTCCGAGTCGTCCATTAAAGGGTGCGCGTATGGTTTTCTTTTCAACCGTGGCGGCCTGTTGCTCTACCTGACCCATCAGGTTCTTGAGGTTCCATTCATCCGTATCCACGGTCTGTTTGCTGACGGCATGTACAGCAAACTGCGCTTTATCGCGGCGATAAGTGATCTTAGCAAGCTCAGATTGCGCTTGTAACGCATGTAACTGTCCTTTTTCCGCATCAGCGTTTAACTGTACCAATACCGTTCCTTCCTTGACTGTTGCACCAGGAGCGAAATATATTTTTTGCACCATCCCGGCGAGTTCCGTTGTGACATTCACACCGACGATGGCTCGCAGGCTGCCGACAGCTTTCTGATTTGCTGTCCAGTCGGAATAACCTACTTTCATGGTGGATACGGTCACTGCTGGCGCCTGCATGGTTGCCATATAGCGCTTCATCATCAATCCCATGAAAAGCTTGTAGCCAAAAATTCCGCCAAACAGAATACCTAGCGAAATCAGCATGATCACCATGCGCTTTTTCATGACCGGCTCTCCTCACGACCCATTTAAGCACTCCTTTACACACCATGGTTTGTTCCACCAGCCGCCGCCCAATGACTGGAACAGTGCTGCAGTGTCAGAATATCGTGCTGCTCTTGCCTGTATGACAGCAATTCGTTGTGTCTCATATTGCTGCTGTGCATTTAATAATGACAGATAACTCGCTCCGCCCAGATTGTATTGCCGCTGTGTCAAGTCAAGATTATCACGAGCTGCGATTTCGGCGCGTTTTTGGGCTTTCAATGTTCTCGCGTCAGTTTCCAATGCCCGCAACGTATCCGCCACATTTTGAAATGCTTGCAAGACAACCTGCCGATACTGGGCACAAGCTTGCTGATAGGCATCCACTGCTTCGCGCTGTTGTGCGAGGAGAGCGCCGCCATGAAACACCGGTTGAGTCAGTCCACCGGTAATCGCCCAGACATTGGTGGTCGGGCCAAATAATTTGTTGAGTACTTGCGATTGCCAGCCATAATTACCTGTTATATTTAACTGTGGGAACAGGTTCGCAGTAGCAACACCAATAGAAGCACTGGCTGCATGCAAGAGCGCCTCTGAAGCACGCACATCGGGACGCTGACGCACAAGATTGGATGGCAGACTGACGGGCAGTTTTTCAGGTAGCGTTAAATCATTCAGTTTGATCACAGGAAGAGGTCCGTTTGGATACGTACCCACCAGCACAGAGAGCGCATGACGTGTTACTGATAGATTTTTTTCCAGAGGCGGCAAGGTAGCGCGAGTCTGGTCAACCAGGGTTTGTTGCGTCAACACATTTTCCTGGGAAACACCGCCAAGCTTATATTGCTTCTCCAGAATCGATAATTGCTTTTCCTGTGCTGTGATTAACTCATGGGTTGCCTGGATCTGTTCCTGAAATGACGCAGCCGACACGGCAGTCGTTACAATATTTGCTGTCAAGGCAAGATAAGCAGCAATGAGTTCAAATTGCTGATAATCGACCTGTGCGCGTAACGCTTCAATCTGGCGGCGCTGCCCGCCAAAGATGTCCAGCGCATAGGAAACATTGACGGAAGCATTGAACAAATTGAATATCGATGAAGACGAGTTAATACCTTGAGAGGCCCCCGAAAAGCGCTCACGTTCGCCGGAAAATCCGGCATTAAAAGCCGGGAATAAGGAGTTTCCAATCTGGGCATTCAATGTTTCCTGAGCGACTCGAAGTGATGCATAAGAAGCGGCGAGATTAGGGTTATTTGCGATTCCTCTTGTAATGAGATTATTAAGTTCTCTGGATTGGAATAAATGCCACCACTCGGCAGGAATATCTTGTCCGTTGATGAAGGTTTGCGCTACTCCCGCCTTTCCTGCCGAAATTGTATGCACTGTTTTTGCTGGCATGCGTGTTTCTGTGTAGGATTGCACATTTGGTTTGGCTGGCGAATGAAAATTGGGTCCCACCATGCATCCACTGATAACCGTACAAGATGACGCAAGAATAACAATACGCTGACATTCAATGAATAACCGGTTCAGAAGGCTGCTAGACTGACGGATACCCGTTTTCGCTGGCATGTCATAGAGAGAGTTGATAATCGAGTACTTGCGAACCATATCCCTGAGTCTTTGCACGTATACGCAATCCCTGCCATTTGAGTCTAGAAACCTGGAAAATCGCATTGGTATCTTCCT
>Ga0209581_1004596_pt1 | contig 11034 bp, 9 predicted proteins | sample Coa_R2_FD_187160 | JGI IMG/M metagenome (GOLD analysis project Ga0209581, IMG submission 187160) | Surface soil microbial communities from Centralia Pennsylvania, which are recovering from an underground coalmine fire - Coalmine... | ecosystem: Environmental > Terrestrial > Soil > Unclassified ...
TAGGCTGTCGCCATGAGCGCCCCCGCAATCCCCGCGGCGCTCGCCGACAATCCCCAGGCGAGCGCCTGCATCCGGTCCGGTCGAATTCCCATCAGCATGGCGGCGTTGCGGTCCTCGGCGACGGCGAGCAGACGACTGCCGACCGTCGTGCGCGTGAGCAGAAGATGCAGGACGATCGTCAAGGTGATCGCAAGAAGACCGGCGATCAGTTGCGGAATCGGCAGCCAGATCCCGCCGACATCGATGCTGCCGGAGAGCCAGGTTTCCGGCAAAGACACGAAGTTTGCCGAGAAGATCCAGAACGCGGTGTAGCGCAGCAACAGTGCAAGTCCGAACGTGGACAAGATCTGCGCTAGCATCGGCCCCCGCAGGACGTGGCGTATGAGGCTGGCATAGACTGCGACGCCCATGAAGAACAGAAAGAGAGCCACAACCACGCCGAAGACCGCGGGGCCACCACCGAGCCAGACCACAACCAGCAGCGCCGCATACATCCCCAGCATGACGAATTCGCCGTGGGCGAAGTTGATGAAATTCATCATGCCCCAGATCAAGGTGAGGCCTGAGGAAAAAAGCGCGTAGATGGCCCCCAAAAGGAGGCCACCGACGAGGACCTGCACGAGCAGCATCGTTTATTTTGCCCAGCCGGCCATCGGCCATTGAAGTTGAGCGGTGGCAGCTCTTTCGGGCCACACCAAGTCATAGGTCTTGCCGTGGAGCTGGATAAGATAGGTCGAGGCAAGAATGTTCTGACCGGTACTATCGAACTTGACGCCCTGATAGCCCATCATCAATTGCTCGGGCTTCAGATCTGTCTGCGTGAGCGCGATGCGAATTTTCTCCGGATCTGTCGACCCAGCGCGATTGATCGCGTCGGCAAGGGCAAAGAAACTCTGCATATTGCGAGCGCTCGTATCATCGAGGTCGCGACCGGTCTTGGCCTTGTACATTTCATTGATCTTGTACGTTACCGATCCCGGTTTGCCGATCGCCCATGCGCTGCGATTCATGACTCCCTGTGCGATGTCAGCGACGGCCGGTATGAATGATGGATCCGAAAAACCCGTATCGTCGCCGATGATCATTGGCGGCTTGTAATCGAGGTTCTTGAGCGTTTTCATGTACAGAATCGAGTCGGCGGTGTAGCTGATGAAGATCACGACGTCTGGCCGCTTCTCCTTCAGTTGCAACACCTGAGCCGAGACGTCGGTCGAGCTCGCACTGTAGGGAATGCGAATGGCGACGGGAATATTTGCGTTCTTGGCCTCTGCCGCGATGGCATCGGCGACGGACGTACCATAGTCCGTGTTTTCGTTGACGATGGCGATCGAGTCGATCTTCTTTCCCTGTTTCTTCATATCGGCGAAGAAACGCATATAGGTGCGCGCATAGTCGCTGGCGATGGGCGTGCCGCGGAACACCCATTTGAAGCCGCGACCGGTGATGTTGAGCGCGGCCGATTCGCCGACCATGAACGGGATGCCGTAGCGTTCGGCGACCGCCGTTGCCGTAAAGCTGCAGGAGGACTGATAGGCGCCCATCAGGACATTCACCCTGTCTTGCGTGATAAGGCGCGTGGCAAGCTGCTGAGCGAGCGACGGATTGCCTTGATGATCGGCAAAGACGAGTTCGAGCTTGGCGCCACCGAGATTCGGCAGTCCGGCGGTTTTTGCGAGCGGTAGATCGCCCAGTTCCGGATGCGCGTTGTTGACGATGTCAGCCGCGACCTCGGCCGCTGCCTTCGACGCTTGACCCGCGGCCGCGGCATTGCCCGTAAGCGGCCAGATAATTCCGATCTTCACTGAATCGGCCGCCTCGGCGAGGTGTGCGCCGAAGAGCAGCAGGCAAGCCGCGGCGGCGGCGAACTTCATCCATGACCGGTCCATGCGTTTCCTCCCATTTCGGTTTGGCGGTCGGATATGGGGTGCCGGCGGTCGACAAGCCGGCATTGAACGGGCAGCGAGACCTCGCTAGTGTGGTCAGATGTCTGACCACGTTAAGAAGCACGGTGAACCCTGTCAATCGTGCAAAGAGCGGACGTATGAGGATGAGTCGTGACCCACTATTATGACGTGACCATTATCGACGTGCGGCCCGGAACCCATCCCAAGGCCGCCGCCGCGCTCGAGAAAGGTCTATCCGGCGCTCCGGGCTTATTGGGGTGCTGGTATTCGGAGATCGGCGTACTCAACCGGATCCTGGTGCTCCGCCACGTTCACGATGTCGCCGCCAACCTTGCCTGGCGCGCGGCGGTGCTCAACTCGGGCAATCCGTTCGGCGTGGGCGAGTTCATGACGGGCCTGTCGATGGACACCTATGTCGCCTTCGATTTTCTGCCGATGGTGCAAGCCGGAGAATTCGGGCCGTACTACGAAGTGCGCAGCTATGTGCTCAAGCCGGACGGTCTTTACCCGACGCAGACGCTGTGGCGCGAGTGGGTGCCGCGGCGGGTCGCGATCTCTCCCCTTCTCGCGGCAATGACCTCGGTAAGCGGCGCGGTGGCGCGCTTCATGCATGTCTGGCCTTACAAGACTCTCGACGAGCGCGCCAGGCTCCGGGCGCAGGCAATAGCGGAAAACGCGTGGCCGCCGCGCGGCGGCCCCGACCATTTGCTCGCGCAACAAACCGACATCTATCTTCCCTTTTCGTTTTCGCCGCTGCGGTGATGCCGCTGCGTCGACAAGGCTGATCGGGACCCCGCCTGGATGAATGGCAGCAAGTCCATTGGTTCTGTTGCTGTCGCAGTGACGATCCGCGGCGGACCCTCGGTTGCTAGACTTGTTCCGCGTTGAGATAAGCGAGCCGAGCGCCGCAAAAGGCACAGAACGCGCCTAAGCCTAGTGCGACGAGGCCGACCGCGACGCCGGCCGTCCCACCGATACTGCCGTTCTTGCTCATGAGGCCCCCGGCCGTCGCAGCGACGAATACGAGTGCGACCAGGAAGCGGCGCGCGAGGCGGTAAATGAAATCGCGGCCGCGCGCTGCCGCGATGAGATAAGCGCCGGCGCCCCAACCGCCGGCGAAGCCGGCGCCAGCCGTCGCCCACCACGCCAGTGCGGCGATCGTCTCCCCCCGATCGCCCGTGTCCTCACGCAGCACCGCGTCGAGCCCGGCGCCAAGAATGGTCAGCGCGATATGGACCACCAAAGCGGCGAACACTCCGCAGGCGATTGCAGCGGCATAGTGCAGGCGCCGAAGCGTGTCGGTGTGCATAGGCGTGCCCATGCTCGCGACACTACTGCGGCTATGTTCCCCCGCCAAGCGGGGCGAACGGCCTGCCCGCGGGCGCGTTTAAATTAACAAGTGGCGAGGCGTGCAATGGCGGCTGGACAGATCATTGAGAGTGACATTCCGGCGCGGCTCGATCGGTTGCCCTGGGGGAAGTTCCACACGCTGGTGGTGGCGGCACTCGGCATAACCTGGATTCTCGACGGGCTTGAAGTGACGCTCGCCGGAGCGCTCGCGGGCGCACTCAAGGAAAGCCCGACACTCAAATTCACCAATACGGAAGTTGGTCTCGCCTCGAGCGCCTATCTCGGCGGCGCCGTTCTCGGCGCCTTGTTCTTCGGCTGGCTCACGGACCGGCTCGGCCGCAAAAAACTGTTTTTCACGACACTGACGGTATACCTCATCGCCACCGCGGCAACGGCTTTGTCGTGGAACGTCGCGAGTTTTTCTCTGTTCCGTTTTCTCACGGGTGCGGGCATCGGGGGCGAGTATGCCGCGATCAATTCCACGATCCAGGAACTGATCCCTGCGCGGGTACGCGGTTGGAGCGACCTTTGCATCAATGGCAGCTTTTGGGTAGGCGCGGCGATGGGCGCGCTCGGCTCGCTGGTGCTGCTCGATCCGCACTTGGTTGCCCCTGATCTTGGCTGGCGGATGGCATTCATGATCGGCGCAGGCCTCGCATTGGTGATCTTTTTCATGCGGTTGTGGCTGCCGGAGAGTCCTCGTTGGCTCATCACTCACGGGCGCGCCAGCGAGGCGATCCGCGTCATTGAGGAGATCGAAGTTGGTTTTGCGAATCTCCCGCCAGTCGACGGCTTGCCCCGCGTCAGATTACGCACCCGCACCTCGACGCCGCTTTGGGAGGTGGCGCAGACCCTGTTCTCCCGCCATCGGCGGCGCACCTTTGTTGCACTCGCGTTGATGGCAGCGCAGGCCTTTTTCTACAACGCGATTTTCTTCACTTTCGCGCTGGTCCTCACGGACTTTTATGACATACCATCCGAGAAGGTCGGCCTGTATCTCCTGCCCTTCGCGGCGGGAAATTTTCTCGGTCCGGTGCTGATCGGCCGCTTGTTCGATACGCGAGGACGCCGACCGATGATCGCGTTCACCTATATCATCTCCGGTTTGCTGCTCGCTGGGGTGGGCCTTTTGTTCGTACGCCAATTGATGGATGCAGATATGCAGACGCTCGCGTGGATGATCGTTTTCTTTTTTGCGTCAGCGGCAGCAAGCTCCGCCTACCTCACGGCCAGTGAGCTTTTCCCGCTCGAGATCCGGGCCTTGGCAATCGCTTTCTTTTACGCGATCGGCACCGGTATCGGCGGAGTCGTCGCCCCGGCGCTGTTCGGCGCGCTGGTCGACACCGGCTCGCGCGTGAGCGTGTTCGGCGGCTATCTCCTCGGCAGCGTATTAATGATCGTCGCCGGTCTGATCGCCTGGTTTTGGGGCGTAGCCGCCGAACGCAAGCCGCTCGAGACGGTGGCAAGGCCGTTGACCTTGCTCGACGTTGACTAGCGCCGAGAGCGTCGATATCGGCGCGCCTTCTCAAGCACAGCGAAGCAACTCAGAATCGAATATGCTCATTCCCGATTGCTCCGACGCTGCTGCGAAGCTGCTCGCAATGACGGCGCCGATTCAATCCGGTAGAAGAGCGCTCGATGGCAGGATGCGTTGCGATTGAGTCGCCACGCTGGCCCAACAGGTTGCCAGCCCATGACCTCTTCGGAAAGTCGGTCCGCATCGTTCTGAACAACGCGCTAAGGAGACGACCGTCGCATGCGCGCGGCCAATACCGCATCCGCTGCGGCAAGACCGGTCAGATAGGCTCCGTGGGCGGTGGAAAAATCCCGCAGCGAACAGGCCTCGCCGGCAAAAAACAGTCGGTCGTCGATCGGCGCGGCAAGCTTGGCGCGATCGCCCGCATGACCGGGCAATGCGGAGGAGTAGGAACCGCGCGCGAATGGATCGTGCCCCCAGCGGTGAATGCGGAGCGGAGTCAGGCGTTTGGCGAATGCGTTGCCGAAGACGCCAGTGAGTTCGGCAACCGCGAAATCGAAAAATGCCTCGTCGCCGCCTTTTTCGAGTCGCGCGGCGTTGCGGCCGCCGAGATAGACCTCGATCATCGGCCGTCCGAACGGACGCAGATGATAGGCGCCGGTCTCGACATGGTCGGTGCGACCGAAAACCCGGCTGTCCCTGGGAAACTCATCGGCCTGCTGCAGCGCGATGAATAGCTTGTCCGCGAGTCCGAGCGGAAGGCCCCGCGCCGCCTCGATCTTGGCCGGAAGCGCGGGCAAAAACCTGAGCGTTTCATCGGCGATGAGGTCCGTCGGGACCGTGATGATGACCTGATCCGCGGATAGCGTGCCGCATGAGGTCTCGACTCTGAGACGCGTGCCGCGATGATCGATAGTATGCGCCGCGCATTCGAGCGTCACCGGTAATTCGGCCGCATGCGCGACGATGGTCGTGCCGTAGCCTTCGACAATACGCCAGTTGACATTGGTCGCACCGTAGTTGTTGAGGTCATGCGTTGATACCGACGGCAGTTCGACCCCGCTGATGTAGGTGTTGATTGCGCCAATCAGACCGTTCCAGCGACAATCCGGTTCGAGCAGTTCCGAGGCCGGCCGGTCCGGTCGGTTTCCCGCTGCATGCACGCGATCGAAAAAAGCATTCAATGCGCCGATGAATTGCTCTTGCTCCTCTATAGGAAATCGATGAGGCAATGACGGCCTTTCCGCCCAGGGCGGAGGCGTCTTGTCGATCGTGCGGCCTTGCGATTCGGCAATTGCCACCCATGGATTGCGATCGGCCGAGTGAAGCCAGCCGCAGCCGAGATCAAGCGGATAGCCGCCGCAGAAAACCGTAAACGCGCGTCCGCCGAGCCGCGCACGCGCTTCGATGAGCCTGCAGCGCACGCCGGCCTCGTGCAAACGACGCGTCGCCGCGATGCCGGCCGCGCCCCCGCCGATCACGACGACGTCGACGTCACTGTTTGCCATGCGCGGCAATCTATTACCGATGCGCGCCTGCGCAAGCAAAAAGCGGGAGGTCGTCCACCGAAGGCTGATCGATGCCTGAGGCTTGGCATCGGCGACGAGCTCGGTTAAGCCAGAAAGAGGTCATTCGGGAGGCGGCCGCAATGAAGTTTGCGCATTTCTCGCATGTTTGGGCAAAACCCGGCATGACGCCGCACGAGCGCTATTTGCAATTGTGGCGCGAGCTTGCGCTCTGCGACGCGCTTGGTTTCGATTATTCCTTCTGCGTCGAGCACCACTTCCGACCCGACGAAAGCTGGATGTCATCGCCCAGCCTCTACGCCGTCGGTGCAGGCGCTCATACGAAGCGCATGCGGGTCGGACCGATGGGTTACATCGTGCCGCTCTATCATCCTCTGCGCCTCGCGGAGGAGATCGCGATCGTCGATCAAATGTTGGGCGGACGTCTCGAACTCGGGCTGGTACCTGGCATCAGCCCGGATTACTTCAAGCCGTTCGGCGTCGATTACAATTTCCGCAAATCACCGACGCTCGAATTCGTCGACTATATCCGTGCCGCATTCGGCGAGAAGCAACCGTTCTCGTTTCACGGGGATAACCACAGCACCGAGGCGGCCGAACTGGCGGTTCAGCCGGTGCAGAAACCGCACCCTCCGCTGTGGATGATGAGCCGCGACCCGCAGACTCTGGCGTTTTGCGCGAAGAACGGCATCAATCCGGGCTACTTCCTGGTTTATCCGCGTGCGGACGCGGCGCCGCGCTACCGCGTTTTTCTCGAGGCTTGGACGAAGGCGGGTTGGGCGTACAAGCCGAAAATTGCCTATTGCACGATCATCTATGTGGACGAAAGCGACGACCGGGCGCTCGATGTCGCGCTCAAGCGGGCCGCGCGCGCTTATGAAGGTTTTCTTCCAAGACCGAAGCCGGGTGAAACATTCGAAGAGCGCGTACGCGAGCACGCCAAGAAATTCATCGGTCGCGGCGAACCCGGCGCATCGGAAATCATGGCCAACCTGTTCGATCCCGACTATCTGATGAAGCACGACCTTGTCTTCATCGGTTCGCCCGAAACCGTGGCGGCGAAGATTCTCAAAACCGCGGAGACAGGCGTCTACAATGTGTGCATGGGCGAGTTCAATTTCTCCGATCTACCCGAGGCCGACCTGATGCGGTCGATACGCCTGTTCGGTGAAAAGGTGATACCCGCGCTGCGCGATTACGAGCCTTTCTAGCATGCTGCTGAAAGAGCGGAACGAGGTCATCGGTCCGATTCAGGCTCATTCACCACGAGGTTCCGCGACGTTCCGGGAACAAATGATTCTTTCAGCGGCCTGTACGAGCCGATCGCATTCGATACCGTGATCGCGGGGAGCACCCACCGGCGGCGACGGGCCAATCCAATCAACCGGCTCGGTTCCGGATTGTCGGGCTGCACCGGCAATGACGGGTCAACAATGCCGAAATCCGCGCTGGCGCCTGAGCCTCCAAGTTCGCCGCTTTTTATGCAGGCGCCTGCGCGGCGCGAAGCTCGGGGTGCGCCTGGAGTCTTGCTTCGTTGAGCCTCCAGATGGCAAAACATACGACGGCGCCGACCGCGAAGGGCAACGCGGACCACATATAGAGTTTTTCCACTGGCAATCCGACAAAGAACGCGCCGACCAGCGGCCCGATGATCGAGCCGACGCGACCGACGCCCAGCTCCCAGCCGGAACCATTGGCTCGCAGTGACGTGGGATAGACGAGTGCGCCCGCGACATTGATACCGGTCTGGATTCCAAGCACGCAGAAGCCGGCGAAAAAGGTTGCGAGTGCAAGCGCCGCCGTCGAAGTGAGGCCCGCATAGCCGATCGATGCGACGATCGGGACCGTGACCACGAATACGATGGCAATCGCGAGAAAACGATATTTGTCGAACCAGCGCGCGAGCAAAAGCGAACCGACGGTACCGCCGACCTGAATCATCGAGCCGGCGAGGGCGCCGACCGACGGCGGCAGCTTCAATACCTGCATCAAGGTCGGCGTCCATGACAGCAGGAAAAAATAGCCCATCAGATTGAGTGCAAAAAGCAGCCATAACAGTGGCGTGATCAACCACAAACCCTGGCGGAAAAGATAGACCGGGTTGAAACCGGGGAATTGCTGCTCGTCCTCGATCACGAATTTGGCGTTCGGAGGTACCCGGAAGCTCGGGTCGAGCGCGGCGATGGTACGTTCCATCTTGCTCCGCTGGCTTTCATGCAGCGCTATGAACTTGATCGATTCAGGCAGGGTGAACAGGCCGATCGCCGCGAGGACGATCGGAATGATGCCGCCGATCGTGAACAGAATCGGCCAGCCGTGCGTCGGCACCCATGCGCCCGCGACCAGGCCCGGAAGGGCGCCGCCGATCGGTACGAAGCCGACGGCAATCGATGCGAGCGTCGCGCGGTATCGGCGCGAGGACGACTCGCTGTTGATGGCAACGACGTTGGGGATGACGCCGCCGATACCGAGGCCGGCAAGCAGCCGCAGCCAGAACAGTTGATCGAGATTGGTCGACCAGGCAGCGGCGAGAGTGAACACGCCGAACCACAGGTTTGAGGCGAGCAGGGCTGCCTTGCGGCCGAAACGGTCGCCGACCCAGCCGAACAAGGCCGAGCCGAACAGAATGCCGATCAGACTCGCGCTGAACACAGGCCCGAGCCCACCGGGCTTGAGGCCCCATTCCCGTATCAGATGTGGCGCGGCGAATGCGATCGCGGCAATATCGTAACCGTCGATCAGCGAGAGCAGCACGGACCAGAAAATCAGGTTGTAATGGAACGAGCACAAACGGCGCTGATCGAGCAGGCGCGAGACCTCGACGACTGGTTGTTCCGCCATTTCGTCCTCCCCCGGATTTGCCGTCCGCATGGACAGCCGCCGCCCCGGCACGGGCATGGTATGCGAGGTCCTCCGCGTTGAGAAGCGGTCCCGCCTCACGCGTCAGCCGCCGCGACGGGCAGGATCAGCGCCGACGGGTGGGCCGGGTCGTGATGGATGGTGTCGGCACCGATCTTGTCGGGTCGGTAATAATGCACCCAGAGCTGCTCGCTGACCGGTGAATCACCATTGACGATCTCGAGCCGCAAGCGATGTCCTGCCCTCACCAGATACGCCATGGGCTCGAGGCTGATCTCGAATTTGTAGATCTCGCCCGGCGCAAGCGGCTGCGGATCCGCGTGGGTATGATAAGGGACGGCATCGGTCGCGCGCTCTGGATCGAGCGCGCGATGCGACGCTCGCAGCCATCCGCGCGTGATGACCTCGGCGAAAGGATTGATTCCTTTCGCCCGGTCCTCGGCCGACTGCGGGAATTGATCCGACAGCTTGATGAAGAAGTCGGTATCGCGCGCCGTCGACGATGCATAGAGCACGACCTTTCCCGGCCCGGCGATCTCCATGTCATTCGTAAGTGGCGCGCTCGTGAATGTGAGAACGCGCCGTACCGGGTCGAAGCCGCCGCTGGGACCTCCGGGACCGAAGCCGACAACGCCGGCAACCCACCCAGGATCGGGATAGCGGTAGGTCGTCGCCCCCGGACCGCCTGCCGGCTGCGGTGCGAGACCACCATCGTTGAGAGACGTCACACTGCCTGTCGACAAGCCGTTCAGCAACCAGCGTACGTATCTCGTTCCCGGCGGCGGCCAGCTCTCTGCGCTTCGCACGATACTCGTGCCGCGCAAAGCATATTCCACGTTGGGACGCGCGGGATAATCCGTGCTGATGCCTTTGAGGTAGTGGTCGTAGAAGGGCAGCATCACACGCTTGTGGAAGTCGATGCTGGCGAATTCGGCCGCGGCTGCCCACGCGTTCGGCGCTCCCGACATGCGCAGCTTCTTCGGTCCCTTGGCGCGAGCATAGCCGTCGATGTTGCCGCGCGTGTGCAGTTGCATCTTACCCCACACGCCGCTCGAATAGAGTGGAACCTTGATGCGCGCGAGCCCTTCCCAAGCACTGCGTTCGCGCCAGAACTCGTCGAACAGCGGATGCGCGGCGCAGAGAGCCCCGAGATCCGTCGCCTGCTCCCGCGCCGGGCCCTCGGCGGGAAAGCGGTTGATGAAGCGGTTCTGGTACCACCAGTAGCCGGGAAAGAAATCGCAAGGAATGCCACCGTGATACGCGCCCGCGCGATAGACGTCGGCGAGACCGTCGTGTGCGGCCAGGCATGCCAGACTCGGCGGCGCCAAGGCGCCCATGAACCATTGCAGCATGCAATAATACGACTGGCCGATTCCGCCGACCCGGCCGGTGCACCACGCCTGCCTGCCGATCCACTCAATCACGTCGTAGAGGTCTGTCTGCTCGTTCTTTCCGAGGAATTCAAACACGCCGCCGGAGCGGCCGCTGCCGCGCACGTCCATGTGCACGTAGGCCTAGCCCTGTTCCACGTACCATGCGATGGGTCCGGTTTCGCGCCAGAGAAATTGTGCGCTTGCCGGCAGACGGTTGTTGTCGAAGCGATAGGGCGACGCGGCCAGCAACGCGGGGTAAGGCCCGGAGCCGTCGGGGCGATAAACCCGTACGGCAATCGGCGTGCCGTCGCGCACGGTGATCGAGACGATCTCGTCGATCATGGCGGCGTCTCATGAACAAGATGATGCGAGTGGTCGATCCGCTTTGACGCCAGACGGCGCGTAGGATGCGGCGTGCACTTCCGAGGGATGTCTGCCGGCCCGAGCAAGCACGCACCAATCCGGGATCACTGGATCTGCTGAATCTTCGCGTCCTTGATGACGCGCGCCCACTTCTCCACCTCCTTCTTGATGTAGATCGAGAA
>Ga0209581_1004600_pt1 | contig 11020 bp, 11 predicted proteins | sample Coa_R2_FD_187160 | JGI IMG/M metagenome (GOLD analysis project Ga0209581, IMG submission 187160) | Surface soil microbial communities from Centralia Pennsylvania, which are recovering from an underground coalmine fire - Coalmine... | ecosystem: Environmental > Terrestrial > Soil > Unclassified ...
GACCACGCGCCGCATACGCCTCCGCCGTCAATGAATCTTGACCACCACGAGGATTGATCGCACGGACATGAAGCTCGCAGTTTCGAAATTTGATCACGCGCGTAAACCCGCTCCAGCAGCGGTTGCAAGTCATAACCCCTATCTCGCCGCACGGAGAGAGTGGGATGAGCGCTACGGCGATCTGATCTCCCGTGCGCGCAACTGGCGCCTTGTCGCTTTTCTCTGCGCGGCAACGGCGCTTTTGGAGACCTGCGGCATGATCGCACTGGCGCTCCGCTCGAAGGTGGTTCCTTATATCGTTGCGGTCGATTCGCTGGGTCGAGTAGCCGCCTCGGGCAGAGTCGAGCAGGCGTCCGTTGCCGATGACCGCATGCGCCGTGCTGCGTTGTTTCAGTGGATCGAAGATCTCCGGTCGGTAACGACCGATGGCATCGCTCAGCGAAGGGCGATTGATCGAGTTTACTCGTACATCGCAAGCGGCAGCCCGGCCCAAACCTTCATAAGCGAGTTCTATCGCAGCGATCCACCGCAAAAGCGGGCGCTCACGGAGAGCGTGAGTGTGGATGTCCAGTCGGTTCTACCTACCAGCGATCAAACCTACGAAATCGAGTGGCTCGAGACGGTCCGCGATTTACAGGGCCAGATCCAATCGCAGGACCGCTGGAAAGGGGCTTTCACGATCGTGGTTCACCCGCCCGAGGAGGAGCGCCTGTTGCGTGTGAATCCGCTCGGGATCTTCATTACGAATGCGAGCTGGTCCAAGGTTTTTTAAAGGGGGGGACACCGTGAAATTTCATTGCGCCATCCTGTTATATGTTGCACTGCCTTGCGCCGTAGTTGCGCAGGAGGCCAACTCCGCAAAAGCGCCGCCGAGTGAAGTCAAGCGACAGCCTGCCCCAACCCAACAGAAGGCCTTTCCGATTGAGCAGTACGATTTTGGCGCGCAGATTCAGGCGCTCACGCAGCCCGACATGCCTATACCCGCGCTACCGGTAACGCCACCAGTCTCGGAGCCGGCTCCCTCGGCCGGCGTCCCGAAGGATTTTAAAGCAAAGACGGATGTTGAACTGACAGCCACCGCGCGGCAGGCGGTCGAAGTCAGCGAGCAGTGGCAGTCGCAGGCCAATGTCCCGGCTGCTGGTCCGGACGGCCGCGTACTGTACTCCTACGGCGCGGGGCTGCCCACGCTCGTATGCGCGCCGCTTCGCGTTTGCATGATTGAGCTGGAGAGCGGAGAAAAACTGGTCGGCGAGCCGCACATCGGAGATTCCGTCCGCTGGAACATCTCGCCGGCGATGTATGGAAACGGCGACTCGGCGACCTCGATCATCGTCGTGAAGCCCCAGAGCGCCGGCCTCGATACGAACCTGCTGATCACCACGGATCGCCGCGCCTATTATCTCCGGCTTGTCTCCAAGCCGGAAGATTATGTTGCTCGCCTGGCGTTTGCTTATCCGGACGACGAACAGAAGAAGCGCGAATGGCAGCAGCACCTCGCGCGGCAAAGACAGGAAGCCGCCGAATCGGCTCGCATCGAGGGACTCTCGCCGGATGCGATGGAGTCCATGCATTTCGATTACCGGATCCATGGCAAGAACGAGAACGTGCGGCCGGTGCGCGTCTTCGATGATGGCGCGAAGACCTACATTCAGATGCCGCCCGAGGTGCAGCATCGCGAAGCGCCGGTCCTCGTCGTGATGGGCGCCGACCGCAAGCCCGAGATGGTGAATTACCGCGTCAAAGGTGATCTGTACATCGTGGACCGCCTGTTTGACCGGGCGCGCCTCGTGCTGGGAGCGGGCAAAAAAGCGGAGACCGTGGAGATCACTCATGCAACAAATAAGGACGCAAAATAGCGCGGCTACCATCGAGTCCCCGGGTGGGCTGGATCTGCGCCCTGCACCTGAACCTGTGGTTCGCGTGAGCAAGCGCGCCGGCATCGCTGTGCTCTGCGTTCTCGCAGTGGTGGTTGCACTGATTGCCTTCGGTATCTACAAACGACAGCAGCGGCAGTTTCGCTCGCCATTTCGCGCGAAGGAAGAGAAAACTGTCAGTGCGGCAACCGCAGCGGGCAAGGAAATCGCCAGCGAAATTCCAGCGGGCGTCGTGAACCTTGCGCCGCAAGAGAAGCTGCAACCAGGTACCGCAACGCAGTCCCCGGTAGACAAGCCACTAAAGCAAGGCCGCCCTTTGCAGTCTCCGAATCGAGCTGCCACAGTTTCAGCGCCGCCCCCGCCGCCAACAGCCGGTTCGTTTCATGAGCCAACACCCGAAGAGCGCAGGCTCGCTGCTGCTTATGAACGGGAGCAGCAGGCTCTCATCGCCCCTACCATCGTGCGCGGCGAGAACGGCTCCTACCCGACGGCGATGCAACCGCCTCCATCTCCAGACGGCTCCGCCCTTTCGAGCCTGGCACAGACGCTCGCAGCCCGCTCCCCAGCCGGTGGCTCGACAGATCCGAACGTGCCGCACAGTCCTTATGACGAGCAGAACATGCAATCCGAGAAGCAGGCTTTTCTTGCTCAGGCCCGGTCTTCAGCTTGGGATAGCTATCTGAAGTCGACGCGAACGCCGCCAGTTTCGAAGTATGAGATTAAAGCCGGATGGGAGATTCCCGCGGTGCTCGAGCAAGGTCTGAACTCAGATCTGCCGGGCGAATTGAAGGCCCTCGTCGCCTCGAATGTTTACGACACTGCCACGGGCCAATACCTGCTCATCCCGCAAGGCGCGCGCCTGGTGGGTCGCTATAACTCAGTCATCGGATACGGCCAGAACGGGGTTCAGGTTGTTTGGAATCGCGTCATTTTCCCGGACGCCTCTTCGATCGACCTCGACGGGATGGCCGGCCAGGACGAGCAAGGCTACTCCGGGCTGCGGCACAGCGTCGACAACCACTACAAGCGGCTGATCGGCTTCGCCGCGCTCACGAGTCTTTTCGCGGCTGGTTTCGAGCTTTCGCAGTCCCGCACTACGTCTGTGCTCCAATATCCCAGCGCGGGCGAGCTCGCGGGCGCCGCGGTTGGGCAACAGGCGACGCAGCTTGGAGCCGAGGTCACACGCCGCAACCTAAACATTCAGCCGACGATCAAGGTTCCGGCCGGATACAAGTTCAACGTCCGCGTCAACCGCGACATCTTGTTTGACGCACCGTATACACCCATGCAGCCGAGCGGCAAGTAAAAACAAAGGTGAACCAATGAATGCCAAGATTCAGCAAGAAATCCTTTCATTGATCGAAGCCAAAGCCGAAACGCAGCCGACAGCCATGGAATTCGAACTTGCGTACCAGGCTCGCGTGGCTTGCGACCGCATCCGATTCGCTATCCGGCAAACCGAGCAAACCAGCCAATCCGATTGTGCCCGCGAGATCGCAATGCAGTTACTAGATGCCTTGGAGCGCCTTGAGTGCTGCGAGCGGCGGTTTCAATCACGAAGCCGGCGGGCGCCGTTGTCCACTTCGCGAAGACCAACAGGGAACGGAATCGGGAAGGGAGCTTATGACACCGACGGCCGCACCGTTTAGCATAAATGATCACTATGCCCCGGAGAAGAGCGGCCCTGAGATTCTCACGCTTCGTGAAGCCGCTCAACTGCTGCGGTGCTCGAAAGCCCACGTTGCAAACGTACTGAATGGACGCGTTTCGGGCATTCCGCCGATCCCGCATGTCGTTGTCGGGCGCCGGAAGTTGATTCGGCGTGCCGCGCTCGAACGTTGGCTTGAAAACGTGGAAGCGCGGTGAATCCAGATGCTACGATTCCTCGCATGACAGGATTCACCGTTTTAGGCGCAGGAAAGGGAACAATTCATGCGTCGACAACGATTTCAGCGGGGCAGTCTCAGGCCCCGCAAGCGCAATGGCAAGCGTTACTGGTACGCCCAGTGGCGCGAAGACGGCAGGCTCCGGTCGAAAGAACTGGGGCTCTGCTCCGAGATGACGAAAGGCAAGGCCGAGGCCATCCTCGCGGAGATCCTTCGCCCCCTCAACGAGAAGGCGGGAGCAAGGACCACACCACAGACATTTACCTTCGAGAGTTTCGTTCGTTCCGTATTTCTGGAGGTCAGACGGCGCGAATGGAAGGCTTCGACCGCGATGACGTCTGAAGCTCTGATCACAACTCATCTTCTTCCGGAACTTGGTCCGCTGCCGCTGAAGAGCATCACACGAGAGCAGATGCAAAAGCTCCTTGATGCGAAAGCGCGGAACCTGGCAGAGAGCGTTGTGAATCATCTGCGATTCCATCTGCGTGATATTTTCAACCTGGCTCTGGGAGAACGTGCGGTGGAATACAACCCGGCCCTGGCGCTCCATACGCCCGCGAAGTGTAAACCCGGCAAGGAACGCCGGGTGCTGACTGCTGCCGATATCCGCAGCGCCCTCGGAGTGCTCCCGGTTCGCGAGAGGTTGATCTTCCGCTTCGGAGTGTTCGAAGGGATGCGGCCTGGAGAGATCCTCGGGCTCCAGATTCAGGATCTGCGGACTCAGTCGGTCCTCGTCCAGCGCCGCGTCTACAAGGGCGACATCGATTCGCCGAAGACCAAGCGCTCCATCAGGGAGGTCGCCATGACGGAGGGCACGCGGACTCTGCTTCAGGAATGGCTCGAGCTTCTTAGGGACCAAACACCCACAGCATGGGTGTTCCCGTCGGAGACCGGGCGGACTCCGCTCAGCCGCGATAATCTCTGGCGACGTAGCATCCATCCGCGTCTGCGAGAGATCGGGCTTGGATGGGTCAACTTCCAGGTGCTCCGGCGCAGCTACGCGACGCTGTGCCGCGAGGCCGGCGTGGACGCCAAGACGCGCGCCGATCAGATGGGGCATCACGTGGATGTGAACGAGAACGAGTACACGATGACAACCCTGGCGGCGCGGTTGGAGGCTAGCCGGAAGCTCGAAACTGTAGTAACGCCCGAAAATGTAGTAACGGGCTGATGGTGCGAAATCGGAATGTGGGAAGGTGCGGCTTGCTTAAAGTAGTAAGAGTAGTAAACCTGAGGTGGGCGTGACCGCTAACTTATTGAAAATGGAGCGGGAGACGGGACTCGAACCCGCGACGTCCAGCTTGGGAAGCTGGCATTCTACCACTGAATTACTCCCGCGCTCTCTCCAATCAGCTATTAGCTGAATCGGCTTAAACTTCCTAAGCCAGATTTCAGTCTGGCCCGTTTATACTTTTTATCCAAAAACACCCGCTTGCATGCCAAAATGCACGCCAAAACAGACAGCATGCCAGGCTGAAAACCGGGGAAACGCCAATTCCCGACCCCCATCCCAGCCTGTCCATCGTGCCGCCTAGGGCTCGCTTCAGGCACATTATTGCATAAGCCGGATTCACCCGGCAGAAGGGAGTCAAATCTTGAAAGGACGGTGGCGGCCCAGTTGGTTGCGGATTCCGGGGCAAGGCGAAAAGGATTCCGGAGTGAACGCGAAAAGCGTTCCGGTCGAAGACGAACACGATTCCGGGCTGAAGACGAACAGTGATTCCGGCGGGAAGGCGAACAGTTTTCGCGCGGCCCCGGAACGGCTTTTTCGATGGCCCGGAATGATTTCCACAGGCTGAGCGGCGCTGGACATCACAATGGCAGGCAAGGTCCCCTGAAAGGGAGGAAGTTTGCCGGCCAGGAGACTGTCCATGCGGAAACTACGGGAGGTTCTACGCCTCCGATTTGAACTCAAACTGGGCTACCAGCAGATCGGGCGCACTTGCGCGATCGCGGTGAACACGGTTCACAAGTATCTGAAACGCGCCGAGGCGGCGGGGGTGAGCTGGCCGCTGCCGGAGGATTGGGACGAGGCGCGGGTGGAAGCGGCGGTGTTCCCGCCCGCGGCGCCTCAAGCCTCCGAGTTGAAACCCGTACGGACGCCAACGGACTTCGCCGCGATTCATGCGCAGCTGCTCAGCCACACGCACGTGACTCTGCAACTGTGTGGGAGGAATACCGGCTGGCCTAACCGGACGGCTATCGCTATTCGCGCTTTTGCGAGTTGTACCAGCGCTGGCGCTCGAAGCTGGACGTGGTGCTGCGGCAGGAGCACAAGGCGGGCGAGAAGATGTTCGTGGATTGGGCGGGCGCGACGGTTCCGGTGTACGACCGGCGCACGGGCGTCGCCTGGCAGGCGCCCCTATTCGCAGCCGCACTCGGCGCAAGCAACTACAGCTGGGCCGAGGCCACGCGCGATCCGCAGATGCAGTCGTGGCTGCGCGCTCACGTGCATGCGTTTGAACACTTCGGCGGCATCCCGGCGCTGGCCGTGTACGATTTTGTGGCCGGGCACAAAATCGTACTTTTGTTGCCGGCGGCGTTATGTGGCCTCGCCTGCAGCGGAGCCGCCTTGGTCAGGGCGGATGTCGTGCTTCGGGGAACATAATCCTCACAGGGATTCCAGCCATTTCATCAGGTCCTGGTTTTGCCGCCATCCGGCCGCGGGGCGGCATTCCGCCGAGGAATCGACCGGCGGCAGGCACGCGGCCACGGCGGCCTGCTTTGTTCGTAGCGTGATCTCGGCGTAGCGATTGGTCGTGTCGAGGCTGACATGTCCGAGCCACGCCCTGATGACATTGACCTCAACGCCTGCCTCGAGCAGGTGAACCGCGGCGCTATGTCGAAAAGCGTGTGGGTACAGACCATGGTGCTTCTGTCCAAGTGCGCTGCATTCTAAGCCAGCGGTATGCCGTTTGACGATTTTGTAGATTCCGAATCGGGTGAGTGGCTTTTGTTGCTGTGAGAGAAAGACAGGAGCGGTTTTCTCGGGCGGCTTGGACGTCATCAGTCGCTTCAGCAACGCCGCGGTTTCCGGCCACAACGGACAACAGCGCCACTTGTCTCCTTTGCCATGCAGTCGGACCTTGTAGGGCTCATCGACGTCGACGTCCACGTTCCGAAGATCAGCGGCTTCTTGAACGCGTGCGCCGGTATTGTAGAGGAACATCAGGAGCGCCCGATCGCGCAATGCCATGTTGCCGTTTGTTGGGAGGGTTCGAAAAAGCGCGTCGACCTCATCGCGTTCCAAGTAGATCGTTCTGGAAGGCTGGGCGCGTTTGGTCGGTATGGCTTCCACTCTTTGAGCTTCGGCCAGCATTTCGGGGTGATGGACAGCGAGGTAACGATAGAACGTGCGCAGTGCGGCAAGCCTTTGATTTCGAGTACGCGGCTGGTTTCCGCGCTGTTCCTCAATCGTACGCAGAAAATCCAGCACCCGATCAAAGGCAAGATCCTTGAGGGTCAGGCGCGTCACAGGCCGGCTACATAAAGCGGCAACATGCACGAGCAGCAGTTTAATGGTGTCGCGGTAACTCCGGATCGAGCCTGGACGGAGGCCTTTCTGAATCTTCAAGTGGTCTTCGAAAAAGGCGACCACAACTTGGCCGAGGCTGCCATTCATTGATTGCCTCCGGATGGGGCAAAGGCACGAAAACGGCGATCAGCCTCCCGCAGTAATTCTTCTGTGATCGTCAGGTACACTGCCGTTGAATTGGGGTCCACATGCCCAAGAAACGTGGACAAGTGGATCAGCCGGCAGTTCGGATCGATGCCCTGGCGGTACCATCGCAACAATGTTCCAACGGCAAACGCGTGTCGAAGGTCATGCAATCGCGGCGACGATACGCCTGGCGGCAAAACCAACCCGAGTTTGGGAACGAGAGCGTGAAACGTTTGGCTGACGGTCTCCGGGCATATACAGCCGCGTTTCGTAAACGAGAACAGCGGCCGATCGGATGCGTTCGTGCCGCCATGGTGCTTCTCTATGTAATCGCGGAGGCGTGTTGCCAACCTGGGCCCCAGCGGCACAAGGCGACTTTTGCTGAACTTCGTCTCGCGAACGAACAGAGTGTCGCGCTGGAAATCGACATCTCCCAGTTTCAGCCTGACCGCTTCGCCAACACGCAGACCGAGGCCGTACAGCAGGGCGAAGATCATCTCGTAGGTCTTCGCTCGGTGAGGCGCACGAGAGCGGTCTGGAAGCATACGAACCAGTTCCAGGAGGCGTTTGGCATCGTTGAGGTCGAAGAGATATGGAATGCGCTTTCCGGTATCACGGCGTCGCCTAGCCTTTACAGGATTGCTTGCGACAAAACCTTGCAGTACAGCCCATTCAAAGAACCGATGGAGCACGCCGAGGAGATGATTGTAACTGCGTGGCCGGGATCGTGGCCGCGACTGAAGGAAGTCTTCGATCAAGACGCTGTCGATCGAGTTCCATCCCGTTGCATCGTGCTCACAGAGATACCGGTCGAAAAGGCGTAAAGCCGCCGACTCCGGCCGGTATTTGCGGTTGAGCGCTCGCTTGTACTCAACGAAAGTGCGAATCGGCTCAGCTAACGCGCTATGGAGGCCAGCAACCACTTTCATAGTTCCTCCCCATTGCCCATGGCGACCTCTCGTAATGCGGTGATGGCGACCTTGGAGTAAATCTCCGTAGATTGCGGAGAGCGATGACCGACGTAATCGCCGATGGTCTTGAGGGGGAACTCCGCTTCTATCAGTTTCTGGACACAGGTATGGCGGAGCGTGTGTGCGCCTGGCCGGCGCACCTGAATTCCTGCCTTGCGAAGGTACGCTGCCACGGTGGAGGAAACAGCGCCGTTGGTGATGGGCGACTGCGGAGCCAGAACACGAAAGAATACGTGCCGATCCTGCGTTTCCGGCCTGCCGGAGCGCAGATACTCGATAAGGGCTTCGGCCACTACATTAGCGAGCGGGTAAGCCGTCGAGTGCCCGGCTTTCCGTTCGGGAATCTGCAATCGCTCTCGTTTCCAGTCAATATCGTCGAGGGTCAGTTTGGCGACCTCATGCGCACGCAGACCATACGTCACCAGGAGAAGAAGCATGGCATAGTCCCGTCGCCCTCGAACCGTCCGCCGGTCAACCGCTTCGAGCATGCGGCGCACTTCCTCCCAAGTGATAGACCGCGGCACATCGGCTAAGCGGTATACCTGCGGCATTTCGACTGCGCCACTCAGATCCTTCCCGATCACTTGCTGGCGATGGCAGTAACGTAGAAAGACGCGAATGACCCCACAGAGATCCCGTTTTCCAGTGCGTGCCAGTTTCGGGGCCGTATCGACGACAAAAGACGCGAGCAGAGCTGGCGACAATTCCGTCAAAGACGTGACGCCGGATCGTTTGAGGAAATTTGCGAAGCCGTGCAGGCGGTGGCCATAGTGATAAATCGTCGCCTCACGCAAGCCGCGTTCTTCACGGAGATAGCGCAAGAATCCGGGCGCCTGATTTTCGAAGGGGAACAGCTTGTGCGTACGGACAGCGGCGACACGACCCTCCAGCGACAAGTGCAGCATCTGCCGCACAGGATTTCTGGCTTCTTCCGCAACCTTGGACCGGGCTGCGGTAGACCCACCTTGAGATCCATGGCTGGCCAGCCAATGGGATGCAAATCCCTCGACGTGTGCCGCCGCCGATTTCGCATCAGTAGCGCCTTGCAGTTTGGCGAACTCAGCAAACCGACACAGGATCGGCACGCGTCGGTAAAAGTTCCGGAGGGCGTAACCCTGTGATGCCATCCATTCCACATAACGTTCAATCTCTGGAGCCAGCCAGCTTCCCCGGATGCGGTCGATCGTTGCAGGCTTGACGAAATAGCGTTCGAGCATAATGACAATCTCCGTTCGGAAGTCCCGAACCGAAGATCATCATGCTTCGAAGCCAAACCGTTATGTGCCAGAGATCATGCCGGAGCGCCACATTCCACAGCTCTTGCGCGGCCGAGGCCACATAACGCTGCCGGCAACAAAACCCGGACAATCCCAAAACCGGTGTCCAGCATCCGTGCCGGTATGAGCCGGAGTTGAACGCCACCTACCGCGAATTAGCCGAACATTACGGCTTCGCGGTCATTCCGGCACGGCCCTATAAACCGCGCGATAAGGCGAAAGCGGAAGCCGGCGTTCAAGTAGCACAACGGTGGATTATAGCAGCGCTGCGCCATCGGAAGTTCTTCCAACTGGGAGATCTCAACGAAGCCATTGGTGAGTTGCTGGACCGGCTGAACAATCGCCCCTTCCGCAAGCGTCCCGATACCAGCCGGGCCCTTCTGTTCCAACAACTGGACCGGCCGGCGCTGAAGCCGCTGCCGGCCGGGCGCTACGCCATCGCGGAATGGAAACCCGTCAAACCCAACATCGATTATCACGTCGAAGTCGAACGCCATTATTACAGCGTGCCGTACCAACTGGTGGGCCAGCAGTTGGACGCCCGCTATACCGCCACCACGGTGGAGATATTCCATCGCGGAGTGCGAGTGGCATCGCATGTCCGCAGCTTTGTCCCCTACACCGCTACGACCCTGCACCAGCACCGGCCCAAGAGCCATCAGGCCCATTTGGAGTGGACTCCCTCGCGCCTGATTAACTGGGCGGCGACGATCGGACCCGCAACCGCGAAAGTGGTGCAGGCCATCCTGGCAAGCAAGCCGCACCCCGAATCGGGATATCGCGCCTGTCTGGGCATTCTTAGTCTGGCCAAAACCTTCACGCCCGCCCGCCTGGAGGCAGCCAGCCAGCGGTCTTTGGCGCTGGGAATTTATTCCTACCAGAGCTTGAAATCCATTCTGAAGCACTCGCTCGACCGGCAGCCAACGCTGGATCTGGAAAGCGACCGGCCGGGACCGAACCACGACAACATCCGCGGCGGGGAATACTACGACCAGCCGCCCACCTTGTTGCTGCAATAACCACCGAAAGCGGGAGGAAACAATGCTGAATCAACCGACGATAGAAAAGCTGCACACCATGAAGCTGCATGGCATGGCGGATGCATTCCGGGAACAACTCGAGATGGCCGACTCCAGCCAGCTCAGCTTCGAGGAGCGTTTCGGGCTACTGGTCGATCGCCAGTGGACCTGGAAAGAAGGACGCGCGCTGAGCCGGCGTCTGCAACTGGCCAAATTCAAAGAACGCGGCGTGGTGGAGGACATCGACTATCAACACCCGCGCGGGTTGGATCGTAAGCTCATGCGCACCTTGGCCAGCAGTGAGTGGGTGCGGGTGCATCACAACATCCTTT
>Ga0209581_1004601_pt1 | contig 11016 bp, 9 predicted proteins | sample Coa_R2_FD_187160 | JGI IMG/M metagenome (GOLD analysis project Ga0209581, IMG submission 187160) | Surface soil microbial communities from Centralia Pennsylvania, which are recovering from an underground coalmine fire - Coalmine... | ecosystem: Environmental > Terrestrial > Soil > Unclassified ...
CGCTGTCCTCGGCGTCTCGATGCCGGTCTCGCGGGCAAAGGCCTCGTAGACGACTTTGCGGACCCAACGCTTGTAGGATTTCAGGCGTTCTCGCAAATCCTCACGGACGCGGCTGGGCTCAATACTGGCCAGCCACATGGGGATGGCCTCGATATCCATACAGACCTGGACCTGTGGGCCGCCCCGTGTTTGAAGACGGATCTGGCGCGTGCTCTCGAAGAGCACTTCATCGGCCTTGATTTTGCGGAATTGCGTGGCCCAGTTGATGCCGAGGGGACGTAGAGGGAGATAGATCTCCGCTGTCTCGGTCCGTGCGGCGAGCACTTCATCCTCCCCCGCTTGAGTGAGCACGACAAGGCGTTGCTCAACGGGATCGAGTATCTCGGACTCGTCACTGGTCATCGTGGGCCCTTACACTCCTTTCCTGAAGGTGTTGTCATCATGACAACACCTTCAGGACCGCGTTCTCGCCGTTCCGCCGGCATTATCTCATAGAGGGCTCCCGGTAGACGCTTCGAGCGACAGGTGCGTGTAGATGATGCCGTCCAGAGTCTGTCATGAATCGCGTCTGAAGCAATCGACACCATCACTGGCCGGCGGGAGCAGCGCTCTGCTGCCGCAGATGGGCCTGCCAGGTCACGGCGGACGAACTCGCGGCATCGGGGGCGGCGCGCGCCACCGTGCTGCGGTGCGGCGCCGTCCGCACGACCTCGGGATCGGTGTAGGCCTCGTGCGCTATCTCCGCCAGGATCTCCGCGTACTCGTCCAGGTCGGCCTTGGAGAAGCTCTCCGTGGGCTCCAGCGTCATCGGCTCGGGCACGATGAACGGATGGTGGCTCGTCCAGTAGACCTGGACGCCGAAGTCCACCGTCCGGGCCTCGATATCCTCCGTCCCGACTCCCGTCTCCTCGGTCAGCTTCTCCCAACTGTAGCGAATCTGCTCCAGCCGGGGCGTGGTGTTCTCGGGATACGAGACGCCCAGGCCGGGGATCTCGCTCAGCCGCTTGGCCAGGTAGTTGTTGTTCAGCACGGCGGTCCGGGCCACCTCCCTCAGGCCCTCCGCCCCCAGGCTCAGCACCCAGGCGTAGGCCCGCAGCACCGTCTGGGCGTTGCCATGGAAGGCCCGCGTCGTGCCAATGCTGTGCGGGCGGTCGTAGTCCAGCGCGTAGCGCCCCCCGTCGTAGACGACGTGCGGCACCGGCAGGAATGGCTCCAGCCCCGTCCTGACGCCCACCGCCCCCACCGAGAGCCCGAAGGCCCCGTGCGGCGTGCCGAAGGTCTTGTGCAGGTTGAACTGGCACAGGTCGAAGCCCGCCTCGCGCGCCCGCGCGATGCCCAGGATGCCGTTGGCGTTGGCCTGGTCGTAGGCGCACAGCCCCCCCGCCTCGTGCACGATCTTGACGAACTCGTCCACGTGCGGGTTGTAGAGGCCCGTGTCCTCGGGGTTGACCATCATCAGCCCGGCCGTACGTTCCGACACGGCGGCGCGCAGAGCGTCGGGCTCGGGATAGCCGTTGGGCCCCGGATACAGCGTGATGACCTTGAAACCGGCGGTGGCGGGGGCGGCGGCGTCGATGGGATGGGAGAAGAGGGTGGAGATGATCTCGGTGCGTTGATCCGCCTCGCCGCGCGCGCGGTGATAGGCCTTGATCATCAGGGCGTTGGTGAAGACGCCGTGGGCGCCGCCGCCCGGCTGGAAGGCGAAGTGGTCCAGGCCCGAGATGGCCTTGAGCACGCCCTCGAAGCGATAGATGATCTCCAGCATGCCCTGCACGGTGTCGTCGTCCTGCAGGGGGTGCAGCTCGGTGACCTGGGGCAGGCGGGCCAGCCGCTCGTTGACCAGCGGATTGTACTTCATCGAGCAGGTGCCGTTGCCCAGGTCGATGCTCACGTTGTTGCCGAAGGTCATCTGCGAGAGGCGCATGTAATGGCGCAGGATCTCAGGCTGGGAAATCTGAGGCAGAGCCGGCGGAGTGCGCCGCACCAGGTCGGAGGGGAGTTTGGCCAGCGGATCGCCCACGCTCGCCTTCACCTCCGGCTCGACCTCGGGCAGCAGCAGGCCGCGCTCGCCTTCGCTCCCCATGGTCATCAGCACCGGCTCGTTCCAGGCCGCCTCGTGGAATCGCCGCTTCAGCAACTCGCGCTTGCCGTTCATGCCAACACCTCCTCCATCGCGCTCGCCAGGCGCTCGATGTCGCCCTTGTTATGGATCTCCGTGACGCAATACAGGGCGCTCTGCCCCAACCGTGGCAGCTCCCGGCTCAGGTCCTTGCCGCCGAAGATGCCGCGGTCGCGCAGCGCCCGGTTGACCTGCGCGACGGTGCGCCCGCTACCGTCGAAGCTCACCACGAATTCCTTGAAATGCACGCCAGCGGCGAAGGGGATGGTCACACCCTTGATGGCGCCGAGACGTGATATTGCGTACTCCGTGCGATAGAGGATGGACTCGCCAAGCTCCCGCAGGCCGGTTGGACCCAACAGCGCCAAGTAGGCGCCGGCCACGATGCCCCACAGGGTCTGCGTGGTCCCCGTGAAGTCCTTGGCCTGCTCTCTACGCACGTAGTGGGTGCTCTCGAAGTTCACCCAGCCAAAGGTGTTCTCGCCCTCCACCACGGTCGGCAGGATGCCCACCAGCAGGGTGGGGTGTTCGGTGAGGAAGCGCTCTTCGTGGCGGGTGGCGATAAATCCGGCCAGTCCCCCGCCGAAGTTCATGTGCAGGCCCAGGGGCTGCAACTCACCGCAGACGATATCGGCGCCGTAGGCGACCGGGGCGGCCAGCACGCCGAGCGATGACGGATCGACGCCGACGACGAAGAACCCGCCGCGCCCGTGCACGGCCTGCCCGATGGCCGCCGCGTTGGGCTCCACCAGGCCAAGGTACGAGGGCATCTCCAGGTAGACCGTCGCCGTGCGCTCCGAGAGCAGCGACGAGAGTCGCTCCATGTCCAGGCTGCCGGTCGAGAGGTCGCACGGTACCGTGCGCACCGCGGCCACCGCCCCACAAATGGCCTTGATCTGAGCCGTGCGCTCGGGACTCAGGATCTCGGGGATCAAGATCTCGTCGCGCCCCGTCAAGCGGCAGGCCATCAGCAATGAACTGGCGGCCGCCGCGCCCCAGTCGTAGGTCGGCGCCCCGACGGCGTCCAGGCCGACCAGCTCTCCGATCAAGCTCTGATACTCGAATTGCGCCTGTAGGGCGCCCAGGTTGGAGTGCGGGCCGCCGACGTAGGTGGTCAGGAACTCGCCGCGCGAGGCGACCTCGTCGCAAACCGCCGGCACATAGTGCTGCCAGCAGCCGGCGCCGCGGAAGTTCAGGTACTCCTCACAGGTGCTGTTCTTCTCCAGCAGCCCGCGCACGTGCCGCTCCAGCTCACATTCGGAGGCCAGGCGCGGCGGTAGATCAAGCTCGCCATGGAAGCGCAGCCGCTCCGGGATGCCCGCATACAGCTCCTCTTCGTCGGACACACCGACAACGCGGCGCATCTCTTCCCTGCTGAGGGGCGCGGAGTTGGGGATGTATGGATACGCCGCGCGGTGTTCAAGCTCTACCATTGCCGACTGCTACCTTTCTGGTACCCCAAAGGTACCCATCCGTTCCTGCTTCATCCAAGACTGCTGCCCAAGGGCAGTCTGACGTCCCGTCCACAGGCGATTAACATCCCGACGTAGCCACTACCGGGATGGCGCTCACCCGGAGCGCTTCGTCGCGCAGATTCTGTGCGGCATTGTAGTCCCGATCCACCAGTCCCCCGCACTGGGGACACACCTGGCCTTTGCGCTCGCCCCGCTGCGACGCCCGGAAGTTGGTCAACGCCGCGCCCAAGTTGCGGAAGGCGCCTTCTGGCGCGCACTTGGTGACCTCGTACACCCAGGGGAACTGCGACCCTTTGATGCTGTTGAAGCGCTGCTTGAGCGTCAGAACGCTGTCCGGCCGGCGGCCTTCGTCAAGAGCGCGTTTGATCTCGGCCAGACCCCAGTTGTAGGCGAACCTGGCCGTGCCAGCAGCCTTGCGGAAGTAGACTTCCTGCTCAGGCGTCGGGTTGAGCCGGATCTTGTGCGCCCGTAGCATCGTTCTTCAATGCTTCTTTCGATAGCTCCGCAGACTTTACAGTCGATTGGAGACGCCATGCACGATAGTCAGCACATCTTTCACTAGCTCTCGCCCGAGTGACCGTGTCTGTTGGGTGAGCACTGGCACTGCGTCAAACGGTCACGATGCGCCGCCAGCGCGCCTACTAGACAGTGCACATGGTAGCATGGCCGTTTCAGCCCGGTCAATAAGGAGCTACACCCTACGCCGAGGTGCGGCCATTGCGGCGCGCAATACGCGCTGCGCCTCCAGCAATCCGTCCCGGCGACGATCGAGCGGGCCGCTCATGGCCCCATACTCGCGGTCTTCGTGTTCGATGCTCATCACGCCGTCGAAGCCGACCTCGCGCAGCAGAGACACCCAGCGGCGCCAGTCGATGCGCCCGCGGCCGGGCAACCGGTAGGTCCACCACCCCGCGCCGAAGTAGCCGGTCTGCTGCAGGCGGTCGGGAAAGATCTCCGTGTCCTTGGCGTGGGCCAGGAAGACGCGGCCGGCCACCGCGCGCAGGGCCTGTTCGTGGTCGATGCCCTGCCAGACAAGGTGGGACGGGTCGAAGTTCAAGCCCAGGTTGGCCGCGGGCACCAGGCTGAAGAGGCGCGCCCAGCCCGCGGGGGTCGTGGCGACGTAGTTGACGCGCGGCCCCGGCCAGTTCTCCAGGATCACGGTGACGCGCCCCATGGCAGCGTGCTCGGCGAGAGACGCGTAGTACTCGGCAAGCTGACTGTAATTGTCGTCCTCCGACGCCGCGTCGTCGCGGCCCGGAAACGTACACACCTGGCCGACGCCCAGCTCGGCGGCGGTATCCACCGCGGCGCGGACCACGGCGCGGATGCGCTCCCGCGCCGCCCGATCGGCGTCGAGCAGGTTGCCGAAGCAGGTGATCGTGCTGACCTCCAGGCCTGCCCTACGCACGGCCTGCACCGCCTTGCGCGCCTGCGCCGCGTCGCCCCCGGCGTGCCGTCCCATGTCTAGCTCCAGGCTGTCAAAGCCCGCCCCTGCCGCCCATTGGGCCACCTCCTCGATAGGTTGATCGCCCATGATGGCCGTGAAGAATGCGATCTGCATGTCCGTCCTTCCTATTCGTCCCAATTGACACGTGCTTACCGGCATAGCGGGATCAAGCTAGCGTAGCAGCGCCGCGCCGCCTCCGCGGCGGGCAGATGCCACAGATCCTCATTGAACATCTCTATCGAGAAGTAGCCGTTGTAGCCGTACCGCTCGAGCGTGGCGATGAGCGCTTCCAGGTCGAGGATGCCCTCGCCGGGCAGCACGCGATCGCTGTTGCAGTTGCTCAGGTCACCCGGCTTATCGCGCATGTCGTTCAGGTGCACGTGCTTGATCCACCGGACCGTGGTCGCGGTCAGGTGCTCAAACTTCGTGGGCGTCGTGTGATAGTGCGCGGGATCGAAGAGCACGCCAACCTGAGGATGGTCGACCCTGGCGGCGACAAGCACCGCGCTGTGCAGGCTCTTGATCAGCGGCCCCCAATTGAATTCCAGGGCGATGGAAACGTCCAGGCCCTCGATCTGCCGTGCCAGGTTACTCAGGGTGCCGGCCACGGTGTCCAGCGCGGCCAGCGGATCGGCCACGGGTTGAGCGGGGCCATCGGTGCCCACAACAAGGGTGCCACCGCCGAACTCGTGGATCAGCCTGGCGTTGCGCAGGTGCAACTCGTAGTTGGCTTGCCGGGACTCCGGCGCGGAAAAGCATTCCAGAGCCTTCTCGAAGCCGCCGATAGCGCGCAGGTTGCGCGCCGCCAGCAGATGGCGCACGTCGTCGACGTCGTGGCCCCAGGCCAGCCAGTCCTTGACGTGGGGCAAGACGAACTCCACGTTGCGGAAGCCGGCGGCGGCGTAGGCGTCGAGGGCTTCCACGAGGTCTTCGTGACGCGTCGAGACGGAGTTGATGGCAAGCTGTTCTATCTTCACAGGTTTCTCCACAGTCGCAGATAGGTATGGGCGACCCGCAGGTCTTCCAGCGCCTCCGCCGCCTCGCACGGCGGCGTGCGCTCGCCCTTGATGGCGGCGATGAAGTTCATCGCTTGCTGGCGCATGGCATGGACGGGGGGCAGCACCGGCACGATCGTCTCGGGCGGCCTGCCCTGGCCGGGGTCGCGCAAGATCTCCACGCGGCCGGGTACGTGCTGGGCCAGGGGCGCGGGCAACTCCAGTTTGACGTAGCCGTGCTCGAAGGCGACCAGGGCCGCTTCCTGCCAGCCCAACGACGTGCCATATGGTGACATCTCGATCACGCCGGCCACACCACTGTCGCTCTGTACCGCCAAAAGCACCCCCGATGGATCGGCGTAGGTCACACTGTAAGGCTCGCCGAGCAGGTAGCGCATCAGGTTCACTTGATGGATATAGTAGTTGACGAAGGAGACGTACTCTTTGTACGTCGCCTCATCCATGTCGGCCGCCGGCGGGTCCGCATCCGGGGGCGGCACCGGCTCGTCCGAGCGGATCAGATCGTCGAAACCGCCGGCAATCCAATCGCCGGCCGGCATGATGATGCGCACGTAGCGCAGCGCGCCCAGCTCGCCGCTGTCCCGCAAGCGCGCGATCTCCTGCCTGGCGTAGATCGTGGCGGGGTCGCTGCGCTTGTGGTAGCCGACCATGTGCCAGGAACCGCCCTCCCGCAACGCGGCCAGCATGCGCTCGCCCACGGCCACCGAGGCAGCCAGCGGCTTCTCCGTCAGCACGGGGATTCCCGCCGCGTACAGAGGAGGGATGACCAGGCCATGCTGCGTGAATTGCTGCGGCGCCACGATACCGTCAAGCTGTTCGTGGGCCAGCATCTCGGCGGCGCTCCGGTAGACGCGCGACACGCCGTAGCGCTGCGCCACCTGCTGGGCCAGCAATGGCCGAACCTCGGCAATCGCCACGACCGAACACTCGGGCAGCGCGGCATAGTTCCGCAAGTGGGCAGCCTGCCCCATGTTCCCCACCCCGACAAAGCCGATACGTATCTTCCCCTCGGACATATCCTCGTGTTGCCTCATTCCTTGTCTACTACCGCAGCTTCAGCGGCGCGTTTGCCGCGCCATGCCCGCATGCCCAACGAATGCTCAGCCGCGTACCGCTCCCGCGGTAAGCCCGGCGATGAACTGGCGCTGCATCGCCGCATAGACGACGATGATCGGCACGATGCTCATCTTCATCGCCAGGCTGTCCACGGCCGCTCACCGACGATGGGACCGCAGTAGCGTTCGCCGTCGAGTCCGGGCACGGTGGAGCGGCGCACGATCAGCTCGCAGTCGGGCAAGGCAGGATCGGCCGTCCAGACACGGCCCTCGATCTGCTCGGCCAGCGCGGCCATCGCAGCGGCGCCAGGTCGTAGGTCGGCTGGCGCACGGTGCTCAGGGGCGGATCGTACAATGCACCGATCTCCGTGCCATCGTAGCCGATCACGGCGACGTCCTCGGGGATGCGCAGGCCGGCGCGCTTGAGGGTGACGATCACGCCGATAGCCATGGGATCGTTATGGGCGAAAATGGCGGTGGGCGCCGCGCCGCGTTCGAGCAGCAGGCTGGCGGCCCGCCGGCCGCTGGCGAAGTCGAACGCTCCCTCGACGATGAGGGCCTCCTCCACCGGCACCGACCAGTCGGCCAGCGCCTCGCGGTAGCCGAGGAGGCGCTGGCCTCCAGGACCACCCGGCAGAGGACCCGTGACACACCCGATGCGCCGATGGCCGAGATCCAGCAGATGTGCCGTCGCCACGTAGCCACCACGGCGGTCGTCGACGCCCGGCCACGTGCCGAAGAGAGGGGACATGGCAGGCCTGGCCGGTGTGCCGGAGGTCTCACCGGGTACGGCATCCTCGTCGAGCGCGCCGATGATGCCGGCGACCTGGTACTGCCTGAGCAAGCGCACGTAGCCGGACCTCTTGATCGGGTCGCCGTCGTGATTGCAGAGCATCACGCTGTAGCCACGGGCCTGTGCGACATCCTCAACGCCGCGCGCGATCTCGGCGAAGTAGGGGTTTGCCACGTTGGGCAACAGCAGGCCGATAGTGGTCGAGCGCCGGCTGCGCAGCGAGCTGGCCAGCAGGTTGGGCTGGTAACCCAGCGCCTCAATCGCCTGTCGCACCTGTTCGCTGGTGCCGGCGCTGATGCCCGGCTTGCCGTTGAGCACCGCCGAGACGGTCTGGACCGATACCCCGGCGCGTTGTGCCACGTCGCGCATCGTCACGCGCATCCAGTTGCCCCCTACATGATCGTTCACATTAACGATCATGCTTCACAGGGTACACCCGTCCTGCCGCCGTGTCAAGGAGATCGCCGGGTCTTCTCAGCCCGTGGAGAAACGGCTCCAGCGGAAGGCGTGGAGCGAGAGCGATGGCCGCCCGTCGAGGATGATGTCGGCGATCAGGCGCCCGCTGATCGGGCCCAGGCAGAACCCATGGCCGGAGAATCCGGCCGCCAGAACCAGGCCGCTGGGACTGGAGAGCGCGTCCAGCACCGGCTTGTGATCCGGCGTGGTGTCGATGAGCCCGCTCCAGCGCCGCACGACGCTGCGCTCGCCCAGGTTGGTGAAGATCGCGCCGGCACGGTCCAGCAACTGCGCCTCCACCTCCGGCAAGGTGGGAAGGTCGTTCATCGAGCGCGGATCGACGATCTCGCCGTGCGCGCTGCTGGCGAAACGAAAGTGGCCCTCCAGCGCATCGGGACAGCCGGACATGCCGGCGTCGGCCATGCCAAAGGCCGCCGTGAACCGCGGTTGATCCGTCCGGAGGACGGCGATCTGCACGCGCCGGGCCTGCATGGGGAACTGCAGCCCCAACTCCCGGCAGAGGGCGCCGGTGCCGACACCGGTGCACAACACCACGACCGGCGCGCCGATGAGGCCGTCTGGCGTGACGACTCCGCTGACGCGCCCGCCGGTCATCTCGACCCCGACGACGCCGGTACCGGTCAAGAAGGTGGCTCCCTGCCCTCGCGCTACCTGTGCGTAGGACCGGGCAACCAGTGGCGGATCGAGGACGTAGCCATCGCTGGCGCAGTAGCTCGCGGCGATCACCGCCGGCGAGAGGGCGGGAGCCAGGCGCCGCAGGCGCTCACCCTCGACCAGTTCAATGTCGAGCCCGGCGCTGCGCCCGGTGGCGACGATCTCTTCGAGGTGCGCGACCTCCGCCTTGGTGGTGCCCAGGCGCAGGTTGCCCGTCTGGCGATAGCCCACGTCCCGGCCCAGCTCGCCGGCCAGCCCCGCCCACAACCGAACGGCCTCCATCGCCAGCGGCAACTCGGCGGCGTCGCGCGCGGATTGTCGCACCCCGCCCAGCGTGCGCCCCGAGCCCTCCCCGGCAATATCCGCCCGGTCCAGCACGACGACACGCCGGCCCACCTGGCTCAGGTAGTAGGCCGCCGCGGTCCCGGTGATGCCGGCGCCGACGATAGCCACGTCGTAGCGCGATCGCCCTCTCCGGGCGCCTTCTCCAACCAATGGCGTGCCCCTTACCAGGCGTGCGTCCCGCCGTCGACGAAAATCGCCGCCCCGGTGATGTACGAGGCCCGCGGCGACAGCAGAAACTCCACTACCTCCGCTATCTCCGAGGCTTCGCCGAGGCGGCCGAGCGGCACGTGTGTGGCCAGCGCTTCCTCGCCGCCGGAGATGTCGCGCCAGTCTTTGCTCATGCCGACCCGAATGAAGCCGGGCGCCACCAGATTGACGCGCACGCCCCGCGGCGCCAGCTCGCAGGCCAGCACCCGGGTCAACCCCTCAAGGCCGACCTTGGTCGCCGAGTAGATGGAGAGCCGCGGGAAGCGTCCGACGCTGCCGGCGATGCTGCCGATGTTCACGATGGCCGAGCCTGACTCCAGGTGAGGCGCCGCCGCGCGGCAGACGCGCGCCGTTCCCGCCACGTTCACCGCCCACAGCGCATCGATCTGGGCGTCGTCCATCGTCGCGGCCGGCGTGTCGCGCACGATGCCGGCGCAGTTGACCACCCCGCGCAACCGGCCCAGGGAGACGGTCTGCGCGACGAGGGCATTGATGCTCTCGGACGAGCGCACGTCGAGGTGGCGCTCGACGATGGTACCGGCGGCAAGCGGCCCGTCGCCGGATTGGGCGGCGCGGTCGCGCACCTCGAGATCGCCGGCCACCACGGCGTACCCGGACTCGACCAACCGTGCGGCGATGGCGCGGCCAATCCCGCCCGTCCCACCGGTCAAGAGAACAATGTCGCTCATGGGCCTCCCTCGTTCAATACGGCCGGCGACTGGAGTCGCCTGGCAGGGACCGGCTGTCTTAACCGCCGGCTCCCCGACCGGGGTCCACCTTGGCGAGGCAGTGTCAGGCACCACCCCGCGCCGACAGTCCGGCGCCCACATACGCGGGAGCGGGCACGGCTTTCTTGCGCTCGAATGCCGGCGAGAAGTGCGGGGCTACCTCGCGCGCGAAGCGCTCCGCCCAGCGATGTCGCGGCTCCCGCGGCACGCCGGGCGTGGCGAAGTGCAGGATGAAGTGGTTGAAGCCGGCGTCGATGAACTTCTGGAGCTTCCTGCACACGGTCTCACCGGAGCCGATAAGCTGCCATTCGGTCCAGGGATCGATGTTCTCGGGGATGGTGCGCGCCTTCATGCCCGCGAAGATCTTCTTCCACGCCTCGTAGCTCTTGGTGTTCTCCCAATCGGTGGTATCCGTTTGATAGTGGTCGATCTGGGCCTGCATGAAGCGGGGCTTGTATTCCCTGGCTTCCAGGATGGCCTCGGCGTCGGTGTCGGCGACGATGCAATCCATCATGATGGGCATGGTGACGTCGGTCTGGAAGCCCCCGGCAGCGGCCGCCTCCCTCCAGTTCACCAGCGCGGCCACCTGAGCGTCATAGTTGCCGATGGAGGTGCAGATCGGGGGCAGGCCGAGCGAGCCCATGATGCCGGCGCTGTCCGGACTGCCGATGGCGCCGTAGAGATTGATGCGCTCGCGGTT
>Ga0209581_1004603_pt1 | contig 11011 bp, 11 predicted proteins | sample Coa_R2_FD_187160 | JGI IMG/M metagenome (GOLD analysis project Ga0209581, IMG submission 187160) | Surface soil microbial communities from Centralia Pennsylvania, which are recovering from an underground coalmine fire - Coalmine... | ecosystem: Environmental > Terrestrial > Soil > Unclassified ...
GGGCTGGAGGCGCTGACGCGGCCGTGCCGGGTGGCGCTCTACACCGACAGCCAGTATGTGCGCGACGGCATCACCCGCTGGTTGCCCGGCTGGAAGGCGCGCGGCTGGCGCACCGCGGACAAGAAGCCGGTCAAGAATCTCGATCTGTGGCAGCGCCTCGACCGCGCCGCTTCACCGCACCGGGTCACCTGGCACTGGGTGCGCGGCCATGCCGGCCATCCCGAGAACGAGCGCGCCGACGCGCTCGCCCGCGCCGCGATCGCCGCGCGGGCCGGCGGCTGAGGCCGGCCCCCTAGCCGAGGTGGCGCCAGGTCTTGCTGTCGGCGACCTGCTCGACCACCCGGCGGGCTTCGAGCTGGCCCAGCGCCTGGCGGATCGAGGTGTAGGCGAGGACCACGCCGCGCTCGCGCCGCAGGCCGCTGCGGATTTCGGCGGGGCGGGCGGCGCGGGGCGCGATCGAGCGGAGAAAGCCGGCGACCAGCTCGGCGTTGGCGCCGCGGCGCGGCCGCGCCGGCGGCGCGGCGGCCCGGCGACGGCGGCGATGGGGCGGGGCGGCCGACGGCGCCGGAGCGGGCGCCGGCCCCGCCATGTCCGGCGCCGGACGCGAGGCCGCCTCGCGAATCAGCGCCATCGCCGCCTCGTAGCCGGCGGCAAAAGCCTCGCGGCGGACCGCCTCGATCTGTTCCTGCAACAGGTCCACCGCGGATTTGGTCGTCATCTGCCGCCTCGCACGCCGTTACATGCGAGAGGGTTAGCACGTTTGCGGATCGTCGCCGAGCCGTTCGCGCGGCGGCCGCGTCTCGCTGACCAGGTCGCGCAGCACCGCCTTGCCGGGCAGCGGCTCGAGCACGATCGGGGCGCGGTCGTGCAGCCTGGTCGTGCAGGCGTAGGCGATGTCGCCGTCGATCGCGATCGTGCATTCCTTGCAGACATTGGCGTTGATGCAGCTGTAGCGGATCGCCAGCGAGGGATCGCGGTGGGTGCGCAGCCAGATCAGCCCGTCGAGGACGGTGGCGCCGTCCTCGAACGGCAGCTCGAATTCGGCGAAGCCGGCGGCGCGGCGGATGACCAGGCGGGCGGTTTTCATGTCACCGAAATCGCGCCGTCGGCATCCATCGCCAGGCGCTGGCGCCGGGCCCAGGCGGGGTCGGTGGCCGGGAAGTCGTCGCGCTGATGCGCGCCGCGGCTCTCGCGGCGGGCCAGCGCGGCGGCGGCAACCGCCTCGGCGGCGAGGAGGCCGAGGCGCAAATCGAGCCAGTCGGCAAGGCTCTGGTTGAAGACGGCGCCGGGCGCGACGGCGACGCGGTCGAGCCCGGCGCGCATCTCGCGGATGCGGGCGAGCGCGCGGGCGAGCCCGGCGGCGTCGCGGAACGGTCCGACAAGGTCCTGCATCACCGTGCGCAACTCGTCGAGCAGGGCGGCGGCGGCGATTTCGCCGTTGCGGCCGCGGCGCAGCGCCGCGAGCCGCGCCGCCGCGTCGCGGCCGGTGTCCGGGCGCCACCTCGCCGGCCCGCGCCGCGCCGCATAGGCGGCCGCCGCGCGCCCGGCGGTCTCGCCGAACACCAGCGCCTCGGGGATCGCATTGCCGGACAGCCGGTTGGCGCCGTTGGCGCCGCCCGCCGCCTCGCCCGCGGCAAACAGGCCGGGCACCCGCGTCGCCAGCCCGGCATCCACCGCGATGCCGCCCATGTGGTAATGGGCGATCGGCGCGACCTCGACCGGCGCCCGGGTCAGGTCGATGCCGTGCCGCGCCAGCCGCTCGACGACCGGGCCGAACGCGGCGTCGAGCGCGGCCCGCGGCACATGGGTGAAGGACAGGTAGACGCCGCCGTGCGGCGAGCCGCGCCCAGCGGCGATCTCGCGGGTGATCGCGTAGGTGGCGAGATCGCGCGGGGTGGTGTAGCCGGCGCTCTCGTCGCTGCCGTAGGAATCGAGGAATTCGCGCCCGTTGCCGTCGAGCAGCCGGCCGCCGAGCTTGTAGCGGAACGGGTCCCACATGATCGGGTCCATGCCGACCAGCCGCGGCGCGAGATGGCCGATCGGGAAGAACTGGACGAACTCCATATCGACCAGCTCGGCCCCGGCGGCAAGGGCCAAAGCATAGCCGTCGCCGCCCATGTTGGCCGAGGCGCTGTTGCGGCGGTAGAGGCGGGTGAGCCCGCCGGTGGCGATGACGGTGGCGGCGGCGGCGATGGTCACCGGCTCGCCGGACGCCAAATCGAGCGCGACCGCGCCGGCCGCCTCGCCGTCGACGGTGCACAGGTCGCTGACCGCCAGGTTGCTCAGCCGGCGGATCGCGGCGACGCGCCCGACCTGGCGCCGCAGGGTCGCGGCGACGGCAGGGCCGGTATTGAGGAAATCGACGTAGCAGCAGCGCGGCCGGCCGTGCCCGGGCGCGGTCACCTGGGCGATGCGGCCGTCGTCGCGGCGGGCCCAGCCGACCCGCCACTCCGCCATCTCGCGGATGCGCGCCGGCGCCTCGCGGCACAGGAGCGCGGCGAGCGCCTCGTCGCACAGCCCGCGGCCGGCGGCGAGCGTGTCGGCAAGGTGAAGCTCGGGGTCGTCGGGCGATTCCTCGGCGAGCGCGGCGGCGACCGTCATCTGCGCCATGATCGTCGCCCCGCCGCGGCCGACCAGGCTTTTGTCGAGCAGCAGCACCCGCCCGGCGCCGGCGCGGGCGGCGGCGAGCGCGGCATACATGCCGGCCCCGCCGGCGCCGACCACCAGCACGTCGGCGGCGAGGCCGGTCACTTGACCGCGTGCCCGAGCAGCGCCGCGGTCGGCAGCACGAGTTCGCCGCCGCGGCGAAACGGCGCCGCCGCCCGCTCGATCGCGGCGACGATCGCCGGCAGCACCGCCGGGCGCTGCGCCTCGATGACCGCGGCGGTGCGCACGGTGCCGCGGCGCAGCGCCTCGACCAGCGCGGCGGCGCCGGCGACCCGCCATTCCCGCACCTCGCGCGACACCGCGACGGCGGCGAAGCCGGCCCCTTCGAGCAGCCGCCGCACCGCCGCCGCCGAGGTCAGCCCGCCGCCGGAGGGCGGGGCCGCGGCGGCGTGCGGGTCGCCATGCGCGGCGACGGCGTCGAACAGCAGGCGCCAGGCGGCATTCTCCGCCGGCGCCACCCAGGCGGTCAGCGCCACCCGGCCGCCCGGCCGCAACACCCGCCGCACCTCGGCAAGGGCCCGCTCGGGATAGGGAAAATGGTGGGCGCCGAAATTACAGACCACGGCATCGAAGCTGGCGTCGGCATAGGGCAGGGTTTCGGCCTCGGCCTCGTCGAACCCGGCATCGGGCAGCGCCGCGCGGGCCAGTTCGAGCATGGCCGGCGAGAAATCGGCGCCGCGCACGACGGCGCCGCGCGCCGCCGCCGCGGCGGCGGCGATGCCGGGCCCGCAGGCGAGGTCGAGCACGCGGGTGCCGGCGCCGATTCCGGCGGCATCGAGCAGGGCCGCGACGAAGCCGGCGCTGGCCGGCGCGAAGGTGGCGCGATACTGCGCCGCCGCGCGTTGCCAGCCGCGATGCTCGAAATCGCGGATCGTCGCCGGGTCGAAGGCCATGCCGCCGGCATGGATACACCATCTCGGGCGGCGGCGGCAGGGCCGGCCTGAGCGCCGTCCGGCAGGCCGGCGCAGCGGCGCGGTGCCGCGCCCCGCAAGAGGGACTGGACGGCGGCGGCGTTCTCTGCTCAAGCTCCGCGCCCCCCGGAGGGAGATCATCCGCCGCGATGGCTGCATCGGCCGAGCCGAACGACGCCCCTCCCGCGCGGACCGCGCAGCGCCTGGCGGTGGCCGCGCTCGGCGTCGTCTACGGCGACATCGGCACCTCGCCGCTCTACACGATCCGGCAATGTTTCGACGGCATCGGCTCGGTGTCGCCGACCCGGGTCTACGGCGTGCTGTCGCTGATCGCCTGGGCCCTGACCCTGGTGGTGACGGTCAAGTACGTGCTGGTGCTGATGCGCGCCGACAACCGCGGCGAAGGCGGCATCCTGGCGCTGACCGTGCTCGCGCTGCGCGCCTCGACCGGGCGGCCGCGGCAGTGGGTGCTGTGGGCCGGGCTGTTCGGCGCCGCGCTGTTCTACGGCGACGGGGTGCTGACCCCGGCGATCTCGGTGCTGAGCGCGGTCGAGGGGCTCGAGGTCAAGACCCCCGAGCTTGCCCCCTACGTGCTGCCGCTGACGATGGTCCTGCTGATCGCGCTGTTCCTCGGCCAGCGCCGCGGCACCGGGCGGGTCGGCGGGCTGTTCGGACCGATCATCATCGTCTGGTTTATCGCGATCGCGCTGCTCGGGGCGGTCGAGATCGTGCGCAACCCGGCGATCCTCCGCGCCCTCGACCCGCGCTTCGGCTACGAGCTGATCCGCGCCGACCCCAAGGGCGGCTTCGTGCTGCTCGGCGGGGTGGTGCTGGCGGTGACCGGGGCCGAGGCGCTGTATGCCGATATGGGGCATTTCGGACGGCCGACGATCAGCCGCACCTGGCTGCGCTTTGTCTTCCCCGCCCTGCTGCTCAACTATTTCGGCCAGGGGGCGCTGCTTCTCGCCCATCCCGACACGGTGCAGAACCCGTTCTACCGGCTGGCGCCAGAGTGGGCGGTGCTGCCGCTCGTCGTGCTCGCCTCGGCGGCGACGGTGATCGCCTCGCAGGCGGTGATCTCGGGCGCTTTCTCGCTGACCCACCAGGCGGTGCAGCTCGGCTATCTGCCGCGGCTGCAGGTGCGCCATACCTCCGAGCACGAGATCGGCCAGGTTTACGTGCCCAGCATCAACGCGCTGCTGCTGGTCGCGGTGGCGGCGACGGTGCTCGGCTTCCGCTCTTCCGACGCGCTCGGCTCGGCCTACGGCGTCGCCGTCACCGGGACGATGACGGTGACGACCGTGCTCGCCTTTGTCTACCTGCGCGCCGGCAAGGGCTGGAGCGTGTGGCAGCTGGCGCCGCTGTTCGGGGTGTTCCTCGCCGTCGACGTGTCGTTCTTTGCCGCCAATCTGCTAAAGCTGGCCGAAGGCGGCTGGTTTCCGCTGGTCATCGCGATCGCGCTCTATACGACGATGACGGCGTGGCGGTGGGGCCGCGACCGCCTCGCCGCGCAGCGCGCGGTCGGCGCGATGCCGCTCGACATGCTGATCGCCGGGCTCGACCCCGAGCGCCCGCGGCGGGTGCCGGGCACCGCGGTCTACATGACCGCGCGGGTCGACAACGTGCCCGCGGCGCTGCTGCACAACATGAAGCACAACAAGATTCTGCACGAACGCAACGTGCTGATGACGGTGCGCACGATGGACGTGCCGCGCGTCCCCGAGGCGGACCGCATCGAGATCCACCATTTCGACAAGAACTTCCACACCGTGACGATCCGCTACGGCTTTCTCGAAGAACCCGACATCCCGCGGGCGCTGGCGCTGTGCCGGGTCGGCGGCTTCCGCTTCAACCTGATGGAGACCTCGTTCTTCGTCGGCCGCGAGAAGATCGTGTCGAAGCGCGGCGCCGGGTTTTCGGCCCCGTTCAAGCACCTGTTCATCCTGCTCAGCAACCTCGCGCTCGACGCCACCGAGTTCTTCCGCATCCCGGTTAACCGCATCGTCGAGCTGGGCGGCCAGACCGAAATTTGACGCGATGGGCGGACCTCGGATATGCCCCCTTTGTTTGGGGGAATGATGCCTGCACATGCCGAGCCGAGCGCCGCGCCGGACGGCCGGGTCAAGCGGAACCTGGCCGTCGCCGCGCTCGGCGTCGTCTATGGCGACATCGGCACCTCGCCCCTCTACACGATCCGGCAATGTTTCGACGGGGTCGGCTCGATCTCGGCGCCGCGCGTGTTCGGGGTGCTGTCGCTGATCGTCTGGGCGCTGACCATCGTCGTGACGCTGAAATACGTGCTGGTGCTGATGCGCGCCGACAACCGCGGCGAGGGCGGCATCTTTGCCCTGACGGTGCTGGCGATGCGCGCCTCGACCGGGCGGCGCGGCCGCTGGATCCTGTTTGCCGGGCTGGTCGGCGGCTCGCTGTTCTTCGGCGACGGGGTGCTGACCCCGGCGATCTCGGTGATGAGCGCGGTCGAAGGGCTGAAGGTGAAAGCGCCCGAGCTCGAACCCTATGTCATCCCGCTGACCCTGATCCTGCTGATCGCGCTGTTCGTCGTGCAGCGACGCGGCACCGGACGGGTCGGCGGACTGTTCGGTCCGATCATCATCGTCTGGTTCTCGACGATCGGGCTGCTGGGCGCGGCCGAGATCGCGCGCAACCCGACGATCGTCCATGCGATCAACCCGCTCTACGGCATCCGCCTGATCCTCGACGACCCGGCGCTCGGCTACCCGGTGCTCGGCGCCGTCGTGCTGGCGGTGACGGGGGCCGAGGCGCTCTACGCCGATATGGGGCATTTCGGCCGCGGCCCGATCCGCCGCGCCTGGCTGCGCTTTGTCTTCCCCGCCCTGCTGCTCAACTATTTCGGCCAGGGCGCGCTGCTGCTCGCCAATCCCGAGACGGTGGAGAACCCGTTCTACCGGCTGGCGCCGGACTGGGCGGTGTTGCCGCTCGTCGCGCTCGCTTCGACCGCCACGGTAATCGCCTCGCAGGCGGTGATCTCCGGCGCCTTCTCGCTGGCGCGCCAGGCGGTGCAGCTCGGCTATCTGCCGCGCATGCAGGTGCGCCACACCTCGGCGGAGGAGATGGGCCAGGTCTTCGTGCCGGGCATCAACAACCTTCTGCTGATCGCCGTGGTCATCACCGTGCTCGAATTCCGCTCGTCCGACGCGCTGGGCTCGGCCTACGGCATCGCGGTGACCGGCACGATGGCGGTCGACACCACCCTGGCGCTGACCTATCTGCTGCTCGGCGCGCGCTGGCCGCTGTGGCTGCTCGTCCCGCTGTTCGCCCTGTTCATCACCGTCGACCTGTCGTTCCTCGGCGCCAACGTGATCAAGATCACCGAGGGCGGCTGGTTTCCGCTGGCGATCGGCACGGTGTGCTGCGCGATGATGGCGGCGTGGCTGTGGGGCCGCCGCCGCCTCGCCGCGCAGCGCGCGGTCGGCGCGATGCCGCTCGACGTGCTGATCAGCAGCGTGCGCCCCGACGACCCGCCGCGGGTGCCGGGCACCGCGGTCTACATGACCGCGCGGGTCGACAACGTGCCCGCGGCGCTGCTGCACAACATGAAGCACAACAAGATTCTGCACGAACGCAACGTGCTGATGACGGTGCGCACGATGGACGTGCCGCGGGTGCCCGAGGCCGACCGCATCGAGATCCACCATTTCGACAAGAACTTCCACACCGTGACGATCCGCTACGGCTTTCTCGAAGAGCCGGACATTCCGCGGGTGCTGGCGCAATGCCGGGTCGGCGGGTTTCACTTCAACCTGATGGAGACCTCGTTCTTCGTCGGCCGCGAGAAGATCGTGTCGAAACGCGACAGCGGCATCGCCGCGCCGTTCAAGCACCTGTTCATCTTCATGTCGAACCTGGCGCTCAACGCCACCGAGTTCTTCCGCATCCCGGTCAACCGCATCGTCGAGCTGGGCGGCCAGACCGAAATCTGAAACGCCCCGACACGATCCCTTGCGGGACCCGGTGTCCCCGTGGCGGAGTTGCCGCGAACGCCTAATGGATGTCTTCCTGCTCGCGGAAGGCCTGGCGCAGGCGCTCGACCGAAAATCCCGGCTGCTTCGACGCCTCGATGATCACCTTCTCGCGCCGGGTCAAAAGGTCGACGGCGGCGGGGATTTTTTCGACCGCGTCGTAGGGCACGACGACGGCGCCGTGGCGGTCGGCATGGATGACGTCGTTGGGCGAAACCACCATGCCGAAGACGCTGACCGTGCCGCCGTACTCGACGAGGTGGACATGGGCGTGCGACGGCATGACCGAGCCGGCGAGCACGAGAAAATCGGGCGCCATCGCATCGAGGTCGCGCACCGAGCCGTCGGTGATGACGCCGGCGCAGCCGAGCCCGGCATGGACATGGGTCTGCACCTCGCCCCAGAACGCGCCGAACCCGGTGTCGGGGGCGTCGATGTCCTGGATCACCGCGATCGACGGCAGCGGTTCGGCGGCGATGTGCTCGTAATAGCCGAGGCGGATTTTGTTGGCGCTGTCGCGGTCGCGCGGGTGCGGTTCGCGCGAGCGGATCAGCGCGGTGCGGGCAAAGGCGACGACCGGCTTCATCTGGGGAAAGGCGGCGACCACCGGACGCCGGGTGAAGCCGCGCGCCCGCCGCTCCGGATTGGTGATCTCGAGCGCGTTGCAGATCGTCGGCGTATCCCAGGCGGCGAGCGCCTGGAGGCTGGCGAGGCTGGGCAGGCTCGGCATGCGGGTCTCCGTCGCGGCAGGAAAGGGGCGCCCCGCTTTATCGACGGCGCCCTTTTCCCGCAAGGGCTTTTCGCGCATCATCGCGCGACCGAGACGACGGGGCCCGGCGATGAGCTACACGGTCAGCCATTTCGAAATCCGCGTGCGCGACGCCGCCGCGATGGAAAAATTCTATACCGAGGTGCTCGGCTTCATCGTCACCGACCGCGGCCTCTTGACGCGCGGCCCGGCGGCGGGAAAGGAGCTGGTGTTCCTCAGCCACAGCCCGCAGGAGCACCACCAGATCGTGCTGATCCCGACCGCCGAGGCGGCCGGGGGCGGCGGCATCGGCCATGTCGCGTTCCGCGTCGACAGTCTCGACGAGGTGCGCCGCGTCTATGCCAAGGTGCGCGCCCTGCCGCATGCCAGGCCCGAGCCGGTGTCGCACGGCAACACCTGGTCGGTGTATTTCCGCGACCCGGAAGACAACCGCATCGAGGTGTTCACCCAGACGCCGTGGCACGCCACCCAGCCGTGCCGCTTCGACGTCGATTACGACCTCGACGATGCCGCGCTGAAAGAGGCGACCCTGCGCGATGCCCGGCGGCTCGACGGGTTCACCACCGCCGAGGCGTGGCGCGACGCCTTCGTCAAGCGCTTCGAGGACGCCTAGACGCCGCTGCGTCCGGACAGCAGCAGGCTGAGCGGGACCGCCACCAGGGTGACGGCGATCGCGACCGCAAGGATGCGCTCCGTCGGGCTCCATTTATTCCAGTCGGCAATCCAGTCGCGCATCGGCACCCGCCTTCGCGGTCCCATCCTTTTCTCCGCCACAACGGATTATGGGCGCGAATTCTTCTGCATCCCGTTAACAAAACCGGCGTGGCGCGTTGTCGCGGCCCCGTCTTGCCTTTGCCGGCGGCCGCGCCGATAAAGGCGGCGGGAGGCCGCCATGCCGACATACATCATGCTCGCCAACTGGACCGACCAGGGCGCGCGTCAGGTCCGCGACTCGCCGAAGCGCGTCGATGCCGCCAAGAAATTGCTGGTCGAGATGGGCGGCCGCTTCACTTCGTTCTACATGACGATGGGCGATTACGACCTGATCGCCGTTTACGAGGCGCCCGACGACGCGGTCGCGGCGCGCTTTGTGCTGATGCTCGGCCAGATGGGGACGGTGCGGACCCGCACCCTGAAGGCGTTTCCCGAGGCGGCGTTCCGCGAGATCATCAACTCGCTGTCGTAGGCGGACCGGATTCCCTCTTCCGGGGGTGCGACATTTTGTCCTAAACTCGGCGGCAACGGAGACCAATCCGGAGCCCCCCGATGAATGTCGAAAGCATCCTGCGCGGCAAGGGACGGGAGGTCGCGACGATCCGCGGCGACGCCCGGGTCGGCGAGGCCGTCGACATGCTGTGCCGCTATCGCATCGGCGCGCTCGTCGTCAGCGACGACGGTGCGACGGTGGACGGGATTCTGTCGGAGCGCGATCTCGTCCTGGCCCTCGCCGACTGGGGCGGCGAGCTGCTGTCGCGCCAGGTGGTCGAGGTGATGAGCCGCGAGGTGGTGACCTGCGACCCGGGCGACAGCGCCGGCGACCTGATGGCCGAGATGACCAGCCGCCGCATCCGCCATTTCCCGGTGCTGCGCGACGGCGTGCTCGCCGGCATCGTCAGCATCGGCGATCTGGTCAAGAGCCGGCTCGACGAGATCGAGGACGAGGCGCGCTCGCTGCGCTCGTTCATCGTCGGCGCCTGATTGGGCGGGGATTGCGTCGCCGCGGCGCTTCCGGCTCAATGCGCGGGATGAACCGGCTTCTCGCAGACCTGCGCATCGTCGAGATTTCCGCCTTTGTCGCCGCCCCGCTCGGCGGCATGACGATGGCCCAGATGGGCGCGGAGGTGATCCGCATCGACCCGATCGGCGGCGGCATCGACCATAACCGCTGGCCGGTCACCGATCGCGGCGCGAGCCTCTATTGGGCCGGGCTCAACAAGGCCAAGCGCTCGGTCGCGCTCGCCCTCGACAAGCCGGAGGGGCGCGAGCTGGCCAAGGCGCTGGCGACCGCGCCGGGACCGGGCGGCGGCATCGTGCTGACCAACCTGCCGCCGCTCCCCGGGCTCGACTATGCCAGCCTGAAGGCGGCGCGGTCGGACCAGATCGTGCTGCGCCTGGTCGGCAACCGCGACGGCTCGGCCGCGGTCGATTACACCGTCAACGCGGCCAGCGGGTTTCCGCTGGTCACCGGCGACGGCAGCCGGCCGATCAATCATGTGCTGCCGGCCTGGGACATCGCCGCCGGGCTCTACCTGGCGACGGCGCTGCTCGCCGCCGAGCGCCACCGCAGCCGCACCGGCGAGGGCCAGGAGGTCACCGCCGCGCTCGCCGACATCGCCTTCGCGACGGTCGGCACGCTCGGCTATATCGGCGACGTGCAGATCAACGGCCGCGCCCGCCCGGCGCTCGGCAACGACCTTTACGGCAGCTTCGGCCGCGACTTCGCCACCGCCGACGGGCGGCGGGTGATGATCATCGCCCTGACGCCGCGGCAATGGCGCGCACTCGGGCGCGCCACCGGGCTGACGGAGAAGCTCGCGGCGCTCGGCGATCTCGACAGCGAGGCCGGCCGCTTCCACGCGCGCGAGGCGATCGCCGCGCTGATCGCGCCGTGGTGCGCCGCGCGCAGCCTGGCCGAGATCGCCGCCGCCTTTGCCGGCAGCGGC
>Ga0209581_1004604_pt1 | contig 11010 bp, 9 predicted proteins | sample Coa_R2_FD_187160 | JGI IMG/M metagenome (GOLD analysis project Ga0209581, IMG submission 187160) | Surface soil microbial communities from Centralia Pennsylvania, which are recovering from an underground coalmine fire - Coalmine... | ecosystem: Environmental > Terrestrial > Soil > Unclassified ...
GACTCCGTATTTGAGGAACCATGAAGGCAGGGATTCTTCCGCCTCGCGGAGTTTACCCTGAGCGAAGCCGGAGGGCTCGGGGTTAAGATGAAAAAGGGGAAATATCCGGCACCGGGAAACTGGTAATGCGGTCGCACGGACCGCCGCCTCTACGGTCTGCGATTTTTGCACCAATCGCAGCGCCAAAAACGCGGACTGCAAACCCGGCGATCCGCGCAACCTCCTCCTCAGAGAGCCGGCGAAATTTCCCTCCGGGGTTGAGGTAAGGATAGGGGTGGTTGTGGTGGGGGAAAAGAAGTGTCTCAAAGGTCTCATTTGTCTCCATCCGATCTTTCCCCTCTGTTATGCTGAAGCCGCTATGGACACTGCCAAGGGTCATCGACCTCTTAAACCTCGTTTATGCCGCTCTCCCCAGCTCACTCCGGCGCGGCTGGCCGCCTGCCGGGCCAACGCCCGCTATGCCCGCCGCTTGACTCGCACCCTGGAACAGGCCGGCGAGCACGAGCAACGGCGCCTCTACCGGGAGATTCTCAGCCGCATCAGCCGCCACTTCCAGGTGGACTGGCCGCGCGAGCAACGGACGGCGGAGCGGCTGGCACGCCAGGTGTGGTGCTCCGGCTGGAAGGCCCTGGAGCAAGTGAAGCGAACCGAGGATGTTATTGAAAACACAGGGAGTTGGAAAAATAACATGCGAGTCCGGATTCGGATTGAAGGCAATGCGCGCGGCCGCGCGCTGCGGTTTGTCTTTGGGCCTCGGCGACGACGCCGGCTGACGGCAAGAGTGATCCCGCTCGGCAGCCTGGCTGTCTGCGGACTTTCCGATGCTGGTAGGTATTCTTCGTTGTGTTCAGTGCCAGAATGACAGGCGAAAGCTCGCAATGACGGCGTTCATCATGATTTTGAGCAATCGCCAAAAGGATGGAGGTTCTGCATGCCTGAAATTGACGTCCCTCTGGAAAGAGTGGGTTTTGGGAGCACATCGCGCTCCGATTTGTGGTGGGTGGCGCCCCTTGTGGTTTTTCTTGGCCTGGGGGCCTTTGTGGTTTATGCCACTTGGGCCGGATTGCAGGGCGACTACTACCGCTTTGGGCCATACCTTTCACCTTTCTACTCTCCAGAGTTGTTTGGCAGCGCCCATGCGTGGTTCGGACCGAAGCCCGGCTGGTGGCCCGCATGGCTCATCTGGTCTCCGGCCATCCTGATTCTCTGGGCTCCGGGTGGCTTTCGCGTGACTTGTTATTACTATCGCGGCGCGTACTACAAGGCCTTCTGGGCCGATCCTCCTTCCTGCACCGTCGGTGAACCCCGTAAACACTATCGCGGGGAACATTCTTTTCCACTGATTCTCCAGAACGTTCACCGTTATTTCCTGTATCTCGGAATCTTTTTTATTGCCGACCTGGCCTACGACGCCTGGAACGGATTCTGGTTCAACGGCCATTTTGGGGTGGGCGTCGGGTCACTGGTCCTACTGCTGAATGTGATTCTGCTGAGCGGTTATACGTTCGGTTGTCATTCGCTGAGACATCTCGTGGGAGGAGTTCTGGACCGGCTCTCCCGCACGCCGGTTCGCAAACGGGTATATGACTGCGTCAGTTGTTTGAACGCCCGCCATATGACCTGGGCGTGGTGCAGTCTCTTCTGGGTGGCCTTCTCGGATGTCTATATCAGGCTGTGCGCCATGGGCATCTGGCACGACTGGAGGATCTTCTGATGGCGGAGTATGAGACGCACCAATATGATGTCCTGGTGATTGGCGCAGGCGGGGCGGGTCTGCGGGCGGCCATTGAAGCCTCGGCAGCGGGCGTTTCGGTCGGCGTTGTCACCAAGTCCCTGCTGGGTAAAGCGCACACGGTGATGGCGGAAGGCGGCATCGCGGCGGCACTTGCGAATGTGGACGACCGCGATAACTGGAAGGTGCATTTTGCGGACACGATGCGCGGCGGACAATACCTGAACAACCCGCGCATGGCTCAATTGCATGCTCAGGAAGCGCCCGCACGCGTCCGGGAACTGGAAGCCTGGGGGGCGCTGTTTGACCGCACGCGAGATGGCCGTATTCTTCAACGCAACTTTGGCGGACACAAGTACCCCCGCCTGGCGCACGTGGGTGACCGCACAGGTCTCGAAATGATCCGCACGCTGCAGGATCACGGCATCCATCAGGGCATCGATGTCCATATGGAGTGCACGATTCTGACGCTGCTCAAGGATGGGGATCGCATTGCGGGAGCGTTCGGTTATGATCGCGAGCGGGGACGCTTTAAGTTGTTCCAGGCCAAGGCCGTAGTGCTCGCCACGGGCGGCATTGGGCGGGCTTACAGGATTACCAGTAACAGTTGGGAGTATACCGGCGATGGGCTGGCCCTCGCCTATCACGCTGGCGCGACGTTGATGGATATGGAATTCGTTCAGTTCCATCCCACGGGCATGGTCTGGCCCCCCAGCGTGCGCGGCATTCTGGTGACGGAAGGCGTGCGCGGCGAGGGTGGCATTCTGCTGAACAAGGACAAGCGCCGCTTCATGTTTGATGATATCCCGCCGCTCTACAAGGACCAGACGGCAGACAATCCGGAAGAAGGCTGGCGTTATACACAGGGCGATAAGAACGCCCGGCGCCCACCTGAGCTTCTGACCCGCGACCACGTGGCGCGCTGCATTGTCCGCGAGGTGAGAGAGGGCCGGGGCAGCCCGCACGGGGGGGTGTTTCTTGATATTTCGTGGATTCGGGAAAAGCTCCCCAATGCCGCAGAACATATCAAGAAGAAACTGCCCAGCATGTATCATCAATTCAAGCAACTGGCCGATATCGACATTACCCAGGAGCCGATGGAAGTCGGTCCCACAGTTCATTACGTCATGGGCGGGGTACGCGTGGATGCGGATACCCAGATGTCTGATGTGCCGGGGCTTTTCGCGGCAGGCGAGTGTGCCGCCGGGTTGCATGGGGCAAACCGGCTGGGTGGCAACTCTCTTTCGGACCTTCTGGTTTTTGGCAAGCGCGCCGGAGAGTACGCAGCCTGCTTTGCCAAGGAACATTCCGCCGCGAGTGTCAATCCCGATGAAGTTGAGGCAGCGGCTCGCCAGGCTCTTGAACCCTTCGGGCGCGACTCGGGTGAAGGGCCATTCCAGGTGCAGCAGGATCTCCAGAACATGATGCAGGATTGGGTGGGTATTGTGCGGCGGGAAGAAGAGCTTGAGAAGGCTCTCCGTCAAATCCCGATTCTTTGGGAACGATGGCGGAAAGTCTCGGTGAGCGGCAATCGCGAATACAACCCGGGCTGGCATACGGCGCTCGACCTGCGCAATCTGCTGACCGTTTCGGAGGCCATCACTCGCGCCGCCCTTGAGCGCAAGGAGAGCCGTGGGGCACACTTCCGGGATGATTATCCGGCCAAAGATGAATCCTTTGCGAAAGTGCACATGACCATTCGCAAAGGTCCGGATGGCGAGATGCGCGTGAGCCGTGAGGCGGCACCCGAAATTCCTGCTGACCTTCAGCAAATCATTGAGGAGATGAAATAATGGCGACGGCGACGTTCAGAGTCTGGCGCGGCGATGCCCAAGGGGGGAAATTCCAGGACTTTGTGACGGAAGTGGCTCCCGGCATGGTGGTGCTGGATGCGATTCACGAGATTCAGGCCAGGCAAGCCAACGATCTGGCGGTGCGCTGGAATTGCAAGGCGGGCAAGTGCGGATCCTGTTCAGCGGAGATTAACGGCATGCCGAAACTGATGTGCATGACGCGGCTCAGCCAACTGCCGCTGGAAAAACCGGTGACGGTTGAACCGATGCGCAGCTTTCCGCTGATCAAAGACCTGGTCACTGATGTTTCCTGGAATTTCCGCGTCAAGGAACAGATCAAGCCTTTCCGGCCCCGCAAGCCGGACGCACCGGATGGAACCTGGCGAATGGATCAGAAGGACGTCGACCGTGTCCAGGAATTCCGCAAATGTATTGAGTGCTTTCTGTGCCAGGACGTCTGCCACGTCTTACGCAACCATCATCTCCACGATCAATTTATTGGCCCGCGCTTCTTCGTCTATACCGCGGCGCTCGAAATGCATCCTCTGGATATGGAGGATCGGCTCAAGGATCTGAGAAAAACGCAAGGGATCGGCTTCTGCAACATCACCAAGTGCTGCACCAAGGTTTGCCCTGAAAGCATTCACATCACGGATAACGCCATTATCCCCTTGAAGGAGCGCGTGGTGGATCAATTCTACGATCCGTTGAAGAAGCTGTTTCGAGTGTTCCAGGGAGATCAGTGACCCCGTGTGGCAGAGCGGTCTGCATCTTCTTTTCTCGAAAGAGCATCCAATCGAACAGCCTGGAGGGTGCCGTGCAGCATACGGAAGTCTCGACAGTGGACAAAAAGAAAGAGACCCTGGCTGGTAAGCAAGCCGTCGGAGGGGAAAAGAAAGGCTTTTTTCTGATTTCGCTGCTGGCGGGACTTCTGGCGGGGCTTTGCTGCTTCACGCCTATAGTGCTTGTCTTGTTGGGTCTGGCGACGCTTTCTGCAGCGACCAGTCTGGGGAATGTCCTTTATGGAAATTATGCCTGGTATTTCCGCGCTGGGGCGTTGGTTTTTCTTGCCCTGGCGCTCTGGCTGTACTTTCGCCGGCAGGGCATCTGTACACTCGATCAGGCGCGTCGGGAGCGCAACCGGATCATCAACACGTCCCTCATCGCTCTGATTTTTGCGATCGGCGTCTATATCGTCTGGACCTACATCATCGTACAATACTGGGGTATTGCTGAGGGGTTGCCTTGGGCTCAGTATGACGAAAGCTGGGCCATCCCGGCGGCCGCCGTGGTTTTGGGGATTGGCGTCATCTTCTACGTTCTCGGATTCCGCCGGTCGAAAAAAGTGTAAACCGCTGATCCGCCGGGCGCTGCCAGACAGGAGCTGTCCACCTCGTCAAACTTCAGGGATTGCTCCGAGTAATTGTAATTGGCTGGCTGAGAGCAAAGCGAAGGGGTGTTTCGGCCGGCAGCACAATCTGTTTCTGACCGGTAAATGCCGCGCCGGCTGTCCCAGCGCCTGCTCCAACCGCTGCGCCAATTGCGGCACCTTTACCCTTGCCGGCAAGCGCCCCGATTAAAGCACCTACGCCTGCGCCGCCCCCGATCATTTCCACGTTGCGTTTGGTTCGAGATTGTGCCTTGGCGCTCCACGCTTCCGTTGTGATAGGAATGCTCTCGCCTCCTGTGGGCCTCAAGGCCGTGAGGGTCAGAGAAAGCGCGGCAGGATGATGCAGTCTTCCACCCCGATCAACGCCTGTCACCTGACCGCTCACTGCACTTCCGGCGGGCACCACCACAACGCCATCTGCCGTTAGGGGTGATGACAAAGTGCCATCAAAAGTCGAGCCAGCGGTGGCAGTGGCAGTGCTGATCGCCTCATTCAGTCGGATGTGCAAGGTGGTTCCGGCCGGGATGGTATAAGTCTTAACCTGAGGCGCGCTGACTTCCTTCGCCTCTCGATGGTGTGCGCCTTCCCGGGTAGCTTGACCTGCTGCGCTGGCACCCGATTGGGCCGCCTCCTGACTGGCTGTCTGCTGGTTCTTCGACCCGCAGCTCATCAAAAACATCAGCAGCAATGCCACAGCTGCTGCTAGGAAAGGTTGTCTTTTCATACGAGGCCTCCTCTATGAAACGCGTCGATCACTTGCCCGTAGAATCTGGAAATGTCGCCTCTGCTTCTCGCAATTCGAAGTCTGAGTGGCCGACCCGATCTTCCTGACTCACTTGCAAAGTATCTCAAAGGCAAGGGCACGTCAAGTTATGCCAGTCCTTTTTGGCTCAGGATCGTTAAGTTGACAGGCGGCTGACTTTTGTTCTATTGAAAGCGCATGACCCGTTCATACGCTCCTAGGTTAACGGTAGGCCAGCGGTACGAGCAAAAGGAGGTATCCATCGATGAGAGCCCTGAAACTGCGGAAGAGGGAATCTGGCTGTCGGCTTTTGACCGGGCTGGAAAAATGGCTGTGGGTTTTGCTTATCGCAGCTCTGCCCAGCCTTGCGCAACAAAATACAGGGACAATCCTCGGAACCATTCTCGATCCATCAGGAGCAGTCATTCCGGGGGCAACGGTCCTGGTTGAAAATCAAGGCACAGGACACGCCCTGAAATTGACGACCAACTCCACTGGCAATTTCTTCGCTCCTGAGTTGCCCGTTGGAGTTTACAGCGTGAGCGTTTCCCACACCGGCTTCCGAACCGAAGTGCGCAAGAACATTGCCCTGGCGGTGTCCGATCGGCTGCGGCTGACGATTACCCTTCAGCCCGGAGAAGCGCTGCAAACCGTAACCGTTTCAGGCGGAGCGCCCATTGTGGACACAGCCTCCACGACGCTGGGACGCGTTGTGGTGACTCGTGAGGCTCAGGACCTTCCCACCAATGGGCGTGACCTGAGCCAACTGTTGGAGTTAGTGCCGGGCGTCAACCTGCAGGGCGGGCCGGGAAGCATTTCCGGACAGAGCCTGTTCTCAAACGGCGGAGACACGATTCACCTGCTGATTGACGGCGCTGATGCAAGCCGCGTGGATTACAATCTGCTGGATAATACTTATGGGTCAAGCCAGAATCGCATTTCGCGGACAAGCATTGAGAACGTTCAGGAATTCCGGGTTTATGAGAATTCCTTTTCCGCCGAATTCGGCGACACGCTGGGAGGCGTCGTCAACATCATCACAAAGTCAGGAACCAATGAATATCATGGGGATGCCTTCGAATTTTTCCGCAACAGTTCGCTCGATGCTCGCAACTATTTTGACCCTGCCCCGCAGTTCAAGCCTCCTTTTAACCTGAACCAGTTTGGCGGTAGCCTGGGCGGGCCTATCAAGCGCAACAAACTCTTCTTTTTCGGAAATTATGAAGGCATTCGCCAGCGGACGGGAGTTTCTCTGGTAACGTTTGTGCCCACCGCGGCTTTTCGTGAGACCGTGAATCCGGCTGTGCTGCCAGCCGTCAACATGCTTCCTCTGCCCAATGGCCCCGTTTCTCCGACCAATCCAAATGCAGCTCTCTATTCCGCCCAAAAGTCCAATTTTCTGGATGAAGACACAGCGGCCGGAAAGCTGAATTACAATCTGACTCCATCAAAACGCTTGGACTTCCGCTACAGCGTGGATGATTCTTTGACGAAAAGCGTTTTTGGCGTCGCCCAGGGACAGACTGCCCCTTCTTACGGGTTGAACCAGAACGCCAAGCTCACCTATACGGATAATCTCTCGCCGCATTGGTTGAACGAGGCTGGTGTGGCTTTCAATCGAATTCACATTGATCCCCGCTCCTCCATCGACCCGGCGATCATCAATTTCCCCATCGTCGGTATCGTCGGAGTCGCAGGCGTGGGCCCGCATATTTTCGACCTCCGCGTGGCGAACAATTCCTTCTCTTATCTGGACACGGCTTCTTATGTGCAAGGCCGGCAGGAAGTGAAATTTGGCGCTCAGATCATCCGTAACCAGGACAATAAGGCGCTGGACTTTCAGGAAACCGAGACTTATTTAAGCTTGCAGGATTTTGCGAACAACCGGCCCTTTTCGGTGGGCACGCTGGGGCAGCCCCGCGCTGGCATGCGCAACACCTACTATAACTTTTTCGCCCAGGATGACATTCAGGCCACCCGGAATCTTACCGTGAACATGGGTTTGCGATACCAATATGACACATCGCCCTCGGAATCTCACCGCCGGGCGGCCAACTTTAACCTGAATACCGGCAAGCTCGATGTTCCAGGCTCGCCCATTCTCAATGCGCCTGCGCTCGATTTCGCGCCTCGTATCGGGCTGGCTTATTCGCCGTTCCGTTCCAACCGCACCGTGCTGAGAGCCGGGTTCGGCCTTTTCTATCCCGACCTCCTGGCCGCCGACGCGCAGAATCTGCCCAACAACCTCTTCCAGCAATCGTTTTCACTGAACGTATTTCAGGACCCTACGCTCCAGGGCTTCCCATTCCCCACCATCACTCAGTTCAGCGGTGTCACGACTCTCACCGCTTTGCAGAGGAACTGGAACAGCCCTTACCTTGAGGCGTGGAACTTCACGGTGCAACAGGAGCTGACGCCCAATTCCCGCCTTCAGATTGCCTACGTCGGCAACCACGGCTTGCACCAGATCGGTCCCCCAGAGAACGTTAACCGCTTCTTCCCCGCTGGAACTACCCACCGCCCCTATCCGGAGTTTGGAACGATCAATGAAACGCTCACCCGCGGCGTCTCAAGCTACAATGCGCTCGAAGTGAGTTTCAACCGCCGCTTCGCCGGAGGGATTACGTTCAACGCAAATTACACCTATTCCCATTGCCTCGATGATTTGCCGGCGCTCTTTGGTTCCTATCAGGACGATCATAACCCGATGCTGGACTACGGCAACTGCGATCCGGATGTGCGGCATCAACTGGAGTTCGATTACGTCTATGCGCTGCCCTCAGTGCCGCGTCTGCCGCATGGGATGGGAGGCGGCTGGCAGGTAAACGGGATTACGACCATGCGGACCGGGCTTCCATTCAGCGTGACATGCGGCTGCGATCCCTTTCAATATGGCTCCCTGACGGCCCTGGCGGATGTCGTTCCAAACGTTCCCCGGCGTCCCACGCCGTTTGATATTCCCAGCGCGCAGATCAATCCGGCGGCTTACGTCGCGCCAGCGCCTTTCACCTGGGGGAACTCCGGTCGCAATAGCCTGTTCGGGCCCAGTGCGGTTAATTTCGACTTCTCTCTGTTTAAGAATTTCCGGATCAAGGAACGTCAGAGCCTCCAGTTCCGCGCCGAGTTTTTTAATATCTTCAACACTCCGCAGTTCACAAATCCTGCGGCCACAGTGGGGCAGCCCGGATTTGGGACGAGCTTTGGCACGATCGGTACGGTGGATGGCTTTGGAACGAATCGCCAGATTCAATTTGCACTGAAATATTCTTTTTGATGGAACTTTTTAAGGCAGTGCAGCCGCGGTCAGCTTCTTTCTGACAGTGGGCTTCTGTCCGTGATGGCAAGTTTACTCCTCGCCGAAAGGCGTGCTGTCGTGGCAATCACCTCATTGCCGAAACGAAGAACCCACGGTTACGTCAAAAAACCTATTGACTGTGAATACCCGGTGTTTGCCCTTATCAACCGTGGTATGATGACCCGCTTGGGCTTGGGGCTAATCCGAAGCGCAGCAAACCCATCCACGCACCTCGGCATCGAATGGTAATTGTGCTCTCGGTACGATCGGTTAAAGGGTCCATGCGAATCGATGCACTTTTACCTCGGCTCTGGAGATCGGGAAATCCGATGAACCAGGTTGATCTGAAGGTCTTTGTCTTGACTTTTTCCTGGTTACTGGCGACCGCAGCATGGTCTTTCCCGCAAACAAGCAGCAAAATTCCCACGCATCAAAATCAGACATCTGTGACCTCCAGCAAGGCGTCGGCGCAAGGGCGGCAACTCGCGGCCTTGCCTATTGAACTCTCCCAGGCAGGCGTCAATCAGTGGGCAAATGTAATTCCGAGCGAGACAGCCAGCCATTACAACCGAAATATCCGAGCGTTTTTACTACAGGAAATGGCTTCTTCCTTCGACCCAACGCAGGCAGGCGCCCCGCAGCAGACAAAGCCCGCTGCGACCAATCAGCCTTCACTTAAGGATTTGGGTTTCCCCTCCGGCGCGATTCAAGGGAGCAGCAAGGAACAAGAGCTATTGGATAAGCGCTCACACATGTTGCAGATTCATCAAAAGTTGGGTCTGCTCACCACGATTCCTATGGTCGCGGCGGTTTTCACCGGGCCCGGCGCCAAAGGGCATCATGGCTTGCCCGGCAGCCCGACCGGACGCGACGTGCATATGGGACTCGGAATTTTAACGACGGGCATGTATTTCACATCGGCCTACTTTGCCATCCGCGCCCCGAAGATTCCGGAAACCAAATCCTATGGCCTCATCCGCCTGCACAAGGCCCTGGCGTGGGTTCATGGTCCGGGGATGATCCTGACTCCCATTCTCGGGTCGATTGCCTTCAGCCAACTCAGCAAGGGAGAAAGGGTTCACGGGATCGCCAAGTATCATTCCTGGGCGGCCTATACGACGGTCGCAGCTTATGGAGCGGCAATTTTATCCGTAACTCTCAAATGAAATCCGGTGCGGCGTGATGAGTAAGAAATTCGTAGCGCTTTTTCTGCTTCTTGCCCTTCCTCAACTTCTCCAGGCCGCCAGTCAATGGGTTTTGACACGATCCACCCTCACGTATCATATTTCTCACCCGTTGCACGACGCGGATGGTGTCAGCCACGCAGCGCGCGGCAAGGGGATTTGCGATGCCGGAACGTGCAATTTCCTGGTTGCGGCACCGGTGAAGTCCTTTGATTCGGGAAACAGCAACCGTGATCTTCACATGCTCGAGGTCGTGCGTGGGGCGGAATTCCCTATGATCATCGTGCGCTTCAGCCTGCCGGAGTCAGCTCTGACATCCGCGGCATTGCATGCCGATCTGGAGATCCAGTTTGCCGGCCAACGCGCCGAATATCGGCGGGTGCCGTTCCAACGGGCCGCTAAAGGGAGCGACATCGAGGTGACAGGAACCATTCCACTGAAGTTATCCGATTTCAAGATTACCCCTCCCTCGCTTCTAGCAATGCCCATTAAGAACGAAGTCCCTGTGCGTGTGGATACGTTCTGGCATTCGCAGTAAACAGCAAGACATTGCATCATCATTCGCTTGTGGCCATGAACTGAACTCCTGGCCGTGATGATAAAGCCACGGCATGCTGAAAAGGACGTACTGTAGCGGTGATGTCCCCCATCGCCGAAACGAAGAATCCGCAGTCGAATCGGAAAACAATTGACCGTAGCTACACTCTGCCTCACGCCATCGTCGTGTTACGCACGTTTAAGGGGGACGCGTTGATTGGGAGCGCTCATTGAGTCGTATGTCGGTTTCTGCCAAGTGTTTGTTGTTGCTAATTTTTGGCGCATGCTTTTTGCCCCTTACGGCGCTCGCACAGATTAAGACCATATACGTCATTCC
>Ga0209581_1004607_pt1 | contig 11005 bp, 10 predicted proteins | sample Coa_R2_FD_187160 | JGI IMG/M metagenome (GOLD analysis project Ga0209581, IMG submission 187160) | Surface soil microbial communities from Centralia Pennsylvania, which are recovering from an underground coalmine fire - Coalmine... | ecosystem: Environmental > Terrestrial > Soil > Unclassified ...
ATCAGCAAATGTATTCACATATCAGCAGGTGATTGATTGTATTATGATATCAACTGCTAAAATATCCTGTTCAAGACTCGTAGGGTATAATGATATATAACACTGACAGAGGAGCAGGTATATGGCCGTGATAAAATTACATGGATCACCGATTCATACTTGCGGATCATTGCCGCCTGTCGGCTCCCTGGCTCCTGATTTTACGGTTACAAAAACTGACTTGAGTGAAATCCGGCTCAAGAATTATCAAGGCAGGAAAATCATTTTAAACATTTTTCCTAGCCTGGATACACCCACCTGCGCGACAGCCATGCGGCACTTTAATGAGATTGCAAATCAATACAAAGATATTTTGATTTTATGCGTCTCTGAAGACCTGCCGTTTGCCCAGAAACGTTTTTGCGCCGCTGAACATCTTGGAAACGTTCATCCTGTTTCAGTTTTCCGGCATCCTGAATTTGGCGAGCAGTATGGCGTGATGATTATTGACGGCCCGTTGACTGGCGTATTGGCTCGCGCCGTGATTATAATTGACGAACATGGCAAGATTGTTTACACGGAACAGGTGCAGGAATTATCTAACGAACCCGATTATACTGCCTTGACGAACGCACTTCATTCCTGAGAGTAATATGTATACCGGCATAGAACAACGCATTTCAGCTTTTTTGACTTCCAGTGCATTCGGCGTCGTGGGAGCGTCTAATAATCGCGAAAAATACGGCAACAAAGTGTTGCGCGTCTATATTCAAAATCACAAAACAGTCTATCCTGTGAATCCAAATGAAAGTTCAATTGAAGGCATCGTCTGTATACCCACTGTGGAAAATTTGCCGGCAGATGTGAAAAGCATTTCCATTATTACGCCGCCGCCAGTTACCGAAAAAATTGTTCGGCAAGCCATTTCAAAAGGCATCCACAATATCTGGATGCAGCCCGGTGCCGAGAGTGATTCAGCCATCAAATTATGTGAAGAGAATGGCATCAATGTGATTGCCGGAGGACCTTGTATTCTGGTGGTTCTGGGATTCCATGAGGATTGACGCAAACAAGGCGCTTCTCCTGTCCTTCCATTCTCTTTGCATCATTTTGCAAGCTCACATCTATGCCACATGTATAATTGAAGGCTGTTCAGCAGCCCGGAATGTCCATGCAACCACAACATTATATTCAGAAGAATGTTCTCACCACTGGTTGTTGCGGCACATTGTTTTCTACAGGCGGGACTACTTTCAAGGCTCCGGTTGATGAATCAAGAGTCTTGCATCCGTATCCATACACCATTACATTGTCCTGATGTTTTTTTTCTTCCGCAGTCGCTTCAACAGTTATCTTTAACGGCTGGAGCCTGGCGTCCTTCTCGATACCCAGCACATTGCGCATTTTTTCTTTATCCGACTCTGAGATCAAATCTACTTCCAGCATGGTATTCACCATATTCACAAACACGAGATCATCTTCAGGTTTGAGTTTCATACGCATTTCTTCTATGCCTTTGGGTGTAGCTGAAAATGGGTAGGTGATTACTGCCGCTGTTGCATCGCCAACCCTGTTGCCAGTTTTTTCCAGCAGCCATGCAAATAAACTTGCACTCCAGGAATCAAGAATCCCTTCAGCCACCAGGCCCCCTAATCCTGAAAATAATAATTTTCCCCCTACACCAAACACGGCGACCAGCGGACCGCCTAACAAATATGCGCCGATGCTTAAACCGCCAAGCAACGCCTGTTTTCCAATTTTTACACCCACCGGGCCGCCCAGATACTGAACAAAATAACTGGTGCCAGTCGATATGGCATATCTGGTTTTGGATGGATTCTTTTTTTCTTCATCCATCTCAAACAGGTATCTATCTATTCTTGACTGGAATTGTTTCATTTGCTCATCTAATTTATCGGTTGTCAGCTTTTGATTGGGTGATGCTTCAATTACTTTATGCAGCGTTGCTTCGTAATATTTCTTGTTTTCACTGATGGTGGTCAAATGTGCTGACAGCGACCGCGTGCACTTTATCCGGTCATCAATTGATATTGATTCCAGGCTTGTCTGATTGATTGCATGCAGCGCCTCTTTAAAAAGTGTGCTGCGTGCAGGAGAAAGTATCCTGTATTCCTTTTCAATGCGCATTAAAGCAATGATTACCACACCAACACAGGCATGCCATGATACTGCTTCCGGATTGATGCCATCATAAGACTTGATCACAAATTTGATGAAATTGATCGTCTCAAGACGTTTCGGATTCTTTGGGTTGCTGCTGTTCTGGCAATATTCATCTTCCAGTTTTTGCAGGTTCTTCAATAGTGCATTCAGAATCGGCACACCATGCACCAGCGCATACAAAACATCATCATTTCTCTGTAAAACGGTATTGACTCTTGTATGAATATGATCGGTTAATTCCTTTTTGGTTTTCCATGACGGACTCTTGTGGTTGTCTTTCAGTTTTTTGTGCTGTTTGAGTTCTTCTATCCCGTCTTCTGGATAAACTTTTTCCATATATTTGAAATACTCATTGATGTAAAACAGCCGTTCATCATAGCCAAACCTGTTCTCCTTGGTAATATTCAGTTTTGACTTGATCAATGTGTAGAGATCACTACCTACCGTCCATAAAAACCAGCTGGTTCTTTTCTTGGGGGACTTTCCATTGTATTCGCCAAATTTTATATCCGCCATTTCAAAGACCAGGGCGCCTACCAAGACGTTAATGATGTTTTCCGGAATCATCGTCGTTTCCGCAGTCTGTCCGACCAGCTGGTCATATAAAGCAATAAATGAGAGACGCTTGGAATTGGTATCAGAATATTTTCTGAGTTCATCGGCGATCGCGCGCAAATCTTTAAGGCAGGGAACTTTGTATGACATGCTCATCATCCTGATATGTTGGCCCAATTTATAAAGTCTATAACAGGCAAAATTAAGGAAATCTTAATAGACAGCGAGAGCCTCATGCATAAAATACATACAATGTCCTAACCTATGCCTAACTGATTGATTTTTTTGAATACGCTTATGCACTGCCGGGCAACGCACCACTTCCATCCTTTGTGTATGCTATATTTAAGTTATCTGAGGGGACCTGACCAATGACCAATTTAATCGAAATATTCAGTGAATGGCAAAGCAACCTCAAGTTTCGTGAAGAGTTCAAAAAGAACCCCGAACAGGCTCTCAAGAACGCAGGATTTGAGGTAAGCCCGGGTGACCTGTCTAAAATTCAGGCAATGCTAAAATTTGACAAATCCAAGAATGAGAAACTGGACGACCGTATCAGCAAATAAATCTGTTCCGCTAAAAATAATTTAGGATTCACTGCTTATTCAGCTAGAATAGCCCCATTAATTTTTTTCATAGGATAATTACCATGATGCACAAGGATCCTGTTGTTATTGTCAGTCTTGCACGAACACCTATCGGCAATCTGCTAGGTGAATTAAAGGATTTTTCGGCCAATCAACTAGGTGCCCATGTCATTAAAGCCGCCGTTGAACGCGCACAATTAAAACCGGAAGACATACATGAAGTAATTATGGGTTGCGTACTTCCCGCTGGACAAGGCCAGGCGCCTGCACGCCAGGCTTCTATCAAGGCCGGCATTCCCAATAGCACACCTTGTACAACCGTTAACAAAGTCTGTGGTTCAGGAATGAAATCGGTCATGTTCGCGCATGATATCCTTATTGTGGGATCGAACGATGTGGTTGTTGCTGGCGGCATGGAAAGCATGACAAATGCTCCCTATATGTTGCTGAAAGCCAGACAAGGATATCGGCTTGGGCATGGACAGCTTGTGGATCACATGATGCTGGATGGATTGGAAGATGCCTATGACAGGGGTCAATCCATGGGTGTATTCGCAGAACAGACAGTTAAAAAATATGGCTTCACGCGTCAACAACAGGATGATTTTTCAATGGCCTCGTTTGAGCGCGCACAAAATGCTGCTCGTGATAAAGCATTTGCTTTTGAAATCGCTCCCCTCACTCTTCAAACCAAACAAGGTGAACAAGTTATAGAACAAGATGAACATCCGTTCAGTGTCAAACCAGAAAAAATCCCGGTACTCTCCCCAGCCTTTGCAAAAGATGGCACTGTCACCGCTGGCAATTCAAGTTCTATCGCCGATGGGGCCGCGGCAATGGTATTAATGCGTTTATCTGAGGCAGAAAAACGAGGCATCAAACCGCTTGCGAAAATAGTTGCTCACAGTTCTTTTGCCAAATTGCCGGCTGAATTTACGACGGCACCCATTGACGCTGCAAAAAAATTAATGGAAAAAATCAACTGGACTGTCAATGATGTCGATCTTTTTGAAATCAATGAAGCCTTTGCCGTTGTCACCATGGCTGCCATGCAGGACTTAAAAATCCCGCATGAGAAGGTAAATATTCATGGCGGAGCTGTTGCACTGGGACATCCCATTGGTGCAAGCGGCACCCGTATTATCGTGACGTTGATTGCAGCCTTAAAACAAAAAAGCTTAAAGCGTGGTATCGCCACCTTGTGTATTGGCGGCGGCGAGGCGACAGCTGTGGCAATTGAAATGTTTTAGAATTCAAGATCAATTATCAAAATAGAAAAGCTCTGAAGTGGATAAAAATAAAAATGACTCGTGAAGCAATGGATTTTGATGTAGTTATAGTAGGTGCAGGACCCGCAGGACTATCAGCCAGCATCCGGCTTGCTCAACTCAGCCAGCAGCATAATCACCCCTTGAATATCTGTATCATCGATAAGGGTGAAGAAATTGGCGCCCATATATTATCTGGTGCTGTACTTGAGCCCAGGGCATTAAATGAGTTGATTCCCGACTGGCAAACCAAAAATCCACCTTTGCATACACCTGTCACTCAAGACAGTTTTTTATTTTTATCAGAAAAAAAATCCTGGCGCCTGCCGACTCCGCCGCAAATGCAGAACCATGGTAACTACATTATCAGCCTGGGATTGCTCTGCCGCTGGCTGGCGCAACAGGCTGAAAGTCTGGGAGTAAACGTTTTTCCAGGTTTTGCTGCTACTGAAATTCTTTATGATGACAACCGTGTTTGCGGTATTGTTACCGGCGACAAGGGTCTGGATAGACAAGGCCAGCAAAAATCGAATTATCAACCGGGTATCGAATTACGCGCGAAACAGGTGATTTTCGCTGAAGGCTGCCGCGGCTCGCTCACTCAGACACTTTTTCCCCGCTATAACTTGCGCGAGGGAGTTGACCCGCAGACTTACGGTCTCGGCATCAAAGAATTGTGGGAAATTCCAGAAACCCTGCATCAGGCTGGCAAGGTTGTACATACCATTGGCTGGCCTCTTGATTATAAAACCTATGGCGGATCCTTCGCATATCATCTTGGAAAAAATCTACTAGCCATTGGATTTGTTGTTGGCCTGGATTATGAAAATCCTTATCTCAACCCATACGAAGAGTTTCAACGCTTCAAAACTCATCCTTCGATACGTCCATTGCTGGAACAGGGGAACCGGATTGCTTACGGTGCACGTACGCTCATAGAAGGTGGCTTGCAATCCATTCCTAAGCTGACATTTCCAGGCGGATTGATCATCGGCGACGCGGCAGGATTTCTGAATGTGGCAAAAATCAAAGGCATACACAATGCCATGAAATCCGCGATGGTGGCAGCTGAAAGTCTTTTCCCAATGCTGCAGAATAGTTCCAGTGATGAGTGTACAGACTATTCAATCAATCTTAAAAATAGCTGGTTATGGGATGATCTGTATAAAGTCCGAAATATCCGCCCATCATTCAGGTGGGGATTATTGCCTGCGCTTGCATATTCTGCCATTGACACCTATCTTTTCCGAGGGAAAGCGCCCTGGACTTTCAGGCATAAGGTTCCTGATAATGAATCATTGCACAAGGCGGACAAATGCAAGAAAATTGCTTATCCTAAACATGACAATAAAATCACATTTGACTTGCCTGCCTCTATTTTTCTTGCGAACGTTTCCTACGATGAAAATCAGCCATATCATTTGAAACTCAAAGACCGGCAGGGAGTGCCTATCTCTATCAACTTGCAGGAATACGCCGCTCCTGAGACACGCTATTGCCCCGCTGGTGTATATGAAACGCTTTATAATGAAAGTAATGTGCCGCGCCTGCAAATCAATGGGGGAAATTGCATACATTGCAAAGCATGTGACATCAAGGATCCAACCCAAAATATTAAATGGACACCTTCCGAAGGCGGAAGCGGACCCAATTATGGAATGATGTGAGTTAATACGTTACTTCTCATTCCCCCGATTTGCTTTATCTGATTCGCGGAACATGCTATCATTCTGCGTTATAAGATAATAATTACTATAAGCATATTAAAATAATCGAGGAGAGGTCACATGTGTCTCATGAAATATCTTTCTGCGTTAATTGTCATCGTCTCTATAACTTCGATTAATGCGCATGCCGCCATCTTTTATCGTCATCTCCCCTTTGACATGTCCATCAGAAAAAACGATGTCATTGTTGTCAATTATGATTTTTCAGATTCGAAAGGTATTAGCTGTTCATCTGATAAAAATGCTGTCTGGATTGATTTTATTTATAAAGGCTTCCAGAAATCGGTTCGCCTTCCAGTGAACCTGATCAACGATCATGTTCCTGATAAGGAGCATGAGGAATTGGCAGATGTAAACAGACGTTTTACACTGTCAATCAAGGAAAATAGTGCTCCTGAGTCATCTTATGCCGTGAAATGTGACTACATCAAAAAAATCCATTGATTTTCTTTACCAGCTACGCAATGAAAGAATGAACCATATCGCGTATCAGTAAAGGTATTACTGCATAAAATCAGTATCATTCTGCAAGTATCGTTGTCCCCCGCTCTGGTCTTGATCCAGGATCAGGTGCAGGTCTTGAATACATCCAATCTCGCTGCTTTTACCGGATCCATTGGCTTTGTGCGGATAACTGGCTGATTTTGCCCGGGATGAGAGCATCATATTTTAATTTATGCGACAATGCTTCTTAATATCTTTTACTTTTTGTTTCTTAATTATTATGATGTTCGCGGTTCAAATGATCAAAACAAAGAGGAAACCATGAATTACCTGTTTAGTTTAAGCTCTCCCATGCAAAGCATTTTTTGGCCAAAAGATAACAGCCTGGTTAAGCAAGCTCTGCTCATATTGGCAGGCGTCCTGGTCCTGGCAATCGCATCGCAGCTAAGTATACCGCTTAAACCCATTCCTCTGACATTTCAGAGTGCAACCGTTATTCTGATCGGCATGGCATACGGTCCCCGAAATGGCAGCTATGTCGTCGTCGCTTATTTGCTTGCAGGCCTGTTCGGCATCCCTGTCTTTGCTGATTTTTCAGCCGGCCTGTCTAAGTTATTTGGTCCTTCCATGGGATATCTGTTTGGTTTTCTCCCAGCAGCATTTCTAAGCGGCTATCTGGCGCAAAAAGGATGGGCGAGAAACATACTTTCAAGCCTGGCGGCAGCCTGTCTTGGTGTCAGCGTGATTTTCATCCTGGGTGTAGCGGCACTGGCTAAATTCATTGGCTGGGAAAGTGCCATTGAACTGGGCCTTATGCCGTTTATCGTGACTGAACCAATCAAGCTGGTTGCCGTTTCCTTGGTGATTCCCAGACTATGGCAAAAGAAGTGAAAGAGATTTATTTCCGACCTCACCATTTTTTGTGCGCATTATGCTTTCAAGGCAGGGGATATTCCCCTGCTTTTGTCGCCAATTTTCAACTCATCATGGATCAGTTGAATTCCATTCATGGCGATGAAACTCTCATCACTATTTCTGGACATACAGATTCTATTTGCGATCCTTGTCCAAACCGGCTTGGCAGAAAATGTTCGACAGAAGAAAAAGTAACAGGATTGGATAACGCTCATGCGGCGGCTCTCGAAATCAAGCCCGGTACTTCCATCACTTGGGGCGAAGCAAAAAAACGCATCGCTGAAAAAATAACCCTGGCCAAATTCAACCAGATTTGTGCAACATGCAGCTGGAAAGAATACGGAATTTGCGAAGGTGTGTTAACCAGATTCCTCCCCTCCGCCCAATAGCAAACTGGTTATTCAGGTTCTTTCTCTCCCAGAATCATGTCTGCGGCTTTTTCAGCGATCATGGTGACAGGTGCATTGGTATTGCCGCTCACAATTGTTGGCATGATCGAAGCATCCGCGACCCGGAGACCCTGAATTCCATGCACTTTAAGCTGCGAATTCACCACCGCCATTTTGTCATTGCCCATTTTGCATGTACCGACCGGATGATAGATGGTTTCTGCTCTACTGCGAATGTACGCCTCAATTTCCTCATCTGTCTGCACCTTGTCACCTGGTTCAAACTCTCTTAGACAGTGCGATCCAAACGCTGGCTGTGAGAGAATTTCTCTCGCTTTTTTGAAACCGGTGACAAGTCTTTGCAAATCACGGGCATCTGCAAGGTAATTAGGATCGATCGCTGGCGGTGACATGGGATCTGTATTTTTTAACGTAACGCGTCCCCGGCTATATGGATGCAGCAAACAGGTTCGCAATGTATAACCATAATACTTGCATGCGGCACGTAAATCCTGGACATGAAATGAATCTACTGCTGGTACAAAATGCCACTGCAAATCTGCGTAGGGCAGGTTGGAATCCGATTTAATAAATCCGCCAGCCTGGGCAAAATTACTGGTAAATTCTCCCCGGTGCCCAAGAAGATAAAGGAACAGGTTTTTGATGCCACGAGGCAGCCAGGTCGGGTTCAGACTGATTGCTTCCCGCGTCTTTTCGAGACAGGTGATATGGATATCCAGATGATCCTGAAGATTTTCACCGACACCAGGCAATTCATGTTCTATCCTTATCCCATGTTTTTGCAATTCAGCAGCAGGTCCTATGCCTGAAAGCAGCAGGATTTGAGGCGATCCGATCGCACCCGCAGATAAAATAACTTCTCTGGCAGCATGAATATCATGGTCACCACCAGCGTAATGATAGCGCACGCCATTTATCTTTTTGCCATCCAATAATAGTTTGGTGGCATGTGCATGGGTGATAATCGTCAAGTTCTTGCGCTGCCTGGCTGTGCGTAGATAGGCATGCGCATTGCTGCAACGCTGCCCGTTGATCTGCATCACATGATAATAACCAACGCCATTCGGGCATTCGCCATTGAAATCTTTTGTTAGCGCATATCCCGCCTGTTTTCCGGCAGCAATAAAAACTTTCACTAACGGATTAATATAGCGATGATTTGTAACATTAAGTGGTCCGCCAAGAGCATGATAATCATCCGCCCCGGGCTCGAAATTTTCCAATTTTTTAAAATAGGGTAAGACTTCCTGAAATGACCAGCCATCATTCCCCAGATCTGCCCAGACATCATAATCATGCGGGTTGCCGCGCGCATAACACATGGCATTAATAGCAGAGCTTCCGCCTAAGGTTTTGCCTCGCGGCCAAAACATCGGCCGGTTTGCGCATCCAGGCTGGGGCACTGTCCAGAATTTCCAATTCAGCGCCTTGCTGCGATTGACAACAATAATTCCAAAAGGAACACGAATGAATGGATTCGAATCGACCGGACCTGACTCCAGCAGGCAAACCTGACTAATGCCATCTTCTGACAGGCGATCAGCCAGCACGCAACCTGCTGAACCGCCGCCAACAACAACATAATCGTACATGCTTCATTTCCGGTTGAAATATCATCGATTACACTCGTGTTGCATCTCCTTGCTGGTTCGCGTGAAGATCAATTCCCGTTAATTGAGAAAATCACGCGTAAACAGATATCCATATTAAGTTAAGCTAACTTAATTCCATGTGTCGAGCGATTTATCATTTCTTCAGAGTCACATATCAGGTAAATTGTCATAAACGGATGATTACTCATTCAGGGAGAAACCCTAGGCATGCAGGACAAACGTTATGGCACATTGCTAGACGAGCAGAGAAATTTTTTTTCAACGGGTACAACTCTGTCAATTCACTTTCGTATTGAACAATTAAAAAAACTCAAGGCAATCATCCAGAATAATGAATCCGCAATCGTTGCAGCATTGAGAAAAGATTTACACAAGTCGGAAATGGAATCGGTCGTCACTGAAATCATCATTGTCACTGATGAAATAGACCATATCATCAAGAACCTGAAGAAATGGAGCAAGCCAACAAAAGTACCCTCTCCATTTCCCTTATGCTGGCCCGGGAAATCTGAGATTCATCATGAACCCTATGGCAGCGTGCTCATCATAGGTCCATGGAACTTTCCTTTCATGCTAATCATGTCGCCCCTGATCGGCGCCATCTGTGCTGGAAATTGCGCAATCGTCAAACCTTCGGAAATTGCGTCTCACACACAAGACATGATTGTCGGGCTGATCAATAATCATTTTCCGAGTGAGTATATCACCGCAATCAAAGGAGGCCCGCAGGAAGTCACCCGGCTGCTGGATGAGAAATTCGACTATGTGTTCTTCACCGGCGGTACCCAGATTGGAAAAATCATCCTGGAAGCCGCGGCCAGGCATCTCACACCGGTTACGCTGGAATTAGGCGGGAAAAGTCCATGTATTGTTGATGAAACCGCTAATCTCGATTTTGCAGCCCGGCGCATTGTCTGGGGTAAATTGATGAATGCCGGACAGGTCTGTCTGGCACCGGATTATCTTTATGTTCATCATTCCTGTAAAACTGCCCTGGTGGAAAAGCTGATTGCCGCGGTAAAAAAATTCTATGGCGATGATCCATCCAAAAGTTCCAGCTATTGCAAAATTATCAATAAGCGGCATTTCGACCGTTTAACCAGGCTGCTGAAAAACGGCAATATTCTTTATGGCGGGTCGACAAGCGAACCAGACCTGTATATTGCCCCAACACTTATCGATAATGTCTCCTGGACTGATCCAGTCATGCAGGAAGAAATATTCGGGCCAATCCTGCCAATTCTCACTTATGATAATCTGGAAGACGTGATCAAAACCGTGAATTCCCACCCAAAACCGCTTTCCCTTTACCTGTTTACGAAA
>Ga0209581_1004608_pt1 | contig 11005 bp, 7 predicted proteins | sample Coa_R2_FD_187160 | JGI IMG/M metagenome (GOLD analysis project Ga0209581, IMG submission 187160) | Surface soil microbial communities from Centralia Pennsylvania, which are recovering from an underground coalmine fire - Coalmine... | ecosystem: Environmental > Terrestrial > Soil > Unclassified ...
CGCTCGCACGGGCTTAAGTTAACGCCTATGAGGGCCACCCCTGGCGGGTGGCCTGACTTGTTATCACAAGTCTAGTGGATGAGCTACTGGCGCCTCTGAAGCTGACTGATCATGATCAGTTCGCGTCGGTTCTCGCTCATCGCTAAAGGCGACGAGCATTTTTCGTCGGCTTGCCATCAGGTTTTGTACCATGTCGATTAAACTTGTGATAACAAGTCAGGCAGGTGGCCTGGGGCGCGGCGTCGCTGGCCTGGCTGGCGTTGGCACGGGCTTCAGGGAACGCTTCTGGGGACAGGCACAAGGCACCATCCCTACCGTTTCCCCATGAAGGACGCAGACCCCCACCACCACTTTTCTGGCTTTTTTTGCAAAACGCTATTGACTTTCCACTCAACTTAACGTAAAATGAATGTAGAACGTATATTCTAATCAAAAAGGGAGGGAAGTATGGTAACAAAGTTGAGCGCGGCACGAAGGAAAATCTTGCAGGCAATTATCGACTATATGGAAGAGAACGAGGGGCAGTCACCGACCAATCGGGAGATTGGCGAGATGGTGCTGACCTCCGGCTCTTCTGGACATATTGCGTACCATTTAGAGAAGCTAGAGCAAGAGGGGTATATCCGGCACGAAAAGGGGAAGAATCGCAGCATTCGGGTGCTGAAGGACTGTCAGGGTCTGCCCTATCACGGGTCGAGGCACCAGCAGGGCCTGCCCATTCACGGGAATGTCGCGGCTGGCCTGCCACTGACCATTTCGCAGGAGCCGCAGTACACCCTGGATTTGATCCCGCCCACCCACGCCGACGACACCTTTGGCCTGCGAGTGCAGGGCAACTCGATGATCGACGCGGGCATCCACAACGGCGATTACATTCTCGTTGAGCGCGGAAAACATGTCGAGAACGGCGATATCGTAGTGGCGACGCACCGCCTGACAGGCGAGGCAACGGTCAAGCGGTTCTATCAGGAAAAGGAACAGATCAAGCTCAAGCCGGAAAACGCCGCCATGAGTCCCATCTTCGTCAGCGCCGACGAGTGGGATGACGAGTGGGAGATTCAGGGCAAACTGAAAGCGGTCATTCACCTGTTTCCGTAATGGGTTCTCATCACGATGCTTTTCTCTTTCCTGGCTTTGCATTTGTGGCTCGATCAGGCATACAATGGAAAGAGCATGATCTATGTATCACGGCACAGCTTATGATAAAGGGGAAAGCAGATGAAAGCAGTACAATTCGATTATTACGGTGAACCAGAGGTTTTGCAGTCGAGAGAAGTGCCTGAGCCAATCCCTGGCCCCAACGATGTACTGGTGCAGGTAAAAGCGACGACCGTCAACCGGCTGGATATGTTCCAGCGCAACGGCAGCAGGCCGGTCGAGAAGCTGCCCTTCACGCCTGGACTGGAGGCCTCTGGCGTTGTGCTGGCCGATTCCAATGGATTCCATAAAGGCGAGCGCGTCATGACGACCCGCGCCCTGGCCGCGAAAGGCGGTGGTGGCTACGCGGGCGTCATTGCTGTACCAGCCGAAGATCTCGTGCGCATTCCCGACGGGGTCAGCTTCCAGCAGGCAGTAGCCGCCGGTCTTACCTCGTCAACGGCATGGTCAGGGTTGTTCGATATCGGTCATTTGCAGCCGGGCGAGCGGGTGCTGATCTGGGCGGGAGCCAGCGGCGTAGGGTCGATGGCGATTCAACTGGCAAAAGACCAGCACTGCTGGGTCGCGACAACCGCCAGCAACGAACAGAAGGCGCATGAATTGCGCGCTCTGGGCGCCGACCTGGTGATATTTTATCGTCAGGAGAATGTCGGCGAAGCGGTGCAAAAGGCAGGAGGCGTCAACCTCGTGCTGGAACTGGTCGGCAGCACACTCCAGGATAGCATCACCGCCTGTAAGCCAGACGGGCGCGTCGTGCTGGTTGGCAACCTGGGGGGGCGTGAAGCCACCGTCGACACGCAAACATGGCGGCTCAAACGGGTCGATGTCCTCGGCGGCGGCCTGATGCACACAACAGTGGATAGAGAGCGAGAAATTCTGCAAAAAATTGCCGAGGGCCGCATCAACCCCGTTATCGACCGCACGATGCCGGTCGAGCAGGCGGCAGAGGCGCATCGCATCCTGCAATCCGGGGAGCCAATCGGCAAAATCGTGCTGGAACATTCCTGAGCGCGGGTGTTATAATGCTCTCCACAGGGCTTGAGCTATTTCAGACTGCCGAACAGGAGTGAATGCCCGTCATGGAGGGGAAGCAACAATTCGATGCCATCGTGGTCGGCGCCGGCCCGGCGGGGAGCAGCGCGGCGCTGGCGATGGCGCGCGCCGGGTTGAACGTGGCGCTGATCGAGCGGGGAGAGTACGCCGGGGCGAAGAACGTTTCGGGCGCGGCCCTTTACGCGCCGCAGTTGCTGGCCGGGCTGCTGCCGAACTATCTGGAAGAGGCCCCGGTCGAACGCTACCTGACGCGGCGCGTCATCACCTTCCTGTCGCAGGATGCCGCCTTCGCCTTCGACTTTCGCACGAACCATTTTGCCGAACCACCCTACAACGGCTTCACCATCCTGCGTCCAAAATTTGATCGCTGGCTCGCCGGGAAGGCGGAGGAAGCCGGGGCCATGCTCATCCCCTCGACGGTGGTGGATGATCTGCTTTACGATGGGGAGCAAGTTGTGGGTGTGCGCTGCCGACGCGAAAACGGCGATCTCTACGCCCCCATCGTGATTGCCGCCGATGGCGCGAACTCGTTTCTGGCGAAGAAGGCCGGGCTGCAAAAAGAGTTTTCCGCCCACGAGATGACGCTAGGCGTGAAAGAGGTTATTCGACTGGACGCGCGCACCATTGAGGAACGTTTCAACCTGAACGGGGACGAGGGCATGACCAACGAGTACGTGGGCTATGCCTCCGGCGAGGTCAAAGGCGGCGCGTTCCTCTACACCAACCGCGACACGCTCTCCCTCGGCGTGGTGACGCAGATTGCCTCGCTGGCCGAGAAGCGCGTGCGCGCCTATGACCTGCTCGACCGCTTCAAGCAACACCCGGCGGTCGCACCCCTGCTACGAGATGGCGTGACGCTGGAATATTCGGCGCACATGATTCCCGAAAGCGGCTGGTCGATGATGCCGAAGCTCTCGCGCGCCGGTATGATGGTAGCAGGTGACGCGGCAGCCTTCGTCTTCGCCGCCGGTCTCTTCCTGGAAGGCATGAATTTCGCCATCGCCTCCGGGCTGGCTGCCGCCCAGGCCGCGCAGGAAGCACACACCGCACACGATTTTTCCGCGCGCAGCATGGCCCGCTACCGTAAGCTGCTCGAAGAGAGTTTCGTGCTGCAAGACCTGAAACGCTTCCGCGGCGCGCCCACCTTCGCCATGAACGAACGTGTGCAGAACGTCTATCCCGAACTGCTGTGCGAAATCGCCGAAAACGTCTTCCGCGCCGACGGCAAGCCACGCCGCAAAATCGGGCGCACCATGCTCGATACCCTGCGCGGCAAAGTGCCACTGCGCACATTGATACGCGACGGCTGGCAGGCGGGACGAGCGTTATTTTTCTAAATGGTATGCACCTGGGATATGTCATCCTGAGCGGGAGCGAAGCATCTCTGCCGCGCCGCAACAGCCAGTCGACAGCCAGAGATGTTTCGCTCCCGCTCAGGATGACATATCCGGGTCGCTTTTTCATGATATGAAAGTAGGAGCAGCATATGCAACCGATTGAGGAGCGGTTAGAGCTGGTACGTTTCAAAGTGGACAGGACACCGCACATTCGCGTCAGGACGGAGGAGTGCAAGGGGTGCGATACGACGCCGTGCGTCTTTGTCTGCCCGGCGGGCCTGTTCGAGCTGCTCGGTGATGAGATGCACTTTTCCTACGAACACTGTCTCGAATGCGGCACCTGCTACGTGGCCTGCGAGCGCAAAGCCATTGAGTGGGAGTATCCACGCGGCGGCTGGGGCGTGAGCTTCCGCGCATCGTAACAACGCCACCAGTTTCTTGAGACAGGAGAGCAATCGTGCGTATCTGTGTATGTGTCAAACAGACGCCGGACAGCAGTTCGGTCTATGTTGACCCCATCAGTGGCGAAGTAGACTTCGAGCGTTTCGTGCAGGTTCTCAACGCCGCCGATGCCTGCGCCGTCGAGGCGGCGGTACGGCTGAAGGAGCAGGTCGGCGACGCGACGGTACTGGCGCTGACACTGGGGCCGCAGGACGCGGAGAGCGCGCTGCGCGCTGCGCTCGCCATCGGGGCCGACGAAGCTGCGCGCCTGTGGAACCCGGATGCTGCCGAATGGGGGCCATTTACCGTTGCCGCCGCGCTTGCCGCCAGCATTCAGCAACTCTTCCCCACGCCCGATCTCGTGTTATGTGGCGATAGCGCCAGCGACCGATCATCAGGCGTCGTCGGGCCAGCCCTGGCCGAACTGCTCGACCTGCCACAGATCACCAACGTCGCGCAACTCTCTCTCAAGCGTGAAGAGCAAGGGGATGAGAGCGCACCGGTCCTGCGGGCCACGCGCAAACTCGAACGGGGCTACCGCGAATTGCTTGAGGCCCGGCCCCCGCTCCTGCTGGCCGTCACCGCCGACCTGAACGAGCCGCGCTACCCCTCGCTGCCTGCCCACATGGCCGCGCTCAAAGCAAAAATCCCCGTCTACGACCCCACACTGTGGTTTGATAGCACTGCAATGGAAGAGGCCGACGAAACAACCCTGCTTGAAATACACGTCCCGCGCCCGCTCCCGCGCCACATTCCCACGCCCGACAGCCACCACAGCGCCTTCGAGCGCATTGGCGAAATCCTCGCTGGCGGCACAACAGGGCGAAAGACGCGGATTGTCGAGGGGTCTGACGAGGAACTGGCGCGAGTGCTGGTTGAGTTTTTACGGGAGAAAGGATTTTTACAAGAGAAGTGAGCGGCAAGAGTGTGGACGTCCGCGCTCTTGCCGCTCACTTCTCTTGTAGAAACTTACGGTGTCACGCCCGTACTCAGCAGGTCTTTGCGGATGAAGAGGAGCATGTCGTAGGCGCCGTCGGTGGAACCGATGGCGCGGCGCTGCCACTCCCATTGCCAGATGTGCTGGACGGCGAGGCCGAGATTGAATTTCGCATTAGGCGGCGGGTTATCGCCGTAGCTGAACCAGAGCCAGGGACCGACGCCGCCATATTCTTGCTGCCCGGCGCAGTTGTTGTTGGAAGCATCGGGAATGCAAGGGGGCGGCTTGTAGCCCTCGTCCCACCAGGTACGCATGTGATACTGGTGATAGGCATAGCCCTTCTGGTAGCTCGCGATATAGCCGCCGATATCATCGCCGCCGGTGATGATGACCGGAATGTCTTTAGCGATGGCGGGACAGCCGTTGGGATAGTTGAAGCAGACGTTGGTGTAGTCGCGCAGGTACCAGGCGTAGGGCCAGGTGGCATCGTTGGTCAGGCCGATGGTTAAAAGGTGCTTGCCGCCGTAGAGCTTCTGATCCAGCGCGTCCACTTTTGCCATCACGATATTGACATCGGTCGTCGTCTGCACGTAAATCATCATCTCGTGCGGGCCATCCGCCGGTTCAACGTAGCTCACCTCATACATGTTGTGCAGCGTTGGCACCAGCAGCAGGAGAGCGGCCAGCAGGCCGAGTATCGCGCCCGTTCCCGCGAGCGCGCCCACACGCTTGCGAGGACGCGGGCGGGGCGGCAGGACGGGAGCTGCGCCGTTGCTGTTCTCAGCCGGTTGCTCCGGCGTCTGCGCAGGTGTCCTGGCAAACCATTGTTTGACGAAGTTGAGGACCGTGACGACGATGGGTTCCAGGCCGATAGCGGCCAGTAACATCATAGGCATAGTAATGAAGATCATCAGCCAGGGCATCTTCTCCGCAGCCCAGGAGTAGATGACGAGGTTGCCAGCCGTCCAGTAGAGCAGGAAGAGGCGGAAGCGAGTGGGGCGCACGATACAGCGAATCGCGCCCACGATGCCGAAAACGACGCCGATCTGTTCGTAGAGGGGGATCAGGATCAGGTAGTAGTACCAGGGCTGGCCGCCGCGCGCCACCTCCTGCTGCTGGAGCCAGTAGTAGATGCCGGCCCAGATGCCATCGCCGATGCCGCCCCGAATGTTAGTAAACTGGACGGTGAAGAGGTCCAGGAAAATGGCCCAGGCCACCAGCAGAGCGAAGAACCAGTGTGTCCAGGGCATGGTCAGGATAGTATCGAGCGTGCGCTGCACCTGTGGATGCAGCTTTGCCGCCAGCCCGCGCCTGCCCTCCACCGGGATGGTGCCGCGCATCTCGCGCCAGAGGATGGTCAGCACATAGACGCCCAGCAGAATGCCGAGCCAGGGAATGATATCGACCGTAATATTTTTCAGGTTCTGCACAAACAGATCAGAAGCGGTCGTGTGTTTCGGGTCGGTGATGTAGACGGAAAGGGCATCCAGCCAGCCGAAGATGACCTTTGCCGCGATACCTGCCACCAGGATATAGAGCAGCAGCAAAAACGGCGCGCCGGTCCGCGGCAGATACCAGGGATGCTCGCCCTCCTGCGTATCGTCGAGCTTCAGCCGTATTCTCAGACCGATCTCCCAGACGAGCAGGCCGATGAGGAAGCTGCCGAAGACGGCAATAGTCAGAAACGTGGCTTCGGCAGTTGCGTAAGCGAGGGAAAAGGCTGCCGCGCCGATGATGATCCAGCGCATCTGGCGCGTGCGAATGTAGCGAGCGGCAGCGACAACCAGCAGCAGCGTGAAGAAGGCCAGGTAGATATCTTCACGGGCAAAGCGCGAGAAGTAGACCATGCTCGGAGAAACCGCCAGCAGCAGCGAAGCCAGCCAGGCCCCCACTTTGCCCAGGAAATCACGCAGGAAGTAGGGCAGGATGACAATGGCGCTGCCCAGCGTGGCCGCCCCGATGCGCACCGTCGTCGTATTGACGCCGTTATCGGGCGCGCCGAGCAACTGGCTGATTCTATAGACAAGGGCGATGAGATGGAACTGGAACGGGCCATGCAGCAGAGGGTTGTACTGGTAGCATGACGCGCCCGGCGCGTAGCAGCCAATCCAGTTCTCCAGATCGTGCAACAGTTGCAGGGAGAAGTAGGCATGCAGACTCTCGTCGTGGTGCAGCGGCTTATCGCCGAGGCCCCAGAAGCGCAGAATCGCTCCCAGCAGGACAACCGCCACAAAGGGCAGCCATGCTATGATCTGCTCGCGAGATGGACGACGGAAACGGAAGCGGCGCGGCTCCTCATCTTCCTCACCTTCCTCCATGCCATCAGAAACCACCAGTTGCGATGAACTGCCGTCTTCAACTTCGTCTTCAGGCAGGTTGACGATGCCTACCTCCGCGTCACTTTCCCCGGCCTTGCCGGTTCCCTGCGTGCCGTGAGCGTCTCCCCCGGCCCCGGCGTGTGAAGCAGTCTGCACTGTATCGTCCTGTTCTGTTTCATAGCTCTTCAAAGAACTTCCTCCTCGAAACTATGTACACGGTTATCGTTCCAGCGATGCCTGCACGGACTCTGTAGACATCTACGATCTGACCTTATATATTGTATCGCCATAAGCGGAATAGACCACCTGCATAAAAGCGCCGAAACGATGCAAATTGACCTTTGGATACTTGGCCTGCTCTAACGCACCGACGATCAGGTACTGAGCGTGGTAATAATTCATCAGAGAAAGCACGACCTTCGGATCGGTGCTGGTGTAGATGGCGTCGATATCGCTGCTGCGGCGGTTGAAATCGGCGGCGTTGTCGTCCCTGTTGAACCAGTTGACGCGCCACTGATACTCGTGGCCCACCCAGCCCATCGGGGTCGGCAGTCCGGTAAAGGCGGATATACGGGCATAGTCGCTGTAATCTGGCCCCACCGCTTCGATAATTACCGGGTCGCCGCTCACATGGGTATTGAGCCAGGTAATCGCGCCATAATCGCCGGGGCTATAGGACTGCATGTAGGCTAAGCCATCCAGACTGTTGCTGCGCTGCGCGAAATGATCGGTGCGCGCGTAGCTGCCCGCGATGGGATAGACGGCCCCGGCCAGCAGGAAGGCCAGCAGGCAGAGAGACCAGGCAATCTCAAGCCCGCGCTGCATGCGCTTCTGTGCCAGCGTTGCCAGCGCGTCGGGCCGGAAGCCATCCAGGATAAAGTACAGCCCGACCCCGGACGTGATGGAGAGCAAGGCCCAGCACTGGAAGTAAAACTTGAAAACGGTATTCATACGCGGGAAGTTGTCCGCGAAGACATCTTTCAGAAAAAGCACCTCACAGCCAGCAATGAGGGCGAAGGCCAGCGAGCCGAGCAGCAGCGTGAAGGCCAGCGAGCGATCTTGCAGGCGATTGAGCAACAGCACCACACCCAGCGCGCAAATCACGCCAGCCGCGACAAAGGTTGAGCTATTGCGCAAGAGCAGTAGCGCCAGCAGGCCGACCAGCCCGATACCCCAGAGACTGAGGATGTTTGCGCCCGGCCCTCGATGCGCGGGCGGCGCTGCATCATCATCCTCGTCGGCAGCAAGCGGGCGTTTCAGCACGGTGACGGCGAGCAGGGTAATGAACATGAAGGCGAAGAGACCATAGATCAGCAGTTCGTTGCTGAGCGGCGTGCGATCATTGGGGTCGACGAAGCCGAGGCCCTGCGAAGGAGAAGTGAAGGTGAGGTAGAACGGCGCGTAGAGGATGAAAGAGAGCGCGACCAGCGCGGCCCCGGCGGTGAAGGCATCGAGCAACAGCTCGGAGCGGAAGGTCGCGTTGTAGGCCAGCCACTGCTGGAGCGCGAGACAGACCAGCGTCAGGCCCATGTAGGTCGGGTAGTCCCAGCCATTCATTACAAAGAGTCCACCGATCATCAGGGCTGTGATGCCGAGCGTGAGCGGCAGACGCCAGCCGCGACCGAAAGCGTGCAGGCCTTTGCCGTCGCGTTCCAGAAACAGGTTGAAGGCGAGAGCAATGCCCACAATGGTGAAGGCCAGCGTGAGAACGTGAGCATGGAAGCAGGAAAGCAGGAAGCTGAAAGCAGGAAATTCGTTGATCGTCTTATCGATGACCCGCGAGGGCGCGAACCAGTCGTACTGGGAGAGGTCGCCATGCAGCTGGAACCACTGCTGCGTCGCGGCGAGATTGCCCAGCACCAGACCCATAATCATCGTCAGCAGCCCGTATGGGGCGGCGGGCAACAGGGACGGATAGACGGTTGAGGCAGGCTCGTCGGTAGACTGATGCTGCCGAACGCGGTTGCGCCGGTAGCGCGCCCAGGCGACAATGTTGCAGGTGACGCCGAACAGGTTGACGGCGGTCAGGCCGAAAAAGATGCTGATGCCGGTATTGAAGACAATTGAGGGCGGTTGCGCCAGCAATTTGCCGAGCGTGGCCGCCGTGAAATGCGCGTAGTAATAGTAATTGATCGGGTAGCCAGCATACCACATATCGTTGGGCGGCAAGTGCGGGCTGCGCATAATAGCGGCAATAAAGCCCTCGTCCATGAACATCTCGAACGAGCGAATATCCGGCGCATACGACCGAATCCAGCCTAGCAGGAAGACCATACCCAGAAAAACGACTTCGGTGGCGAGTATGTAGCCAGTATTGACCCGCAGCTGCTTGACAATATCGTGTTGCACGCGCAAAAAGCCGACGATATTGAGGGCGAGAATGATGAGCAGCACACCCAGGATAAAGAGCTGGCTGTAAGGCAGAATCTGGAAGCACATCAGGGGCAGCCAGACGGCAAAAGCCAGCACAGCCATACCAATTGCCTTGCTAAAAGCCCAGCCACGATCTGGCAGGTTATGAAAGACGGTGAAGGTGAGCGGCAGGCATATCACGCCCAGGGCCTCGACCAGCGCCCACATCTCTAATAACTGAATCATCTATTTTCTTCAGGCTTTCCAATTCTAAAATAATCACGCTTCTTACACAACATTTTTACGCACCGAAGCGTTACCCATCGATTTCATTATACTTGATGACGAACAAACTGCCTTACAGGTTCCACAAAATGCCCCTTCTGGTCTATTGAACCAGTCAATTATAGCACTTTGTATATGATTACGCCATTGTACTGGTACACAAGTTTCAGCGTATCGCCCACCATACGCTGAAACTTGTTCAGGCCAACCATTGAATGCAATCCATAAAGCTGGCGTTCTAAGGGGCCGATGTAGATATAGCCCACCTGATAGTAACGCAGCAAGGCCAGGGCCTGCGCCGTGCTGTCAGTGGTGTAGATGATGTTGATATCAGCCTCGCGTGTCAGCAATTGATCGCCGTAACGCTGCTCGCCCTCGTGATCGACCCAGCCAAGCACGTCAGGCAGGCCGGTGTAGACGGAGACGCGACTGTACCACTGGTACGAGAAGGGAGCAGCGGCCTCAAGAATGACCGGCGACCCGGCAATGTTCTGATTGATCCAGCTAATGGCGTCGGCATCGGCGGGATACCACGCGCGCACGAAGGCAAAACCGTCCAGCGTGGGCGTGTAATCGGCGCTCGCCGCCGGTGGCTGCACGGCTATCCATGTCTGGTGATCGCTCACACGGGCCAGCGTCCCCTCGCTCAGAAAGATCGAGCAGCTCACGATCAGCACCACCAGCCCGATGGTCCAGGCGCGACGGAAGAGGCCGCCGGGGTAACGCCAGATCCGCCCCAGCGCCAGCGCCCCGCCAACGGCGAAGCAGAGCCATGCCTGCATCGAAAACTTGAACACGGTGTTCATGCGCTCATAATCGCCGCCATCCAGAAAGTCGCGCACATAGACGATTTCTTGCCCCAGACAGATACACAGCCCCATCAGCAGCAGCAGGTAGGTGAACCATTCAACCGGTACATGCAAAGGTTTCTGCCCGCTCGCCGCTATGGCAACAGGCGTTGCCGGGGCCATCAGTCTCCTGCGGATGGAAAGCGCGGCCAGCGCGGCCCCACTGAGTAGCACAACGGCCAGCAAGGCTTTCACGCCCATCGACCACGCCACCAGCAATACGAAGCCACAGAGGAGAAGATAGCCAGGTTTGCCCCATAGCGCGCTGCCCTGTCT
>Ga0209581_1004610_pt1 | contig 11003 bp, 10 predicted proteins | sample Coa_R2_FD_187160 | JGI IMG/M metagenome (GOLD analysis project Ga0209581, IMG submission 187160) | Surface soil microbial communities from Centralia Pennsylvania, which are recovering from an underground coalmine fire - Coalmine... | ecosystem: Environmental > Terrestrial > Soil > Unclassified ...
TCGCCCAACTCGGCGCTTATGAGGAGGCACGGGGCGCTCTCTCGGCTGCTTGTGAGCGGGACCCGAAGAACGAGCGGTATCGCCGAGCATACCTTCGTATCGTGGAAAGTGATGCTGTGTAGGTGATCAGTACTCTCGTCTCCCGCGCGCCATGAGGTGTGCTGGGAATGTGGTGTGCCCGTTCCCAACTCGCTACCCATCATCCCAATGGTAGCTATCGCAGGAGTGCAATATCGCGATACTGCATTCCTGCGATAGTGCGATACTGCAGTTCTGCTTTTTGCAGAGATTTGCTCGCCGCGGCCCAGGTGTTTCGCACATCCCTTCAGATGTATTTTTTATCCAGCATGAAGCTCCCCAACTCTGATGTATGGATGCTCATGCTTGTCTCACCCTATTCAGTGCCATTCTGGCCTGCCTCAGCACTAGAGGAGGCTGATTACCCAAGAAAGAGGAGGATCATGAAAAGCACTCAAACTGATAGATGTGTTGTGGCACGAAAAAGACCTGGAAGCGAATTCCCTTGTCTGACTCTTCAGGATGAGGTAAATGCGCTGATCCAGGCGTTGCGAGGAAAAGCAAATAAGTTGAACAAAAAGCGTCGCACCTGCAGTGACCGTGCGCATTGGATTGCACGTGGCCGCCAGCGGGCCTTGTGGCGTGTGTCAGCTCAATTGCGCGCCATAGAGGCAGCCTCGCTCACCTCGTATACCCTGTATCTGGCGCTGCAAGATTACCTTGCTTGCCTGGACAAATGGTGTATTGATGCGCAGGAAGAGCGTCAGACGAGAGGACCGAGAAATGGCCTTCCACTAGAGCAATGGAGGGCAGAAGGGGAGGCGCAAGAGCTACCGAAGATTGTGCGGTTGCTCTCGCGTATGGCGCAGGCGCATACGCCGGACTTTGTGCGCCATACGCTGTCGCTGGATGGCAAATATCTGGTGTCTTTGCAGGCTTTCCGTGACGAACCAGAGCGCGAGCATGTCGTTACGGCGCAACCTCTTCAGGTGCTTGATTGGTCACGGCTGCCTGCCAGCCCGAACGTGCCAGCCGAACTGGCTCTCGCTGGAAACGCCCAAGCTTCGTTGCCGGTACGTCGTAGGACGTATATTCCTCCGCTCGGGCCTTTTCCCATCTTGCCTGATGGGATGAGCATAGCTCAACAAACCATCTTGCTCAATCTGGAGGAGACCCTCTCGCGTCATACACGAGTGCTGGTGGAGGCTTCGCAGACCGCAGGAGTGGATGCTGTGGGCCTGCTCCTGACATTCATGGATCGTGTACTCCAGTACACACCAGTTGAGCGTATCCTGGTCCTTGCTGGATCGACGCAACTGCTGGCGCATCTGTGCCAGCGCTACAGAACCTGGGTATCGCTCGAAGATGGAGTGCCGTTATCTGAACGCTATGCGGCCCAGTATACACCGACGGTTGCGCCTGATACCCAGGTCTGCTTTTCATCCATCCGTGAAATGCAACTGATGATCCGCTCGCTGCGTGAGCAGCAGGCCGCTTTGTGCAGGCAGACCTACGATCTGATTCTTGTCTATCATCTGGCGCAGTTTTCTGCTCTCTGGCAACAGGTTCTGACGTACTTTGATGCCTCTTACTATGTTGGTTTTGGATCTGCATCTGACTCGCTGATCGCAGGTCTATTTGACCACAACATCATCGCATCTGAAGCGGACTCGCAGGTGGGCGAGCATATAAATCCTTTCTTGGCGATCCGCACGCAAGGGAATGTTCTTGATCAGGCTAGCGTGAACAGGTGAGTACGAACCGTTACAAGGCACGTCTTCTCGCCCGTAGGTCTTGACCTCTGGTTGAGGCAGCGCCGCGAGAGCAACATCCTGGAAAGGAGGGATATTCGTGTCCATCATGTTTTCGCGGCATTCCTGGTGGAGTCGTGTACAAGCACTCTTCGCTCTCATTGCTCAGGAAGACGTGCAAAAGAGGCACACCTCTCTACTGTCACCTGCTCAGCCTTTACAGATGCAGGTGAGGCAGGTAGCTGATGCCTGTGCCGCAGCGATGCCGATCTGGCAGGTTGAGGACTCTCTTGAGATCAAGGCGCATATTGCCTGCTGGCATCGCTGCATCTGCACCTATCGGGGATATATCCTCTGTTCTGATACTACCGAGCGCACGTTTTTGATGGACATGCGAACCTGGACTTATGTTGCCATCACCAATGCAGGGCTTTTGCAAATCGATGGAGTGAAGGAGGCAAAAATGTTTGTTGATGCGCTCTGTCATTTGCAGGAGAAAGATCTCTCTATGTCAAGCCCCAAAAGCTCAGACAGAAAATTGGAGGGGAGGAGATGAGACAGAAGAAAAGAGGAAACCCTTCAACAGGACATGAGGAAGTGTACCATGCCGCGTCACGATGTCAAGCCGCTTCGCTTTCCTTGACATCACGTCGCTTGCATGGTCTCTTCAAAGCATGCCTGATTGAAAGGCAAAAAACAGACGGTTTTGCCTGGAAAATGGATCAGCAGTCAGGCAGCTATGGGTGCATGAAGAGACTGCGCCTTCTCAAAGGTCGTGGTTTGGTAGCTCGTCCCATCGCGTCTGAGAGCAAAGAGGATTCTAGCCCAAACGTTGGAGAGTGCGCGAACGGCGACACTATGACTTTTCCCTTCGCGGCGCTTGCGGTCGTAGTAGTCTTTTGCCCACGCTTCGGCTTGTGTACTTTGCCAAGCGAACTGATGCATCGCATTGCGCAGAGGTTTGACACAAGCATGCCTACGATGAGGCTTGGAATACTTCCCACTTTCGTAGAGAACAGGAGCGGTCCCAGCCAGCGCTTGCAAGCTCATGGCGTCAGCGTAGCGAGAAGGGTCATCGCCGATTTCGGCGAGCAAACGTGGGGCCAGGCGTTTGCCTGCGCGGGGCAGGGAACGGAAGACTTCATTGTCTTCATGCGTCAAAAAAAGGCGCTCGATTTCCTGGTCATAGGCCGCGATCTCCTCGACAACTGGCAGGAGCTGACGAAGCAGGGCCAGCATCAGGCGAGACTTCGTTCTGGTCGTCACGGCATCGGCTCGCAGTTGAGGCTGATGCAGGATCTCAAAGAGCTTTGCTGCGGCTTTTTGAGGGGTGGGATGGCCTGCCTGTTTGAGCAGAGTGATGAAGTGCTCCACGGTTGCCGCCTGGGCTGCTTCCAGGGTGGGATAGGCTTGCAAGAATGTCAAGGTCGAGCGTTGCTGCAGTTTGGTAAACAAGCAGAGGGCTGCCGGAAAATAGGCTTTCAGACAGGCGGTAAGCTGATTGACCAGGCGCGTTTGCATCTGAATCAAGGAGTCTTGGTCGCGTGTGAGAGCTTTCAATTCAGCAATCAGCGGACTATCCGGCTCCAATTGACGCAGATCCGCGAACTCCGAACGGCCATACTTGGCGAGCAAATAGGCGTCGATCAGATCCGTTTTGGCTCCCGATGCACTCCGACGCCGATCAACGGTTTTGGGATTGACCGGGAAAACGGGGTAGCCAGTTTCCAACAACCAGGAGATGAGCAGGCCGTGATTGGTTTCAATGATGCAGGCCAGGTCCTTTTTGCGATCTGGTCCGGTGATGGAGAGCAAAAAGGTTTGCAACTCGGTGAAACCTTCAGGGCTATGAGCAACACGACGCGAGCCGACCTGGCGACCAGCCTCGTCGATGACGACGAGATCATGATGTTGGTCGGCCCAGTCCAGGCCAGCAAACCACAAAGGCATATTCTTCCTCCTTGTAACCAACACAATGTTCCTGGAGCGGCGTGTCCTTTTACTGTGGCGCTCGAAGCGCGACTCTCTAATGGTCGATTTTCCAGGAACAGCCGTAGGCGAAGCGCGATCTTTCTCAATCGGTCGAGCCGTTTGGAGAAACTAGCCTTTCGCCTTTGGCGTCCAACTCTTCACAAGAGTAAGTTTACCCTTGCAATAGCCCCGTCGTCGAGAGGGCTTGCAACTAGTTTACTGTAAAAGGGGAATCTATAAGGCGGAGTAACCAGTAAGATGATGCCAGAGTGGAGAAAACGCTTCTTCTTTGACCATTTACCTCAAGTCGCATGTCGGATCATGTAGTTCAAATACAAACAGCCTCTTCCTCAAACTTTCTGGGGGAAGAGGCTGTTTGCGTTTCAGCACATCCGAGTGCCACCTCGGGTGTGCTCTGAGAAAGGTTTTTCTACCATGCTTAGCATAACAAAGAGCGACCTATTTCGTCAAGTGATCGATTCCCTCCCGCTCCACCTGCGGGAGTATCAACTGATGACGCTCGAACGTCTTCTAGAGCGGCTCTCCTCTCAGGCAGGGCGGGGGAAGGCCAAATTCGTGTGGCCGACTGGAGCAGGCAAGACGCTGGGATTCGCTGTCCTTGCTCGCCTGGTACGCGCATCTCTCCCACAGGCCAGAGTCCTGATTATTGCCCATCGCGAAAAACTCCTGTTGCAGGCTGCTGAAGTGTACCAACGTATTGAGCCAGGCATACATGTCGGACGTATTGGGGGCGGCTATGAGGAATGGGATGCTCCTATCACCATTGCAACCATCCAGGCATTGTGTCGGCCTGGGCGTCTTCAGCGATTGGCGCAAGAGCGTTATTGCCTGGCCATCGTCGATGAATGCCATCATGCGTTGGCATCTAACGAGTATGGTCTCGTCCTGAACGCGCTGGGAGAGGCGCATATTGTTGGATGTACAGCGACCGATCAGTGTCGATTCGATGGGCGCACCAATGAGGATCTCTTTGGCGAAGCGGTCTTTACCCTCCCGCTCATTGAGGCGATTGAGCGAGCGTATCTCACAGATGTGCGAGAGCGTGCCATTCCGACTGGAACCTGCCTTGATGGAATTGGTTTCAGCAGGGAAGGGGAGTTCCAAGCTCAGAAATTGTCCTGCCGTCTGGATACCCGGCAGCGCAATGACCAGATCGTTGAGGCGTATCGGATGCATGGAGAGTCCCGCCAGTCCCTCTGTTTCACGGCTACTGTGGCCCATGCCCGGCATCTCGCTGAAGCATTCTGCCGGCAGGGAATCAGGGCTGCGGCGGTTTCTGGCCTGGAGAGAGAAAAACAAGCTCGCATCCTCTCCGACTTCGAGGCTGGGCGTCTGCGCGTCGTCTGCAACTGTGACCTGCTCACTGAAGGGTACGACGCTCAAACCACCTTTAGCGAGGAGTTGCAGCGGTATGTGTTTCTTTCCGGCATCATCTTGGCCGTGCCGATGATGAGTCCAGTCGAGTTTCTCCAGAGCATCGGGCGAGCGTTACGGCCAGCGCCGACGAAGCATGACGCCCTCATTCTCTCTACTGTCGATATGGGCAGAATCTATGAGAACCCACGAATGCGACCGCAAAGCCTGGCAATGGTGACTGGCCTTCCACTGAGAGATGGAGAATCTGTCCTGGAAGGATTACGACGACAACGCAGTGAGCAGGCTGAGGCCAGCAAGAGGCAAGCGGTCATGCTTCAAGCAAAGGGTTCCTCGGTGTTCACCTGTCACGATCCTGTGCGCTGCGCCGAAAAAGCCGCTGCCCATCGCAGATACTTAGAGCGAGTGCTTCCATACGCGCGCGAGCAGTATGAGGCGCTCATTACTTCTGGGCAGTGGTGGCTCGATATTCCAGAGCAGGTATTCTGGAATATGCGCAAACAGGGGATCGAGCCTTCCCTGCTGGCTCAGGCAGTCGAGGAAATTCTGGAAGTGTACCAACCTGTCGAGTGGTATCAGGAGCAAGGGCAGGCTCCCTATAAGATACTGGTGACCGGCGAGTCTGAGCATCTTGGCGGGCGTCCTCTCGCTGTCGCCTGTCGGTACGGAGAACGCCCACAAACGCCGAAGCAGGTCTGGCCGATCAAAGTGCTCGCGGTCTTTGATCCATCAGAGCGACGCCACCAATGGGCAGATGCCTCGTACACCCAGCGCATCTGTTATTGCCCTGCTTCCTCGGCACGCCAGCAAAAATCTGCTGAAATCAGTGTGCTGCACCATCCCGACGAGGCACTGGTACGGGCTTTTGCCTCCTGACAACGCTTCCATCTTGATTCTGTCAGTTCCCATTCACGTGTGGACATTCTACTACGAAAGGATTTCTGCTATGGCTTCTTGGAACCGACTTGCTTCCCTGTCTTCTTCAGTAGTACACGCGACTTCCCAGGCACTCGTGGCCGTCCCTTGCGGACATCTTGGCGTTGTTCATGTCTACCACGCCACAGATCGGCAATTGCTGCTCTCTTATGGAGGGCATACGGCACCGGTTGAATCGCTGGCCTTCTCTCCGAACCAGGCACGACCACGGCTGGCCTCCTCAAGCCTGGATCGAACCGTCCAGATCTGGAATCCCTATACTGGAGCGCTGCTCGCCTGCTGCTATCACGACACGACCTTCGCGAAGATGGTGTGCTGGTCGCCGGACGCAGCGCATCTAGTCACTGGTGGTGCCGACGGCATCGTGCGTGTCTGGGATGCGGAGACAGGGCAGTGCCTCTCTTCCTATCAGCATAGCTGTGGCAGGGTCTGTGATATAGCCTGGTTTCCTGATGACCGGGTACTTTCCAGTACAGACAGCGGGGAAGTCCTGGCTGGTTGGTGGACCCCCGGATGGGGCGTCTGTTCTCTGGGGGCACTACGAGGGCCATCTCTGTCTCCTGCTCTCTTGACGCAGAGGGAAGCGATCACCCAATCCTTGCTTTCCGCTTCATGTGCATGAGACGAAAGGAGCTGCTCTGCTAGCAAATCTGCTTGAACACGGATCATTCCAGGTGTAGATCTTGCCCTTGACAAGTGGCGTATAAGGCGATTGTATTGAGAACAATAAGCAATCGCCTTATGCGATACTTGTGGAGACTTGATGACGCTGCTGTGCCCGGCTCATTGATAAACTGCTGGTATGCAGCTCGGCGAAATGTCAGGTAGAATACTGAAAAAGCAATGCCATCCGAAGACGAACATGCCCTGCCTGGTGAATGCAGGATAGCAGGAATATGATATCCCTTTCAAGGAGGAAACACATGACCAAGCAAAAAAGCGCAGATGACTATACCAGAGCGGAGATCCTCGAATGGGTAGGTGCTGGACCAAAGCGCCAGGGGATCTGGAACCTTACATCTGAACAGGCAAAATACTTCAAGCCAGGCGAGCATGGTATCATCCATGCTCACTTCCACTATACAAAATGGCATATCAGTGAAGGCGCAATCCGCTGGGAGGAGGCGAGCAGGCGTGAGTTTGATGCGGCCAAGCGGAGCCAGGAAGAGAAGATCCATAAGGCAATTGATGCCATCTTTGTTCTGCCGCCTGAGCCTGAGTTTCAGATCGGCGATCATTTTCGCATTGTCATTGAGGAGAGGGACCATTACCAGGAACTCGGCATCTCCCCTGATACCATCTATACGGTCGAGCAGTGGTTCAATCACAAGGCTCCTCTGAGCGCGGACGACCCTCATGGGCATCCAGACTTTGATCAGGAGGACATGAACTGCAGCTACACTGCACAAGGCCTCCCCATGCTCATTCATGAGTGGGAAATGATCCCAGAGAAGAGGGAGAACGATCAAACCTGAGTATCAGCACTTCTTCCCTCCTTACTGATGAAAAAGCCAACCCTGCATCAAGTACCTGCCTCAGCTTCGATGATGACGATTCTGCTGGGGTTTGGTCACCACTTCTCCAGGAGAGGAAGACCCTATGTGCATTGTTGCTCTTCGAGGTCCGCCATATGCGTGGCACCCTTTTGTACGTTTTATGCCAGGAGAAAGCGAGTAATCATCATGTAAGCCAGCATATCTCCAACAACTGAATACGCTCTTTACGAGAAACTGCATTCAGGTTGCGCTTGTCGATTCCACCAAGCTACCCTGAACATCGGCCATCAGCATACGACCATTTTCGCTTCTGGCCTGTTCCTCTCTCATGACTTTTCTCGTCCGTACAGGACGATCAGCGGAACATTTCTGCGCTGAGAAGAGGGCATGTCGCAGAACATTCCCCGGCCTAACCAGAGGCGCAGGGAACGAACGCGGTTGACGGTGCGGATGGCACTCTTCGCTTCTCTTGCTTGCGGAAGCACGCGAGGTTTCATCTGTCGAGGGTCGTTCGGCCAAAGGCTCACGCCTGGCCGGACGGCCCTTTTTCGTATTCGTCGAATACCTGGCGCCGAAATCTGCTCAACTCCTGGTGCGGCCCGTGCAAGCGATGCCTGTGTGCAGTGCCGGAAGAGCGTTGAGCGTGCGCGACGCCACAAGTTAAAGGAGAAAGCATTTGACGCACTTTTTACATGGTGTCTATGACGCCACCTGGCTGTGGTTACCATTACTTGTGCTGTTTCTGGTGCAAGGGCTGCATTGTTCGCCACCTTTGAAACTCATGCTGTTTAAAATCTCGCTGTACTATATCGTGTCGGAAATTGGACTCCAGCTACTCGTCCCCGCTGCCCATCTGGCTCTGCGCACCCTGCTTTTAGACCTGACGACTCGTGTGTTTCTCTTCATCCAGGCTGCCGAGATTCTGTGGAGTTCCTGGCATGCTACTCCCGCCCTCGCCAGTGGGGGTGGCGTCCTCAAGCAACAGAAGCTGATTGATGACGAGGACGATGCTGACGATGATACCCTCCCTAGAAATACGCTCCCTGGAAGGACCCGGCGAAGCTTTCTGACTTCACATCACAAGCTGCTGCTTGTATGCGCTGTGAGTACAGCGCTCTACCTGGGGTGGACGATCCTGGGGCTGACATTTGCCTTTACGCTCACGCCAGGGATGTAAGAGACCTTTGATAGAAGGGCCGCAAAAAGCGCGTAGGTAGTGTTCCATTTGATCTGGGGCATAGGCTGCATAAACGTTTTGCGCCTTCTCGCCTCAGCCGAACGAGAACACGCTGTTTACTAGCGCACCCAGTTTCATGGGAGGCAGGCAGGGGATCGCAGACCAGGCATTGACCCGGCTGCGCTGACCGACTGATGGGTGCTGGAGGTTTGGGCTGAAAGAATTGGAGGCCCACACGTCTGACCGATCTCCCACGATAGCACTACCGGCCCTGCGAAATGAATCTCTCGCGAGAGTGTTCGCCATGAGTTCCTCAAGGAAAGGAGGCACTGGTTTCGCTTGTCCTACTCTACGCCCAGCCTCTGGACGGAAGGCGCGCGACCTGCATCTGACATGCAGGGACGTTCCCCCCCAGATGAATCTTCCATGCGCCGGCCTGCTGCCCCTGCGTCCCCGTTCGTTCGCTGCAGGCCGGAGCAATGGAAGAAAGTTGTTTCGATCCTGTATGTGACCCTTGAATTGTCCCCTCCTTCGGTCATCCCTCCCCAACGCCTCTCGCTGCCGGAGGTGGTTGCGGTGATCTGGCGGGCGAAAGCCTTTCGCAAACAGATTCCGCCGCAAGGAGCGATTTTCTTTACTCCCGTCTGTCCGCTTGTTTGGATGCCTGGCTTCTGCGATCTCTGTGGGAGTCCGCTTTATCGCTCACAGTACGGCTGGCCCAACCGATGGCATTGCGATGCATGCATCCTGGCAATGAATCTTGCGCTAGGGTTCTTTGAACCTGATCAATGGTTGACAGGGAAAATGGCAGATCACCAAGAGCGCCATCCAGATGATTGTGCGGAGGGAAAGAAAGCGTAAGGCTCCATATGGCTCTCTCTATCGCGGAGGAGCCCGATCATGACAGTCTTCAGAGGCAATGCTTGTTTTTCATCGTCTCTGGGCGCGCCGATCTTCGCTTTTCGCGCGGGGAGTAAGCGAGGAGCGAAGATCAGCCAGCCTCACACATAAGAAAGGCAGGTGCATGGAAACACCTTTGCACAAAGCACGAAACCTGCGATGGGAGAAGCTCCTCTCCCTTCATTTCGGCTCGCTCGATGCGCTGACCTCATTTCTTCTCAAGCATAAGGTCGAGGAAGTGTGTGTGAAGTCTCTGGTCTCCCCGACAGCCTCATTGCAAGGGGAAAGCCTGCGGCACTCAGGCGTCTGCGTCTCGGCCTGTCTCTCCACGCAACCGGGAACTCCTATCGCCTACGCGACCTTCCTGGCGGGCTCCGGTGCATGGGGCGCAAAGCACTCCCGTCTCCTCTATCCCAGGCTGGAAACGACCGATCCTCTCCGGCTATTGCCTACCCAGGAAGCGCTTGAGCGATTGCAATCTGCTCTGTTCTTTTCTCTGGAGCAAGCGCTGCACAGAATCTCTGCATTTTCCATCGTCCTTGACGCCCAATGGGATATTGCCGACGCATGGGTCGGGATTGCCAAGGGATTTGCCTGGCAAAACGGAGAGTGGCAGAACCAGCCATCGTCCCCAGCCTCACTGTTTTCCATTTCGTGATCTACGCATTCCGTTTTTCTCGAATTGACCATTCATCAAACCTGGAGATCGTATGCTCCAGGTTCCTTTGTTTTTCAAGGAGTAGTGGAATGCCCTTTCTTCACCAGCACTCTCAGCCCATGAATTTCAATGCAGCTTTGCATGAGTTCTCCCTGCTTGTCGAGGATTACGCCACCAAGCAGGTTCTTCCTGATACTGTGCCCGCCGCTCTTGATGAAGTTCACCTGGTGATGAGCGAGATTGAACTCTGCCAGCTTGAAGGTCGCGCTCCCGATTATCACGATATTCCCTGGCGCATTGGCTACCTTGTATTCTGCATGCGCCAGGTGGAGCGCGTTGGGCTGCGTGATGGGTCTGCCCGTGCGCTCGTGACCCAGTTCCTTGACGATATGGGGATCTCTTTTGACTGTGCTCTCGAAATTGCCCTGGTCCGGCTCCGTTCCTTGAATAATGGTGAAGATATTCTGCATATCGATACACATGTGCTGGTGCCGCTGATGAAACGGCATCTGGCGCATCGCTCATAGATTATCGTGTGTCCAGCGGGGGTCAGCCTTGTATGGGAGACTCCCGCTTTTTGTTGCAGTGTTCACAGCGAAGGAGGTCATACTCATGACTACTACCATGAGTCCATCTGAAGAAGCCATCTCCCCTGTTTCGCCCAGTACTCCAGTAGCGCCGCTCACCTATTCATCCTTGCG